>Ga0265338_10000735_pt1 | contig 55965 bp, 66 predicted proteins | sample 42126metaG_FD_193579 | JGI IMG/M metagenome (GOLD analysis project Ga0265338, IMG submission 193579) | Rhizosphere microbial communities from Carex aquatilis grown in University of Washington, Seatle, WA, United States - 4-21-26 metaG | ecosystem: Host-associated > Plants > Roots > Rhizosphere... | reverse complement strand
CTAGCTGATGGACGTTTTAACCACCGGCCCAAAGTGACTTCGGGAGTGTTGAATAATGAGTGCGGCCTGATTCTGACCGACTTTTTCCGCGGCCGGCGCAGCAGCGTTTAACTCCCGCTTTTAACGAAATTCGGCCGACTCATCTCACGTAGGTCATTAGTAAAATCCTGAAACGTTTCCTTAATGGCCTCAGCCTTGATGACCTTCTTGTCAGCATAGATTCCGGACATTTCTTGTGCCCGCACTTTGAGGCCCTTCGCCCATTCGCTGCCCTTTACACCTGAATAATTGCCCACCAATTGCTCGTACGCCTCGGGATGCGATGTCTGATTGACTATAGATAGTTTGAGTGCGCCGGTCTTTGGAGTTTCGAATTTGTACGTGGTGGACTCGACCTGAACCGCGTCCTCGGCATTCAGGAGCTTGAGTTGTTTTTCGTTGAGCTGATTGGACTGCACCAGGGCCTGAAATTGTGCGAAGGTGCCGGAGATGGGAAGGCTCTCGCCCACCGACCATTGGTTGTCTTTTTTGACGAACGTGGTGCGCTTTACCAAGATTGTCCGGCCGTCGACCAGGCGAATGTCAAAATTCACGATTTGGTCTTGGCGATAGTCGATGCGGGCCTTAACTTCGTTGTCCAATGCTTGGAACTCGCCTGATTTGATCAAAACCTTTTCCTGATCGTCACTGTCGGGAAGTTCGTCGCCGCCGAAAACCGTGCCGCGGAAGACGTCCATAAGAGCCTCATTGAGCTCTTGGATTTTATGTACCTTACGAACGAGCGACGCGGGGGAGGCGCGGCCTACAGTTCCAACTAGCGACAGCGCCAAGATGGTTGAATAGATAATTGATTTCATTTATTTAAATTTCGTCGTGCAATTGACGTTGAATTGAGCCAACGGATGCAGTCCGCCCTTATTCAGAGCCGCGGCCTGAAAGTGATAGTTTCGACTGCCCTCTGTGCCTTGAAGAGTCACGACAAGATCGTCGACCTGAGAATCGTCGACTCCCAGCTTCATGGCATAAACGGACGAATCATTGAAAAGACCCGCCGTAAGAGTTTTCAAATCCGAATTGACCACGCTGGCTTGGACCACTTGACGAGGGACAGATTGTGCGGAGAGTGCCGAGCCATCAGGCGCTTGCGCCACATATTTGAGCGGACTGCTACCGTCCTGACGCTGCCATGTGAAATCCCGGGAGGACACAAGAGTCACAGCCCCGAGAGTTGTAAAATCTTGCGCGTAATTGACTTTGAGATTTAACGTGCCCGATTTGACGAACGCCCCATTTGCATCGCGAATCTGGCGCGTCACCTGGAGGTCGACTCTTACACCCTTGGAATCCTTGCCCTCTACGCAATGAGTGACTTCGAAGGACGGATCGGCATGAGCAAGGCTCAAATTACACACACTGAGGAAGGAACCTACGACCAATAAATACTTGAAGTTCATATTTCTTCTCCTAAGGCTCGTCGTTAAAGCAATACGGAGGCCGGGTCCAATTCGAATTTATTGACTATGCGACATGCGCTTGGCTTATTTAGGGCACTCGGCTTCATTTCTCTGGAAAATATTGCCAAAATTTTCTGCCGCACCCACATCTTATACTCCCAATCACCATCCCTTATCCAAACTCCGGAATTCCCTGTCGATTTTGCCAAAAATCCCAAATCCATGAGGCCGCTCTTTACGCGCACCCCTTAAACCAACATTATCGCCGCATGCAAACACTGATAGCTCTTTTTGTCCTCGCGTTTACTGCGCCCACATGGGCCTCTAGTTGTACGGTCGAGGCGCCCCCTCAATCGGACCGTCTCGAAAAAATTGTCTTTCCCGACGGCCGGGCAGTTTACATGCTCGGATATATTCACGGCGATCGTCAGCTACCGTTCAAGATGGCCGAGCTGCTGAAGAAGCGCGCGAAGACAATGACCGCTAGCGTTCTTCACGCCGAAATCCATAATCTGGATGACAGCGTCAGCTTGGCTTTGGCGGAGGAGCAAATTGATCTGGGACAATTGCGCGAGCTTTTGACAACTCAATCGGATTTGAAATTTGTGGGCTTCGAAACGGAAGATCGATTCGCCGTCTCCAATCTCGAAAACTATCAAGCTATGCTCGGTGATTTTCAGACGATGGTGCGCTCGCGGGATCCCGAAGGTCTCCCGGCTGAGGCCAATCTAGAACACATAGTGCTGGGCGCCGCAGGAACTCTGCGGCTGGCCGAACCGCAATTGTTCCAGGCCCGTCAAATCCGCGGCTTCGAGTCGGCGAACGGATCGGCGGCATCGGAAAAAGCCACGATTGCATCTGATGAAGCCCTTGATCGCCTGAGGACTCTCGCCAAGAATGACCAGGAATTCATGAAGAATGTGAACGGTACCGTCATGCAGCTCGATGAGATGTATGGCAGCTACTCCGCGGATCAAGACGCCACATTGATTCAGCAGATGCAAAGTGCGGCAATGCCTGAGGCGTATCGCGCTGCCGCGATGGAGTGGTTCAAGCTTAAATTGAATGAGATGGCCGCCGATAAACTCCGCGAGCATGATGTCGTGGCCAATATCCTAGCCGCAAACACTTCGGGCATTCTCGTCATGGGTTCGGCGCACATGGACGGAATCATGACTGAGCTCCGGAAACAGTGTTTGACCCAAACCACAGCCTCGCGCTAACTTCGCGGAATCACGTTCCATCAGGTCTCAGGAGAGGTGGGAGAGTGGTTTAATCCAACAGCCTGGAACGCTGTCACACTCGCAAGGGTGTCGTGGGTTCGAATCCCACCCTCTCCGCCATTTTCTCCAGCGCTCCCCAAGAATGAATCCCGGATTCCGCGCGCGAATCAGCCGCGAGCCCGCTGGCATGTCTTTGCAGTTTCAAAATGCCGCTCGCGCTTCGCGCGGTCGCGTTTTTTGGGCAAAGACATTCCAGCGGGAAAGCGTCTGCTCCGCGCGCGGAATCCGGGATTCATTCTTGGGGACCCCTTGAGTGACTGTTTGGGGAAGATGCGAGTCTAAGTTGAGAGACATTCCGTCCCTCGATCTCTCTGCAAACTTACTGGCACTTCGCGTCCCCCGAAAACCTCGTCATCGAAACGCCCGTGGCACTTATTGACAGCCCCTCCTGCTGAATGGACACCGTGCCGTCCACGTTGCCATTTTGATCCGGAGAAGTGATCGTCGCATTTAACGTCCTGGTGCCGCTGCCACCCACATAAGTGACACGATTGCCACTCTGAGTTCTAGTGACAGGAGTAATGGCCAACATGATGTTCCACTCTGACGTGGGAGTTGACGTCGCGGCTCGAAACATCTGCGCGCTCTGCAAGAATGCGGTTTGCGTTCCGTCACTATTATCGACAATCCGAAGCACAAGACCGGCACCCCATTTGCCGGGATTATTTAACGTCACGCAAATCGGATCTGCCGTAGCACTGAAGCAAATGGATGCCAACACGGCAGCCGTAAATATTTTTAGTTTCATTTCTGATTCCCTTTCCACTGTCTCGGACTATAGGCGAAGGCGCGCCTCCCGAATCATGAAATCTACCTATCATTTCAATCGCCAGATCGTATTGGCCCTTGTGCTCACTTTAAAATAACTTGCTCCGCACAAGGGGGACCATTTATGAAATCACTCACACTTATCGCGGGGATATTCGCCATACTCTGGGCGATCCAATCGTCGGCAGTGCCACGCGATCAAGTCTTACACAAAGTCATGTGCCGCGGCTTTAGCTACGACTGGCAAATCACCGTTTACCAAGACTCGCAATTTGGGCTTGTGCAAATGACTGGCGAAGAATTGATCAACGGTGTGGATGCAAACGTTGGCTTTGGGTTTCCCGTCGTGCTGACCACTCAGGCGAGCGGCTTTACGGTGACCAGTGATCTTGTGAACTCCGATGGCAGCCAGGATAGCTTTTCACTCGACGCTCAACATGGCCGCCTGACGATTCAGAATGTCGTGGATCACAAGACCAACACTTTGGTGGGTCCCATCGATCAAGAGCTGGTGTGTGGTGCTCTTTAATGCGCGCCGTCGCGTACTACGAAGGCGCGCGCAAATAACTAGAGCGTGATGCTGTAGCGGACCATGTAGTCGCTGACCGGCCAGCCGTTCACTTTGTCTCCCAACGCCAAGACCTGCAGGTGTTCGATGCCGATAGTCATCGTGTCATTGAGGTGATAGCCGATGCCGAGCGCGAACGGCAGGCCGAGAGTCATGCCGGGGCTGAATGTAGTGGACGAACCGTTTTGCGGAGTCACTTTGATGGTGGCCTGTATGAGCGTCAATCCGCTTCCGATATAAGCATGCCACTTATCGGTGTTGTAAAACGTCGCGTGCGCCAATCCGCCGATCAACATGACCGTCTCCGTCGTGTCGGTCGTTCCGACCGTGTCGTTGGTCGAATAGTAGCGGAACAAGCCGCCGACGCTAAAATCGTTCTTCAATCCATATTCATAGTCGGCGCCGATTCCGAAGAGGCCAGACAATGTAAAAGATCTTGCGGCATTGTTATCGGTAATTTCATTGGAACCCGGGCCCATGAATCCCAGCATCGGGCTAATCGTGCTCTTGCCCTCCGTCGACGGCGAATACGCGAACGCCTGCGCGCCGAAAGCGACGGCAATAATGAATGCACTGTATTTTAAAAGTTGTTGCATGAAGTCCTCCAGGTGATTGCACATAAGATGCTATTTCACGCGCGAGAGCTTCCTGTTGTCAAAGCTTAACTACAGACTCCATCGTCGCAAAAACTAGCGCCGCAGCACTCACCCGAACTGTGGCATACCGAGCCCGTCGGGTAGCACGTAACCGAACCGTCATCGCAGCGTCCGTCATTGCAAAACATGGCACCGCAACATGAACCGCTGCTCGTGCACGGCGCACCAACCGGTTGACAATTCACTCCGGAGCACGCGCCGTCGTCACAAAAGCTGGCACCACAACAATCGCCGGAACTCTTACAGCTGTATCCCGGTTGCACACAATTCGGCTGCATCGTCAGATGGAGTGCACCGCGATCGAAGAGTTCCTTCACTTGGCGAAGACTTTCGTCGCTCGATTGAGTCGCGGCAGAAGAAGTTATAGATATGAGTGTCGCAAAGACTATTCCGAAAACAAAAAGTGTTGATTTCATGATTCCCCCCGAATACAGAATCCAAAGATTATTTGAGGGGCAGTCACACCGTCAATCATAGAGGGGAAACTATGAAACATCTGATACTTATCTTTGCAATGATGATCGCTAGCGCCGCTTCGGCCGACCAATGTTTGGGCAACAGTATCTTCACCGAAGCTTTCTGCGGGAATTTCAAGACACAGGCTGCGTGCGCGAAAAATTCATCGTCGTGCTATTGGGGTACGGTCGACCCGGACAACCAATGCAATATCTGGAATGGCGATGAAGAGGCGTGCAAAACGAATCCGGCTTGTGAATGGAGTGAACAGGGTTGTTCAGGTGACAGCGCCTTTTGTATGGGCGCCGATGAATCCACGTGCAATCAATATTCAGAGTGCACGTGGCTCGGCGGTCAGTGCCACTTGGGCCGTTAGTTGCCCGTTTTTGCCACTTTTGCGGTTTGATCTTTAGCCCAATCGACATTCTCGCCGGCGCGCTTTTCGCGGTCCTTTTGCGCGGAGAGCTTGCCTTTGACAGCTTGGGTACTCGCCTTAGCCTTTTGATATTGGTCGCGCAGGCGGTTCATTTCGCCTTCTTTGCGTGACGTGGCATCCATCGAATCCTTGATTGCGGTTTTCAAGTGCGCCCGCTCGCGCTCCTCGTCCTGACCGCGGCGTTTGTAGTCGGCGCGGGCCGAGGCGATGTCGTGGTTAGCGTGCTCGATGTCTTTCTGCTTGCTTGCGATCTCATCTTGCAACTCGCCGATGTGGTGATTGCGTTTCGACAGCTCTTCCGTTGCGATCTTAAGTTGCTCATGAGCGGAGTCGAGCTGAAGCTTTTTCTTCGCGACTGCGGCATCTGATGCGGCGATCCGTTTGTTGGCCTCATCAATTTTGGCTCTGGCGATTTTGATGCGGGCATCGAGATCCTTGAGCGTCTTCTCGTTTCGTGCCAATTCGTCTTGCGCCAACTTTTGCTTGCGGTCCGCATTGGCCTTTTGACGAACCGCTTGACGATCGCTGGCAGCGGCTTCCCGTTTTTCGCGTGCAATTCGCGATTTTGTCTCTTGCGCCAGATTTTTAGCGGCTTCCGAATCACCGATGGCTTGCTCGGCATCAAGCTCCGCATCGTCTGCGGCATGTGCCGGAATATGCGCGACGGCAAACATTGCCAGAACCAAGACCATGAAGTGTTTCATTTTGATCTACCCCCCAAACGAATCCCATAGCCTTAAACTGCAAGAGGCGCACCCGTCAGGGAACTATGGAATGCTTATGGTTGTGTGCCTCCCTGGCGTTGACCATGGGTTATGCAGTCTTCGAGACACTTTTATGCTTTAATTTGAAACTCTTCTAGGAGAAGATGTCAGCGTGTTCGTGGCCAAACTCACTCTTCTAACGACTGCCTTTTTCGTGCAAATCGCCTCGGCCTCTGTTGCCGGCAACAAATACTCCGATGAATCGACCGGATTCTCTATCGAAAAGCCAGCCGACTGGATTTTCAACAAGAAGCAAAAGTCTTACGGCATCCAGTTGAACACCGAGAAAATGACTTCCGCCGAAGCGGGAATCTTGGTTTCATTTACGAAAAAAATGCCGGCCGGATTTCAAGGCGTGAAGCCCTCTGTCGGCGTGAAGATTCTCGATAAAGTGAACTCGCGGACGAATCTGCAACAGTGGCTCGCGAATGAACTCAAGAGCCAGGAAGCGCACGACAAATTTTTTATGCCCGGATCACCCGCCACCGCGAGTTCAATTGATGGAGTCACCGGCGCCGCACAGGCGGCCTATGTGAATAGCACAGTGATCGACGGACATGAATTTCACGTCTACCATGTGCTTTATGTTGTTCCGGCGGGAAAGAAGACCTTCTTGGTCAACATGAACTGTAACGACGATCTCGCGAACACGTACGTTGGCGTATTTGCCGAAATCGCCGGCAGTATCCGCGTCGACAAACCTTAGTGAACGATGCAAAAATTATTTTGTTAGCCTAGACCTTGACGCCCTCGTGGACCGCCTCACATTCAGAGTATGAGACGCGCGCATATCACTCAATTTATTACGCTTTTAGCGCCCATATTGGGGATCTGCGTTCTCTCTTCTACCCGATGCTCTCACGACCGAATTACGCCCGATCACACAAGTGTAGCTCAGGTCACTCACTGCTCCAATGCGCTAGCCACTCATGCCAATCACGCTCCACCAGACGACTTTGTTGCACCGGCTACGTTTGAATATAAATTAACTTTTACGATCGCTAGGCCGTCTACCGCCCCCACTCCACATCCGATCGCCCGGACGTACATCGTCCGCGCCGGACTTAGTCCACCTCCCTCTTTCATCTAAACCAATTTTATGAATTGCGACTCGCATAGTCGCGAAAAAAGAAGATGGAACCTTTTGGGAGGTGTTATGAACTTACGTCTTTTTACGATCGCTATTTTGATTTCGGCGTTGCCGATTGCGGCCCACGCTTTAGGGCTGAACTCCGGTGATTTTGTCGCCGCGGAACGCGTGAATTCGAATGGCGATACCGTCGTCAAAGTGAAGCTGAGCAAATCTGGAAAAGCGAAATTCAAAAAGTTGAACCAGACTTCTGTCAACCGCACGATCCACACGGAAATTGCCGGTGTCGCGCATGACTTTAAGTTGCGTGTTCCGATTATCGGCGATGACATGGAAATAGGACCTTACTCGGCCACTGAGGCCGACAAAGTGATCTCTGAGATTAACCATTATAAGTGAGTTTCCGGGCCGGCGGGTACGCCGGCCTATTTTACCAGATAGGTGCGCGTCTTCATCGGATGTTGCTCATCCGTGGCACCGACATCCGAGTCCGGATGAAAGGCGATAACTTTGAGACCTTTCAACCCTGACTGAAAACTGTGCATCATGAACGGTTCAAGCGCGAACACCATGCCTTTTTCGAGCGGCACTTTCGCAGTCGATGTGACGCACGTTCCTCTGCCGTCAATCACACAGCCGAAACGAGTCGTCGGATGTAGGTGGACCGTTTGATCGATTGATGGTGGAAATACGAGCAAATTCAAAACCGGATCGCCTAGACGCGCCGGATGAATCAAAATCGAAGCGCGTGCATTGTCGATGTAAGACAAGCGGCCGTCAGGCTCAGTGGGCCCACCAAATGTCGGAAGGGTGCGGTAGCCGAAGCGCTGAATCACCACCAACTCGCCGCGGGCGTCGACTTCGCAGCCACCGGGTAGCGCGAAATACATGTTGGCGGCGAGAGTCAGCTTTTGACCCGCGTGGTGAATGTCGCACTCGCCTTTCAGAACAAAGGCGTAATAAGAACTGGTCGGGTCTTCGAGACGGCGCTTCCCTACAACACAAACCAAGCGGCAGGGGTATCCGTACTGCGTGTGATCGATCACCAGCTCATTGCGGAAATTTTCGATTTGCCCAGTCATTACTAAATTGTGGTCTTAACCCCACTCTATTGCAAGAACTAGTGGTGTGAGTGTTCAACCACCGGCGGCGGCGTGGCCGGCCTGACCGGCATATATTCATGGGGTACGTGCACGCCCCGGCGCACGATTTTCAGTGTCATAATCGAATCTTCGCAGAACGCGCGCGAGAACAAGTAGGCCATCGAGCAGGTTCCGAGCAGAGGGACGATCCCGAGCGGTTGCCGCGTCGCCTCGAAGGCAAACAGCACGGACGCAAGAACGGCGCGCGAGCAACCCGCAAAGAGTCCCGCCATTCCCGCCAAGGCCATGACCTGCGGAGCAATCGGAATTTCGGGCGCAAAATAAGAGAGCGCCGCGCTCGTCATCAAGCCCAAGGACGCACCCAACGTCATTAAAGGCGCGAGAGTTCCCCCCGAGGTACCCGACCCGAGAGCGATCGCCCATGACAAAAATTTGAATAGCAACAAACTGGCAGCCAATTCGATCGTCATGTTGTTCATGAGCGCATCGGTGATGTTGTTGTAACCGACACCCAAACTGCGCGGCTCGTACCAACCGATAACACCGACTGCCAAACCGCCGATTGCAGGCCAGAACATCCACGGGATCGGCAGCTTTTCGAATGCATCTTCCACCCAATACACGGACTTGATCACAAATACGGAAATGATGCCTAGGACCGCACCGAACGCGAGGAATACAAAGTAACCTTCATAAGTCGGAGGGGGTGTGAATGTCGCCATTTCAAAAAACGGCTTGTCCATGCCGAAGAGCGAGTAGCGCAAAATGTTGGCGAAGGCCGCGCAAACCGCAACCGGAATAAACGACATCGCGCGGAACTCAAACAGCAAGAGTTCGACCGCGAGCAAGACGGCGGACATCGGCGTTCCGAAAATCGCCGTCATACCGGCGGCGGCGCCGCAGGCGAGCAAAAGTTTGCGCGAGCTTTCGGGAACCGGCACGACCTGGCCGATGAGCGATCCGAGCGCACCGCCCGTCGCAATGATCGGACCTTCGGCGCCGAACGGTCCACCGGAACCGATAGCGATGGCCGAGGAGATCGGTTTCAAAATCGTCAAGCGCTTGGGAATGCGGCTCTCTTTAATCAAGATGCTTTCCATCGCCTCGGGAATTCCGTGACCGCGAATTCCCGCGGAACCGTAGCGCGCCATGAGACCGACGATAATTCCACCGACGACGGGAACAAAAATCGAAATCCAACCAATTTTGTGCGGATCGGGCACACCGTCACCGACGCTCCAACGCCCGTGATAAAACATGTTGGTACATACGATGATCAGTTCGATAAGGTAGTGGGCGATATAAACAATAGCGATAGTCTGCAGGAGACCAAGCGCAATAAGGATGGCCAGGTCTTTTCCGGAAGTTTTAAGCATTCCGAGAGATTGATGTCCTGCGGCTTGAATCGTCAATGGGCCCCGCATCGAAGCGCTGCGTCAGAAAAACCGTCACGGGTCTGCAATCTCAATCCGCCAAAAGTTTACAAACCGATTCGTCGAACGGGTGACCGTTGAGTCGATTGAGCCCCTCGCTTACGTGATTGAATATCCGGGGGGATGGAATGCTGACTATCGTATTGTTCCTATTTCAAATACATCACGCACACGCATTGGAGATCAAAGATCTCAAAGTCGGAATGACTGTTCAAATCGCTCAGAATCTCGTGGTGAACCGGCTGCACTCCGACGGCATCCTGCTTTGTTATGAGGCCGGCAAGGGGTACTTCCCGAAGGTGTCGGTCGGCCCGCAACAGGGCGCCGATGTTCCGGCGGAGTACTTCACGGTCACGAAGGTGACGAGTGATCTGGCCGGGCACGAAGTTTCTCTGCGCTCGGAGCAAATGCCCTGCAGTTGTATTCTCTCGCTGGAACAGCGTCCGGCACGTTTCGGAGGTGCGGGCACAGATTTTAAAATGCTGAGTCCCGCGACCGCCGAAGAAATGGACCAAGTGCCGTCAGTTCCTACCAGCTGCAAGAACACTCCGCAGTGGATTAGCCTTTAACAAACTGGATCTCGAGGGAGATGTTCACATCGTCTCCCACCAATAGGCCGCCGGCTTCGAGGGCCGCATTCCAGGTCAAGCCGAAATCTTTGCGTTTAATTTTGGTTGTGGCCGAGGCGCCGACTTTTACGTTTCCCCAAGGATCTTTGATCTCGTCGGTTGGGCCTTCCACCTCAAGGGTGACCGATTTGGTGACGCCATGAATAGTGAGTTCGCCGATTACGCGGAGACTTCCCAGCTCGCCTTCTACGCGTGTCGATTTGAAGGTGATTGTCGGATATTTTTCAACGTCAAAGAAGTCGGGACTGCGCAGGTGTTTGTCGCGCGCGTCTTCGCGGGTGTCGATGCTGTTCGCGTCGATGGTCACGTCTACGGCCGACTTGGCCGGATTAGCTTTGTCGAAGACCAATTTGCCGCTGATCTTTTCAAAGCCGCCATGCACTTTGGCGATCATCATGTGCTTGATGCTGAAGCTGGCGCTCGAGTGCGAGGGGTCGATGGTATAGGTGCTCATGTTTTGCCTCCTGGGCTGTATGTTCGATTCACATACAGACTATCGGGAGTTTTCTTAGTTTATTAGACGGCAAAAACTGGAATTATATTCCATTGTATTGCATAATCGAAAAATGGACCTGAATGAGATCTCAGTCTTTCTGGAAGTGGTTAAGCAGGGGAGCTTCTCTAAAGCGGCGCTGGGCCTGAAGATGCCCAATTCCACAGTCAGCGCGAAAGTGTCATCGCTCGAGCGCCGTCTCGGAATGACGCTGATTCAACGGACCACCCGCCGACTGAACATCACGCCCGCGGGGCAAGCCTATTTCAAACGGTGTCTGCTGGGATTGACCGAGATCGAAGCGGCGGAGTCCGAGCTCGCGGCCATCCAGGGTGAGCCGCAGGGCTTGTTGCGTATCACCGCGCCGGCCGATGTCGGCGCTGACGTCTTGCCGGAATTGATTGCTGACTTCAGCGCGAAGCATCCGAAAGTCCGCGTTGAAGCGATTCTGACGGACCGGCGCATGGATCTTCTTGCCGAGAACGTGGATCTCGCGATCCGCGCCGGCGAACTGAAAGACTCGACACTGATTGCGAAAAAGTTAGGCGAAACGTACCTCGTTCCAATTGCCTCCCCCAAATATTTAAAGTCGCGCGGGAAACCCTCTCACCCGCGCGACCTAGTCTCGCACCAATGTCTGCAGTTCACGCCTTTGGGTTACGACGAGTGGAAGATGGTCGGCCCCAAGGGCTCGCTCAATGTGCCCCTACCCGGCCGAATCGTAATCAACGATTTGAAGGTGGTGAAACGCCTGGCGCTGATGGGGCATGGGATTGCGTATCTGCCGACCCATTTATGCGTGGACGAGGTCAACTCGGGTAAACTTGTGCGCTTGCTTCCGGAATGGCGCTCAACATTGAATCCCGTTCATTTTGTTTATCCGGCGCAGAGATTCGTTACGCCTAAGCTCAGCGAATTTATGGCGATGTCGATGGAGCGCCTAAAACGCGAGTTTAAAAACTTCGAGATTTAACGCACGGTGACCCGGAAAAAGAACCAGGTACCTAGCCGACATAGCCGGGCAGGTGCGCGGCCGCTTTGCTGGCGGCGAGTTTACTCGCCTGCGCGATGGCGTCTTTGAATTCGGATTTACTGTGCAGGCGCACTTCGAGATTCATGCGGAAGAACCGCGCCCACTTAAATTCAAAGAACGGCTCATTCACCTTTTTTATTCCGCCCATATCGCGGATTTTCCAAGCGAGACTGCGGTAGGGATCGTCGGCCAGGCAGCGAATGTCCATCGGAAGATCGGCCGGCGAATGCGGGCCGAGGCCGAACTGATCGTGCAAATAGCACCAATCTTTTTTGACCATCGTGTTCCAAAACGTTTTGTCGTCGAGATCGCTGAGATCTTTGATCACGTCTATTTCATAGGCATCGACATTCGTTTCCCAGCAGGCACGCACATAGTGATGGTGATCTATCATGTAAACTTGCTTGCGCGGACCGATGATGCACGGGATGACATGGTCTTTACAGTACGATTCTAGGTCCTTGCCTTTAAACGCGTTGATTTTTTCAACTTTGGCTTCGATCTCTTTCATACCGAGAACGAATTGGGTGGGACGCAAATCCAAAATCGCGGGCTTTTTCATAGTCTTTTAGACTAGCCCGCGATTTTTAGAGTTCCAAGGATTAACGAGAAACGCAGAGCGTGGGGTGGCCCATTCCCGGATCGCCGTGATTGATACTGCAGGCCCGTTTTACGTCGGTTTCGAAGCAGCTGCCATCCCATTGAGCGACGTGGCCCAAACGGCCGCCCCATTGTACGATTGTTCCAGGAGACATATTTCCACAAGATACCGGATGGTAACCGCAAACGTGCTCAAGGCCGACGGCCGCATGGTTTCCGTTACCCAAATGACCGTAGCACCCTGTGACTTTTTTGATATAGGTGACGCAACCGCCATCTCCCCAACCGCCGCGTCCGCGATGGCGTGAGCGAACGACTGTCCTCTTTCCGCGGCTTGCAACTTCGTCGTCTGACGAGTTCAAATCTTCGTAAGCCGTTTGCACGTCCTGCATGCCTCCGTCCGATCTGTAAGACAATTCATAAGCTTTCAATTGATCGCCCGAGATTGTGATGGAGGTCGGCAAGCTGTCGTCGTCACCGTCAATCTGACCGAAGGTGAGGCGAAGATCTCCATTTTTTAAATGCTCAACTCCCACAACAGAGTCGGCTTCGAGATTATAGCCTAGACGGTCTCCGTCAGTGCCATGAGATTTACCGTCTATTACGTAGCTTTTCACGGCCACTTGCTTTGAATTCGTAATCGTATAAACCCCATCCAATCCCAAATCACCGGCCGTTGCGTTCTGTAACATTTTGGGAACTTCACCGCCCCCAAGCCCTGCGTATGCACGCGAGAGCCAAGGTGCTACAACCATCGCTGTAATTGCCATTGAAAAGATTAACTTATTATTCACTGCCGCCTCCAAGGGAATGTCGTGGGTTGCTTTAAGGAATTTGCAACGCGTGTACCTGGTTTAAGACGATTTGAATCGGCGGGGAGCCTAGTCTAGGCGCAATTCCGTCACCGAGGTGTCTCATTCCTGGATATGTCTCATTTTGAGACACGCGTTTGAACAACACTTCACATGCCCTTCATAACCAGATCAGGCAGTCAATTTACTCTAGGATCGTGGTCAGGCAGTAAGCCGGACCCAAACAAAGGAGATTCTATGAGTATCCGTAATTTGATGTCCGCAGCTCTGGTGACCATGTTCGCAACTGGATTGGCCGCTTATGCCGATGACGGTGTGGTCAAGCAAGACCAGCAGCGTGTCGAAGCCGATAAAGCCGCCGTGAACCAAGACCGCGGCAACATCAAGCAAGCCAATGAGAATATCGTCAAAGACAAAGCGTCCGGCGACAAAACGTCTTTGAAAAAAGATCGCGTCGCCCGTCATGAGGCCCGCCGAAACAGGGCACAGGATAAAGCTCGCTTGAAAAAGGACCGTTCGGAGAAAAAGCACGATAAATCGAACCCGTAATCTTTGCTTCGCAAGGCGCGAATTTCGTTCGCGCCTTGTTCTTTTTTCTGCAATAATGCGCGTATGGCAAATGGACCCCTGCAAAACCAGATGATTGAACAGCGTTTTCTCCAAGGGGTGAACTATGTTCAGCAGGCGTCCCACAGCATCAAGAAGATCAACACCGGCGAGCTTGAGCATCTGAATAAAATCCTGATCGCCGGAGATGAGGAAAGCTGGCGTTTTGAAGCCGCACAAGTCTTGATTCCGACCGGCAAGTCTCATCAATTTGGATTGGTTTCGAATCCCATCAACAAGGCCCGCGAGATTCTAGGAAATGCCTTGCAGATGGCGGGAAACCGCGAGCCCAAGAAGGCCGCTCTGTATTTGTATACCGAAATGATTTTGGGTCATTTGTTTCGCGACGCCAACCGGCGCACGGCAGTTCTAGCCGCGATTTGGATTTTGCACGGGGAAGGCTTTACGGTCGATCCTCAGGCCATGCTGGATCTTCCCGTTCCGGATTTGCGCATCGATAAAGAACGCCAAGAATTCAGTAAAAAATTTGAAGCGCTGATTACCGAAGATTAAAGGCCAGGCCCGCGCCGTGTCCGGCTTGGGACGAGTCGCGGAACAAAAATCCTCCAGAAATAATCCGCCCGCAGTTAAATTGGCTTCAGCCTTTGAATATCCTCGCAGCAAAATCCACGCGAGGAGAATTTATGAAAATTATGGCTTTAATTTTTGCGGCGGCCGCCCTGGCGGCCTGCGACCACTCGTCCAAAAGTGGTCAACCGCTTCCTGAGTTGCAAAATGGAATCATCGGCGGGGACGCCGTCGATCCGTCCGATGCACTGGCCAAACATGTTGTCGCCGTCATCGGCCATACGCAGACCGGACAATTCCTGTGCACTGGCGTTTTGATCGCGAAAGGCAAAGTGCTCACGGCGGCACACTGCGCGGATGGGATGGTGCAGGGACAAATTTTATTTTCGACCGATATGGATTTGTCTTATCAAGGAGCTTTGCGCCCAATCACCGGTGCGAACGTTCTGCCGAAGTTTGGGGCGACGATGGGACGCTTGAACGACCGCCCGGATCTGCCGGCGAACTCGATTAAGAACTGGGGTGACCTTTCGATCATGTCTTACTCCGGATCCACGCCCCGTGTGTACAAGCCTACGCAAATTGCCGATGACAATGCGATCGCCGACGGCGATGAAGTGATCCTCGCGGGCTTCGGCGTTTTGAACGGACAAACTATGACCCCTTCACAAAGTTTGAACTCAGTCAGTGTGCGAGTGCAGAAGGCCTTTTACAGCCGCAGTGAATTCACGATTGCTCAGACGCCGGATCGCGGCGCTTGCCATGGCGACTCGGGCGGACCGGCTTTTATAAGACGGGGCGACGATCTGATTTTGGTCGGCATCACCAGCCGCGGCTTCGATTCTGTGTGCGCGAAGGCTACGGTCTACACGCGGGTGGCTACATTCTTAGATTGGATTCAGTCGGTTGTGATTGATAATTGACTCGAAAAAAACTGCCCCTTGTTTCCAAGAGGCAGTTTGTAAAGACGGGCGGTGGATTTTTCAATCCACCTTGGGTTCCAATTAGAGAGTCTTAAAGTAATTCAAGAGCGCATCGGCTTGCATCGAGCCCCAGCCGGTCACTGCATCCCAACCCGGACCGGCGCTGTATAAGCCGTTGTTGCCCTTGGTGACATCGTGGAAAGTTGCAGCGCGAGTCGCAGCATCCATTCCGTAGATTGCGGGATTCATGAAACCGAGATCGGCTTTGCCGGCAGCTTTACGAGCCGAGCCGACGAGAGCGAGGAAACCAGCCCACTGAGGAGCGGCCATACTCGTTCCGCCGATAACCAACCACTGCGGGCGGTTCGGTTGACCGGAGTAGATCGCTTGACCGGTGTTCGGGTCAGCGTTGAACGAAACGTCCGGATACGAGCGCATCGCATTGTACGGAGCGGCCAATCCATTTTGGTAAGTCGGAGAAGACCACAGAGCGCTGATACCGCCGCCGCCTTCGTTCCAACCTTGTTCGGCCAACTTGCCGCCGGACTGGAGGAACGTCGTTCCACCCACCGACACAACATTCGGGTGAGCCGAGGGCCAATCCGCTTTGTTCGTTCCGTCTTGGCAGCTGTCAGAGCCGCTGTCGCCGGAAGCAACCGTGATGTTCACGCCTTGAGCGACGGCACGGGCAAAGATCTTATCCATATCTTGTGCGTGTTGTTGAGTGACTTGCGGCTCGCAGCTTCCCCAGCTGTAGTTCGCAACTTTAGCGCGGTTATCATCGAGGATTGCCGTGAACATTTGCACTTCACCGGCATCATCATTCGTTGCCGAAGCGAAAACGTGAACCGAAGCGCCGGGAGCGATCATCCCGGAGAATTCCGCATCAAGTTCCGTCTCCATAGCGGAGTTCGGATCGTAGTTCGGCGTGCCGTTGTAGGTCACTTCGTCAGCTGTGGGCAGCGGCGAAAGGTTTGACTGCGAGTAGAACGACTGAACGTTCTTCACCGTGAAACCGTCGTAAGTCGCAATGGCGATATCGACGCCCGTGCCGTTGATTCCAGCGGCATAGATCGGATCGAAACCGTAACCCGTTTTGATGGCCGCTTGCGAAATACCCATTTGCGGCGGATTTTGCGGCTGCGATTGGCGCATCACGAAATGCGGGTGAGCTTGGCGAGTGTTGTCCAAGCCGGCGACGCTCGCGATCAGCTTATATTGGAACGGCATCGACACAGCCTTCATTTGCTTGCGCTGGCCGGTCGTGGTTTTTTGAATTTGCGTGTTGAAGATCGACTCATAGATAGCCTGTTCACCGCGGATCGTGATCCAGAGGTGCGTCGGCGACTCGCTGACGATCGTGAAACCTTCATCTTTCAAATCGGACAACAGTTTGCCGTAGTCCGCATCCGAGGGAGCCGAGAGCTGGCGGATTTCTGCGGGCTCATAGAAGCGGCCGTAGTGATCCGAGTTCGGGTTGTAGACATTGGATGCCAACTGCTCCATCGACACACGCTCTTGAAGTCTGATTGTCGTGGTGATGGGAGCGGCGTAAGCCTGAAGTCCTAGCAGAGCGACAACGGCTATTGCGCCACTGCGAATGATCGCGTTCATGTTCCCTCCGTGAAAGTCCCCGGGAAATCCCCTTCCCGGTTATTTTGTTTTTTAACAGGACCAAAATCTACCTCGGCGAAAGTCGCATGTTTATTGCGACCGGCCCGTTTCTAGTTCTTGGTCCAGTGCCTATTTCTTCAAAAATGATAAGGGGTGTTTTGAGCTTTTGACTATATGAATAGATTTTATCGACGCAATCGCGCAATTTTATTACAGACAATGTAAGACTTCAGGACCTTAGGCGCGGAGGAGTCCGTACTCGACGATGTCGATCGGCTCTCCCTTTACCAGCATATATTTCCGGCGAATGCCCTCTCTTAGCATTCCGACTTTTTCCATCACTCGGCTCGAGCCAACATTGCGAATGTCGCAGTAAGATTGCAGGCGGATGACCTGTGGAAAAGTTGCAAAACCCCAGTCTCGCAGACAAGCCGCCGCCTCGCTCATGTAACCTTGGCCCCAATATTTACGGCCGAGGGCATAGTCGATTTGCGCGGAGTGTGGAAAGACGTTCTTGTAGTCGACCGAACCGATAACGTTTCCGTTCAATTCGATCGCAAAGACTAAGAAAAGCTTACCGATTTCATTACGAGTGGACGCCGCGATGAAATCCAGGAACTTCTGCGAATCCTCGAGCGTTTTGTGCCCCGGCCACAAGACGTACTTAGCCACGTCTTCGCTCGACGCATAGTCGAAAATATCGTCGCGGTCATCAGCACGGTACGGGCGGAGGACCAAACGTTTCGTCTTTAAGACCGGTTGATCGATTTGCATCTCGGGTACTCTAGGCGTAAATTCGGGCATGCACAAGAAAACACCCGACGGTCATGAGCTGAATCCTGAAACCCTCGCCCTCAACTTAGGTTACGATCCGAAACTCTCCGAAGGCTCCATCAAGCCGCCGGTGTTTCTCACTTCCACGTTTCAGTTCAATTCCGCGGAAGACGGCAAACGGTTTTTCGAAGTGGCTTACGGCATTCGCGAAAAGGATCCACACGAATCCCTGGGCTTAATCTACAGCCGGATCAACAATCCCAACCTGCAGATTTTCGAGGAGCGGTTGGCAGCCTGGGACGCGACCGAATGTGCCGCCGTTTTCGCGAGCGGAATGGCCGCGATCTCGACGACGTTCTTCGCGCTTGTCCGCCCCGGCGACGTAGTGTTGTCGACGTCACCGGTTTATGGCGGAACCCACTACTTTTTCCACAAGATTCTCCCGCAATTCGGGATTGAAGTGCACCTCGTGCCCGCCGGCAACGACGCGGCGAAAGCCCTCGCGGCCAAAGCCAAAGAGGTCGGCGAAAAGAAAGTGAAAGCGATCTACATCGAAACGCCGGCCAATCCGTCGAATATTCTCACCGACATAAAAGCCTGCAGCGAACTCGCCGCGAAACTCACCAAATCCACTAAGCGCAAAGTGCTAACGGTGATCGACAACACGTTTCTGGGGCCATTGTTCCAGCGCCCGGCTCTGCTCGGCGCGGACTTGATGGTCTATTCTGCCACCAAGTTTATTGGGGGCCATAGTGACCTAGTCGCCGGAGTGGTGACCGGTCCAGCAAACTTGATCGATCCGATCAAAGGCTTCCGCACAATATTGGGAACCGTCGCCACGCCGTTCACGGGCTGGCTTCTCCTCCGCTCCCTCGAAACGCTTTCCATCCGCATGCGCCGGCAAGCCAAAACCGCGCGCAAGATCGCCCAGTTTCTGAATGAGCATCCCAAAGTCACCAACGTCTACTATCCGGGCCTGCTGAAGAGCGGCGATCCGCAACATGAAATCTACAAACGGCAGTGCTTAGGGCCCGGCTCTCTAGTTTCGTTTGATGTGAAAGGCGGCGAAAAGGGCGCCTTCAAAGTTTTAAATAGCTTTAAAGTGTGCCGTCTGGCGGTCTCGCTCGGGGGAACAGAGAGCTTAGTCGAGCACCCGATGACGATGACCCATTCCGACGTTCCCAAAGCTGAACTCGAGGCGATCAACGTTTCTCCAGGAATGATTCGGATGTCGGTGGGGATTGAACACGAGGCGGATTTGATTCACGACTTGGAACAAGCCCTGAAATAAAGGCTATTTGCTGCCGGCCTTATCGCTGCTGTCGGAATCTGAATCGTCTTCGCTCGCGGGCTCGCGCTCGCTCTCGTCTTCTTCGGGAGGATGATTTTCCGAATCGAGCGCCTGATCGGCCTTCTCTTGCTCCTCTTTTTCCTTTTCGTCTTCTTCTTCAGCCTCTGGGGTCATATCAACGAAGCCGGGATCGGCCTTCGCATAACTGGCCGGGACTTTGGTCAATGCAAATAAGAGCACGAGTCGTCTCAGGAGCTCACGGCGTCTCACCATCATTCGATATCGACAGAAAATCGTCGGAAGTTTAGTCACCCGAGTGTTTTGATTGGAATCACAACGCACTTCCTCATTTCGCTTTAGACACACCTCCGTCAAAATTGAGAGCATGGGACGAATGATTTTCGGACTCGCCGCCGCGCTTTGCATTGCGGGATGTCACTCCTCGGGCGGTAGCCCACAAATGAAGGCGTCAAGCGTGGGTCTCAGTGCGAAATCTCAAAATGGGATCGTGCTGTCGGGCTCACAGTACGCAGTCCTATCGACAGAGGCTGTGTTCGCGCTGACTCCGCCTTCCGGAGTTTCAGTGGTTAGTGCGGTTTGGGATTTCGGCGATGGCTCCTCTGTGGTTTCGGGACTCGGGCCCATGAACCATGCATATTTTGCCTTAGGGGAGTATTACATCATAGTGACGCTAACGGATTCTCTCGGCGGCCACGCGAGCCTTACAGTGAAGGTCAGCGTGCTCCCCTATGATGAGAGCCTGCTCTGCCTGTCCTATTTATCGCTCGTCACGCCTGATACTTTGAGCGTAGGACAGCCTACAAATGTTTCGGTGAGCCTTCCGCCCTGCTTAGTGGCGCAAACGATAGGATTTCAGTGGAGTTATGGAGACAGTTCGTCTCCTGATACCACGACGGCCACCGCCGACACGCATACTTATGCGTCGGCGGGGAATTTTGTTGTGAATGTAATCGTGACGACGTCCAAAGGCGTCTTCACATTAACGGGCGAAGTCGTCGAACAGTAACCTCTTAAAAACCGCGCGAGGCATTTGGAGCCTCGGCCACCATCGAGTGGCCTCCGACGAATTCAACCACCGTCGCGCCGTTCGTTGTCGACAAATTCAAGGTGTATTCGCCGTTCGGATGATTGCAAATCTGATTCACAGCCGCAGCGTCGAGCGGCCACGACTTAGACTGGGGCCCATCGGATCCCCATTTGTTGTAGCCCGTTTTGGCATACGTCTCGGTCGTCAGATCGCCTTCCGGATTCGGCGCCAACAAATCAGCCCGGCTTTTGGTGAAAAAGGGAATTCCGGGTTTGCACACGATTCCGTAAAAGCGGAAATCGCTGCTGACCGCCACGATTTGCTTACCCACCTGAGTCGTACGGAAGGTCATTTGTGTATCGGCTTTGGCCAGGCTTCCCGCCAGAAACAACGCCGCTAAGGCAATAAAAGAGAATTTCTTCATTCGCGCTCGCTCCTTGAGTGCAATGTGTCCACCTGCCAATAAAGCAAAGCTGAGACCAAGCCTCTATGCCCTGTTAATTGATTCTTGAACTCCAAAGTGACCGATTCCGTCACTTTGCCCATGAAAAAAAATCTTGCCCAGGCGGGTTTGCGCCCGGAGCCCGTGCGCGGTATACGTACGGGCACTATGACAAGCTATGAAAAATTAGAAGCCCGATTCCGCCAACGCAACCGCCTCAAAGACCTTCTCGATATCTCCTCGTGGGATGAGTCGGTCGTCATGCCTAAGGGCAGCGGCGAAGCGCGCGCCAATGCCATGGCGGAACTCGGAACCGTTTTGCAAAACTTGATTTGCGCGCCGGAAGTCGGCGACTGGATCCATGAGAGCGAAGTCTCGACGGGTTCATTGAATGCCTGGCAGAAAGCCAATCTTTCGGAAATCAAAAAAATCTACGTTGAAAACACGGCCGTACCGGTCGAACTCAATCAGCGGCTGATGGTCGCAAACATGCGCTGCCAACAAGCATGGCGCGAGATGCGCGCCGCCAACAACTGGCGCGGCTTTTTACCATTGTTGCAAGAGTCATTGAACTTGAGCCGCCAAGCGCTTCAAGAGTTGAGCCAGCAGACCAAACTTCCGATTTACGATACGGCTCTCACGATTTACGCGAATGGCTTGACCACGGCAATTGTAGAAAAGCTCTTCGGCGAACTGAAGGCGTTTTTGCCCGCGATGATCCCGCAAATCGTCGAAAATCAAAAACGCGAGACCGTGCTGATTCCAGACGGTAAGTTCCCGATGGCCGCGCAGAAAGCTCTGGCCCTTGAGCTGATGCAATTGATCGGCTTTGACATGGATCACGGCCGCTTGGATGAAAGCCATCACCCGTTCTGCGGCGGCAATGCGACCGACGTCCGCATCACTACCCGCTACTCCGAAAAAGAATTCGTTTCGGCTCTGATGGGCGTGCTGCATGAAACCGGTCACGCGCTTTATGAACAGAACCGTCCCCAAGAATGGCTCGAGCAGCCGGTTGGCAACTCGTGTGGCATGGCGATTCACGAAAGCCAAAGCTTGCTGCATGAAATGCAAGTCGTCCGCTCGCGTGAGTTCCTCGAGTTCGCGGCCCCGTTGATCCGTAAACACATGGGTCAATTCGTAAGCAATCCCAAGTCGCTCGAAGTCGACAACCTCGTGAAGTTGGTGACGCGCGTGCAGCCGGGCTATATCCGTACGGAGGCCGACGAGGTCACGTATCCTTCCCATGTGATTCTGCGATTTGAAATCGAGCGCGATTTGCTTGAAGACCGCTGGCCGCTATCGGAATTACCGACGGTTTGGAACCAAAAGATGAAGGAATATTTGGGACTTTCGACCCTCGGAAACGACAAAGACGGTTGCATGCAAGACGTCCATTGGCCATCGGGTAGCTGGGGTTATTTCCCCGCCTACACGTTCGGCGCGGTGATCGCGGCGCAACTGTTTGCCAAGGCTTCCGGCGCGCGCCCTACACTCGGCAGCGAAATCTCCCGCGGAGACTTCAAAGGTCTGCAAGGTTGGCTGCGTGAGAACATTTGGTCGCAAGGTTCGCTGATGAATACTTTGCAGTTGGTCGAGAAAGCCTCGGGGCCGCTGTCGTCTGCTGCATTCAAAAAACACATTGAGCGCCGTTACACCTAAACGGCATTCATTCTCTTTGGGATTTTACAATTCGAAAGTAGTAGCCAAGACTGGCCGATTCCACTTTAGCTCCCAAGTAGCGAAAGGAGTCCGTCTCTTCTTTGATGAGTTTGAGCACCATCGGACTCTCCAGGCCGAGCGCAATGGTGTCTGGCGAAATGCTGAGAAGCGCCCGCTCCCGTAAAATTTTGGGGTCGACGTCTTGCGTGACAATCAGGACTTCCGCATAAGGCACAGTCGCCAGCGCCGCGTAAAGGCCGATTAAATGGGCCGGCCGAATCTCCTGGTCGCGCTCTTGGTATATCACGCCGGCCCGCGGCTGGCGCATCATCTCGATGGTACGGATTTGAAATTTCTGAAATTCCAAATCAAAAGGCAAAACCGCCCCTGATCGCGGTACAATCAACTGGCCTTTCACCATCACGTAGAGCATGCCTGACTGACTCACGCCGGGCTTGGGAAAAGTCGGAAAGATCGTTCGGTTCGGCCGCCACGCGGACCCAAAAGTGCTCTGCAAGGGGAAAAAATCTCCCCACCCAACCGTCACCCGCACATCCGAGTACGCCTCATTGAGTTTGGCAAATTCGGGTTTGTACAGCGAGTCGGCGGAAAGCAGAACGGCTTGCGAGAGGCGGGCATTACAATGGTCAATGCCCGCCGAGGCTGGCGCCGACAGCGTGAGCAGGAATCCCACAAAAGAACTCAATAGCTGGGTCATGCAAAAAAACTATCAGGATTTGTGCCAGCTTAGTGGCCGAGATAAGCGCGCTGAATCTGCTCGTTTTCGAGCAGCGCCTTGCCCTCACCGCTCAATACGACCTTGCCGGTTTCAAGAACGTAGGCACGGTGACTGACTTTCAATGCCATTCGCGCATTTTGCTCAACTAGCAAGATCGTCATGCCTTGGGAGTTTAGCTTCTGCACGATCTGGAAAATTTGCTGCACGATCCGCGGCGCGAGTCCAAGTGACGGTTCGTCGAGCATGAGAATTTCAGGCTTCGATAAAATCGCACGGCTGATCGAAAGCATTTGCTGCTCGCCGCCCGACAAGGTTCCCGCCGAAGCTTTGTAACGCTCTTTGAGGCGTGGAAAAAGAGTGAAGCAGCTTTCAATTTCTTGAAACAAATCCTCGGCGTCTTTACGGCGATAGGCGCCGAGTTTGAGGTTCTCTTCGACCGTCATATTCAAAAAAATGCCGCGGCCCTCGGGCGAATGCACCAAACCCTGGGTGATCAGCTTGTACGGAGGAACATTCACGGTCGATTCGCCGTTGAGTAGAATTTGGCCCGTACTCGGCAGTAATCCGGAAATCGCGCGCAACGTCGTCGTCTTACCCGCGCCGTTCGCGCCGATCAGCGATACGATTTCGCCGCGGCCGATCTCAAACGATATCCCTTTCACCGCTTCGATAGCGCCATAACTGACTTTCAAGTCCTTGACCGCGAGAACCGTCTGGCTCATGCCGGTTCCTCGACGCCCAAGTAGGCCTCAATGACTCGGGGATTCCCCTGAATGTCCTTAGGCGTCCCCTCGGCAATGACCACACCGTGATCAAGCACCACGATACGTTCGCAGATGCCCATTACGAGCTTCATATCGTGCTCGATCAACAGCACTGCCAGATTGAACTCTTTGCGGATTCGGCCGATTAAATTCATCAGCTCCGCCGTTTCCGAATGATTCATTCCGGCTGCGGGCTCGTCTAATAACAAAAGTTTCGGCCGGCCGGCCAAGGCCCTTACGATTTCAATTTTGCGCTGCACGCCGTAGGGCAAGGAGCCTGCCTCATGATCCGTCAGATGATCGAGATTAAAAATCTTAAGCAGCTTAAGCGCGTCGGCTCGGAATTCTGATTCAACCCGTGCGAATTTTCCGACCCGCAAAAAGGCCGCCGTCAAGCCGTAGTCCAATCGCGGATGCATCGACACCAGAATGTTTTCCAGAACCGACAGCGTCGAAAATAAACGGATGTTTTGAAACGTACGAATCACGCCCCGGTGAGAGATCTGATAGGCCTTCAAATGGTTCACGCGCTGGCCGTCGAAGGTGATATCGCCCGACGTCGGCTGGTAGATTCCGGAAATCAAGTTGAACGCTGTCGTCTTACCCGCGCCATTCGGCCCGATCAGCCCGACGAGTTCTCCGGCGTTGAGGCTCATGTTCATCTTCTCGATGACCTTTAAGCCGCCGAATTGAATGCTGACGTCTTTAAGCTGCAGGAGCATTTTTTCTCCAAAACTTCAGCTGGTTCCATTCGCGCGAGCCTAGAATGCCCGCCGGACGCCAGATCATCAGCAAAATCAAAGTCAGCGAGTAAATCACCATGCGCAGGTCGACGTGCGTGTACTCCTGCAATGGACGCAGAGCTTCGGGCAAAATCGTCACGATGATCGCGCCGACCACCGAGCCAGTGAGACTGCCCATCCCGCCCATCACCACCATGATCACGACATCCACACTCTTTACGAACTGAAAGCTCGCCGGATTCAGTGCATTCGTAGTGTGCGCGAAGATCGAACCCGCGGCACCGGCGAAAAAACTCGAGATCACAAAGGCCAAGACTTTAATTCGCGTAGTGTTGATGCCCATGCACTCGGCCGCAATTTCGTCTTCACGCACGCTCAAGAACGCGCGGCCAAACGACGAATGGACCAAGCGCCACAAAAGCAGCACAGTGGTTCCCGCCCAGAAGAAAGCATGGAAGCACGCCATAAAATCGGTATTGCCGGGAATTCCGTAGAGCCCGCGCGCGCCCCCGACCACATCGAGATTCAGTAAGGTCACGCGGATGATTTCACCAAAGCCGAGAGTCACGATCGCGAGGTAGTCTCCGCGCAGGCGCAGCGACGGCATGCCCACGAAAAAACCCATGGCTGCGGCACACAGGCCGCCGGCGATCAAATAAATCGGGAAGTTCAAGATCTCTAAAGCGCCTTCGAAAGGGTGAAAGTGCAAACTCACCAATGCACTGACATATGCACCGACCGCCATAAAGCCGGCATGGCCAAGAGAAAACTGACCGCAGAATCCATTCACAAGATTTAAACTCGCCGCGAGCATAACGTTGATCGCGATATAGAAGAGGATCTGCTGCATGTACGCGTTCAAACCGAAATACGATAAAGCGCTGATCCCCAGTGCTACCACAATAACAAGCAGCCACCCGCGCGCAATCGCCACCATTAGACCTTCTCCACGCGGGTCTGGCCCATAATGCCCGAAGGCTTAAACAGCAGAATGAAAATCAAAAGTCCGAAGGCCAAAGCGTCGCGGTACGTACTCGACAGATAGGCGACGACCATCTCCTCGCAAAGTCCCATGAGCAACCCACCGACGACCGCGCCTGGCAAATTGCCGATACCGCCGAGAACCGCGGCAACGAAGGCTTTCAAGCCGATCAGAGTTCCCATCAGCGGATCGATCTTCGGATATTTCAGCCCGACGAGCACCGAACCGACACCGGCAAGCGAACTGCCGAGGATAAAGGTGACCGCGATAATCCAATTCACGTTGATGCCCATCAAGGTCGCCGAGCGGAAAGAAAAACTCACCGCGCGAATCGCCATTCCGGTCTTTGTCTTGTTGATAAACCAGTTGAGAGCCAACATGGCTACAATCGCCACAACGAAGATCGTGACATCAAAAAGCTGAATTTGAATTTCACCGAAGGTGTAAAGCGTGCTGTCTTGCAAAACTTCGGGAAAGACTTTCGGATCCGCACCGAACACCACCTGCCCGGAAAACTGCAAAAACAAACTCACGCCGATCGCCGTGATCAGCGTGTTAAGCTTCGGCGCGTTCCGCAGCGGTCGATAGGCGAAGCGCTCGATCGCCAAACCCAGCAGCGAACACACGGTCATCGAAATCAAAAGAGCAATCGCGAAGGCACCCCACCCCGGCTTTTCGGTGAGATGAAATTGAATGGCACCGTAGTAAGAGGCGAAGGCGCCGACCATGTACACTTCGGAGTGCGCGAAATTAATTAGTTGAAGCACGCCGTACACCATGGTGTAGCCGAGGGCGATCAAAGCGTAGATCGCGCCGAGGTTCAGACCATTGAGAATATGCTGTACTAGCTCCTGCACAAGATCTTACGGTCCGAGGAGCGTCACAAATTTTAGAACTTTGCCGTCCACCTTCACGATAAAGGCGTCTTTGTCGGCGTTGCGATCGGCGTTGATCGTGATTTTACCGGTGGCGCCTTGGTAATCCTTGGTCTTAGCAATCTGATCGCGAATCGCGGTCGGCGTAATCTCCGGCGCGTTTTCCATTGCCAAAAGCAAGACCTGAGCGGCGTCGTAACCGGCGGCGGCGAGGCCGTCCGGAGTCTCATGATATTTCTCTTTGTACTTTTTGATAAAATCCTGAGTGGCGGGAACCGGGCTCTCGCTCGCGTAGTGATTCGAAAAGTAAGAGCCGTTGACAGCCTCTCGTCCGATTTCAAACAATTTCGGGCTGTCCCAACCGTCGCCGCCGAGCAAGATCGCTTTGATGCCGAGCTGGCGTGTCTGACGGGCAATCAAACCCACTTCCGTGTAGTACGCGGGAATAAAAATCGCCTCAGGTTCCGAAGAACGGATACGCGTAAGCTGACCTTTGAAGTCGGTGTCGCCGGTCTGAAACGTTTGCTCTGAAACGATCTCACCACCGAGCTCCTTGAATTTCTTAGCGAAGAATTCCGAAAGACCCAGACTGTAGTCGGATTTCAAATCTTTGAGAATCGCGACTTTCCTGAGTTTGAGATTGTTGTAAGCGAAGCGCGCCATCACCGGGCCTTGGAACGGATCGATAAAGCACGTGCGGAAAATATAATCGCCGCGCTTCGTGACTTCTGGATTCGTCGATGAGGGTGAGATCATTGGAATTTTATACTGTTGCGCGATCGGAGCTGCCGCCAATGAGCGGGTCGATGCGACTTCGCCGAGCAAAGCGACGACCTTGTCTTGGGTGATGAGCTTCTTAACGACGGCGGCCGCTTCTTCAGGCTTGCCTTGATTATCTTCAGTGATCAGAACAATCTTTTTGCCTTTGATTCCACCGGCGGCATTCTTCGCATCGATCGCCAAGCGTATGCCTTTGTCGGTTGATTGACCGAAGGTGGCTTCCCCGCCCGTCATCGAGCCATATTGGCCCACTTTAATTTCGGTGGCGGCCTCTGATCCTCCGCCCTCATTTTTCTTGGTACAGGCAAAACTGAGAACACAGCAGATGGCGACGAGAACCTGATTAAGGCGACGCATTATGAACCCTCCCGAAGTCTATGTTTGTGGTACCCCGCTGAAGGCTTTCGGTCAACTGCGGCGCTTGACTAAATCATTGAGAACTCTAGGATACATGGAAATCTCGAGAGCCTTTACGCGCTCGCGCAGGCTCTCCAAATCATCGCCCGGAAGTACGGGCACGCGCTCCTGCGCCACAATCGCACCCTGATCGTAAATAGCGTCGATCTTATGAATCGTGACGCCGGATTCCGCCTCGCCTGCATTCAAGACAGCGGTGTGGACATGATCACCATACATGCCCTCTCCCCCGAATTTCGGAAGCAGCGCGGGATGGGAGTTCACGATGTGGCCCGGAAACCGCGCCAACACCTGTGGTCCAATTAAAGTGAGAAATCCGGCAAGAACGACCCACTCGGCCTGCCATCGATCAAGTTGCGCGACCATCGCGCGGTCCAACTCGGCGCGGTCCGCATACCCCTTCGGCGTGAGCACACGGGTGGGAATCTTGAGCCGGGTCGCGCGCTCGAGCACCCCGGCGGTGCTGCGATTGGTAATCAAGCCGACGATGTCGGCGTGCAGCCGTCCTTCGCGGGAGGCGGTGACGAGGGCCTCGAAATTGGTGCCTTCGCCGGAGGCGCAGACTGCGATTTTGGGCTTCATGCCGGAAAGCTAAGTAAACTTCTGACCCTTGGCAAGCGTCACCAATCAGACAAGGCTGAAAAAATTCATCGCTCACGCTCCAAAAATCAAGCCTAACTGCCGTAAAACAGACGTGATTTTGGCACCCCCTCTGCACTAGCCGAAGTCACGAAAATTAGGATGGTACATGCGCTGGTTGTGGATGGTGGTGGTTGTGGTCGCCGTCGGATCGCCAGCCTGGGCCGCGGGAAGTGACCCGCTGGCCGAGGCGTGGCGGGGAACGGACCTCGACTTCTCGCTCAGTAAATATTTTGTCAGCAACGAACGTTGCAATACGAGTCCCGAGTACTACTCCTCCTGTGTCGCTGCCGTTCATGCGGCGAACACTCTCCTGCACGATCCGATCGCGTTGAGGGTCGATTTGAACTTCGATCAAGCGCTTCACGATATGGCCGCGCGCCTCCCTGCGGAAATTCCCCTTCAGATGCTTCTCGGAGCCGCGATCAACGCGCACTTGCGCAGCTTCGATGCCCACGCCTACTTGCGGCCGACCGCACTCGACACCGGCGCCGTCTTCAATGCCGGCTATGCCGGGATTGGCGCGGTCCTGCGTAAGACGACCGACGGCTTTTTGGTGACTGAAGTTGCGGATAAATCACCGGCCGCGAATTCCGGAATGAACCCCGGCGATATAATCACGGCCGTGTCAGGGATCGCGAACGAAGACTTTCAACGTGACTCCGTCAACGATCTTGTCGATGTGGCGGCCGGCGATCCGGGAACACCCGTCACCATTACTTTTGTCCGTGGAATCTTGAAGTACACGGTCACTCTCCTGCGGCAGCCTGTGAAAATTCCCAATGTCGAACTGTCGACAATTCCGGACGAATCCATCGGCATCGTCCGCATTCACCACTTCTATGCGGGGGCGACCTGCCAGGAGGTCAAATCGAAACTCTCTTTGTTCACCTCTTTAAATCTCAAACAGCTGATTTTGGATTTGCGCGGAAACTCGGGTGGCGCAACTGCCGATGCCATTTGCGTCGGCGGAATTTTTGTCGGAGGGAAAGAGCAAGTCGGAACACAATTCATCGGCGTCTCCATTCCCGAAAAACAGATGATCAACGTCTTTGATACTTCGCCGAAAATCAACTGGATGCGAAGCTACAGTTTAGACGCATGGACCTCTCCCCTCGTGGTACTGGTCGATGAGCAGTCCGCCAGCGCCGCCGAAATCGTCGCGGGCTCCATTCAAGCAAACAAAGCCGGATGGTTGGTCGGCGAGAGAACGTACGGCAAGGGCTCGGTGCAAACGACATCGCCGCTCTTTATGCATCAGACGCTGACGATCGCCGCAACGACCAATCGGTTCTTTTTCCCAAACCAGATGAGCAATCAGAGAGTGGGAATTACGCCGAGCTTCGAGGTGCCATGGTCGCGCGCCGTTCAAGAACCGTCCGCGCGGCGCGAAGACGATGTCTTTCCGAATTCGCTACCCTCTACCAATCCGGCCTGGTCCGACCCGCGAAGCGATGAAATTGCAGACATCCGCGAATGCATTAATCACCAAAATCTGGATGGTCGCGCGTTGGATAAGCTCGGCGCGGACTACCAAAAAGCCTTTGCGGTCGCCGTTTTGAAGTGCTCTGACAGCGCAAAGTGACCAAGAACGGCACCCTGACCCACTTTAAATGCATATATAGATGGTTCAGGATTTGCTCTTTGGAGCACCGGATTGGCCTATGGAGGATCTCGTGATTGCGCAAAAAACCCGTTTTGTTCTGTTGGCGGCTGCCCTCTTGACTCTCGTGGCCTGCGACAGCCACGACCGCAAAGGCACAATGAATCATGTGATCGATCCGACTAAAGCGGGCCCGCAGACGACCGCCGATGACCAGAAGATCAAAGACATGGTCAAGAATTCGCCGGACTGCTTGCCTCTCTCGCAACTGATTACCCAGTGGAAGTCGCAAACGGGAACGGGATTTACGATTTACGTGCAGAACCGCGATCTGTTTGCCGGATCGGTGGATACGAAGTCCGAGGGAACGCCCTACCAAGGCGACACGACGCGCGCTCAGCTTCTGGTGAAGGCGGGTCAACGTCCAATTTTTGAAGAGCGCCTCGGCGGCGACATTCTCAGCTCGACTCTCGTGGGCTCACTTCTCGACGTGGCCGCACAGACCGATTGCAACACAATCCAATTCAACGGCTCGAACGATATTTACAAGATCGTACACCGCAATCTGTCTGGGAAGAACAGCGGCACGCCTGGCGAGTTGACGTTCACGACGGCCACTGAGTCGCGCACCTACCGCATGGTCAATAACTCGCTCGAAATTTCGGTCAACCTGGTCATGCCCCTTATCTCGAGCGACAAGACCGGAGCTTCGACGGTCACTGAACACGAGAAATTTTCGATTGTTCCCGGCACGACGGACGGCATGAAAATCAAAACGACCTACGCGAATCTTCTCGTCTCGACGCTCACGAATGTTCCGCAGGATCTCAAAGACATCACGGACAAACAGATGAAGGCCAAATCGGGCGCGGACAACGCGAAGAAGACGACGACCCGCTCCAAAACGGACAATTTCACGGTGCCGGTCTCCATCGCCGACATGATTTTGCTGAATGCGAGTATTTCTTCTGGAAAATGGCAGGATAGTTCGAGTAAGACGGCCCAGTAATGGCCAATCTCGTCAGTTTTATCATCCTGATTTTCTTCTTTTGGGGACGTTCGCTCCGCTTTAATAATCTGCGCTTACATATGATTGTCATGACGGCCGTGATTGCGGCCGATCTGGGCTTGGTCGGCGCCCTTGTGATTCGCCGTCATGCTTTGTCTAAAGTCAGCCTTGGGATGCCGTGGACTTTAAAACTGCACGTGCCGATCGCGGTTTTCACGGTCGTGATGTTGCTCGTGACAGGATGGACGGGATTTCAGCTTTCGCGTGGCAAGAAACTGCACGCACGCATGCGGATACTAGACCGCATTGTCGTCCCTGCACTTGTCCTCACCTTTTTGACCAGCTTACTGGTTCGCTTTTTCAGATAGTTTTCTTAGCGACCTTTTGCTCGATCGTTCCGAAAATATTGCGGCCTTCGCGGTCGCTCATTTCAATTTTGATGGTATCGCCGATTTTCATAAACGGCGTTTTGAAAACGCCATCGTGGATTTTCTCAATCATACGTTTTTCCGCCAAGCAGCTGCTACCCATTGACGGATCTTCGTTCGAGACCGTGCCGCTGCCGATGATCGTTCCGGCCGTGAGATCACGCGTGCGCGCCGCATGCGCGATCAATTGGCCGAAATGAAAGTGCATCGCTCCGGCATTGGCTTTGCCGAAAAACTCGCCGTTGTACGCGACATTCAGCGGCAGATGTATGCGGCCTTCAATCCAAGCGCCCGCCAATTCGTTTTCGGTCACGGCGAACGGGGCAAACGCAGTCGACGGTTTGCCCTGGAAAAAGCCGAAGCCCGAGGCAAGTTCCTCGGGAATCAGACCGCGCAAACTGACGTCGTTGATAATTACGAACAGCAAAATTTTCTTGAGCGCCGCCTCGGGAGTAATGCCCATCGGCGTGTCGCCGACGATCACGCCGACTTCGCCTTCGAAGTCGGTGCCATGGCTAAAGTCGATTTGCGGAATGTCCTCGCGGGGGGCGAGAAAAGCATCGCTTCCCCCCTGATACATCAGCGGTACGGTCTCAAGCGTCTCCGGCATAGGCGCATTGCGGGCCATGCGGACGAGTCTGACGTGGTGAATGAAAGCCGAACCGTCGGCCCACTGAAAGGCGCGCGGCATGGGTGAGTGCAGGTCTTCCGGTTTGACGGTAAAGGCGCCTTTGGCTTGACCGTCGTTCAATTGTTTATACAAGGCCTCCAACGGGCCCTTCTTCTCGGACCAGTGTTCAATGGCTTCGCGCAGGGATGGTGCGATGTGGTTGGCGCGAATCGCTCTTTGATTGTCTTTGGAAACAACGATAAGTTCTCCGTCACGGCTGTGCGCGGATTTTAGGCTGCCTAGTTTCATGGCCAAGTTATAAGATACGGAGGTCCTATGCTCAAACTGTATTCCTATTTTCGCAGCAGCGCTTCGTACCGTGCCAGGATCGCGCTTCACTGGAAGAACCTGCCATTTGAGTACATTCCCGTACACCTTTTGAAGAATGGCGGTGAGCAGCGGTCTGCCGAATATCGCAAGGTCAATCCCATGGGTCATGTCCCAGCACTGGTCCACAATGGGTTTTTGGTCGCCGAAACGATGGCTATTGTTGAATACCTCGATGCCGTCTTCCCGCAGAATCCCTTGTTTCCCACAGTACCGCACGACCGCGCCTTGGTCGTACAGATTTGCGAAGTCGTGAACAGCGGAATCCAGCCCCTGCAGAATTTAAAGGTGCAAAAGTGGTTGGAAGGCATGCACGGACTGTCGAAGGCGAGCAGCGATGCTTTCGTGAAACATTGGATTGAGGATGGCTTTGCGAATCTCGAGCGGTTGCTTGAGAGAACGGCTGGCACGCACTGTTTCGGCGGGCACGTGACTGCGGCCGATTGCTTTGTAATCCCTCAAGTGGCGACCGCACGCCGCTTTGGCATCAACCTCGCTCAGTTTCCAAACATTTCTTATGTCCATGATGCTGCCATTCAATTGCCGGCATTCGTGAAAGCACAGCCGGACCAGCAGCCCGATTACCAACCCTGATTGTGTTTCAAACAAATGCACTTTTTGTAGACGCTTTTTGGGACGTTTCATTTTGAGAATGCGACTAAAATCGTTGGCTTGGCGAGGGCCCTGTCCTTGCTTGATACGCTCTTGAAGACTCATATTCGAACGTCTCGAATTGAGAAAGGTGCGTATGATTAGAAATCTTTTTCGCGTGAGCCTGTTCATGCTCGCGATGAGCCAAGTGGCTTGCGACATTCTGTCGAACAACACGATCGCTAGCAATAACAACACAAACGTTGGCACGATCGGAAGCGCGGCTGGCAACAATCCCGGCGTGGGCGTTCCGGTGCCTGTCACGACATCGACGGGAACTACGCCAGCCCCGAATGGGTTTTTTCCGGTTGTAGTGAATAAGGGCATGCCTACCGTGGTTGGAACGAGCGCCGCGGAGCCTGAGAAGATCGAGATTGGTGTGGCTAAAATCGCCGACGATCAGAGTATTCAAGAACATGCGCAGTATGTCCGCGAGTCGTTGGAGTCGTTTGGGTATGTCCCGCCGGAGAAAGCTGCACCCTCGGCGACTGTTGTAGAACCGCCCAATGGCGTGAAGGGTACGGCGGCGGCTACATTGCCGGCGGCTGCATTGCCCGCTGCCACACCTCGTGCCCGCAAGCCGGCCAGCGTTCCACTGCCTGTTGTTGTTCCGCCATCCGTGCCTATCCTAGCTAGCGGTGGTACGAGGATCGCGCGGTAGTTGCTGCCGCGGCAGTTCTTTGCGCAGTGCGCGTCCGCAGCGGACGCGCGGGGCGTCCAACTCCTCGGCGAAATGAGACTCGGAGTCGCTGGAGCTCTGTTTTTTATAAGCGGTTCACGTCGACCGCGTGAGATTGTGCCAAATTCGGGTATCTGTTTGGGTTGGCTAGGAGAAAGATGGGATTTTGCTTTTTGGAAATTTCGCGCGCAATCGGTCTTCCCTATCATTTCTATCCCCATAAAAATCAAAACCCCATTGACGGTTCCGGCGCCGCGGACGGCGACGGAAGGCCCCTCGCACGGACGGATAACCTTCGCGCCACACAGATCTGGCCATCGAAGCACAATTCCCGCACCACAGAAATCTAGCAAACAAAAGATATGTATCCAGCAAAATATCCCCCAGAGAAAAATTTCGTCAGCCACGTCCGAATCCCGGACTGACACGTATGTCTAAACTAAATTTAAATACATCCAAAATTTGACAAAATTCGGATGCGAAGAATATTTAGTGATCATGACAAACGAAGAACTCAATTTCGAACTCGCGAAAGAAATTAAATGTGAGCGTGAAAACACGGTTCGAATTCTGAAGCTGATTATAATCGCCGATGATCGAAGGGTTGCGCTGGAGCGAGGGTACAAGGATAGCTTCGCTTGGCTTGTTCAAGAGCACAAGTATTCACCTTCGGCCGCGAGACGCAGAGTATTCGTGGCGAAGCTTCTGCGTGACGTGCCTTCAATCGAAAAGATGCTTGAAGATGGCACCGTCAATTTGACGACGCTCGCCCAAGTTCAATCTATGATTCGTACCCAGGAGATGAAATCGAGACAAAAAGTGCCGCTGGATACCAAGCTACAAGCCGTTGTGAGGATTGAAGGCTTAAATGCATTTGATGCTGAACAGGCGTTGATGGATCTCCTGCCAGAAAACATTTCGAACGTGAAACGAGAATCTCTCGTGGCGATCGACGCATGCACTGGACGGCTATCGATCAATCTCTCGAACGAGGCTCTCGCCGACTTGAAACGTGCGAAAGAGATCTTCGCCCATGCCATCCCTGATCGGGATTCCGGTAAAATTGTGGCTCGATCGCTGAAAGAACTTGTCGAGAGACATGACCCTCTGAAAAAGACGCCCCGCGCGTCCGCAGCGGACGCGCACCGCGCTACGCGTTTGCAGCTCTATCTGCGAGAAAATGGGCAATGTGATTTTATCGATCCGATGACCGGACACCGGTGTGAGGAGCGTGCGCTTCTTGAGCGTGATCATATCCATCCACGCGCGTTGGGTGGAGACGATTCGCTCGCAAATGGCCGAATGCTGTGTCGAGCGCACAATCAATATATGTCTGAGAAAATTTTTGGGAAAAAGATCGCCAACCTGTGGAGGAAGCAGCGTCGAATTTGAGATTAAGCTGGTGAGCTCGAGCCGATCAGATGCCACTGTCGAAGTGCAATCGACAAGAGCGCAACGCCTGTCGCAAGGTGACCCACAGCAATCAACGGAGGTGTGAACAGCAAAACATTGGAAATGCCCAGGCACAATTGCAGGCAAACCCCGGCAAATAAAAGATTCGCCAGCCGGCGCACCCGCGGCCGCGACGAAAATTTGCGAACGATCAGCCAATTGGCGAAAATGATTGTGAACAGTGTGTAGCCGCCCAACCGATGAATGATGTGCAGGCCGATGATCCCGTGAAAGGTAGGAAACCACTCGCCATGACAAAGCGGGAAATCCGTGCAAACCAAAGACGCTTGATTTGCAGCGACCAATCCGCCCAGGAAGATTTGTCCCCAAACACATGCCGTGAGCGCCCGGCTCTCCGTCAACAACCACCGCGGACCCGCGCCAGAAACCGCCGGCTTATCCCGCATTCCGAGATAAATCCACAGCAACGAAATAAAAAACGTCGTCGCCAACATCAAGTGGGTGGCCACAATCAGCGGCTCGAGCCGCATCGTCACCGTCAGCCCGCCGAAAATAACCTGGGCAGTGATCAGCACCCACGAGAAAGCACCAACTCTCTTCATTTCGCGCGGCGCGCGGCTGCGGAACAAATAGAAGTTCAGCACGAGCACGCTGATCGTCACTAGCCCCGCCATAACCCGATGAATAAACTCGAAATAGACCTGCGGGTGATAGTCGGGAATATAATCGCCAAAGCACAGCGGCCAATCAGGGCACGCCAACCCGGCATTCATCAAACGCACCGAGCCGCCGACGGCTATCAGTAGGAACACTTCAATAACTAGAATTTTATAACTGTTGAGGAACCAAGTGGGCAGGCCCCACCCGGCCGCCTTAGACATACGAACGCATCGCCCAGGTCAGCCACTTATCCATCACTGGAACGGCGAGATAGATGAGCAAACTCAGATTCGTCCACAAGAAGAAAGGCAACCATGCCTTACGCTCTTGGGATTGATAGTATTTGGTGAATTCCCAAATCACTTTGAACGAAATCGGAATCACCAGCAGCACATACATCACATGTGTGTGAAGGAACCACGGGGCCGCCAACGCCACGCCGACGTAGGTGAACAAATAGAGACCGACGTGGTACATCGCGCGGTGAGCGCCCAAGCTCACCGGCAATACCGGGAATCCACCCTGCTCATAATCATTGCGAAAGCGAATCGCCAAAGACCAGAAATGCGGCATTTGCCACAAGAACATCACCAAGAAAAGATAGACGCACTCAGGACGCCAAATCTCCGGCGTGTTGACGGAAAAGCCGATCACCACGGGCATGGCGCCCGGAATCGCTCCCGGAACCGCGCCGAAAACCCAGCGGCGCTTCCAGAACATCGTGTACACGCCGTTATAGAGAACCAAAGTCGCTAATGCCAACAGCGCCGGCGCAGGACCGAGCAAACTCAAAAGCCCGAGGCCCACTACAGCGAAAACAACTCCCAAAGCGACCGCTTGCCAGGGTTTAATCACCCCGCGCGGAATCGGACGATGCTTCGTGCGATCCATTCGCGCATCGAGTTCCCACTCTTGCGCTTGATTGATGGCAAAGCCCGCGGCCGCCGTCAGATATAAGCCGATCATCAACAACACCGGCTGCATCGGATCGAAGTCCTGATGCATATGAAAACTGACGGCGTATCCTGCCAGCGCGCTGACCAGCGCGAAGAGGATGATGCCCGTTTTGGTGAGTTGTGAATACGCCTTAAACACTAATCCGCCTTATATAATACCGTCGACATTTAAACGCGTCATTAAGTCGAGATTGCAGAAGAAAAAGAGAACCAATAGGAAGAAAAGACCGGTTCCGAAAATAACCGCGTAGATCTTTTGATCATACTTCAAGTGCATAAAGAACGAGAGAACCAGTCCTGCCTTAATACTCGCGATCAACATGGCGATCACCGTGTTCCAAGCGCCGAAATTGATTTGCGCCGCGAACACAGTAAGAATCGTCAAACACATCAAAGCCGAGAAGACTTTGATGTAGATGTTGAACGGAATAATATGATGGTGCTGAGCATCTTCGTGATTGTCGTGTTGTCCGTGTGCCATCTGTAACTCCTTAGCTGATCAAGTAGAGCAGCGGGAAGAGGTAAATCCAAATCAAGTCGACCAAGTGCCAGAACAATCCGACGCACTCGAGCGGCGTGTAATAGTCCGAGTCGAAATCGCCACGATGGGTGCGGATGATCAGCCAAGTGATCAAACCCATTCCCGCGATTACGTGAGACGCATGAATACCGGTCATCACGAAGTAAAACGAGAAAAACATGCCCATGTTGTTGATGCCCATGGCCTTCCATCTCGCCATCTCTTCGGGATTATCGAAAGCAAAGAAGCGGCCAGGAAACAGACCTTCGTGAAATTTGTGCGTGTATTCGATGTACTTGATGCCGAGGAAGATAAAACCGCAGATCAAAGTGATGTACAGGCTGGCGAGCGACTTCTTCTTCTGGTTGAGCTGGGCATAATAAATGCTCAATGCCATCGTCAGCGAGCTGAAGATCAGGACCAAAGTGTTCGTACCGCCGAGTCTCCAATCACAAAACTTGGAGCCTTCATGGAACATTTGCGGGAATTTTTGGTGGTAGATGATGTAGCCGACGAAAAGTCCGCCGAACATCAGGATCTCCGTGCACAGAAAAACCCAAGTGCCGAACTTGGCCGCGAGGTATTGGTGCTCCGCACTGTCATAATGGTGCGCGTGATGGTGTTTGCCGTGGGCGACTGAATTAACGGTACTCATATGGACCTGCTGTGACTACGGGTTGAACTAAGAAGTTTTCATGAGGAGGCGGCGATGAGGTCGTCCACTCGAGAGTCTTAGCTCCCCAGGGATTGTCTCCCGCTATTTCCCCCTTTGTAAGACCATGAATGATGACTGCCAATCCCACCAAAAAGCCCGTGCCGATCGTCCACGCGCCAATCGAAGAGATGCGGTTCAACGGCTCATATGCCGGCAGATAATCGAAGTAGCGGCGGGGCATGCCCATCGCGCCCAAGATAAACTGCGGGAAGAACGTGACGTTAAAGCCGACAAAAATCAAAACGAAGCTGATACGCGCCCAGAATTCATTGACCATGCGGCCGAACATCTTCGGGAACCAATAGTAGATACCGCCCATGATCGCCATCAGAGTTCCACCCACCATCACGTAGTGGAAGTGCGCCACGACGAAATACGTATCGTGGAAGTGCACGTCGACGCCGATCACCGCCAGAATAATTCCCGTCACGCCACCGATGGTGAACAAGAATAGGAAGCCCAACGCAAACAGCATCGGCGAATCGAAGCTGATCGAGCCTTTATATAAGGTCGCGGTCCAGTTGAAAACTTTAATGGCCGTCGGAACACCGACAAGCATTGTGATGAACGAGAACAAGATCCCGGCAATTTCAGATTGGCCGGAAACGAACATGTGGTGTCCCCACACGAAGAAGCTGACCGCCGCGATACCGACCGATGACAGAGCGATAGCTTTGTAACCGAAAATCGTTTTGTGCGAGAAAGTCGTGATCAGTTCCGAAACCACGCCCATGGCCGGCAAGATCATGATGTACACGGCCGGGTGAGAGTAGAACCAAAAGAAGTGTTGGAACAAGACGGGGTCGCCGCCCAGTTTCGGATCGAAGATACCGACGCCGAGCAAACGCTCAGCACTCAAGAGCAACAGCGTGATCGCGAGCACCGGAGTCGCCAAAACTTGCAGCAAAGCCGTCGAGTAAAGGGCCCACACGAACAAGGGCATACGCCAGAAGCTCATGCCCGGCGCCCGCAATTTGTGCGTGGTCACGATGAAGTTCAAGCCGGTCAAGATCGAGGAGAAGCCGATGACGAACGCGCCAAGGACCATCAAGATCGTGCCGTTTTGTGTCGTAATCGAGTACGGCGTGTAGAAGGTCCAGCCGGTGTCGACGCCGTTGTAGAACAGCGAGAAGAACGCGATGGAAGCGCCGATGATCAAGCAGTACCAGCTCAACAAGTTCACCCGCGGGAAGGCGACGTCTTTCGCTCCGAGCTGCATCGGCAGGATAAAGTTGCCGAGAAAGGCCGGAATTCCCGGAATGATGACCATGAACACCATGATCGCCCCGTGGAACGTCATCACTTGGTTGTACTGGTGCGCGGTCATGATGGTCGGACCGACTTTGAACAACTCTGTGCGGATCAGCATCGCGAAGGTTCCGCCGATCGCGAAGAACGTCATCACCGCAATCATATAGAGAATGCCGATGCGTTTGTGATCCAAAGTGGTCAGCCAGGACCAGAGGCCCGACTTTTCATTAATATAGTTTTTTCCAGGTGCAGATGACATTAGTGGCTCCTCATCACTTCAAAGACTTAATGTATTCAATTACGCCGCTGATCTCAGCTTCGCTGAGCTGCCCGGCCTGAGTGGGCATCACGCCCATAGGGAAGCCCTTCACGATTTTCGCGTTGGGGTCCAAAATCGATTCACGCAAATAGTTTTCGTCAACTTTTGCGGTTCCGCCTTCGATGGTTTCGGTGCTGCCGAAGATACCGCCCCAGTTCGGACCGAGCTTGGTATTCTTCTGCGAGCGAGGTTGAGTGTCGTGACACGCGATACAGCGGCCGGCATACACTTTTTGTCCGACCGCGGCCGGAGCCAAGCCTTTATAAGGATCGTTCGCCAACCAGTCTTCAAATTTCTCGCGCGAAACTACGTGAATCTTGGCCATCATCGCCGAGTGTCCGTCACCGCAATATTCGGCGCAGAAGACTTGGTAGTCGCCTTCCTTCTCGGCACGGAACCATTCGTTCGAGTAGCGGCCTGGAACCACGTCTTGTTTCGTGCGGAAAGCCGGAATGTAGAAGCTGTGAATCACGTCGACCGAATTCATCACCAAGCGCACGTCTTGGCCGACCGGGACATAGAACTCGCTGCCGCTCGTGCGGCCGTTTTTATAAGTGAAGGTCCAAGACCACTTCTGACCTTGAACGGCGATTTCGAGCGCATCCGTCGGCATCGTGCGGATCTGCATGTAGACCCACCATCCCCACACGAAGACGATCATGAAGATTACGAAGGGAATAAAACTCCACAGAAACTCGAGTGTAGTACTGTGCGAGATATAGGGTGTTTTTTGATCAGGGCTTGTCCGGCGATATTTCACCGCGAAATAAATCAAACCACCGATAACAAGCACGCAGGAAATGAAACTCGCTATCAGCAAGAACCCGTAGAGAGTATCGACGCCGGCGGCGACTTCCGATCCCTGCGGCGGCATGAAGTGGCTGGATGTGGAAACTGTCGATAACATGAACGCGTACTCCTTTATGTCCTAAACCGGTGATGCTGATCTCTCCCGCCACCAAACGGGAATAAAAATAAGTGCCAACAAAATAACTGTAAACGCTCCGCCGTAGCGCATGAGTTTCCATGCTGCCAAAACGTATTTTCCCTTCACGGGATTGAACTGAAAACAGAACATGAGCGCATGCTCGACGAACGTGCCGATGCGGCCGTTCGAGGCTTCGAGCAAACTCAATTTCAAAGTGCCCGGATCCACCGAGATGCCATTAAGATAACGGGAAATCCTTCCGTCCGGAGTGACCACATAAGAAACAGACGCGTGCGCGTACTGCTTCTTGTCTTCCATCCAGTAAAACTTAAAGCCCAACTCGCCGGCGAGTTTCTTCACACTGGCTTCATCGCCTGTCAAAAAGTGCCAGCCGTCGTTACCTTCGACCCGGCCATACGCCTTCAGGTAATTTGCCTTTTTCGGACCGGCGACATCCGGGCCTTCGCGATGGTTCATGCTGACGGCGACGAGTTCAAATTCTTTGCCCGTCGTCCACTTGAGCTGCTTCATCGCCTCGGTCAAGCCGTTCAAGTGGTAGTTACAGAGCGCGGGGCAAGTATAATAGACCATGGCCATGAGTACTGGCTTGCGGCCGCCCTGGAAATACTTGCGCAAGGTCACTTTTTGGCCGGTGTCGTCGGTAAAGGGCAAGTCGAGATCGAGTTGGTTGCCGAGATGCTCCTCGACACCTACATTCTGCAGCTCTTTCGGCAATTCTTTGCCGGTCACCAAAACTTTGGTGTCGTACGCATGCACTTGAGGCGTGAGACCCGCAGCCAGCACGAGTGCGGGCCAAAGGTTACGCCACCGTTTTTTGACGAGGGTACGCGTTGTCATCATCACTTCGCGGTCTTGGCAAAGGCTTCCACCTTGGCCGGATCGTCCTTAATTTTGTTGTGCGTGATCGAACGGATAAACTGAATCACGCTCCAACGGTCGTTAACCGGCAAGTGGGCGAAAGACGCCATGCTTGAACCGGGAATACCCGTCGAAATCGTGTGAAACAGAGTGGCCGAGTCGCCAGCAAATTTCCATTTACCTTCAACGAAGTTACGCGGACGCGGATTGAGGCTCATGCCCGCAGGTCCGTCGCCCAAACCTTTCGGTCCGTGACAAACTGCGCAGTTATTCGCAAAGACATGCGAACCGTGCGCAATCATGTCGGGGTTTTCAACCCACGGCTTTTCCACTTTCGACACATCTACATCTTTTGTTTGTGCCGGTTGATCGTTTGCCGCTTGCGTCTGCTGCGGAGCCGCGCCGGCCTCAGGTACTTCTTTTAAGTTTATACCGGGGTGAACGAGGGTTACGTAAGCGAAGAATCCCAGCGAGAAAATCATCGAAAAAAGAAACGCGATGTACCCGCCACGGTTGTAGCTATCTTTCTGCATTGCCAATCTGCCTTTTTGTAAATCTGCTGGAGAAATTAACACCAATTGGAAAGCAGAGTCACGTACCTATATTCATTGGGTTTTCATGTATCAAAGTGAGACAAGTTTGAGCTTGGCTGACGCCAAGCGGCTTTTCGGTTACACTCATAATATATAGACAGGAGTTATGCGCATGCGCCTTCTGCTTTTGCTCGGATTCGTGGCCCTGACCGGCTGTTCGACCGTTTCGGTGTCGAAAGCACTCGAGCAGATTCACCCGGGATTGGATAAAGACCGCGTCCTGGAAAGCGCCGGAAATCCCGCGCGGACCTTCCGCGAAAATATGCAAGATCATTGGATTTACACGTATTTTTTGAATGACCATGAATGGCGCCGGGACGTCGTCTTCGCCGACGGCAAGGTCGTCAAAGTCACACCACCTACCGCCAAAGAGAACTGGGTTAAGGACCTCGAACGTTCGGACAGCATGGAAGAATATGAAACCAAAGCCCGCGCCCATCAGAAAAAAGCCGGACAGTTTAAATCTATAGATGGGCAGCCCGACGACAGCTCGAGCCCCAATTGAAACCTTGGGATAGATTCCTTTCAGAAATTAACGGACAGAGTCAGATTTTCATTATTGGCCCCATGGCCCACGCCGAAGTTCCGGCATCGGGTGCCACGGTCTACGTGGACGGAGGCACAGCCGCCGAACCTGCGAGCCCCGCCCCTTTCCCGGTGATCCGCATTGGCGACGGCGATTCGGGTGCAGGCTTGCTGGATGTGACGCTTCCTCAAGATAAAGACTTTTCCGACCTCGCCTTTGTTCTCCAATCCTTGCCGGCACACATTGACCGCGTGGAAATGGTCGGATTTCTGGGCGGCCGCCGCGATCATGAGTTGATGAACTTCGGCGAAGTGCATGCGTTTTTGAAAACGCGCACACGTTTCACGCGCGTGAATTTTGATGATTCCGTGATCGCCTTTGTCGGAGGCCCTCTCGAGCTCGAAATCGAAGGTTTGTTTTCAGTTTTAGTTTTTGAAGAGAGCTCGGTGCGTTTGACCGGCGCGTGCAAATTCCCTCTGCAAGTTCCCACCCTTCTCGCGCCCGCCTCGAGCCGGGGCCTGAGTAATGAAGGTCAGGGACTAATCAAATGCGAGAGCTCAAAGCCTTGCTTTGTATTTGTGCCGTAAGTTTATCGAGACAGTGTGAAACCAATCGCTCAAACACCCGTTCGGGTAGGAACTTCTTTAAGAAACCAAAAACCTGAGCGTCCAGCGTGACCTTGCAGCGCAGAGGTGGATGCTTCATCTGAATGACTTTCCAAATTGCGGCCGCGACATCTTCGGGAGTGGCCGTGGTCAGCTTCAACGCATTTGAGACGAGCGCTGAAATCGTGCGCGACTGCGATTCGTAGGCAACGGCGGGGCCTTTATGTCCCGTCTCGACAGCCAAGCCCAAACGCGTGTGCCCGTAAGCTTCAGTCGTGACGAAACCCGGTTGCACCACGGTCACGCGCACATTCCACGGACGCAGTTCGTGATAGAGCGCCTCACTCGCGCCTTCCAAGGCATGTTTACTGGCCGCATAGAGGCCCATCGTCGGCACCGAGAAAAATCCCGCGGCCGAAGAAATGTTAATGACATGTCCGCCGCCTTGCCGACGCATCAAGGGCAGGCACACCTTCACGAGCTCAATCGGCGCATGGAAATTCACAAGCATTTGATCTTTGCTTTCAAACTCGTATGCATATTCGAGCGGCGTGCGGTACATGATTCCGGCATTGTTGATGAGCACATCGAGCCGGCCGAGATCGCGTTCAATCTCTCCGATCAGCGTGCGCCGATCCATCGGGCGCGTCACATCGAGCGGACGAATCCAGTGATCCGGGTATTTTCGCAGGAAATCTATGTCAGTGTGGAAGCGGGAGAGAGAACTTTCGCGGGCCGTGAGGATGACATACATTCCGCGTTCGAGAAGAATCTTGGCTGTCGCCAGGCCGATGCCGGTGCTCGCTCCAGTAATAAGGGCGACCGGCTGTGAGATCATGCAAACCTGCCGGGAGGAGCTGCGCCGAAGGCGCGAGGCTCACCCGGCGATAACGACGGGTAGGCCGCAAGGTTCTGGTTTTTCAAATCGCGAGCGATTTTAACCGTGAAACCGATCAAACCGAGGCCGCAGATGAGCGTGAGGGGTAAGACCAAAACCGAAGTGAGAACTTCAAGGCCAGTAAACCGGAAGCTAAGCAAAGAGGTAACCAAACGCATAATTACTCCTCTTCAAACGTGAATTGCGCACCTGCACGCGCAGGTCGTGAGCCACATCATCGGCCAAATTACAAAAATCGTTTCCGCGGCAGCGAACCAGTACATTGCCACTACCGTCGAAAGTCTGCAGCACGGCCCAAAGCTCGTAACGGGGCTGGCCGTCCAAACCTAATCCGCGCGAAAGATCCCAGTGAATGGACAAATCGAAGCGCTCCTTCTTGAGGGAGCGGCGGATGGGCTCAACAATCTTGTGTTCAGCCCACACCTTCATCGGTTCCGTCCAAATGAGATCGCGCGAATTAAAAATAGTCATCGAGCACCGACTGAGTTCCCCCAACCGTGAGCGGCTTGGGAAGATACACGGGGCAGTTAGCTGCCCCGCGTATGATTGAGAAATAGCGGTCGAACGACAAATGTGAAGTGACCACAAAAGGCATCTCCGGATAGAGCTCCTGACACTCGAGCCACACGTCAAAACCGGTGGTCTCGCCCTCGAGGAAAATGTCCGTCATCACTAAACTGTAGGGACAATCCCCGCGAACGGCAGCGCGGCGGCGGATGAGCTCAAGAGCCGCTTCTCCACTTGTTACATATTCCCACTCCAAGCCTTTGAAGTGATCCGTAATTACGGAATCCACAAACTGGACCATGGAGAGGTCGTCTTCGATAACCAACAGTGATTTCACCGGGGTAATTAACGATAAACCATTACCCTTTGGTGCCGCCTTGTGGGCGGTAACAGCTTCAATCATACGATCCTCCAATGATTGAATGGTTGAGCAAGCGTGATGCCATATTTGCATTGAAACTGACTCAGTGGCCGGCCCCAAATTGGAGCCAGACTGAGGCAACGGGCCTCGGCCATTGAGGAAAAATGCCACCGGAAAGGAGCGTAAAATGTCCACTATGGAACCTGCCCTTTTGACCAGACTTTTGCCTGCTTACGAAAAAGCGCGTGGCGAGGACCGCGTGCGTTTACAGACGGCTCTGGCGAGCGAGGACTTTCATATATTAGAGCGACTGGGTCACAAAATTAAAGGCAGTGCGGGAACCTATGGCTTTGAAAAGACCGCTGGACTAGGCCAACGTCTGCAAAGCGCGGCGCTGAAACATTCGTACTCAGAGTGTGCGGAGATCGTGAGCGAAATGGAGTCGCTACTTTTCAAGGCGTAGCTTTGGTTTTTCTTCCTCGGCGGGAGTGGCTTTCGCCTTCGCTTGTTTCTTTTCTTTTTCTTCTTCGGCGTCCGTGAACGGCGCGAATTTTCTCTCGATCACTTTTTTGGTGCGGGTGAGTAACTCGTCGAGGCCCGCTGCGCCCTCGAGTTCTTCGACGGATTTTTTGGTTTGGGTTTGATAGCGGCGGTTTAAATGTTCGCCCTGATCGGGGTAGCGGAGTTCGAGCTCGCTCTTGACTTGATTGTACTCTTCGGCCGACTTATTGCGGTCTTTGCTGACTTCGTTCATTTGCTTGATGATCCGCTCTTTTTCACTCGGATCTTTCTCAGTAGATTTCCGGCTCACGAGTTCGAGGAATTGTTTTTCGGCTTCCTCGATCCGTGTGCTCAGAGAATTTAAGCGTTGGGTCTTTTCGTAGAACTCTTTTTGCTCCTTGGGAATGGGCGCCGTGGCGGACTTACCTTCGCCACCGCCCTCTTCCTCTGCGTGAGCTATGACAGCGAAAACAATCAAGGCCATCACAATACTAAGTTTGCGAAATCGCATATTGCTCCCAGCGGACATTCACCGGCAAATTGCGCAGCCGTGTGATCAAAATGTAAGCTTTCGGTGGCGTGACGTTTTCAATGGCGACTTCGCCGTTTTTGAGAGAGCGCAGAATCTGATCGATGTCCCACACGAGTTTGCGGTCGGTAATCGCCTCGCGAAAGGCTTCGCGCACGTCTGCCGTATCAATGCCCGTAACAAACACCGTGTAGCGGAGAGAGCCGTCGCTGGTGCGGGCGTCTTCCGAATTTCCGAAGCGGGCGATATCGGAGAGATCCGGCGAATCAGGCGTGGCGCCGGGAGGATTGTAAACCGTCGGCTCATCGTCGGTAATCTCGTAGCTCGCGACAGTGGCATCGGCACCCGGCTGCTCTTGAGGCGCTTCGTCGAGAACGTGGGTCTTTTGCGGCTCGAAATCGCTTGGCACATTGTCATCTTCGAATACCAGAGGCGGCCCGGAGGGATCATTATGGGCCACGGCGACAAGTGTCCCGTCGTCGTCTACCGGCGCGTCCTCTTGCGGCGGATCTTCCGCCACCTCGAGAGCGGGTGCGGGGGCCGAGACGGAAGTCGGGTCGTCGAGTACGATTTCGGCCGGTGGATCACCCTCATGCTCCACAGATCCATCGACGTGCATGATCAACTGGGCTCCGCATGAGCCGCACTCGATCAACCCGAAATCTTCCTGCAAAGGTGATTGACACATTGGACAGTTCGCCACTGCAAAATGTTATCACAGCAAGTCGTCTAGATTTTAATTTTTTTCTTCTTGGCTTTCTTTTCCATGCGCCGGCGCTGCTCGCGGTTCATTTGCGGACCTTCGTCGTCGCCGCCACCGGGTCCATAGTTGAGTTCCATCTGGCGCGGCTGAGGCTGAGCGTATGGCACCATCGGCTGCTGCGGCTGGCGCTGAGGCGCTGTAGCTTGCGGCGTGAAGGCGGCATTCTCGTCGGCACCGGCATAACTCATTTCGGACTCGTCCAGCTCTTTGCGCTCTTGTAAGACTTCGCGCGCGCGCTCTTGATTGACGAGACGGATCTTGAGCAATTTCTCGATCGTCTCTTCAAAAATCCAATAGTTCATCAGCTGGAAAGCATCAAAGGCTTCCTTCTTATACTCAATGAGCGGATCTTTCTGCGCGTGTGCGCGGAGGTGGATACCCTCTTTGAGTTTGTCGATGCCTTCGAGATGTTCTTTCCAACGTTGGTCGATGGTCTGAAGCATCAGCATGCGGCCGAGCTGCTCGAAGAACTCCCCGATTTCGACTTTCTGGCGGTCGTAGATTTCTTTAACCGACCGAGAGACGATGTCGTTGATCTCTTCCAAAGTTTTATTTTTCAGCTGCTCTTCCGAAAGCATGAGGCCGAAATTGCGTTGAGCGGCGGCGATCAAGCCGGGAATATTGCGCTCATCGGACTTCGAGTCCTCGGGAATGAACTTATCGAGAACACCCGACGTCACTTCGGAAAGCATGTCGAGCATCTTGCGCTCGATTTCCTGACCGCCGAGAATCTCGCGCCGCAACTTGTAGATAGCCGTGCGCTGCTGGTTCATAACGTCGTCGTATTCGATGAGGTGCTTACGAATATCGAAGTTATGGCCTTCGACCTTGCGTTGTGCACCCTCGATCGCACGGCTCACCATACGCGCGGTGATGGGTTCATCTTCCGGCACATTGAGCGTGTTCATGATCTTCTGGATGCGCTCACCGTTGAAAATACGCATCAAGTTGTCTTCAAGAGAGAGGTAGAACTGTGATTCACCCGGATCACCCTGACGGCCGGCACGGCCGCGGAGCTGATTGTCGATCCGGCGGGATTCGTGGCGTTCGGTTCCCATGATGTAAAGACCGCCCGCCGCGAGCACTTTTTGTTTTTCTTCTTCGCAGCGCACTTTGTATTTCGCAACCGCGGCCGTCATTTGCTCTTCGGTGGCTTCGGGACCCATTTCGGAGCGAGCGAGAAACTCAGGATTTCCGCCGAGGAGAATGTCGGTTCCGCGACCGGCCATGTTGGTGGCGATCGTGATGCCGCCGTAGCGTCCGGCCTGCGCGACGATTTCAGCTTCGCGCTCGTGGTGTTTCGCATTGAGGACGTTGTGCGTGAGGCCTGAGTCGCGCAGCGCGCGGCTAAGACGTTCTGATTTTTCAATACTGACGGTACCGACGAGGACCGGCTGGCCCTTCTCGCTGCGGCCGCGGATGTCTTTGGCCATTGCGCGGTACTTGGCGGCTTCCGTTTTGTAGACGACATCTTCGTGATCGTCGCGTCGAATCGGCTTGTTGGTCGGAATCACTTGCACGCCGAGACTATAAATTTTCTCGAATTCAACCGCTTCAGTTTCAGCGGTACCGGTCATTCCCGCGATCTTATTGTACATGCGGAAATAGTTTTGGAACGTGATCGTCGCGAGTGTTTGGTTCTCGTTTCGGACGTTCACTTTTTCTTTAGCTTCGATGGCTTGGTGAAGACCGTCGCTCCAGCGGCGGCCCGGCATCAAACGGCCGGTGAATTCGTCGACGATGATGATCTCGCCGTCTTTGATCATGTAGTCCACATCCAGCTTGTAGAGGTGGTACGCCTTGAGCGCCTGGTAAATGTGGTGGAGCAAATCGATGTTTTCAGGATCGTAAACGTTGCCGATGCCGAGCAGCTCTTCGACTTTCGCGTTGCCCTCTTCGGTTAATGAGACCGTCTTGCTCTTCTCTTCCATGATGAAGTGGACGTCGAGCTTGAGGTGCGGAATGATTTTGTCGACCACTACATATTTCTCGGTCGAATCGTCTTTCGGACCGCTGATGATGAGCGGAGTCCGCGCTTCGTCGATCAAGATCGAGTCGCACTCGTCGACAATCGCATAGTTGAGTTCGCGTTGAACGTAATCCTTAAGATCGAACTTCATGTTGTCGCGCAAGTAATCGAAACCGAATTCGTTGTTCGTGCCGTAGGTAATGTCGGCATTGTAGGCCACCTGGCGTTCGGCGTCCGAGAGGTCATGTACGATGGTGCCCGTGGTGAGGCCCATCCATTTGTACATGCGGCCCATCCATTCCAAGTCGCGCTTGGCGAGGTAGTCGTTGACCGTCACGACGTGAACGCCGCGTCCGCTCAGGGCATTCAAATAGCACGGGAGTGTAGCAACGAGGGTTTTTCCCTCACCGGTTCTCATTTCGCTGATGCCGCCGCGGTGGAGAGTGATGCCTCCGATGAGCTGCACGTCGTAGTGGCGCATGCCCAGTGTACGGCGACTGGCCTCACGGCAAACGGCGAAAGCCTCGGGCAGAAGATCGTCTAGCGTCTCACCGTTGGCGAGGCGTTGCCTGAACTCGGGCGTTTTGGCCTGAAGTTGCGCGTCTGTAAGCGCCTGCGTGGCCGGTTCATGGGAGTTGATCAACGCGATCATCGGACGCAACTTCTTCATGTCGCGATCGTGCCGAGTACCAAAGATTTTTGTAAGCATGCCTGAAATCATAAACTCCTAAGATAGTCCGAATCGGCTGCCAAAGTCTACCCTGGACTGGCCTGGTGTCTTTGGCGGAAAACGCGTGATTTCATGACGTTCCTAGCCATTTCCGCAAGAGCCCCGGCACGCCGCTTTGGGTCGCACTTTTTCAGCCAATGGTGCGTCCTCGCCGCAGGCAGCAATTCCTCCCAGACGATTTGGCTAAAAAGCTTCTTTTGCCGCGGAACGAGAGCGTAGACCAAATCGCAATCCAGCGCCGCTGCGCAAGCAGCCAGCGCCTTTAGCGTAATTGTGCCCGCGACTTCGCGCCGCTCGAAGGCCGAAAGCGCCGCACACGAAAGGCCCATGCGGCGTGCGAGAACTGGAGGCGGGATATGAAGGGCTTTGCGGGCCCCTCGGATGCGACAGATTCGAGGATACTGGACGATATTTAGAAAAGGTTTCAATTCTTCGTCAGTTTCCATCTCGGGAAAGTCGCGCCGGAACTGGGCATAACCAATTCTTAACTCGGTTGCAGTGAGCGGTGGATCGGGTTCGCGTTTTGGCGGACCCACTGGATTTCGCCACATGTTGTAACGGCACGTGCCCCATTCTTCGGGGGGAAAGCTCATATCTTGGTACCTCCAAAAAATGACAACTTATAAGTTGTCATTTTTTGGAGGTGTGCAAATGGCTCTCTCACGTCGAACTGTCACAGGAAGCGGCATTTAGGATGGAAACTCCGAATTGCGAACGGACGTCCGCCCCTCGGCCAGCGGCCTTAGAGGGTTTGGCGGTAGCCTTCGAATAGGACGATGGCGACAGCTGTGGCGATATTGAGGCTGCGGATTGGTCCGATCATCGGAATTTTTAAGCCTTGCTCAGGGTACTTTTCGAGGACCCACGGTTCTAGTCCGCGGGTTTCCCGGCCAAAGACAAACCAGTCGCCCTCGCGGAACTTGGGTTCATACAACGACTTTTTCGCCTTGGTGCTGAAGAAGAACACGCGCGAAGGATCGGGCACTTCCTTCATCCAATCATCCCAGGTTGCATGGTGGACGAAATCTAAGTACGGCCAGTAATCGAGTCCGGCCCGCTTTAGACGCCGATCGGTGATTGAGTATCCGAGTTGACCCACGAGATGGAGCTTGGACTTCAAACCGACACATGTCCGCCCTATATTGCCGGTGTTGGCGGCGATCTCCGGTTCTACTAAAACTACGTGGAACATGGCGGCAATAGTAACACCCTCCGCTGAATCATGATCTAACAAATTAACTCCATGAAAAAAATTGAGGCGATCGTAAAGCCGTTTAAACTCGACGACGTGATCGAAGCCCTAACAGAGTTAGGCATCGAAGGCGTGTCGGTGTCAGAAATTCGTGGTTTTGGACGGCAAAAAGGCCGGACTGAAATTTACAAAGGCGCTGAGTACGTCGTCGACTTCCTGCCTAAAGTGAAAATTGAGACCGTATTAGCGGACGAACTCGTAGACGCCGCCATTAGCGCGATTCAAAAAGCCGCTCACACTGGGAAAATCGGAGACGGAAAAGTCTTCGTCATCCCCGTAGAAGCGGCTTTGCGCATTCGAACTGGTGAGAGAGACGAAAATGCGATTTAAAACCCAAGCCCCCGAGGAGACCAAAACATGAAACCAGATGACGTCATAGCGTTTGCCAAGGAACGCGGTGTGAAAATGGTGGATTTAAAGTTCATCGATTTGCCCGGCATGTGGCAGCACTTTACCATCCCTATGTCCGAATTCACTACTTCGGTATTTGAGGACGGATTGAATTTCGACGGAAGTTCGATTCGCGGATGGCGCGCCATCAATGAGTCGGACATGACCGTGAAACCGGATCCGAAAACGGCGAAAATCGACCCGTTTATGGAAGTCCCGACCCTGTCTCTGATCTGCGATGTGGTTCAGCCGGACACGCATGAGCCGTATGACCGCGATCCCCGCCAAATCGCTAAAAAAGCGGTCGCTTACCTGAAATCGACCGGAATTGCGGACACCGCTTACTTCGGTCCGGAAGCCGAATTCTTTATCTTCGACGATGTCCGCTACGACCAAACTCCGAATAGTGGATTTTACCAAGTGAACTCGGACGAGGCGACTTGGAACTCGGGCCGCGATGAACAAGGCCGCAACTTGGGTTATAAACCGCGCATCAAGGAAGGGTACTTCCCCGCGCTACCGTCGGACACCTTGCACGACATTCGGACGGAAATCTGCTTGGAGATGGAAAAACTGGGAATCGCCGTCGAACGCCAGCATCACGAAGTGGCGAGCGCCGGACAGTGTGAAATCAACTTCCGCTACGACACGATGGTGGATGTCGCCGACAAACTGATGTGGTTCAAGTACATCGTGAAAAACGTCGCCCGCCGCCACGGCAAATCGGCGACGTTTATGCCGAAGCCGATTTTCGGAGACAACGGATCCGGAATGCACGTCCACATGTCTCTGTGGAAAAACAACGAACCGCTGTTCGCGGGTGACCGGTATGCGGGCCTTTCGGACACGGCGCTTCACTATATCGCCGGGGTCTTGAAACACGCTCCGTCGACCTGCGCCATCACGAATCCGTCGACCAATTCCTACAAGCGCTTGGTTCCGGGCTTTGAAGCTCCGATCCGGTTGGCGTACAGCTACCGCAACCGTTCGGCCGCCATGCGGATTCCGAATAGCGGAACTTCACCGAAGGCGAAGCGCATTGAGTTCCGGACTCCGGACCCCAGCGCGAATCCGTATCTCGCCTTTGCCGCCATGCTGATGGCCGGAATCGACGGCGTCATGAACAAGATGAACCCGGGCAATCCGCTCGACAAAGACATCTACGGTCTTCCGCCGGAAGAAGCGGCTAAAGTTCCGCACGTTCCGAAGACGTTAGATGAAGCGCTGGCGACCCTCACGAAGAGCCATGAGTTTTTGCTCCGTGGAGACGTCTTTTCGGAGGATTTCCTCCGCACTTGGATCGAGTACAAGTACGACCGCGAGATCATTCCGATGCAACAGCGTCCCTCGCCGTACGAGTTCTATCTTTACTACGACCTGTAATCTTAGTATTCTTCAGGGTATCGAAAGGTACCCTGGAGGATTTTCGTGAAAGATTTAATCACATACATGGGCTACGAATGGGTCATGGTTGAGGACGGAGTTCTCACCATTGGCATCAACGAAGCCGGTCTCGACGAATTCACGGAAGTCTCTGCCGCAAACCTTCCCGCCGAACAAGAAGAAGTCGTCACCGACGAAGTCTGCGGGGAACTCGATACCGATCAGGGTCCGATGAATCTCTACTGCCCGGTCGAGGGCGTCGTGGTCGAGGTCAACGAGGCCGTGATCGAAAATCCTTCGCTGATTCATGAAGACAACTTCGGCGACGGCTGGTTATTCCGCGTCGAACCCAAAAACGCCGAAGATTTAGATGAGCTCTCATCTGCCTCGACCAACGACCGGGACGAATAAAACTTCGCACCTGTCTCAAAATAATACGCCCTAGTCCAAAATCTAGCCCACGTTTCGAATAATATTGAGAAGGCCCTGCAGGTCTAGTCTCTGAAATCCGATGAGTAACCTAGTAAATTCGCGCATGTAAGTGCTCGAGCGACTGAGGGACGTTAAGTGACTAGGCTCGGATTAAATAAACTATTAAAGTTTGTTAACGGCATTTTGCTGAGCGTCACCTTTTTATCTTCACTCGCCTTCGCTCAATCCGGCCCCAACTCCCTGAACATCTCCGGCGGCTTGTTTAATTCCAACGGCACGCCGATCACAAACTCCAACGTCAATTTCAAAATCGAAGTCTACGACAAGAACTCCACCTGCTTGATGTACAGCGAGCAGCATCTCGGCGTAGATCTCTCGGCGACTAAGGGTGCGTTCTCTTTGATCATTGGCGCAGGGACATCGATGGCGAACGTGCTCGAGGGTACGGCGGCGTTTGACTCGAAGCTGTTTGAAAACCCGGGCGCTGTGGCCGCATTTACGGGATGCCCGTCGGGACTGACGTTGAATGCCGGTGACACACGGCTAATCCGCGTATCGTATAACCTGGGCTCGGGTTACATTGCGATGACGCCCGATATTCCGTTGACGTCAGCCGCCTACGCGATGGTCGCCGAAACCTTGCAAGGACATTCGGCTTCGGAATTCTTGCTGTCCAACAACAATACAAGTTTGCAGCAAGCCAATGTCGAGTATGCGTTCAGCAATACGAACTGGCCGACGCTGAAATCGTTGATCGACGGAACCTCGGGTGAGTACATCCCCTCCACTCCCACCTCGGCTGTCGGATTTAACTCGCAGCGCTTGATCAATGTCGGCACGCCGACCGGCAACTCCGACGCGGCAACCAAAGGTTACGCCGACGCCAACTTGGGCGGCGAGCCCGTTGACATGACCGGTGTGGCTCCCGGCATGGGCGGCGGAAAGATCCTCACGTGGGATCAGACGCTCGGAAAGTGGGTCGCGGGAAGTACAGGCGCCGTTGGCCTCGTGGCATCAGGAACCGGTCTGACGGGTGGACCCATCACTTCGAGTGGAACTCTTAGCGTTGATGTTGGTGTGACGGCTAACAAGATCTTGCAATTGAACGGCAGCGCGCAAATTCCCGCGGTCAATGGTTCGTTGCTCACGAACATTAACGCCGTTCAACTCCAGGGCCGCGACATCTCGGCCGTAGCTCCGGGTAGCGGCAATTTGCTTGGATGGAATGCAACGACCAATTTGTGGGAAGCCACTCCGAATCCTGGCGGCACAGTCACCGGCTTGACTGGCGACGTCTCGGGCAGCGGCTCGGGAGTGATCTCGACAACAATCAACTCCGATGCGGTGACATCCTCCAAGATCAATAGTACCGGCATCGCCGTCAACCGCCTGCTGATTACCGATGGCACGACCGGTGCGACTGTTGGTTACTCGACATGTGCTTTGGGTGAAGTGCTGCAATGGTCGGCCACAGGTTGGAAGTGCGAGAGCGTTTCACTTATGCTCGGCAACGTCGGCACCGCAGGCACTTACGGCAACTCGACGCAAGTGGCGCAAGTGACGGTCGATGCCACGGGCCGTGTCACGAACCTGACCAATGTGAACATTAATTTCCCGGTGACAAGTGTGAACGGCCACACCGGCGCCGTTAATCTTATCCCGAGCGATATCACCGGTCTCGGCACGGCCGCCGTTCAAAATGTCGGCTTGAATGCCGGCAATGTTTTGCAATTGATGACCAACAACACGCTGCCGGCCATCGACGGTTCGCAACTCACCGGCGTTAACGCGACGAAGCTGCAAGGTTTTGCCGTCGCCACAACCAGCCCCGGTGCGTCGCAAGTGTTGGCGTGGAATTCGGCGAGCAGCAATTGGGAACCGACTTCGGCGGCGACAGGCTCCGTAACAAACGTCGCCACCGGTACAGGTTTGACCGGTGGCCCGATCACTTCGACGGGTACCTTGGCGGTTGATGTCGGCACGACGGCTAATAAGATCGTGCAACTCGACGGCAGCGCGCGTCTGCCCGCGGTCGACGGTTCTTTGCTGACCAACTTGCCCGTGACTTCGTCGCAGTGGTCGAACAATGGCTCGGATATCTATTATAATCTCGCCAACGTCGGCGTCGGCACGGCCTCGCCGCTTTACCCGCTGGACGTCGCGGGAGTTGTCGAAGCTCAGAGTTTCCATCAAACAGTCGCCAACTCGGCAACCAACGTCTTTAATGCGTTCACCTGGATTCACAACGGAGACACCGGCGCGTATACAGCGACCGGTGCCACCCAAGACCCCAACGGCCTCACTTTACGTTTGAACAACACGGCAGTTACAGCCGGCACGGCGGCCGGACTCTCTCTCACCACGAACAACGCCGCGGCGAATGCCTATATCGTCGCCATCGCCCCGGCCAGCGGAAACTCGCCCGACATCGCGATTGGACAACAGACGGGTGTTAGCTCCTATGCCGAGCGGATGCGCATTGATGCCGGCGGCAATGTCGGTATCGGGACGACAACTCCGAATTACAAACTCGATGTCGCGGGCACCATCAACGCCAGCGCTGTGATGGTAAACGGCGTGCCTGTAGGAACAGGCAGCGGCTCAGTTTCCAATGTCACTGCAGGGACGGGCTTGACCGGTGGGCCGATCACCACAGCGGGCACTCTGAATGTCGATGTCGGTACGTCCGCCAACAAGATCGTGCAACTTGACGGAAGCGCGCGGTTGCCAGGCGTCGATGGCTCGCAACTCACGAACGTGAACGCCGCGAAAGTCGGTGGCTATGCCATCGCAACGACTAGCCCCGCGTCCGGCCAATATATAGGATGGAACAACTCGACCTCGCGCTGGGAGCCGATGGCCTCGACGGCAGGAACCGTCACCAACATTGCCACGGGAACAGGCTTGACGGGAGGTCCGATCACAGCGACTGGCACTTTGGCCGTCGATGTCGGAACGACCGCAAACAAGATTGTGCAGCTTGACGGAAGCGCGCGATTGCCGAACGTCGACGGTTCGCAACTCACCAACTTACCGGTGACTTCGTCGCAGTGGACAACGAACGGATCGAATATCTACTACAACCTCGGCAGCGTCGGGATCGGGACGACCAG
>Ga0265338_10000734_pt1 | contig 55972 bp, 37 predicted proteins | sample 42126metaG_FD_193579 | JGI IMG/M metagenome (GOLD analysis project Ga0265338, IMG submission 193579) | Rhizosphere microbial communities from Carex aquatilis grown in University of Washington, Seatle, WA, United States - 4-21-26 metaG | ecosystem: Host-associated > Plants > Roots > Rhizosphere... | reverse complement strand
TCCCTGTCCCACTATTCGTAATTGTTTCACCAATTCCTGTTGTTAACGTATTGACGTTTATCTGCATCGCTGTTGCTGCTGTCGTTAATGCATCATCTATCTGGAACCCATTACCTGCTGCTGTTCGTGTACCACTGAAGTTGAACCGCACTAACCCATTGGCTGGTGCTGCTGTTGACGTTGAGCTAATACCTAATATATTACCTGTCGTTGAATTTCCACCGGTAATTACAAGACCATTTCCTGAAGTAAGCCCTGTACCGGAAATGTTTGCAATATTTCCTGTTGCTACTGAATTTTCCTGTATATCAAGATTTGCTCCTGGTGCTGCTGTTCCAATCCCGACATTGCCGCCAAAGCCATTATTTGGCATAACGATTAAGTTGCCGCTTATTGAAGCTTGGGTTTGATGCGTTGATAAAGCAAATCCTGTAAAAGCTATCGCAGCAGAAGATGTTGATGTCCCACCGAGCAGCAAATCATTGGTGATATTGAAAGGAGAAATCGCATTACTATTCACTTGCCATTGTGTAACACCTGCTATTCCGGCACTAACCCAAGTCGGTACCAAGGAGCCATTGAGTTGTAGTACCATTCCACTGCTCCCTGCAAGAGCATCAGCAACTACACCTGATCCATTGGTATATAACACCCCACCATTTTGAGTGAGATTGTTAAATTGAAGATTGCCGTTAAATATGCTTGTCCCTGCACCATTTATGGGTGAGAACGTTATATTTCCTGTCATGCCACCGCCAAGTGTTAATGTTTGGTCTGCTGTTGATTGTATTTGTGGAGTAGCACCGTAGATATCCAGCTGTGCAGAGACAGATGCGATTCCTGTAAAAGTAGTCTGGGTATTATTCAATATTGTTGTTGCACCAAGAGTAATTCTCGTATTCCCACCTGAATCTTGAATGTTATTTGAACCAACTTTCAAGGTTCCCCCGACGGTAGTCGTAGAGGCACTTACTCCCAACGTAATACCTTGACTACTAAGGGTATTTATCTGAAGTGCTCCATTAGCAGAATCAATAATCGGTGTCGTTCCGGTAAGAGAAATCGTGTTGCTTGCAAGAGCGAGATTTCCTGTCGTTGCACCACCAAGCGTTAGTGTATTCATATTGAGAGCTTGAATCGTTGCGTTATTTGCGCTCAATGCAAGTCCATCTTTGTTTCCTGAATTAGTGAATGCTGAAATAGATGCAACCGGATTATTTGAGTCAACTCCGGTAAAGGCAAAATCCGCTGATGCTGTCGCCGTCCCACCAAGCAGCAAATCTGCCGTTGTACTAAAGGGTGCGATTGCTCCACTGTTGGGCATCTGCCAGAGGTTTGGTGTCGTTGCCCCAGGGCAGGCACCCCAGGCTGGTGTTCCTGAACTATCTGACAATAAACAGTCATTAGAAACATTTACCGCATTTACCGCTACTACTGCTCCGTTGGTTACTGTGCTAAACAAAATCTGATTGTTTCCGTTAAATCCTGACCCTGATAAGGTTAGCGTCTTCCCTGCAGGAACCGTCAATCCACCATTTACTGTCAATAACGGAGTTGTAGTCACTCCTGTAGCATTTGTTCCACCCAGGGTTAAGGTTGTTCCCGTTAATGTATCGATCCCCCCAGTCACATTGACATTACCTGCATTGGTGATCTGGAACTTCAAATTCCCTGACTGGGATGCATCAAATATGTCTCCCGAAGAATTTGCTTGGTTTACAATTAATGCTCCGTTATTCCCTATCCCTCCTGATACTGACAATACTGCCGGAGTATTACTACTCGATCCGATATATACCCCTGAATTGAAGTCTGATGAAAGTATTGTATTCCCTGTCCCTGCTGAGGTAAGCGTTAAGTTCTCTGCCCCTGCTCCTGATGTCGTGATTGTTGATGTCCCTCCATTCCCTACTGTGATTGTCCCTCCTGATCCCCCAATACCCAATGTGGTTGCTGCTCCAAATACACTTACTGTTGTCGCTGTCGTGTTAAACAATGTTAAATTTGATTGATTTGTTGTTATCGTTGATGCTCCATTCAATGCTAGACTTGCTGCACTTGTTATTGTTGCCAAGGAACTTGCTGTTATTGAGGTTGTCCCACTCAATGTTAATCCTGATGCCGTAGTTAATGAACTCAATGAACTTGCAGTTATCGTTGTTGTCCCACTGAAGGTTGTTGCTGCTGCATTGATCGTTAACAATCCATTACTCCCGTTATTCGGACTTATCGCGATATTCCCTGTTGATGATCCTCCTATCGTTAAGTTATTCATATTCAAGGATTGGAGTGATCCTGGACTCATTACTAATCCATTTGGTGGTGTCCCGCTCTGTGCCGAAATACTTGCTACAGGTGTATTACTCCCTGCATTACCTATAAATGCAAACTTTGCTGATGCTGTACTATTCCCCCCGAGCAACAAATCATCGGTGATGTTAAATGGTGATACCGCTCCACTATTCTCTTGCCAGTAGTTTGTCCCCAACGAGCAACTCCCCCAACTCGGTGCGGTATTTGCACCTCCTGAAAGAAGACATTGATTTGCTGACCCATCTGTAAACTCACTCGCTGTCCCTGTCGCATTACTCATATATAATAGTCCACCTTGTGTCCCAAACATCCCTAATGTTAATGACGAACCATTAATGGTTGTTGCTGCTCCTGATCTGCCCAGTGTTAGTCCGTTCTGAGTCCCTGTCCCAATTCCCAATGTCCCTGCTGTTATCGTATCTATTGTTCCTCCTGCTACAACGTTGACATTCCCTGCATTTGTGATCTGGAACTTCAAATTCCCTGACTGGGATGCATCAAATATGTCTCCCGAAGAATTCGCTTGGTTTACAATTAATGCTCCGTTGTTCCCTATCCCTCCTGATACTGACAATACTGCCGGAGTATTACTACTCGATCCGATATATACCCCTGAATTGAAGTCTGATGAAAGTATTGTATTCCCTGTCCCTGCTGAGGTAAGCGTTAAGTTCTCTGCCCCTGCTCCTGATGTCGTGATTGTTGATGTCCCTCCATTCCCTACTGTGATTGTCCCTCCTGATCCCCCAATACCCAATGTGGTTGCTGCTCCAAATACACTTACTGTTGTCGCTGTCGTGTTAAACAATGTTAAATTTGATTGATTTGTTGTTATCGTTGATGCTCCATTCAATGCTAGACTTGCTGCACTTGTTATTGTTGCCAATGAACTTGCCGTTATTGAGGTTGTCCCACTTAATGTTAATCCTGATGCCGTAGTTAATGAATTCAATGAGCTTGCCGTGATTGTTGTTGTCCCACTGAAGGTTGTTGCTGCTGCATTGATCGTTAACAATCCATTACTCCCGTTATTCGGACTTATCGCTATATTCCCTGTTGATGATCCTCCTATCGTTAAGTTATTCATATTCAAGGATTGGAGTGATCCTGGACTCATTACTAATCCATTTGGTGGTGTCCCGCTCTGTGCCGAAATACTTGCTGTCGGTGTACCGCTCGCATTATTGATAAACGCAAACTTTGCTGATGCTGTACTATTCCCCCCCAGCAAAAAGTCGTTTGCGACAACTGCCGGTGCCAATGCCCCAGCGTTATACTGCCAGAATTGGCTGCCGCCTGCAAAACCGCAGTTATTAGTACTCAAACATACTGTTCCTGCGACATTCGGGAAAGTAATCGTTGGCGTTCCACCGCCTGCAAAGGCAAGGGTTGCCATTTGTGAGCCGCCAAATTCAATGCTGCCGCCATTGGTAACCGCAAAATTTGTTGTTCCACTCGCTGAAGCATCTATCAAATCACCACTATTAGTATTATTCACTATCAATGCTCCATTGTTCCCGATTCCTCCGGAGATAAAGAGCGGCGCCTGTGGCGAACTAATTGATGCACCAATTTCTACTCCTGATTGATAGGTTGTCTTCAAAAAGAGTGTCCCATTCCCACTTGCTGCCAAGGTCAAATTCGAATTCCCTGAAGCAGCTTGGATAATTCCAGATGAACCGTTGCCGATATTAACTGTTGTTCCGTTAATATTGACACTACCACCTAACGTATTTTGTCCTGATGATGTTTGGAAGGTTCCAGTTCCAGAAAAAGTATAGTTCGGATTCTGAGTCCCTCCAAAATTCACCGCTGTTGCATTTGTTGGACCAAGGGTTAATGTTGTTCCAGTCAACGTATCAACTCCCCCTGTCACATTAACTGTCCCTCCATTGGTAATCTGAAACTTCAATGCTCCTCCTTGTGACGCATCAATAATGTCTCCATTATTTTTCTGATTCACGACTAACTCCGCGTTATTTCCAATTCCATCATTCACCAATAATGGGAATGGCGTACTTGTGGTTGAACCAATCACCAAACCAGAAGTTGCATTTCCTGTTATTACCTGTCCCGTACCATTTGGCTGTATTGTCAGATTCGCATTCGTCCCTGCTGTTGTTATATCCGGTGACTGTCCGCCTGCCAATGTCAGTAATCCTGCGGATGAAATCGATGTCGATCCAGCTCCGGTAAAGAAGTTGATATTCCCTTTCGAACCATTTGTTGTTGATACCAAAGTAAGTGTCCCACCACTTCCTGTTCCTCCATTTATCGTTGCTGAACCACCTAATGTCAGACCCGTTGTTGATCCAAGACTCAAATTTGCACTCGTTGTCAATGTGGTCAAACTTGAATCACTTAACGTGGTTGTAGCCCCTAGTGTAATCTGGTTACTGCTAAATGATATTCTATTTGCTGCTGCATTGTCTTCAATATTGTTTCCGACAACCTCAAGATTTCCTCCCAACGTTGTTAATCCTCCACCAGTCGTTATCGCTGCACCATTTGTGGTATTCAAATTTAAGGCTGTTGGACTATCGATCAAGATATTTCCTGTGCTTGCTGATCCCAAGGTCAAACTTTGTCTGCCTGTCGTAAAGATATTCCCATTTGCATCAAGTGAGAGAGCGCTAGGAGTTGTAACGGCTGATATACTTGCTGTCGGTACCCCACCAGCAACATTCTTGAAAGCAAACTTTGCACTGCTGGTTGCTGTCGAACCAAGCAATAAATCATCAGTGATATTAAATGGTGATACTGCTCCACTATTCTCTTGCCAGTAATTCAGTGTCCCTCCTGCACTCACCCATTGAGGTGTCCCTGTTACTACTTCAAGAATCTTTCCATTTGCACCGGCTCCTGAGCTTAATATTGATAATGTGTTACTCCCATTTCCTACAAGCAAATCACCGTTTGAATACGTTCCAAATCCTGTTCCTCCATTTGCTGCTCCCAAAGTACTTGTCACATTTCCTGCTGTCGAGAGATTCAATGCTCCTGCACTTAGTGTTCCATTCCCCCCTGTTGTTTGAACGACGCCATTGGTTGTTAGACTACTCAATTGTATCGTCCCACTGGAAGTAATTCCTGTTAATCCAGTTATTGTTCCGTTGGCTGCAATGTTACCATTTTGAGCAATGGTAAATTCTGTTGTTCCCGATGCTGATGCAGTAAAGATGTTTCCTGTGTTAAGCTGGTTGATGATTGCTGCAGCATTTCCGCCATAGGCACCGTTGACTTGCAATGTTGCAATTGGTGATGTTGTTCCAACTCCTAATAATTTATGGGTAGTATCAAAAAAGACTGTTGGGTCTGAACTAATGGTACCGGTACCTGTGAAGAATGCCAACTGTCCTGAGGAACCTGATCCGGTAATGCCGCCACCTGATCCAGCACAGTTGCCTGCTTCTACAATACAGATTGTTCCGGCGGTATTGGGGAACGCATAGGTCAATCCTGATGAAAAGCTTCCGGTTGTTGATAGTGTGTTGAGAAACCCTGAATTTCCAGTAAATTGGAAATTGCCATTATGAGCAAGATTAAACTCCGTTGTTCCCGAAGCGGATGCTGTAAAAATATTCCCTGAGTTGTTTTGATTGATGATTGCTGCTGCATTACCACCATAGGAACCATTGACAGCCAATGGCGCAGCAGGAGTTGTTGTGCCAATCCCCAAATTGCCATTAGTATCAATAGTGAGTGCTACCCCTAATGTATACAAATCATTGATACTTGCATTGCCGATTACTCCTCCTGCGGTGAATTTCGCCAAACGATTCGCGGTCCCAGATCCGGTAACCCCTCCTCCTGATCCAGCACAGTTGCCGGCTTCTTCAATACAAATCGTTCCGCCAATATTGGGGAATGCATAACTCTGCCCTGAAGAGAAGGATCCATGAACAGTTGTTGTCGATATGGTATTCAGGAATCCTGAATTTCCGGTAAATTGGAAATTGCCGTTATTATTAACTGCAAATTCTTCCGTCCCAGATGTTGATGCAACGAGGATATTTTGATCTGCTCCGGTATAGTTAAAGATACTGAGAGCTTTTCCGGCAACCAACCCTTCTACGTCCAATCGTGATACAGGTGCATTGGTTCCAAGTCCCAAAAGCGCTTTTGTACTATTATAAAAGAAGTTGTTGTTATCTTGAGAGTAAACTCCTGAGGATCCCGCAAAAACAATAGATCCTTGAGTAAATGAAGTATTTGTTCCTGTGCCCCCATTGCCTACTGGTAATGTATTGGTGACGTCAAGAGAATTCAAATTCACTGCAGCTGAGCTCAACACTCCTCCTGAGGAGATGTGTGCTATGCCTGTTGATAATCCATTCCCAAAAACAATATTGCCAGTACTTGCAGATCCAAGAGTCAAACTCTCTGCTCCTGTTGTGAAGATATTTCCAGTCGCACTTAATGATAAAGCGTACGGACTTGTCTGTGCTGATATACTTGCTGTTGGTGTTCCTCCATCAACCCCTGTGAATGCAAACTTTGCACTGCTGGTCGCGGTCGAGCCAAGCAGTAAATCATTTGTCTCACTCATTGGTGATAATGCACCACTCACTAATTGCCAATAACTTTGTGATCCTCCACCTGGACACGATGCCCATCCAGGTAATGTCCCATCTGATACCAAACATTCTCCCGATGTCCCACTGATTGATAATCCTGCAATTGTATTCGAATTTGACCCATACAATATGTCTCCTTTGTTAATCGATCCAAGACCTGTGCCGCCATTGGTTACTCCTAATTGTCCTGATGTTATTTGTGATGCAGCTATTGCTATTGCTGTTGCAGTCAATCCTGTCACCCTTCCTTGATTATCAAGGTTTAGCAGCAGTGTCTGAGACGCTGAGCCATACGATCCTGACCCTGGACCAACACTCTTGAGTGCTAATACTCCCGTATCACTGATTGATGCATCCCCTGAAAGCGTTGCAAATGTTGGAGTCCCACTGTTGGACAAAAGCACCTGTGTATCTGTTCCCGCTCCTGTTTGTTTGATTACTCCTGATCCATCTGTATACAGTAAGCCATTGTTTGTATTATATTTTGGTGCTGTCAACGTCCCATCATGCCCAATAGTAAATTCAGTCGTTCCTGATGCTGAAGCAGTGAAGATATTCCCTGCATTGAGTTGATTGATGATTGCTGCAGCATTCCCGCCATAGGCACCATTGACTTGCAATGGTGCAGTCGGAGAGGTTGTTCCTACTCCAAATAATTTATGAGTATTATCAAAGAAAAGTGTTGAATCAGAACTAATAGAGCTTGTTCCTGTAAAGAATGCCAAATCTCCTGTTCCCCCTGATCCAGTAATGCCACTTCCTGATCCTGCACAGTTGCCTGTTGAAAGACAAATATCAGCTGTCGATCCGGCAAAATCTGGGAAATTATACGCTTTTGCAGCTGTAGCACCTGAGGTTACTGTTTGAAGGAAACCCGATCCTCCAGTGAATTGATAATTACCATTATTATTAATAGCAAATTTTTCACTGCCTGATGTGGATGCAACGAGGATATTTTGATCTGTTCCGGTATAATCAAGTACTGTTAATGCCTGTCCAGCTGGAGCACCTTGAATATCCAAAGCACCAATCGGACTTGTCGTTCCAAGACCGACAGATCCATTTAATTGATATATACCAGAGCTTTCTACGTGCGAACTATCACTAAACATAGCAATATAATTGGCTGCTCCAGAACCTCCAACTCCTTCGACGCTTCCACCGATACAGTTCCCTGTTGTCAAACAAATATCTGCTGATGCACCAACAAAATCAGGAAGGTTATACGTATGAGATGACGTCAGTGTGTCAAGATCAATTGTTCCCGTATTTCCACTGCCAAGAGTTAACGTAGAGAATGTCGGATTCGAGTTGGTTGCAATGTCCTGAGGAAGTGTCAATGTTACTGCTCCCGTCTGTGCTGTTGTTAGGCCATTTGCCAATACTTGATTGGCAGTCCCTGTTACTGACGTTACGCCGGCATTGGTAATCGTTACTGATCCTGTCCCTTGTGAAAGAGATATTCCTGTACCAGCTGTTGCTGATGTTACGCCGGTATTTTGTATTGTCAAAGTTCCTCCCAATGCCACCGGCGATCCACTTACGGATAACCCTGCGCCACTTGACTGAATAGTGATCGAACTATTTTGCAATTCACCATTGGTTACTGATCCTACTGATACTACTCCTGAAGTGCTCTGAAGAACTCCTGTACCGAATCCTGATAACGTTAATCCAGTAAATGCCGGACTTGACGTGGTCAGAAGGCTCTGATTAAGAGAAACATTACTTGCACTCACTGTTAGAGTTCGAGGTGTTGTTCCTCCTGCTATCTGGAAACCATCAGCATTGGCGGTTAACGTTAATCCATTCACTGTCTTATTCGTTAATACTTGATTGCTCGATAAATCTACCAGCGTTATTGATCCTGAAGGAAGCGTCGCATTGGTTACTCCGCTTGTCGTCAGCGTTAAGGCATTTGTCCCTGATGTTGAAAAGTTCCCTGCCAGTGCCAAAGTTCCTGTTGTCCACGTCGGTGATCCACTTCCTCCTGATACGAGTGCCTGTCCAGTCGTCCCTGCTGTTGATACTCCAAGTGCTCCTGATCCATTCCCATAGAGTAATCCACCTGATGTGAAAGATATTTGCCCGGTACCACCATTCCCTACAGGCAATGTATTTGTTACGTCTCCTGAATTCAAATTCACCGCACTTGAGGAGAGCACTCCCCCTGCTGATATATGTGCTATCCCCGCTGTCAGTCCATTCCCAAAAACAATATTGCCAGTACTTGCAGATCCTAATGTTAAACTCACTGCTCCTGTTGTGAAGATGCTTCCATTTGCACTTAGTGATAATGCATATGGACTTGTCTGTGCTGAGATACTTGCTGTTGGTGTCCCCCCATCAACCCCAGTGAATGCAAATTTTGCACTGCTGGTCGCGGTTGAGCCAAGCAGCAAATCATTCTGTTCATTCATCGGCGATAACGCCCCGTTCGTTAACTGCCAATAATTTGTCCCTACCCCTGAAGCATCTACCCATGTTGGAGTTCCAGTTCCTCCTGATACTAAAACTTGTCCTGTTGTTCCTGCCAGATTAAATGCATATGCTGTCCCTGTTCCGTATGCAATTGCTCCTGCTGTCGGAGTAGCATTCCCGTTTGTACCGCCATTTGCTATTGGCAACAATCCAGTCACATCAGCGGATGAAAGATTTACTGCAGATGTTGATAACTGTCCACCAGCTGCGGTATGTACAACACCAGCTGCCGATAGACCACTAAATGTGATCGTTCCAGTCGCAGAAAAATTATCAACATTTGTAATATCCTGCCCATTTCCTTGGATTTGACCTTCTAATTGCGTTATCCCTAGCTGCAACGTTCCACCTGATGCGTTTATGAAATGATTACCAGTGCCGCTGAAGGTTAATCCAGCATTAGCTCCATTTGCAGTATATCCTGTAGTTCCACCTGCAGTAATATTCCCACCACTAATGCTGCTCGAACCAATTGCGATGTTTCCAAATCCTGTAGTTAGTGATCCCGCGCTCAAGTTCCCTACACTTGTCAAAGAAGAAGAGGTTACTGTACTGCCAAGCGTACTTGATGTGAGTACCGAGCTACCATTGATTTCGTAATCTCCTCCGTTGAGTGTTAAATCGCCACTTGCATCAAAAACAAAGCGCGTTGCTCCTGATGCAGAACCAACCAAAATATTCTGTTCATTGGTGCTATTGAGGTTAACCAAAGCTAATCCTGGAACGCCCCCAGAAACGGAAAAAAGCCCTTGCGGGCTGGTTGTCCCTATCGCAACCTTTCCGTTATCATAAATATCAGAATCCCCTATCCCACTGCTGCCGGTAAATACCGGTATGTAATACTGATTCCCCGATCCGGTAAGAGCTCCTCCACTTCCCGAACAATTCCCACTTGTCAGACATACTGTTCCACCGGCATCCGGAAAAGTGTAGGTTCTACTAGCTGTCAAACCCGCAAGCGTTATTGTACCTGTATTCCCACTACCGAGAACTAATTGATTGGTATTACTTTGCAAATTCAATGCTGAAAACGTTGGCGTAGAAGTATTGGCAATATCTTGCGGCAGAGACACATTGAGAACCCCTCCTGTTCCTCCAACTATTACTTGGTTAGTTGTTCCACTTAGTGATATTACGCCATTGTTTGCTAGAGTTATTGAGCCATTTCCATTGGTAATGCCAATCCCTGTTCCTGCAGTAATTGTTCCTAACTGATACCCTGTGCCGTTCCCTATCAAAATTTGTCCTGCAGTAGGGATAGTTGCAAGACCAGTGCCACCATTTGCTATGGGAAGGATATTAGAGATATCTGCTGTTAAATCTACTGAGGAAAAAACAGGCGCTCCGTTAGTTACCCCATGCAATACCGTTCCAGTTGTGCCTACCACTGTCGCAGCAGTATTTGCATCGGCCGCATATAAAACGCCATTGGGTGTCATTCCTGATAAAGTTCCCTGCCCTCCTGATCCTGTGATTGTAATTGTCTTGCTTCCTGCGTCTCCACTTAAACTGATTCCTGATCCTGCTGCAAAATTGATCGTGTCATTATTGCCTCCGGCAGTTATATCCGTTCCACTAATCGAAAATGTTTTGAAGATATTTTGTGCTGAGCCTGTATCGCTATTTGTTATCGTTGCCCCTGAGATACTTATTCCTGAACCGCCTGTTAAGCTAACATCACCTGTCTCGCCTTGAAGAGAAGTTACGCCGCCACCTGTTGTGGAAATTATTGGATTTTGGGGATTGCCGCTAATACTTATATTTTGACCAGCCGTCAGAGAATAAACAACATTCGACGCAGTTAATTTCCCTTTCCCTGCATTCACATCTGCATTGTTTGTTATTATTCCTCCGCTCAATGTTGCAATCTTATCTACGCTCAATCCCTTCTTGATTGCGACATTGTCCAAGAATGTCACAGTTTTTCCGAAAATTCCGGGCACATTAATGGCTAACTGATATGCAGGTACTGTATCAGATGTACCCAAAACTTTTTGATCACTAAGTTCATTGAGGTGTTTTTTCTGCTCTGGACGTGAAAGCAAAGCAGTTGCTTTCTCTAAAAGATTAGCCCCTTGATTGTGGCTAAATAATACAAGAATAATTACTATAGACAAAATTATGGCAGCAAAGGCGCCCGTAGCGAATGGGGTTTTGAAATGAGAAAACCGCAATGCATGCAGTTTAAAAAAATTTACTACAGGATTTTCTTGGTCATTTTCTCTGTTTACAGATACTGATGATACTTTCTCTTCTTTTTGAATGGGCTCACTTATAGGAGCAGGAATATAATTACTGTTTTCTGTTGGATTTGCCAAGAATTTTGGTTTTCCTTTTGAAGACGTAAATAATACTTCCAATTCGTTTTTACTGTAACGGCGTTGATTGCCGATTGTCCGCTGAGGAATCAAATGTCCGCTTGATTCCCAACGCCGAAGTGTTTTTGTTGAGACTCCTAATAACTTGGCAGCATCTTTTATTGTTAACAGTTCATCTTTCATGGGCAGCTAAAAGTAACTTTTATGGCTAAGATGACATAATTTGTCAAACTTTGTCCATATATTAATTACTACATATATTAATATACTTGTCAAGGCTGAAAAACATATCGCAAACATATCATAAATGGACACTAGCCATAAAACTTCGGGTTGTGAAAACTTGACTATGAAAAAGCGGTCTGTTAGAGTAAGACAGATTAGGTGATAGGTAATAGGTACTAGTAAATAATTTCCCCTAATACCTGACACCTAGTCCCTAGTACCTAAATCATGTCGCCTATTGCTTATACGATATCCCCTTATTTACTTCGGTATCTTACCCGTCTTGAAGCAGCTCGTCAGCAAATTATTCTTTTTCCACTCTCTCCAATGAGAGAGCTTGGGCTCCAATTCCAGGCAACGGTTGACAGGGTCCATTTCGGCCTTTCGCTTGTTGATGAGCATGCTCATCCTGACAATATCCACGCGGTTCTTGCAAATCAAATAATTTTTGCGATGCAGAGCAAAATGAACTATAAAGATCAATTGCAAAATGATATTTTGCGATACAAAATAGCTCTTGATTATATAAAACGCGAATGGCGTCTATCCTCAAAAGAGATAACCGTCGCAACACTTTTGGAACTTTATCGGCTTACCGGTAATCCTGACGTAAAAATTCCAGAACAAGAACTGAGCGACATCGTAAAATATCTTCATGCCAGCAAGGACAATCCCTTTACTCAAGCCGCACTTGCCAAACTCCAAATCCGCAGACTCTTTCCCGATTCTGTCCACACAGAACTATTCTCAACTATGTCATCCTATCTCTTTTTATATCAAAGCGGCATGGACTGCCGAGACCTCTTGATACTTGAAAAACCTTGGTCGGAAGAAAGAAAATTGTTTAATGGATATTACACAACAACCGTTGCTAAACCTAATGTCACCGGTTGGATTGAGTATTTTGTCAAAACTGTCTGTACGCAACTCGAGACAACATTTCAATCGCTACTTCAATCGCAAACAAAACGTGAAGAAGAAAAAATCGGCAGATTAAACGAGCGCCAAAAAGTCATTATGACACTTCTTGATGATCCGCAAGCAATTATTACCAACCGAACAATTCAGAAAATATTTCATATCTCTCCTATCACTGCATCACGGGACTTGGCACGGCTCACGATGCTAGGGCTTCTTATTCAACAAGGAAAAGGTAGATCAGTACGATATACTAGGATATAGATTTATAGATTAAAGAGTACTGATTAAAGAGTAAAGAATTCATTAATCCTTAATCTTAAATCTTTAATCTAAACTCCAACCTTGACTCCTTTCTTCTTCACGGGTACTATAGAATGAGGGAATAGGGATCTGGGAACAGGGATCAGAACTAAAAATTTCTTTTCCCTATTCCCTGTTGCCTATTCCCAAATAATATGAAAAAACCTGTCCTTATTTTTTTAACCATAATCGCCTTTCTTGTTATAGTAAATCCTGTTGATGCTCAGAGTATTCTTTCAAGCGGTACAGCAATGGGCGTGCAGATAAAAGGACCTGTTGCAAATGGAGATATTGTCACGACATTATCAAACGGATATACTCTCTCAAATTCACCATATGATCCGCAAATTTTCGGGGTAGTGAGTCTTCATCCAGCAGTTTACTTAAAAGATACGACCGCATCCAATGATACCCCTGTTATCAGTACGGGCGTCGTCTTAGTCAGAGTTTCAACTCAGAACGGAAATATCAAGTCTAGCGATTTTATAACCTCATCGACAATACCAGGTGTTGGAGTCAAAGCAACGGATAACGGATATATTCTCGGGATAGCTACCCAAGACTACGCGAGCAACAATCCCAAAAAAATCGGACTTATTTATGTCACACTTCAACCTCATTACGCACAAATAAACAACGATATCGCTCACACTTCCTTTAATGCGCTTTCACTCGGATTTAATGCCGCAACGAGTACTCCGCTTGGTGTTATCCGTTATTTTGTCGCTGGATTAATAACGCTTTTGTCTTTCTTTTTTGGATTCCGTTTCTTCGCTCGCGCATCCAACCGAGGTGTGGAAGCAATTGGCAGAAATCCACTCGCAAAACAAGCAATTCTTGTCACTGTCTTTTTCAATACGCTTATTACTATCTTTATTATGTTCTTCGGTGTTGCGATATCGTATTTAATTCTTGTACTATAGAAGGAGGTGATAGGTACTAGGTGTTAGGTTTTAGAAAAATATTTTCTCTTACCTATTACCTAGCACCTAAAACCTAATATCTAATTTATGGTAATTGATCCTATTTCACTTATATTTCTTACTGCAGCGGTGACAACACTCGCTATTCTTCTATTTTTTCTTACCAGAGCATACACTCATTCCGTACAACAGCTTCATCAAACAGAGAAAATTAATACTCAATTGCAAAATCAACTCTCAGAAAAACCTATAAAACTTCTTGAACACGCGCATGAACAAATGCAAGAAATTATTGATCAAGCAAATAGGAAAGCCGCGGAAATTCTGGCAAGCAGTAAAACATATGAAGATAATTCAAGCAAGGTGCTAAAAGACAAACTTGATGAACTTGAGAAGCAACAGGCAATGGTTTTTGCAAAAGCATCCGATGACATGAAAATTGCGTATCAAAATCTTATGACGCAAATCCAAGAGCAAGATATCAATACGTTAAAAAATATGACAAAAGATATCGAAACAGATGTCGTCGCCGACTTTAGAGAATTCCGCGACGCACTGGAAAAAGAAACCATCAACTCCGAAAAGGTAGTTAAAGAAAAAATTGATGAAGAATATCTCGCGCTTGAGAAAGATCTGAATGAATACAAGCAAAAGAAATATCAAAAAATTGATGACGATATTTATAAAATTCTTTATCGGGTTTCTGAAATGGTACTTAATGAAGGAATCTCCTATGACAAACAAAAAGCTTTGGTCTTGGATGCACTTGAAACAGCAAAGAAAGAACAAGTGTTTCAATAGTCCCTAAATATATGCAAGATTCTGCCTTTTTTGATAACATAATTGCCAAACTCCGCACCACTGAGGAGTGTACACAAGTAATTGCTTGCCTTGTAGAATGTTCTGTTCCTACGTTCTTCTCTCTGACAAACGCGCAAAAAGAACTCATTTTCAGAAAACTTCCTATTCAAACTATTCCATTTTTTATTGAAACATTTGGCAAAACATCTTTTACGGCTGAAGAACAAATCGTTATCAAACGTCAAATCAATGTTCTTTTGGATAAATTTCGCACGTGCAAAAGTATTAAATTAATACTAGCATTTCGACCCAATGAGGAAACGATTTCTTTTTTCTCAGACTGGATCAAAAAAAATGTCAAAGCAGATCTTCTGATTGATTTACAGTTTGACAAATCAATCGTGGGAGGAGCACAGCTCATCGCAAATGGCATGTACAAAGATTATTCTGTCAAAAAAAAGCTCGCCGACAGATTCCAAATCCAACGGGAGGAAATTATGGCTCTTTTAAATTAGGTGATAGGTACTAGGTGTCAGGTTCTAGAAAAAATATTTTCTATTACCTATTACCTAGCACCTAATCCCTAATACCTAACCTATGAGGACTTTTCAGCAATATCTTAACGCAACAGAAGAAATTGGATTTATCGAAGCATGCAATCAGTCTATAGTGTATGCAAGCGGTCTTCCTAACGCAACACTACAGGAGATTGTCATTTTTGAAAATGGTGAACTTGGTCTTATCCTCTCTATGAGTCGCGACCAAGTCGAGATACTACTCTTTTCACAAGCTTCTATTAAAGAAGGCCTCCGTGTTACCAGAACAGGAGTTAAACAAGAAATACCCGTGGGGTTTGAGCTTCTTGGGAAATCCATTGATCCATTCGGTCAACCCCTTAACGCAAGTCAAACAATTACACCACCCAAACTCTCCCGTCCGATTGACATCAGTCCAACGGGAATTAACACAAGAAAACGAATTGAACAACCTTTTGAAACAGGTGTTACCTTGGTTGATATGCTCATCCCTCTTGGCAAAGGACAACGAGAATTGGTGATCGGAGATAGAAAAACCGGAAAAACAAGTTTTTTATATCAAACTATACTCAAACAGGCAAGTATTGGAACAATTTGTATCTATGCTGGGATTGGGAAGAAAAAAACTGATATCAAAAAGATTGAAGCATTTTTCCAAGCGGCAGGAATTCAAAATAATACTGTCATAATCGCCTCCAGTTCTGAAGATCCAGCAGGAGTTATCTATCTCACACCGTATGCGGCAATGACTCTTGCAGAGTATTTTCGAGATGAAGGGCATGATGTTCTCATCGTTATGGATGATCTTTTTACTCATGCGAAATTTTATCGAGAAATTATGTTGATCGGCAAACGCTTTCCCGGCAGAAACGCCTACCCTGCTGACATTTTTTACACGCATGCACGGCTGATTGAACGCGCTGGAAATTTTGTCCTCGCAGATGGCAGTGAACACGCAATTACGTGTTTGCCTGTTGTGGAATCCGTTGAAGGTGATATTGCAGGATTTATTCAAACCAATCTTATGTCAATGACTGATGGACACATTTATTTTGACGTTGATATGTTCGGCAAAGGCAACCGTCCGGCGATCAATCCATTCGTTTCAGTCAGTCGTGTTGGACGTCAAACACAAACGCCGCTTCGTTTGAGTATTAATCGTGAGTTAATCAGCTTTCTCACACTCTATAACAAACTTGAAAGTTACAGTCACTTCTCAGCAGAAGCTGGAAATGACATCAAAAGGACACTATCAGTTGCTGAAAGAATTTTTGGATTTTTTAATCAAGGTGCAAATGAAGTAAAAAATATTGACTTACAGATTATTATTTTCTGCCTCTTGTGGGCAGATTATTGGCAAGATATGATAAAAATGGAAAAAGACATCATCGTGATAAATCAAACATACAAGTCAAGTGTTTCAGCACAGGCATTGGTAAAGGAACTAACAACGAGCGTTCAATCACTCAATGAACTGTTACAAGCAGTAAAAAAACAACAGGATAGAATTCTTAGAACATTCGGCGTTCAAGTGGTGACAGCAACGAATATCTAGGTAATAGATACTAGGTGTTAGGTTCTAGAAAAATATTTTCTCTTACCTATTACCTAGCACCTAAAACCTAGTACCTAAACTATGAATTACTTAAAAACTATTTTGGTACAAATGGAAGATTTAACAGGCATCAAAGATATTTTTGGTGCATCTGAAGAAATCGCAAGTATGAAAATGCGCGGCATCCGCACTAAAGTATTGTTAAGCCGTGATATGAACGCGGAATTAACCGAGATTTATCGGGAAGTAAAAACGTCGTACAAAAATCAACTCATTCTCTTGACCCAAGAAAAAGGAGGAAAAAAAGTAACTAATTCTGCAAACGCAGAGGATATTACGCTCAAGTCAGGAAATGGCAAAGGAGCTTGCGTCTTTCTGTCGGCAAATTCAGGCTTGTTCAGCAACATTCTTGAAAAAACATTTCAAGAATTCACTGAATATCTTGATAAACATAAAGAAGCAGATCCGATCGTCATTGGAGAATTTGGTAAAACACTTTTTAAGAATCATTATCCTGGCAGAGTTTTTATATTTTATTCCCTTGCAGAAGGGAAAGCGACTGAAGACTCGCTAAGAAGAGTCACACAGGATCTTAGTTCTTACTCAAATGTTGTTATCTATTATGCACGTTTTGAGACAATGGCGCATCAGACGTCAACAATTCTTGATGTTTCAGGAGAAGAAGATAGCACCCCCCAAACTCCCGTCACGATGGCTCATTATCTCTTCGAGCCTTCACTTGAAAAAATTATTACGTTTTTTGAATCGGAAATTTTTGCCGGTATTATTCAGCAGACCGTCACTGAATCAGAACTTGCTCAATATGCATCGCGCATCACAACACTTGATATGGCACGGGAAAATATTAACAGACAGCTCAAGATAATTAATCTGCAAAAGCGTTTTGCAATGCACCGTCTTATGAATAAAAAACAAACAGAAGCACTAACAGGAATATCGTTATGGAAAGTTAGATAAGGTGATAGGTACTAGGTGTTAGGTTTTAGAAAAATATTTTCTCTTACCTATTACCTAGCACCTAATCCCTAATACCTAATCTATGAGTTTAGTTACAGGAAAAGTTACAGCAATAAAAGGACAAGTGGTTGAAGTATCCTTTGCAGGAGAAAAACCGTCTGTTCATGATGTCCTAATTTTGGAAAACAATCCGCTGGTGAAAATGGAAGTCTACACATCTGCAGGGCCTGACAGTTATTACTGCCTGCTGTTAACTGACGGTTCAACCATCTCTCGTGGAAGCGGCGTGATCAACACACTCAAACCTGTCACTATACCTGTGGGGAAGGAAATTTTGGGACGTGTTATGGATCTCTTCGGAAACCCCCGCGATAAGGGCGGACAAATTCAAACAAAAGATTATTGGCCGATTTATCGTGCCGCACCAAGTTATTCTGATATTATTATTCCCAAAGAAATTCTTGTCACGGGCATTAAAGGGATTGATCTTTTTTGTCCGCTGCTCAAAGGTGGCAAAATCGGACTTTTCGGAGGAGCAGGTGTCGGAAAAACAATTCTTCTCACTGAAATCATTCACAATATTATTCAGATGTCCCCTGCTATTAAAGGACAACAAACGCTTTCGGTGTTCGCAGGTATCGGAGAACGTACCCGTGAAGGACAGGAATTAGTTGAGGAACTTGATGCAAGCGGCGTACTGCCGTATGCGAGTTTGATCTTTGGTCACATGGGAGAAAACCCTGCACTTCGTTTCTTAAGCGGCACAACTGCTCTCACTATTGCTGAATATTTCCGTGACGTGATGAAAAAAGACGTGCTCTTCTTTGCAGATAATGTCTTTCGTCTTGCACAGGCCGGAAATGAATTATCACTGCTTATGAATTCCATCCCATCAGAAGATAGTTATCAAGCAACGCTTAATTCCGAAATGGCTTCCTTTCATGAACGGCTCGCATCAACAAGCCTCAATACAATAACCAGTGTTGAAGCAATTTACATTCCTAATGACGATATCTTGGATCAAGGTGTTCAGTCAATTCTTCCCTACCTTGACTCAACGATTATTCTTTCACGAAATATTTATCAAGAAGGTCGAATGCCCGCAATTGATTTCATTGCGTCAACATCTTCTGCATTAGCACCAGAATTTGTCTCTATTGAGCATTACAAAACAGCACTGCATGCGCAAAGTGTTTTCAAAAAAGCACTTTCACTGGAAAGAATTGTCTCCCTCATCGGCGAAGGTGAATTGAATTCCGAAGACAAACTTATTTATAAACGCGCACGAATGCTTCAATCCTACTTTACACAAAGCTTCTTTACGACAGAAAAGCAAACTGGACGTGCTGGTAAATTTGTCCCTCTTAAAACAACAATTCAGGATACAGCCGATATTCTCAATGGCGGGTATGATCAATTAACAGCAGATAAGTTTATGTTCATCGGCGAAGCAAAAGAAGCGAAACAGTAAAAGAAGGTAATAGGTACTAGGTTTTAGGTAATAGAAAATAATTAATAAATAACTACTAGCACCTAGCACCTAGCACCTAGCACCTAATCTATGGCAGATAACCAATCAAAAAATATCAATCAATCAACTAATGGATCAGGAGAAACGATTCATGTAATAATCCGCAACCGGACACAAATACTTTTTGATGATGAAGTAAAATCTGTCACGTCAAAAAACGACACAGGGATCTTTGATGTTCTACCGGAGCATACAAATTTTATCTCACTTATCACCAGTCCTCTCGTTCTTGGCAAAGTTGATGGACAAAAACAGGAAATTGTCTTTCAAAATGGCCTTATTAAAGTCAAAGACAATGCAGTTTTCTGCTATGTGGATCTGTTATCAAAGTAAATTAGGTAATAGGTACTAGGGATCAGGTAATAGAAAAATAACTGATAAATAATTGCTAGTACCTAGCACCTATTACCTAGTAACTCTACTCACTTCTTCCGTTCGTCTTCGAGGTAGATGTGGACTTCATCAATTTTCTGCCAATCAAAAACCTCCTCAGAGGTAAAAATAATTTTTCTTTCTCTTTCAGCTGCCTCAATATTTTCTGAAGCATGGATCAAATTGTATTGCTGACTCATCGCAAAATCGCCACGAATCGTGCCAGGAGACGCTTCTCGAGCTTTGGTAATGCCAATCATCGTCCGAACCGTTGAGACAGCTTCAACGCCTTCCCACAGCATTGCGACAATCGGATATGATTTCATGTAGCTCTTAAGCCCTGGGAAAAACGGTTTATCTTTATGATGGACATACCATTCATCAAGAATAGCATCTGTCAATGAAACCATTTTGATTGAAGAAAGCTTGAGCCCTTTATGCTCAAAACGAGAAATGATCTCACCAATAAGTCCTCTTTGTACGCCATCTGGTTTTACTAAAACAACTGTCTGTTCCATAATTTTTATTTTGAATAAAGAGTAATGAATACAGAATAATGATCTTTACTCTTTAATCATTATTCTTTAATCTCTATAATTTTAACAATTCTTCTAATTTTTGTCCATCCTGAAAATTGCCGATAAGTGCAAGATTGAGTGTCTGTTCTTTGAAAAATTCTTTTCCGACAGCTTCAATATCTTCTTTGGTCACGTTATCAATCTGTTGGATAACTTCTTCTGGGGTTTCTATTTTTTCTTCAAGCAGTTCCTGATGCGCATAGAATCCAGACACTGACCTACTGTCTTCAAGATCCAAAACTAAATGACCTTTAAGAAATTCTTTTGAACGCGTAATCTCTTCATCAGTCAACGCCATTTCCCCACGTGAGACTTTACTGTATTCCGCAACCATCACTTCAACCGCCTCAATCACCCTTTTTGGATCAATTCCTGCAGTCGTGGCAACTGTTCCTACATCGGCATATTCATCAGAACTCGTACGGACATAATATGCAAGTCCGCGTTTTTCTCTAATTTCATGGAATAATCTCGAAGACATCCCGCCACCCAAAATTGCTGACAAAATAGAAAGCGGATAGCGCTTGGGTGAGCTTATTGGTATTGTCCTCACACCAAGTGAGATATGGATCTGCTCTGTTTGTTTTTGTTTAACGAGTACTGCTGGTTTATTTTGCGCTTCATGCAATGGCTCAAACATCTTTGGCTGGAAATCTTTCATCTGACCAAAATATTTCTCAACCAACGTATACACTTCATCCGTGTCAATGCCACCTGCAATGACAACAGTTAAATTAGAAGCACTATATAATTCACTAAGATATGTCAAAAAATCTGTTCGTGTAATGCTTCGTATGATATCTTTATCCCCTGCTATGTCCCATCCCATCGGTGTATCGCCATAAAGCAATTGTTCGTAAATGTCACCGATTTTTCTTGCAGGCATGTCTTCATAAAGATTTATTTCTTCAATAATGACGCCTTTTTCTTTTTCAATTTCTTCAGGATCAAATTTAGAATGTAGGAGCATATCAGAGAGAACATCAATCGAAGTCTCAATCTTATCTTTGGCGGATTTTATGTAATAGCCGGTTGTCTCTTTGCCAGTAAATGCATTGAATTCCCCACCCATTCCATCAATCAAACTTGAAATATCCATTGCAGTCGGCCGTTTTTCCGTTCCTTTGAATGCCATGTGTTCAAGAAAATGAGAAATTCCGCTGTTTTTTCGATTCTCATAGCGGCTCCCTGCTCCTGCCATGACAAGAACGGTAGCACTTTCAAACGAAGGCATGGGAACGGTAAGAACTCGAAGACCATTTGAAAAAACTTTGCGGTTATATGTCATAAGAAATCCATTGTAACACGTCACACGTGGTTTTCCAAATAAGATCTCTTGGGTTAAAGAATAATGATTAAAGATTAATGATAACAAACTCTTTATTCTGTATTCATTAATCTTTAATCAAGACTCAAGGGATTACTGTCCACTTACATTGCTGAGCTCTCTGAGGAATAAGTTTAAATCATCTTGATTGACAGCTCCGTCATCATTGAGATCTGATAACGCATTGTTTGTTGGATTGCAATTTGTTGCAGGGAACAAGTCACTGTAGCATCCCATGAGGACATTGTAGTCAAGAATATTGAGATTATTATTATTGTCCACATCTCCTGCAATAAGTCCGACATAAGGAAGGTTTGCCGGTTGGCCTGAAGTAATTGTCTGAATACCCGGGACAATTGCTGTTAAGAATTGATTTGTCGTCACTTTTACCGTATAGAGACCTGTCACAAAGTTCTGTCCGAGATCAACGGTGCCGGTGAACTTACCAGAGTTTGCATCATAGGTAATTACCCCCTGCGGATTTGCAACCGGTTGGTTTTGCGAATTTAAAACAGTTACAGTAATTGTCCTCTGCGGATGAAGAGGGTTCATAGTTCCATCGCAAGCAGAAGGAGGATTGACAACAGTGCAATCAGATAACGTGTTCGTTCTATTATCGCCAGCACTACCAATTCCATGCAAACCGACATTCAAATTAACAATCGTATCTCCAGGAACAGGCGTTGCAATCGGAGACAGCATAGGTGTAGGCATTGTTGTTGGAGCAACAAAAGCAGTTGGAGCAGTTGTTGGTGCTGGAACTGAAGTTGGTTGTGGTGTTGGCATTGAAGTTGGAGGCAATAATGTCGGCTGTGTTGGTGCGACAGCAGGCAATAACGACACTCCTATATCATACCAATTGTCTGTCGAGCTATCTGACCAGCTAAGCGTAGTTGTTGATCCTGCGCTCGGTGCATAGGAAGAGGCAGAAGCGGGAGAAGCCATATCTTTATTCCACACTGCACTTTGTCCTGTACCCGAAGGCCTAATCCCTGTTGCAGCTGTCCAAGCAACCATATCAATCGGAAGCTGATTTGGGCCGCTTGGTACATTATTAGTAAATGAGTTTGAGTTACCGGAAGTTGTATTAACTGTCCCAAAAGGCGTGGTTTGATTAACATTATAATAATCGGCTGCTCCGATAACATACGTCGTGGTTCCTGTAAAATGAACCGTGACAGTATGATTGCCTGTCGCGGGGGCTACTAAATACCACAACTCATCATCTTCTTTTCCCGAATCGAATGTAGACGATTTCAGTTTGGTAAATGTCTGTGATCCCCACGTAGGAGGAGAGCTTGTGTTTACTGTTACTCCGCCAAGAGCATCATACAATCCTACACCTAAGATGATTACCTCATTTGTATCCGAGTTGCTTACGGTCAAGTTTGTTACTGTCCCCGAAGTTGCAGCATTATTACCAGCGTCGTTCACTGCAGATGAATCTATAGCAGGTGTTAAGTTACCAGACACCTGAGTTATTGGAGTGGAAGCAGTACCCGTTGAATAACTTACATTATCAATCCATACAGTTCCGGTAGCTGAGGCAAGGTTAAAACCAACGAATACATCTGAGTTTGATACCGGAGCAGTAAATGTGTAAGAATATTGCTGCCATGAGGTAGTAATGTTTGAGGAATTTTCACTATATACAGGATAAGGACTTGTATTAGATTGTACTACGCTGCCAATTTGTCTATTTGACGAAGCTTTCGCCCAGAAAGTAACTGTGTATGTTTGCCCGGCAGTCATTGGCAAATAAAGTTCCTGAAGTTGTACATACCAATTGTTGCTGTTGGCACTAGTAATATTTACCTGTGCAGCAGAAGCGCCATCTTCAGGATTGCTCGTCGTCGTGGTAAAATTTCCTGCGGCCGGAGAAGTTACAGCTAAATGCCAATTTGCTGTCCCGCTTTCAAAGGAAGGGTTGAGGAGAATATTTGTAGCACTTGAAGCATGACTTGCAGATTTCTCTTGTTGCATAGCGCTATTGACGGTAAAAAATACAGCACCCATGAGGATAACGACAGCAAGGAGTGATAATTGTGAAGCGCGTGAGAATTTATGAATCTGAGGTATATTGTGCATATATAAAAGTTCCCTCTAAAAAAGGAGAACTAATATTAGTAGATCAGATATGCTACAAGTTTGTCAAGAAGCTACATCTGTTCAGGTGCTTTTATTCCAAGGAGGCCTAAACCATTTTTGAGGATTTCCCCTGTTTTTGCAGTTAAATATAAGCGGAAATTCTTTATCTCTTCTTCGGATTTGAGAATCGGAAACTTCTGATAAAACAAATTGTATGCTTGGGACACTTCAAAAAGGTAGGTACACAATACATTTGGCGCATAGCGTAGTGCCGCGTCTTCAACCACTTCAGGAAATCGTGAAAGCAAACGCAGCACATCCCGCTCTTCAACTTTAAGGGAATGGGGAGCAGGGAATGGAGAGTAGAGATTATTTTTGTGTTCCCTGTTCCCTAATATCTGTTCCCTAATATCTGTTCCCTTACGCAAAACGCTTTGCGTTCGAGCATAGGCATATTGCAAATAGGGTCCAGAGTTGCCATCAAGAGAGACAGAACTCTCAATATCAAATGCCACGTCTTGTGTCGCACCAACTTTAAGAACCGAGTATTTCACAGCGCCAATTGCAATTTGTTCAATTGTGCGCTCCCTCTCTTCTGATGAAATTCTCCCTTCCTCTACCACTTGCTCTATCCGCTCTTTTACCTGATCAAGTAACCAATCAACAGTTAAGACATCACCTGTTCTTGAGCTCATTTTACGATCTTTTAACTGCACCATTCCCATTGAGAGATGTTCTTGTTTACCGGCAAATCTTTCAGGATCGATAAGATCGAGCGCTTTAAAAATAACTTTAAAATAGCCAGCTTGTTCGTTTGCAACGACGTGAATTTTTTTATCAAACTGAAAGGCTTTATACTCCGTATATGCATTTGCCATTTCCTTACCCTCGTAAGTAGGATATCCTTTTGCAGTAATAAATACTCTCGTATGCAATCCATATTTTTCTCCAGGAAAAATAACTGTATCTCCACTCTTTTCAAATACCTTACCGATATTTTCATTTACAATTCTTGGCCCCTCTGCAACCATTTCGCTCTCAAAAAACAGCCTTTTAAATTTTGTATAAAAACGTTCATAAAATTTATCATAATAATCGAGGCTCCATTGGCGTGTCTCTCTGTAAAGATTCCACACTTTTTCTTGTTCTTCTTTTCTTAATGAAGATGTAATTTCTCCACCTGCACATTTTTGGTATAAAAACGCATTTACTTCATCTATCTCTTTTGCCAATTTTTCAGATTCATAAAGCTTTACTCCTTCTGCATATCCTCTTCCCAAAAAATGGGCCTTATCCTTGTTGTCCCATTTCATTATTTCTTCAAATATTTCATTGAAGCTCTTATTCTTTTCTTTCTCCATATTCCGCATCAACTCCTGAATGCCAAACATAGCTTTTGCCACATGTGGACCAATATCTCCTTGATAATTTGCTCTATAAACGTCCGCTCCTACTGCTTCTAACAACCTTGATAACGATTCTCCTGTAATTAGTGTTCGCATATGGCCAATATGCATCTCTTTATGGGTATTCGGATGGGCAAACTCAACCATTATTTTTTTGCCACTTATTTCACTCTCATGCTTTTCTAAATGATTTAAACCATCTATTAATGCATCACTTGATACCCAAAAATTAATAAAACCAGGCTTTGCGACATGGATTTCATTAAATATCCCTATTCCCTGTTCCCTGTTCCCTAATTTCTCAACAATCTCTTCAGCAAGCTCCATCGGGTTCTTCCCTGCTTTTTTCGCAGCGACGAGCGCAACATTGGTAGCATAATCTCCATGCGATGCATCCGTTGGATAGTCAACGGAAACATCCTCGAGTGGAATATCCAAATCATTTAGTGTATCTCTAAGCAAAGTTGTAATTTTCTTTTTCAGCATATGCGTAGTATAGCAAATTGCATGTAATTTTTATAAATACTAAAACATGGTTTACTCCTTGCAATTCCAGATAAATCCTGATACTTTTATGGTATCTATGAAAATTCTTATCATTGATGATGATCAATTAACTTCCACAACCTGGTCGATGGGTTTGAAAAGCGCAGGGTTTGATGTCATTAACGCCACCAATGGACAGGATGGTATAAATCAGACAAAATCACAAAAACCTGATCTGGTACTTCTTGATCAAATTATGCCTGATATGCTCGGCAATGAGGTACTGACAACACTCAAACAAGACCCTGAAGTAAACAAAATCCCTATCATCTTGATCTCCAACTACAATGAAAGTCAGATGATGAAAGATGCTATCGCGCAAGGCGCTGTTGATTATATCCTCAAATATCAAATTGAAACCAAAGATCTCGTCGATAAAGTGAAAAGCCTTCTTGGCGAATTGAACAAAACAGATGCCGGTACAACACCAGCGCCTACAAATACGCCCGGTGAGAACAATCCTACCGGCTCCGCATAAAAGCCATGGATACTGCCCAGCTCTATCAAAAACTTCTTAACGATGCAATTCGTAAACAAGTCATTATTCTTGGACGTCATATTGTGCTGATGAAAGTACGAAATATTTCAGGGGTAACAGTCAGTGATGATGGTACTATCCTCGGAATGTCCGGTAAACCCGAAGATATTGTAACTCGTTTTGTTGAAGAGTTTCGAGAACTTTCCTCTCCCCTCGTAAAGAAAACAATGCAACCGCTATTGAGTGCATTAACTCCAGTAACACAACCGCAACCCATTCCAGAAGTTAAACAAGAACAAAACAACAAACAGGAACTAGTCCCTAGTCCCTAATTCCAAATTTATGTTAATTCTTATTTCAGCCATTGCTATTGTAGTAACAATCATTTTTGGCGTTATTGCCATTGTGTATTCTCTGCGCGAAGAAAAAGCAATTAAGAAACTCGTTGATAATGAACTTCAACAAAAACAAAGACTTTTTGAAATAACCATGATGAAAGAAATCCAGGATAGAATTGGTTATTCTCTCGAAATTGGAAAAGTCGTTGATGTAATTATTGAAAGTCTTGATGCGTTAGTAAGCTACACAACAGTTTCATCCTTGGTACTACAGGATAATTTATTGCACTTCACAATACACGTAAAAGAAGCAGTCAGCAAACAATATATTGAAACAATCAAGGAATCAATGTTTCAATCTTATACTGCGATGGAAGCAAACGCGATGAAGCTACCTGAGGAGGAAAATATCATGGGAGCTGCGCTTGATGATCTCAATCACGCAACACCTTCATCTTTTTTTCATGTGCCGATTATTGTTAATAATCGAGTTGTGAGTATCCTAACTATTGCATCCACCAAACAAAATAATTTTACTGAAGCTGAAATGACAACGCTGTATAAAATTGCTGCGCAGGCATCAGAAGCACTTTCCCGACTCGAAAATATCCTTACCATAGAAGAAGGTAAACTGACTGCAATGATCAGTAGTCTTGCTGATGGACTTTTCATGGTCGATGTCAATGGCCAGCTGACTGTTATCAACGACGCAGCAAAAGATTTCTTAGGAATTCCGAAAGACAATCCTTCAACAATTGATCTTCTTAGCGCTTTGCCCAACAGTTATGATTTCTCAAATAAAATTGAACGTGCAATCAATCACAAACGAATCATAGAAGAAAAAGAAGTAACGTTTGGTGAGAAAGTTTTCCAAATTTTTATCACCCCTGTCTTTGATGTCAGTATAACAACGGAGAAAAAAGTTATCGGTGTATCAGTACTGCTGCACGACATCACCCTTGAGAAATCTATTGCAAAGATGAAAGAAGATTTTACCAATGTTATGGTACACGAACTACGAAGTCCATTGACTGCTATAAAGGCTAGTTCTGAACTTGTTATCAATCCTCCCGGCCCCCTGACTGAAGAAGAAAAGAATAAAATTCTTACCTTGATTGCCGGACAAGCGAGAAAGATGCTGGATGAAGTTGCACTGATTCTTGATGCAGCAAAATTGGAAGCAGGCCTCTTCACCATTCAAAAAATACAAGGAGATCTCAAACAGCTTATTTCAGAACGTGTTCAAATTTTTCAAGCAACAGCTCATGAAAAATTTATCAATCTCATCGTTGATGTGGATCCGTCAATCCCGGCTTTCAATTTCGATCCAATTCATATTGGACAAGTGGTCAACAATCTTCTTTCAAATAGTTTGAAATTTACTTCCTCCGGCGGCACGATAAAAATCAGCGCCAGACCAGCAATCGGAAGCGTAATGGTTTCGGTTTCGGATACTGGTGCTGGGATACCGAAAGAGAAACAGCACTTACTCTTCACTAAATTCACGCAGCTGAGTGGTGCGGACCATGGTAGTGTTGGAACAGGACTGGGTCTTTATATCGTCAAAGGCGTTGTTGAAGCACACGGTGGGACAATAAATCTCGAATCAGAAGAAGGACGTGGAACAACAATTTCCTTCACATTGCCAATTGATAATGCAGCTGCAAAAGCACAAACCATGCAACATCCCGCGCTCATCTCTTCAGCAAAACCACGGCTGGTAAACTAATTATTTTTCAACTGGATCTGCCAGTTTCCAAAGTTCTTCAAAAATTTACATTGCAATATTTAGACTTGATTAAGTCATTAGATCATGTAAAATAACACTATGAAAAAAATTACATCCCAAAATCTAGCAAAAAGTATTAAAAACATATTTCTTAATCAAGAGAAATTTATTTTTGACAAGTACGTTCCAGAATTCACCTGGGAAGGAAAATTTTTTGGATATTACTATAACAGTATTATGATTGAACCACTCGGAGATAAGCCTCCGATTTTTTATCATAGCTTGAGCCCATTTGATATTGTCTCCCATAAAGCACCTGATCAAGCTGTTGTGTTTCAGGACGGAAAAGTGCTTCTCAATATAGATTTTGCCAACTATGTTAATCAAAGAACAGGTATTATGGATGCATTGCTTCTACAAACTCTTGGAATTAAAACACTTACTAAGAAAAACATTTTATTTATTGGCACAGGTAAAGTTGCGACATGCTCACTTACTTCATTAAAGGCTCTCTATCCTGATATGGAACTTGCTTATTTTCTCAATTCGCGAGGACATGCAGAAGAATTTGTTACCGTCGGTAAAGAAGTCGGTGTAGAAATAAAAGAAGGAAATCTTTCAGATATCAATGTCTATGACTTCATTTTTTGCCATGCTGATCCAAAGGAAATTATTCTTACAACTGATATGAAAAAGCAGATCAAAAAAGGTGCAGTCATCACATCATTTATTACAACAGCAGGTCAAGCAGAAGTTGCCGATGATTATTTTGATACCGAAAATGCAAACGTCATAATCGACTGGGATAAAACATTAGAGACCGGAGCAGATATAAAAAGACTTGTTGAAAAAGGTATTCTACCTGCAGACAAAATGATCCGACTGAAGGATCTTTTTGCTGAAAAAACAAAGCTCAATTCTAATGCGCACTACACACTATATCGAAGCCACGGCACTCCAATGCAAAATCTTGCTATGCTTAAATTACTACTAGAAAAATAATGTTAAACAAATTTTTTGGTTAACGAGTGTGGTAAATTACCTATTTTCTAAATATTTTTCAACCGGAGCTGACAGTTTCCACAGTTCTTCAAAAATGCTTTTTTGCGTCTTTACTAATTCCGCATTTTCAATTTCGACTCCTACTATTTCGCCTTGTTGCCAATAACAAACTGCAAAAACGTTGTTATAGATTGTTGTATCACCTGAGATATGAAGACGACTATTTGGCAAAATGCGGGTTATTTGATACTTGTCTCTACTTGCTTTTAATTTGTCATCAATTAAGTGAATCAGCATATGTTCTTCAGGATTGGTAATAACACGATCCTTGAGTTTGCGTTTTGCTATTTCTTCACTTTGCCATCTTGCAAACTTTTCTCCAACTACGTCAACCCGACCAAATTGCGAATAACCAACGAGTTCTTTGTCTGCTGAAAGTGTGTTCCACATCATCTGCTGAAAACCTTGTTTGCCGTGATAATATCTTACCTCGGTATTTGCTACAGGAAGAGATTGTTGTCGAAGTCTTTCTTCCAAATTTACCAAATTTGCCTGTAATCTATCAACTTGTGACCTTTTTTTATCAATAAGATCTTGCAGAATCTTCAATGGATATGCTTGAAGTTGTTGACTTTTGTACCTAACGATTTTCTGCACCAATCCCTTTTCTGAAAGCTTCAGACTCGTATCATAGACCGACGTACGAGGGATATTGAGTTCTTTCGCAATCTCCAAAATTGATTTCGGCTGTTTATTAAGTAGATGTAAATAAATTCTCGCTTCTAAACGATTAAGACCAAATTCTTCAAGCGCACTGAGCAGCTGATCATCCTGCATAATTACTGATGTGTCGGACATATCCGACGACAAGTATACAAAACATTGTTTTCAAGGTAAAGTATTTAATTATTATAGGTTATCTATGCAAAAACCAAATTCTAATCAAAAAGGCGTTCTATTGCTCGTTTTATCGGCGTTTCTTTACAGCATCATGCCTGTATTGATACGACTACTTGGGAACAATGGGATACCTCCATTATCACAAGTTTCCTTAAGGTATGTTGTGGCGTTTGTTTGCGCATTGCTTTATTACAAATTCGTTGCCAAAGCGAAAATTGTTCTACCAAAAAAACATATACCAATTCTTCTTTCCGCAGGAATTGTTGGGTATGGATTGACCAATGTTTTTTATACGATTGCCATCCTTAATACATTAGTGAGTACAACGCTATTTCTTTTTTATATCTACGCCGTTGTTGCGCCAGTTCTCGGATTTATTTTGCTCAAAGATAAAATGAATAAATTCAATATCATTTCATTAATCCTAAGTTTTATTGCCCTTCTGCTACTCTTTCAACCCACGGCATTTATAACATGGCAACTTGGTGGAGTATTTGCTTTTCTTTCTGCATTGACACAAGCTGGATACTTAATTGCACGAAAAAAATTACCAGAGTATCGTGCAAGCTATATGATGCTTGCAAATACACTCTTGGGTACTATTGTTGTTGGAGCAATAGGACTTTTCGTGGATCGTTCATTTTACTTTCACAATGGCATAACTACTGTCTCGGCAACGACATGGATTGTTACAATCCTTTTTGGCATTGATAATTTTGCCGCTTGGATTGCAATGACCAAAGGCTTTGAATATTTCCACACTACATCGGCAAGTATTATTCTTTTGTCAGAACTTGTCTTTGGTGTGTTCTTTGCCTTTCTCTTTTTCAATGAGATTCCGACAATTGCAACATTCATTGGCGGGATTTTCATCCTCACCGCATCAATTCTCGTCATCCTCAAAGGAGAAAGCTAAAACAAAGAATTTTTATGCTGCCAAAACGAGATCTTCCGGCTTAGTATCAACTGTATCGCCAACAGCTTCTTCTAATCTAGCTTTTGCCTCTTCTTCATCTCCTGAATCAAGATCTGTTTCCACATCTCGTGTTAATTTATCTAATCTTTCTTTATCCTCAGGTGAATCTGCAACAAGTTGATCTGCACGGTTTTTTGCCTCTCTGAATGCTGCTAATTGCCTCTCTCTCTTCTGATCACGTTCCGAAACCTGTGTCTCTTGTCCTTCAACTTGATATGTTTCTTCTGTCATATTCTCACCCCCTTTCAATAAGGATAGAGGCAGTATAGAGATAAACATACAACCAGACTTGATATCTACCTTATAAAAACTTAACACAATATTTTATAAATTCGCGCTCTGTATATTTCTTTTTATTATTCTCTTCTGAAAGAAAACCCATCCTCCAAGCAAACAATAATATCCGATCCAAATCTCAGGTGGAACATTATTTACCTGCAGCACCCAATCGCTTTGGCCAAAATATGAAACGACCGTTTGAAAATACACAAGAGACGGCAGCATCGGATAAAGAAAAAGCTCTCCGATAAACGGAAAAACTAAACCGATAATTGCCGCGAGACTTCCGAAAATCATTAGAAGTGGTATTGTCCAAAGAACTAACGCATTAACGAGAACTGAAAGCAAACCAATTTGTCCAAAAACGCCAAGGAGTATCGGCAACGTCCCGAGTTGCGCCGCAAAAGTTGTGGTTATTGTTTCTCCTCCTAATTCCCCTACTTTCCCTAATCGCTCTAACGGCTTATCCAACAACGGCTTGAGAAAAATAATTCCTAATGTCGCCATGAAAGACAACTGAAAACCAACATCAAACAAAAAACTCGGCTGATACAACAGCAACAAATATCCGCTGACAAAAACTGCAAACGCTGCAACATTTTGCCTTCCCAATAAACTTGCACCAAATGCCAAAAGTCCCATGATGCTGGCACGAAGAATTGAAGCTTGAAACCCAACAAGAAATACATAAAAAATAATCCCAAAACTTCCGATGATGATTGCAGTCTGGCGACGAAAAAATAATCCAAGTGTATACAACAGTGCCGCAGAGACAAAGGTCACATTCATCCCCGACGCGGCAATCACATGCAGGACGCCAACAGACTGCAAATCACTCCAGAAATTGTTCGGGAACTGCTCTTTCGCGCCAAAAACAATCCCCATCAAAAGATTCGCGGGAATCTGAGGCAGTGCATTATTGTAAAGGGTTTCTGTATGGAAACGTATATTATTGGCCAGCGCAGAAACGACATTGTCTGACTGTCTTTTCAGAACTATCTGAGGATGATACAACCGCAAAATCATCGTCCCATCAGGAAATGTATATGACTGCAGTTGCCCATTGATTACTAAAACTTGTCCGTAATGATATGTGGGTGTTATATCTGTTGTTACGGAAATTAGCTGATTGGTCAGCGTCCGTATCGTAAACTTCTGCCCCCCACTCCCCATCGTTGGTTCCGCCTGAAGAGTAGTTATCAACGAAATATGCTGCCCATCATGATAAGAAGGATTGGCATGATAGAACTGATAAAAACGAAAAATTAATAACGATAAAAAGAATATACAAATAGCAGTAATTTTTGCTTTGCTCATTTCGCTTTTGAGGGGTGGCACGGGCGAAGGGTTCCCGACAGCGCGCAGTTCGTTGAAGCAAACCTAAATTAAAACTTATAATGGCTTCACTAGAACGAGCACTGACGGGAAGAGCCCGTGACAGGACCCCGACACTATTAGTAAACGCTCACTTCATCTTTAATCTTTGTAAACTCACTCTGCCCTACCACTTTTTTTTCCAACAAATCTTGAGCACTTTGGTAGGGTCTATTTGAAATAATTTTCTGTGCCGTCACCGGTCCAATCCCTGGTAACGCATCGAGTTCTTCTGCGCTTGCTTGATTGATATTAACTGTTGAAGATCCAGCAACAGTTCCAGATAAATTACTAGATGCATCGCCTGAGGTCTTCATTTGCTCTCCAACAGCCGGAATATATAATTTTGCTCCATCCGTCAATGGAGATGCCAAATTAAGATTTTGCGCCACTTGTTGACGATCAGCATTCTGAGATAATCCTCCCGCTGCCGCAAGCGCATCTTGGATTCGGCTGTCTACAGATATTTTATAAACACCTGGCTTTTGCACTGCTCCCTCAATATCAATCGTTATTTGTTTTGGCGTTGGCGAAACATTTACTGCTGATGCCGGCTGTATTGAAGGAAATTGCGGGTCATTTTTTTGTTGAGGAGCAGATACATTGAGCAAACCATACCCTACACAAACAACGCCAATTAAAGCACACGTCAACGCAATCGCATGTTCTCTGATAAACGGAAATACCTGCTCCTCCCAATCCATAGCTCAACTATAAAATGTTTAAACTCATCTGTAAAGAGGCAATAAAAATTGTTTTCCCTCTGTTTTTATGCTATCTTCCCCTCTATGGTAGATATATTACATCATCCTGGAGTGGTTCATGAATTTATACGGGAGGAGACGCCATTATCAATAAGAAGAAAAAGATACTGTTTGCCTGGTGATGATAGGCCCCGGCAACACTTAATAGGAACACCAGACCTCTTCAAAGAAACACCCTTTGTATCATTGTCTAAGGAAGAGAGACAGAGAAAGACTGATCTTTTTCTTACAGATTATGATTTGGCTGAGGCATGGGAGGAAGACTTAAAAGCAACACAACGAGCTGCTACAGCAGCTCTTAATGAAGGGCTTATAGGACAATATTTGCTACTGCAACACAGTGCGCAAGAAAACACTAAAAAACTCTTGAATGCAGACCCGGATGAGCTAAAAAACATGAGAAGGAGCTACTTTCCTAAATCTATTAAGAGTTTAATGGCAATAGAATCAGCAGAGATGAGAGATAGAAGACTGGAAGCAGCAAATAGACACCTAACCGAAAAGATTAATACTGCTAAAGAAGCCGCAGAGCGAGCTCGTCTTGCTAGTTCTTCAGACACAATAGTACAAATTTTTCAAAGAAAAAAATAAATACTCACTTTCAATTGACCACAAAATTGAGTATCTTTCCGGGAACGAGGATAACTTTCTTTACGCCATTTTCCAAAAACTTTTTCACATGCTCATCTTCTCTTGCTCTCTTCTCAAGCAATTCCTTATTACTTCCATCCGCTACTGACACATCCATTGTTACGCGCAATTTACCATTCACCTGAACGGCAATTGTCACACTATCTTTCTTCAAATATTTTTCATCATAAATTGGCCACTCACTAGTATGAATAGAATGGAACCCTGTTCCCCGTTCCCTATTCCCTATTCCCTGATACAACTCCTCCGTCATATGCGGCGCAAATGGTGCCAAAAGTTTTAAGTAAACTTCCACTTCTTCTCTACTCAAGCTTTCCTGTTTTGCCAAAAAATTATAGTACGTCATAAGCTTTGCAATCGAAGTATTAAACCGCAAATTCTCCATATCCTCAGTAATCCCTTTGATCGTTTCATGCATCATCTTCAAACTTTCCCTATTCTCTAGTCCCTGTTCCCCGTTCCCTGCTCCCTGCAACAACTTCCACACTCTCTTCAAAAAGCGGCTCATACCATCAATTCCACTGTCTCTGAAATCGCCGCCTTGATTAAATGGTCCCAAAAACAAAAGATACGTTCTCAAAGTGTCAGCACCGTATTTGCGGATATAATCATCAGGATTGATGACATTGCCTTTACTTTTACTCATCTTTGAACCGTCTTTGATAATCAAACCATGAGCATAGAACCTCGTGAACGGCTCTTCGAAATCAACATATCCCATGTCCTTCAGTGCCATCATGAGGAATCGTGAGTAAAGCAAATGCAGAACAGAATGCTCAGCTCCACCGATATATGAAGTCACTGGTAACCAAACTCTTCTCTTTTCAGCACTTTCAATTTCACCCTTTGTAGCGCCTTTAAATTCTTGAGCTTTTTCTTTTGGCATTGGGAATGGAATATGTTTCAAATCCGTTGCCAAGTACCGTAAGAAATACCATGCGGAATCCAAAAAGGTATCTGAAACATCAGTTTCTCGAATTGCTTTGCCACCACAGTGTGGACATGTCGTCTCATAAAATTCTGGATGATTCGCAAGCGGTGCTTTGCCCGTACCAAGCGGCTTGAAATTTTTAATGTATGGCAATAACACTGGCAAATTCTCTTCTGGGTACCAGCCGAGATTGTGAACCTCAACTTCTGGAAATTCCTCAAGAATTGTTGGGAATTCAAGAATGCCAGCACCAGCATTGAAATGTCCATGCTTTTTGAAAACTTTTACTCGCGGGTTCAAAACGGTATATGTCTTTTCAACAGACAACGGAATATATGGATCATCATCTGAGAGATACAAAACTGTCTGGTTCACTGATTTTGCAACATCGTTAAGTTTCGCAGTTGATTTATTGAATGTCTTAATCACCTTTTCAGCATGATAGTATCCAGCTTTTCGCAATACTTCCCAATTTTTCTCGCCTTGTTCTTTTGCAGTTGGTGCAACAAGAATCAATTTCTCAACCGATAATTTACTTTGTCGGATAAATTCAATAGCAGTTGGCGCACCGAGACTGTGTGCAACAATCGATACAGTATCTTTTTTTGTGATGCCGAGTTTTTTTAACGCGCCAGTCCACTCTGCAAGCGTTGGTGTATCTGCATTAGGCAAATCAGGAATGATAACATCATATCCCTTTGTTTCGATGAGCTTTTTAAACCAAGGGAGCCAATTCTCTTCACTGTTGCCTCCTAGTCCATGAAGCAATAGAACCTTAGGTTTTCTCTTTGCACATTCCGCACAATAAATCATTGGAATTGGCGGCCCCCAATATCTTTGACGTGAAATCAACCAATCTCGCAAATGATAGGTCACTTCCCTTTTACCATATCCTTCCTTTTCAATATGATCCATGATCACAACAGTTGCTTTATGAATATCCATACCGTTTAAGAAACCTGAGTTGATCATCTTTCCTTCTTCTTCCTGTACTTGCTCTATTTTTATAATGGGAGAATCATCGTCATCTTTGCCCACAACAACTCGAATAATTTCTAGACCAAACTTCGTCGCAAACTCAAAGTCTCTTTTATCATGTCCAGGAACTCCAACCAGTGCACCGGTCCCAAAACCACCAAGAACGAAATCAGAAACCCAAATCGGCATCTGATATCCGGTCAAAGGATTCATTGCATATAATCCAGTAAAGACACCTGTCTTTTCTTTCCCTTCTGCTTGTCGTTCTATTTCCGACTTGTTCATCGCTTTATCAACATATTGTTGGATTTTCTTCACTAATTGAGCATCAGTTTTGACTACACCTTTTAATATCTTTGAAACGAGTTCATGCTCAGGAGCAAGTGCGATAAATGTTGCACCGAAGTTAGTGTCAGGTCGTGTTGTAAAAATTGTAACAGTTTCATTACTATCGGCGATTTTATATGTTATGTTAATTCCTTCTTTCTTTCCTATCCAATTTTTCTGTGCAAGTCGCACCTTTTCACTCCAATTCAAATCTTTAATATTATTGAGCAAAGGTTCAGCGTACTTCGTGATTTTGAAAAACCATTGTTCAAGATCTCTCTTCTCAACAATACTGCCGCAGCGTTCACACTGCCCATCAATCACTTGTTCATCAGATAAAACGGTCTTACATGATGGGCAAAAATTAACCGGAGAGTTTTTCTTATAAGCCAAACCTGATTTAAAAAGTTGTACAAAGATCCATTGAGTCCAGCGGTAATATTCAGGATCATAAGTCTCCAATTTATTTTTCCAGGCAAAAGCATTTCCTGTTTCATGTAATTGTCTATAAAAGTTTTTCTCCGTCCTCTTTGCGTGATCTACAGGATGGTCATTTGTTTTGATTGCATGGTTCTCGGAGTGAATGCCAAACCCATCAAGACCCATTGGTTGGAAAACCTCATACCCCATCATCCTCTTAAATCGACCAAATGCATCAACTCCTCCTGAAGTGTAACTAAATCCGACATGTAACCCTTCTGCTGATGGATATGGGAACATCATCAAATTATAATAAAGTGTGCGTGACCTTTTGCTCTTCTTTTTAGCCTCGTTTACTGAAGCCCTTGAAGCTGATGGAGCCTTAGCAGTATCGAAGTCAGGCTGATAGATACCCTCCTTCCCCCATTTAGCTTGCCATTTCGGCTCAATCGTTAAATGGTCATAACTTTTTTTCTTAATATTTTTTGTTTTAGCTTTATTTGTGCTCATAAATAGAAGTATATCATACTCCTCTTTTCGGAAAAAGATGAATATTACATGCGTAAAAACTTATTTAGTAAATTAAATCAATATCCTGTAGCATAATTTACCTCCTGAGGCTGATTTATTTTCACAAAAAATGATATATTATGATATCCTTAATTGAGGCGTGAAAACTACAATATTTTTTAATTTAAAATAAATTCCTGGTGAGTCTCAAGATTTAAGCCTGTAACTATACATAGTTGTCCCTTTGCGAATTTTAAAAATCATTACTTTTATAAAATAACCATTAAGCAACCTAAGAATTATTTGCAGTAACATTGTCTTTTTAACAAAAATAAACTACCATGGAGGAAGAAAAATGAATACCCTAAGAATTCCAAAAAACAGTTCTTATCAATTAGTACCCCATACAATTATTATTTGTTTATTTGCTTATTTGTTTATTTGTTTATTCCCAACGCATGCGTTGGGTGATACTCTTTCGAATGGCAGTTATTCTATTAATGTCGGAAATATCGATACCAATCCCCAACCAACACAAAGACCAAAACAAACATCTCAAGTTCTTGGAACTTCAGCACATCAACCGGAATTCACTACCGGACCCAATTATACCGTAAACACTTCCAATGATTCGCTGTCAATAAATACGTCACAAAATACCATTGACTATGGCATCCTTTCTTCTACAAATCCTGTTACCAGAATATCCAACATTTCATTTTCGAATTCGCAATTTGGCGCTGAAATACTTACCTATGAAAATCGTCCATTGGAAACAATAAAAAATGATATTATTCAAAATACCAGTTGTGATGATGGCGATTGTTCTTCCTTTACAGCTGCTGTCTGGACTAACACTTTGACTTATGGATTCGGATATCGTTGCGACAGTCAAGACTCGACACTTTGTGATCCACAATTTGCAAATGCAGATTATTTTAAGCAATATCCTGAAGATTCACTAGATGAGCTTGCCGAACCATTATTAATCAGTAATCATAGCAGTCATACAAACAAAGCCGTCGTAACATATAAAGTTAACATCCCAGGCACACAAAAACCCGGCGCATACTATAATAGTATAACGTATCTAGCAGTGCCGGGATTCTAAGATAAAAAATAAATCGTGATGTATCTATGAAAACGCAAAAATACCCATTCGACAAGCTCAGGATCCTGAGTCAACCGAAAGACACTTCATCATACAAAAATAATAAATTTCCTCTACTCTTTTCTTCATTTGCCATTTGCCTTACCCTCTACTTCTCACTTCCGACTTTACAATTCACACCGCCTATTTATGCAGATGGAACATCTATCGAGGTTTCTCCATCTGTTTTGAAAATACAAGCCAAACCTCCGACAGATGTTTGGGCGCCTTTCATAATTAAAAATCAAAGTGATCAACAAGTTGAGCTGACAATTGGATATAAGGCAATTGATCCGCAGGCATCTCAAAATGGCGCTGTTGTATTTCTAAAAAATGGAGAACCGGTTTCAGGTCAAGACAAAAAAATTTTTCAAAAAATGCAAATTGTCGATAACAACAACACTTCCCAAAATACACTCTTGCTCGGACCAAAACAATCCACCCGTCTAAGGTTACATATCATTCTTCCTGCCAATGAGCCAAGCAGTGATTACTATTTTTCTTTAATCTTTCTTCAAAACACCTCGGAAATTAATCAAAATATTACAAATAAAAACAATAGTGATCAATCTAGTATCTCAATACTTCAAACAGGGATTGCATTAAATGTTTTGCTGGCTGTTGGAGATCAAGAAAATGCTCAAGGAACTATCAATACATTCAGTACTCCGTTCCTCCGAGAAGCAGGTCCTGTTCCCTTCGATCTTACTGTTTTTAACAGCGGTGCACATTTTATCTCCCCACATGGTCAAATACTCGTAAAAAACATGTTTGGACAAGCTATCGGCAAAATTACAATTCCTTCAACTACTATCCTTGCAGGTACAGGAAGAACCCTTACCAATAATGTCTTTGCCAATCCTTCTTTATATGGTTCATCTAACGCCTCTTTACAGAATTCAACCACATTGATCTGGCCTGAAAATTTTCTTTTGGGCAGGTATACAGCCACGCTATCACTTACTCTTTCATCAAATGGCCCAACATATACAAGAACAATTCAATTCTTTGCGCTTCCTGTTAATTATTTATTGAATATTAGCATTGGACTAGTAATCCTTTTACTCATCTATTTGAGGTTAAAGAAAAAAATGTCATGAGGCTTACAAACAAGATTAGCTTTGAATAAACCTAATTTTCTATTTATAGTTATTACAATAACATTACTAATAAGATATAAACAGGCCTTCTAGCTCAAATAAAAGGCATCTTTGCTGTTTTAGCCTCAAAAACTAGTGTTTAGATTGTAAAATCAATATTTTTTTCACTTATCACTAGCAAACATAATTTGCTAATATTTTCCTTCTTTATGCCTACTTTGTTTCAATTCACTAAATAGTTAATTTGCTATAGTTATATCCAGCAAGATATCATAAATACATCAGGTAATATATAAAAATATATCATTACGGAAAATAAAATTCATAATCCCTTTTCCTCGTTGCTAAATCAAAATTCCACTTCATTTAAACATGAAACAACCTCTAATTTCTAATTAAGAACTATTATGCTTTTTATTAGGATAGCAATTCATTGGCTACGCTATTTCCAAGCAATTAAAAGATTATGATTGCTAAAATTCGTGCAAGTATATCAAACTATAGACGAATAAAGTATAATTATCACTTATTAGCTCATTCGGTAATTAAATACAAGATATTTTTATTAACCGAATTAGCTATCGTTTATTTAAACTATAGGAAAATAGTCCTTTATGAAATAATTTTCTCTTTTTACATTAATTCCTGACAAAAAAACTGTCATCTTATGACTCATATTTGAGGCTAAGAGTTTTAAGTAAGTAAAAAAGTACTCCTATCTTCAAATTATTTTTCACAAGCTAAAAAATACGACGGTATAGTCTATTTTTTGGATATAGTATGTATTTGTAATACTTCTTATATTAAATATGGGTATATCTGCTGCTTCTTGATGCTATTTATTTTTCTGCGAAACAAGCTAACGGCTCACCCATCATCTGTGCTAAAAATCTAAGCTTTACACTGTTATATCAATACAAATGAGCTTTTCTATATGCTAGCATAAGAACCTTATCTGTGCCAATTTAGCACATCACTCTATATTACTTATTATAAAGAGAATAAATCGCACCTATATGCAAAAAATCTATTACTTTTTACATTGCACAATAAATACCCCATATCTTTTAGACTTTATAAATAAAAAAATTATCTTAATGCAAAAACTTAATAAAAAAATTATTTAGCCTCAAAAATGTCTTATATAATAGAAAAATATATGAACATTTTTGTTTTCACAACCCTATCTTATGTTTTCATGAGCTTTTCACAGTGAATAATGAGGAGGAATCATTTTTTTATTATTTCAAATAATATCACACTGTATCAATTCAGTTTTTCCTGGCTTGACAATGTGTATGCAAGTTTTATATCCTGGAATTAATAAAGATAAACTCTATTGATAATCGGTATAATCAGTATAATCTCGAAGCTATACGAAATTTTCCAAGTGTAAAATTAATAGACTTTTCACAGAGGTAAAAACATGGATATAGTAAAAGAATTTAAAAATCATTTACTGACACAAAAAAATCCGCCCAGTCATCTAACGATAAAGAATTATCTTTCTGATGTAAGAAGGTTCTTTAATTGGTTTGAAAATACTTATCAAACACCTTTTAATCCGCAATGGCTTAACAAAGAAGTCATTTGTCGCTATCAGAATGAAATCCAATTAACAGGACAGAGTTCTCTCTCAGCAGCCAGTTCGATAAAACGATATCTTTCTTCTCTTCGCAAATTCACAAGCTTTCTAGAAGAATCTGGAGCCATAAATACCAACCCGTTTTCACTCCTTCAACAAGTAGAGCCTCAAACTGATCCATTTTTCTTTAAAGAATTTAAAAATTATCTTTTCACCGAACACGCAAGCAGGCTAACAATAAAAAATTACCTTGCAGATCTTAGACAATTTATTGACTGGCTAGAACAAGTAACGAGTAAAGGTAATTCTGAAGCTAATCAGCCTCAAAATAGCAATCTACTGCAATCGATTGATAATTACGTTTTGGAACAGTATAAGACAAGGCTCCTGAACGAAGCCAAACTCTCCCCTATATCCATTAACCGTAAACTTTCATCACTACGGAGATACGTACGATGGTTGAATGAAAAAGGAATACTCGAAGATATTCTTATCCAGCCATACTCAGAACCTGAAAATAAAAAAGTCGAAATCAAAGAAGAAAATCCGCCTGTTCAAGTGCAAATGCCTGAATTACCGTTAACGGTTTTGCAGGGAATGTCTGAAGAAGACGAAAAAATTAAAACCAATTATTCACGGTTTGCCCCTTTCAGATTGATGCAAAAAACTACAAAAGCTATCAATCTAGGTACTGATTTGCTATTTTTTGGTCCTATAGCCCATGTTGCCGAAGCTATTCATTATTCAATCTGGAAAAGCGGAAAAAAAACAATTTTTGCGCCAGTAAAGACTATTCTTAAGACTTCTTCATATATTCCTACAGGAGTATCAGTCAAAACAATTATCCCAAAAGCATCAAGCATTATGCCACCACGATCTGCTAATTTAGCTTCGGTTTTGGACAAAATACAACAATATCGAATAGCTTCCAAGCCTGAAACAGTTCATAACTTTGCCAAAGCTCTCTATGCTCCTTTAAAACTTTCGACTCAAAGCATGGACTGGAAGCAAAAAGTTCTTTATCACATTCGATACACTAGACCAAACTGGTACAGAAACTATCATTCTTTTGCTTTTGTCCATTACTTACATATCGGCATTCTGATAATGGCAACAGTTATTTCAGGAGCTACTTTATTTATAACCTGGTATGGAACAGGCTCAAGCCAAAAACAAGCAGTTCTCGCAGCTCAAGACACTGCGCCACCACGGACACTATCCTTCCAAGGAAGACTACTCGATAACACCGACACACCCATAACCGCAGAGACACCTCTGCGGTTTGCTCTGTATAATAGCCCCGCTGCATCAGGTGCTGCACTTCTTTGGCAAGAAACTCAAGATATCAAACCGGATCAAAACGGACACTTCACTGCAACTCTCGGTGAAAGAAATCGATTAGATCAAAATGTCTTCACCAATAATCCTTCGCTTTATATTGGACTCACCGTAGGGAACAATCAAGAACTCACGCCTAGACAACAAATTCCAACGACCGAATATGCTGCTAATTCGCAAACTGTTGAAGGGCTCCCGCCTATCACTGATAATCCTGATGTAGCTCAAAATGTGCTTCTTGCCCTTGATTCTTCTGGCAATTTAACTATAGGTGGAAACTCAAGCCATACCTTCCAGGCAACTGGAGGCCAATTTAGTATAATCGGTCAAACACTATCGCTTACTACAAACTCTGGATCAAATGGCGATATAAAAATTGCTCCTGACGGATCGGGAATTATTGATCTTGAAAAACCTATTCAAAATATATCAAACTATACCGGACCATCAGGTATCCCAGGTGCCCTGGAGGTCGATGATTTACTGTCAGTTTTTGCTACCTCAAGTAGTCAATCAGCCCTTACTGTCAACCAAAACGGTACAGGCGAAATCATTAGCGGAAAGAGTCATGGAACTGATAAATTCACCATTGATACCAATGGTAATGAGTTTATAAAGGGTAATCTTATCCTCGATGGTGATACTATAAACACTAATTCGACAGTCTTTGATATAGCAGGATCTAGTGTCAGGAGCCTTAGCATCGGCGATCATGCGTCTATTATTTCTTTGGGAGGATCAAGCGGCATCACATCAATCAATAATAGTTTGTCCGTTCAAGGATCTGTTACTGCCAATGGACTCATTACTGCTAATGCAGGACTAACTATCAGCTCGGGACAAAAATTAACACTTCCCGACTTTAGCCCGAATGGCATTCCTTTCATCAATGGCAATAATCAAATGGTTCAAGATGCAGGAAGCTTTTCATGGGACGATGCAAATAAAATATTAAATGTTTTTGGAACGATGTGTGTTCAAGACAGCTCTACTACCTGTAATGCAAGCCCAGGAACAATTTATGCAGCTTCTTATCAAGCCGCACCTGCTGACCTTGCTGAGAATTATGTCTCATCACAACAGCTTCAACCAGGCAATGTCGTCACTCTTGAAGGGCAAGGAAACACTGAAGCAATTCGTGAATCGACAACGCCTTACCAGAAAGAGCTTATCGGAATCATATCAACTAAACCTGGAATTACTTTAAATTCTGATGCTAAAGCTGACTCGACTCATCTTTATGTTTATCCTGTCGCGCTCCAAGGGAGAGTCCCGGTGAAAATTTCAAGCATTAACGGTGCTATCAAAGCAGGAGATAATATCACCTCTTCTTCAATTCCTGGTGTTGCTATGGATGCAAGCGGCTCTGGACAAATCATCGGTAAAGCTCTTGAATCCTATACTGATCCAAACCCTAACGATGTGGGTCAGATAATGGTTTTTGTGAACCTCTCCTCTCAAACATCTCCAACTGCAATCACTGATAGTGGAAATATCATGGCTGCTAGCGAATCGGCAACAGTAAATGATAACACTACCCAAACCATGAATCAACCCATGAATTCAACCAATCTTGCAGAATTCCTCTCAAATATTGCAGGAACCATTCAATTGGGTGCAGTGCAAGTTCAAACACTAACAACACAGTCGCTTTCCGTCGCGACAGATAATATAACAATCGGCGGTGAAACGCTTAAGGATTACATTACGCAGATTGTCGATCAGATAGTAGAACAGCGACTCAACAAACATCTAGCACAGATCCCTCAAAAGCCTCAGATTCTTAGCCCTGTTGCAAGTAATTCTGCTCAATTAGCAGATCAAAACATATCGCAATCGATAATACCAACGCAAAACGCCAGTCAAAGTGCTGCCGTACAAACTGCAAACAATGGAAACGCAAGCCCCGCAGCGACCGTTGTATATAATATATATAATAGTATAGCGACACAAAGCGCAGAGGCAGCCACTATTTCTGCAACGCCGACCATTAGTCCAATACCAACGGCAGACGATACACAACTTCAGGCAAGTGATTCTGGAAATATCGACTCAGAAAATATTGATACCAATACTTTTGAGCCTGCCGCGAGTTTAAGTGGCCAATTACAAAATGTCCCAAATCTTCAAGCAAGCTTCGGCACATTCAATCAAGGGCTCGTGGCACTCGGCCCAACGAGCCTGACAGATGTCGGAGTACAAGGGACTATTTCAGTGAATAATAATTTAAAAATTACGGCTGACGCAATAAACACCATCGGCTCAAATCTCAATATCGAGCCGCTTCGTCAAGGCAATATTCTTTTCATGGGAGGATTAGTGGCAATTGACACGCAAGGCAACCTTCAGGTCAACGGCAATGCAGTCTTCTCACATAACGTAGCTGTCAAAGGTGAGCTTGCCGCAGGCATTATCGCGCCTATTCCGAATAATGATCTTATTATCAACTTGAAAAATAAGGCAGACAAAACAGCTTCTTCACTTATTATTACCAATGCAACAGGCAGTGGCGTTTTGCAAATTAATCAATCTGGAGATCTGACTTCTTCAGGTGATGCGAAATTTAATTCTGTTGCAAGCAATGGCTTCTCAATTATCCGTGGTGCACAAGCTGATACTTCGATGACCGAAACTGTGGCTAATGGATCTGCAGGAACAGGAGTCATCAGTGCTTATGAGACGCAACGAACCATTATCACACAATTTGTAACTGCTCATTCACTTATTTATATTACGCCAACTTCAAATACTGATACTGTCACGCCCTATCTTGCCAGACAAACAATTCAAGATCCAAACAATGGATCGCAAGGCTCGTTTACCGTTGAAATACCAACGAGCATAACAAAAGATATTGGATTTAATTGGTGGATAGTAAATTAGATTTAAGATTAATGATTAATGATTAATGATTAATGATTAATGATTAATGATTAATGATTTAAGATATTCTTTACTCTTCAATCCTTAATCTGCCTGCCGGAAAGCAATTCTTTAATCTATTTTTGCTATAGTAAAGTTATCCTTGACATTATACAAAAAGAGTTGGTACAGTGGAAAGAGGTTTGTATTCCCTATTATGCCTGAACGTAAGAAAAATTTTTCATCCTATTTAGAAAACGTAAGCCTTCTCATCGTTGGGATACTTTTTGTTCTTTTCCCAATCTTATTTCTTAGTACAACCACCGACGCATTTGTTGAACCAAAAGAATTCCTTCTCATCGCATTAAGCTCACTCGCTCTTCTTATCTTTGGCATTAAAACAATTGTTGAAGGACGATTACGATTGAGAAATTCACCATTTGGCCTTCCAATGTTCTTATTTATTCTCATAACACTAGCTTCTGCAATCTTTAGCACCAACAAAGCTGATGCTTTAACAGCATTTGCCCCGATTCTCTTTGTAGGATTCCTCTATTTTGTCATTATTAATGTCGTAAGCAATCAAAAACAACTGCTCTTCCTGCTTGGCACACTTACCATTGGCGCAGTAGTTTCTTCACTGTTTACTCTCTTTTCATTCTTTAAGGTATATCTTTTGCCTTTTGCATACACGCATGCAACCTACTTCACCACGTTTGGTTCTCTTCTCGATCAAGCAATCTATTACGCACTTATATTACCAATTGCAGGTTATTTCGGCTATGAATATATCAATCATATGAGTGATTCGAAAAGGTCAAATGGTTCACCGTTTTCAACTGAAGGAACTGCTCACCACAAAAAAGCTCCAATGTCCATGGGATTATTTGGTATTGGCTTTCTTATTATTGCAGTCGGACTTGGGCTTACTGTTTACATGCTCTTTACCACTCAAAAGCCGTTGATTCTTCCTTTTGATATTGGTTTACAAACTGCTTTTGCGGCAATTTCACAAAACAACGTATTTAAGAGCCTGCTTCTTGGAAGTGGTTATGGCACATATCTTAATGATTTCACCATGTTTAAATCCGCAAGTTATAATGCCAACGATGCTTTATGGGCATTTACCTTTTTCCGCTCAAGCAGTTTTGCATTGGAACTTTTAGCAACAACAGGAATTCTTGGCATAGCTGTTTACGGAATGATCATCTACCGCGTGATAAAAGAAAAGAATTTCTTTCTTCCTCTCATGTTGGCTCTGCTTGCTTCATTGGCACTCCCTTTTTCATTCACGCTTACAGGGCTTCTTTTTATTCTTTTATCTCTCTTTGCCGTTGTTTGTATACAAAATAACCCGCAAAAATTCGGCGAAGCGGAATTCTCATTATTTGCTATAAAAAGAGGTCTTTTCTCTGCAGGATCGAGTGTCCATGCTCAACAAAATCCAACAGAGCGCAAAATTAGCAGAATCTTTCCCGTCATATTCTTCATTATTATACTAATAGTCTTGGCAGTACCATTGTACTTTTCAACAAGATTTATACTGTCTGATGTTACTTTCCAACAGTCACTTGTCGCAGAATCGGAGAATAACGGCCTTGCAACATACCAACTGCAGACAGCTGCGATTACTATGTTTCCCTATAGAGACATTTACTATCGTTCTTTCTCTGACACCAATCTTGCACTTGCAAATGCTTTAGCGGTAAACCAGCCAAAGAATTCTTCTCCTAGTGCTCAGACACAAAAAGACATCTTAACTCTTATTCAACAATCAATCAATGCAGGAAGAGCAGCTGTGACAATCGCACCAAACACCTCATTTGATTGGAATAATCTTTCATCTATTTATAGAAGCCTTATCGGATTTGGTCAGAACGCAGACCAGTTCGCTGTTCTTACGCTAAACCAAGCAATTGCTCTCGATTCAAATAATCCGCAACAGTATATTAATTTAGGAGGGGTATATTATCAATTAGGTCAATATGATAATGCTATTCGTGAATTCACTATTGCTGTTAATCTCAAACCCAATTATGCAAATGCCTACTACAATTTAGGACATGCTTATGCTCAAGAGGGACAATATACAAATGCCCTAACAGCATTCCAGACAGTAAAACAACTTGTTACCGGAGACGCAACAAATACTAAACTGATTAATAATGATATAACTGCATTAAATAACCAAATTGCCGCTTCCAAAAATGGCAACAGTCAACCTGGTAAAAGCCCACAAGTAAGTCCTGTTCCGCAGAATGAACAACAACCAATTACGGTAAACAAATCCGGAACGACATTGCCTCCACACAATCCTAAAGAGAAAATCCCTGCACCAACCGTTTCAGTTCAAGGACCTACTCCATCAACAGCAACTACTACTCCAGCAGTTAGTCCAGCTCCAACTAAATAGTTAACAAAAATACAACAGATTAATTGAGTTAGTCTTCAATTAAAGAATATTTCACAATACAGTTCTGAAGAATATCAAAGGAGGAATGTTAAGATATCAATATATATATTAATATATATATCTATAAATTAATATGTACATAAACATCACTAATATCTCAGTAACACAACAAACGCCCCGCTGAGAAAGCTAGGCTTTCTTTTACCACGTTAAACGTGGTAAGCGAGGCGTCAAAACATGCAGTGAAGCATGAATTAGTGTTGTTATTGCTCTCTTTGCTTTCTAAAGCAATCACGACAAAGCACCGGTCTATCGCCTTTAGGCTCAAACGGTACTGTATCTTGCTTTCCACACTGAGAACATGTTATTGGAAATGATTGTCGTTGTCCACGATCTCCTCCTCCTTGGCCGTTGTTGAAGTTTGCACGAGCTTTCACTCGGCATTCTTTACAACGTAATGGAGCATTAAAGCCTTTTTCTTGATAAAAAGCTTGTTCGTCTTCGGTCCAAACGAAATCTTTGCCGCAGTCTTTACACTGAATTGTCTTATCTTTTGCCACTTAGGATTCACCCCCTTTGTCTTCCATATTTGTAATCCTAAATGACTAGACGTGAGGTTGAAACCTGTAAACGTTGTCCTAGAATCTCTGGAATTACTAGTTCAAGCCTACCTGCAGGCAGGTTGTACTAGTATATACTATTGGCATTATACCAAATACCTCATACAAAATACAGATACTAACCTATTTTCCTAAAATAACAAGCAAATCGGCACCTGTTGCCTTCTGTTCACCTGAGGGTAACTTACCTACTTTTCCATTAAGTATTTTTGAAAGTTCTGCGGCCTCTGTAGCGTCTTTACCGGCATGGCCTGCATTGTCGGCAGACAAGTCAATGACAATGGTTGATGTATATGTTGATTTTACGGCATTTTTTCTCTCTACGACAACTACATTGGGCATTTTTATCTTCAATTTCTGAGCAATAGTCTCCGTTAAACCAATGGTTGTTGTCCCATTATAGAGCGCTACATTAACTGGTACGGCTGTTGGGGTAACACTTTCTGTTGGAGTAACTTGCGTTAAAGCAATTGGCCCTACTGCAACTATCTTATTTGCAACCGGATCATAGAGAATCGCCTCTTGCGCTTTTGAATAGATTAAGACCTTATCACCATTTCTAGCATTTATAAAGAAAGACTGACCTTTCAATTTGTTTATGTCCGAAACAGTCGCTATTTCTGGTTGTTCATTAGACGGCAAAACAATCAACTTGCCTACTTCATTTATCAACGCTGCCTGTTCATTTGATTGAGTCGATCTGTTGAGCTGTATTTGTGTCTGTTGATATTGGATATAAAAATAGATGGCGAATCCAATTGCAGCTATCAATAGGATACCAAAAGCTATAATGATTATGAGTGATCGAGATGAAAATCCAAGTTGTGCTGTCTGTCCGGTCTTTTTGATGTCCTTAAATAGATTCTGCGTAACGTGGAACATAGTAGCATTATTATGAAGGACAGCCAAAATACTTGTCAAGCCAAACACTGATCAATCAACATCAAATAGGCTCCTGGTCTTATATTTCTCCTTATCACTTTGTTTACGATAAGAAGAAATATCACTGCCTAGCCCAAATGGACATGCTATCTAATAAACAGGTGCCGCAAATAAGATTCTAATATCGTTAAACAATTCTTGTAATCGATTCTTTATTAATGTCATGTTAGTCACCTCCTTTCTATAAAACTATTCATTAGATTTTCTTCATGAAGAAGAGAGAACTCGCCCAGATATTCTCTCTTCTCATGAGTCTCATGAGAGAAAAATAATTGTGTATTTTCAATAAAGAACCCTGTAGTTGTTGTCAACATTACTGAATGAGAATCATTCAAGAAATTCATGCTTGAAATATTCGTCGAAAAACTATTTCTTCCTAATTCAACAATGTTTTCCGTTGCTAGCAAACTTATGACAGTATTGCCAGTTGAAGCAGATTTTTTTGTTATACAGAAAGTTTCTCTTTCAAAATAGCTTGATAAAGCTATCTTTTTTTCGGTTATAGTATGAGTTCCAGTTTGTGCTACGCGAGGAAACAATGATATTTTATTGAGAGAATTAGCCTCAAAAGATAAAACACCATCATTCTGACTAAAAAGAGCTTCCTTTACCAATTGAAGCCATGGCTCGATTAAACCATTATAAAGAAATATGTTTCTTATTATCTCTTGCAGTATCATATGTCCTTTATTACTATAGAGGACTGTGAAAAGATATGTCAAATGTTTTCACATTTTATATATTATTGCTTATGATTGCATAATATTGTATATTTAAATTAGTTATAAAAACGTATACTTTACTCTGATCATCAGAGGATTTATGATATACATGCTTTATGAATAACCTACTCAGCGTCAAACAAGTAGCTTTCATCTTACGCGTACATCCTTTAACCGTTAGGCGCTATATTCGCGACAAGCGATTAAAAGCAGTTAAAGTTGGTGGCAATATCCGAGTCGATGAAAACGCATTGCAGGATTTTCACAAAGAAGTTACTATTACCGAACAAAAACCGAAAATTTTTAAAAATACCCGATTAATGGATAAGCAATTTACCCGAGACGATCCCTTCCTTCGTTTGCAAGGAAGAGGAGCAGGGTTGGACTTGAAATGAGATTTAAGGCCTGTCTTTTTGAAAAGACGTATCATTTGTCATCTAAAAAACTATGGTAAGTAAAAAAGTTTATATCGCATCTGATGGCTTTATGTCCTTTATTGATCGTGTCAATAAAAAACATGTTCAAGCAACTGCATTCTTTCGATATTTTGCACAGGAGCAATATCAACTCTACACCAACCCTCTCACTGTCAATGAAACATATATGAACATTTACAACACCATAAGCCCTTCCCTAGCAAGAGATTTTCTTCGAGCACTCGATCTAAGTGGTATCAATATAATTTCCCCGGAAAATGCAGATATTAAAGCAGCTATCAAAATTATTGAAACTGGTAACTCAGTTGATCTCACCTTCTCCAAAGCGCTTATGGCAGTGATGTGTAATAAAAAGAGTATTCCACAGATTATGACATATGAATTTCTCCATGCGTTGTACGGACTGCAGTTATTTTATTTACCAGTCTAGAGACTATAACTAAATATTTTTTACTATATAATAAGGAGTCTAAGTATCACTGCTTTCTTTATTCTTTAATCATTTTTCTTAAATCTATTCGTGTGTGGACCTACCGAGAATCGAACTCGGGACTGTGCAACCTGCCTGCCGGCAGGCAGGTGCGAATGTCGAAGATGTCGCCCACTTTGTGGACCGAAGGAGACTCGAACTCCCCACCTCAGCAATGCGAATGCTGCGCTCTACCAGATGAGCTATCGGCCCTAATTATATATTTTTATAAAATAAAACATCTGACTTTCACTCAATATGAACAGATGAACATATAATTTTATAGAGTCACACTCGACTACCTCGTCATTCTCTGCTTCTTAAATATAAGCTAGCGAAGCCGAGAATGACTTGGTGGACCCGAAGGGAATCGAACCCTCTATTTCGCTATGCCATAGCGATGTGTTACCGGTATACCACGGGCCCTTAAGTTAGCTGATTATATACTAAGCTCGCAAGAGATTCCAATTCATAACGCACATTATAATCAAAATAATCAATTCTCAAAACTCCTTTATAATTGCTTTTTTTTGTTGCTTTTCCAATTGTCCTTTTATCCACCCGAGTTTTATAAAACAATTCTTTTGGTATGCTTGTTGTCTCTCTCCAAAATTTTTCTAGTGCCTGAATATCTTGATCGGCTCTACATTGAACTGTACATCTTACTTTTTTAAGATCAAAATTATAACATGCCTTAAGCAGCTCAAGAAATAAAACAATAGTTTTTGGATCGGAATTTCCAAAATAAAAAGATGAACTGTGTCCTGATTTTGATGCTTCACCTAAGCAAAGCATAGCTAAAGCTATTTTAGCAGTATTTTTATTTAATATTGTTTGTGCAACAGGAATATTCATCTCATTAATTTTTTTCAGATATTGTTCCCTTCTTATCTTATTAGCTTCACGAGCTAGGTAACGTACTTTGCTAAGATGAACTCCATTCAAATCGATAATCTTTTGCCGATAGTACTCTGGAAGCTTGATATCTTTAAACCAAGAAGAAAAAGTACTTTTAGGAATATCTGCTTGTAGTGTTAGTTTAATTTCAGTATACGTTTTCCCCAAACTTCTCAGTTCGCGAGCCTTCTCTATTATCTGGTGAGTATACCTTTGCATTATATTAATTGTACCTTAGACAAATACAATGTTGCAATAGGACATAGTTATAAATTTCTTACTTCACGGCTAAATTCTTTGTTTTATACTATTGCAGATATGGGAGTGGATTCACTAATTGACCGTTTACCTGGATTTCGAAATGGACATGAGGACCTGTTGTATTACCAGTCACACCGATCCAACCGATGACTGTCTGTCCACCCGTAACATGTTCACCAACAGAAACATTAACTGATTCCATATGTGCATAGTGATATCGAACTCCATCTCCTTTGTTTACCCAAACATTGTTACCATATCCCGTATCATACGTTCCTACACTTACATAATCTACGGTGCCGCTGCTTGCCGCAATAAGTGGTGTCCCAATTGGTGCCGCAATATCAAGCGCCACATGATAGAAAGAAGCAAACTGAGTAATAATACCTTGTGTCGGCCACGTAAATCCATCATTAGTAACAGGTATAGGACCAGTTGCCACAACGACGTATGGTTTTACTGTCTCTTGTGCTGAAGGTTCAATACCGTTAGGAACAATAAGTGTTTCCCCTGTTACTAACCCAAACTTTACTCCATTACCAGCAAATTCATTAAACGGATAATCAACAATATTTTGCGGATCAATGTTATATTTCTTTGCAACTGTGTAAACAGTATCGCCACTTTGCACTTTATAGGCGATTCCAGTTACGGGCAATATCTGAAGTGACTGACCAACAGTTAATGTATCAGTGTTGAGATTGTTTGCCCAACGGATAGTATTTGCTGAAATATTAAATTTGTTTGCAACTGTTCCTAAGGTATCTCCCCGCTCAACTTGATAGATAATAATTTTATCTCTAGGTTTGCTTGAGATATTGGTTTGGAAAACTTCTTCGCCAGTAAGCGCTGATTGTTTTTCAGCTGATGAGGAAGCTAAAGATAAATTATTCGTTTGATCAGCAAAAATGGGGTATGTTTCAGCCAAAAAAGGCGCAATCAGAACTCCTATTCCGAGAACGCCCATGGTGGTCAAATGTAAAAACGGCCTGTTGTAGCGGCCGCGTTTCATAAGAAAAAATTTAACAAGGGTATTCTTATTCTTTTCAAAGCGGACGGAAAAATTAATCAGCTTTTTTTTGCCGTAATAAAATAGAAATTCAGAGAATTCTTTTGTTTCCTTTGTGATATTTGCAACCAACAAAGCAAATTTGTGAGAAGACCTTCTATGCATATGCAGATTTCGGTAACAGCACAGTAAAGCTCATACTGGTCCCGACCAAATCGGGAAAGGGACAGTGCCGGTTTCAAAGGATGATAGTACCAAATTTGACCTTTTGAGTCAAATTTTGAGGCTAAAAACCATTATGATTTACCCAAAGTTTCGAGGAATTCGTCGTTTGATTTTGCTTTGCCAAGACGCTCAACAAAAATACTTGTCCGCTCATCTGCTCCAAGCATATCCATCATGCGGCGCATCGTTACAATCTTCTTGTAGGCATCTTCCGCAAGGATTCGCTCTTCTCCACGAGTTCCGGATCGTTCTATATTGATTGCAGGGAAAATACGTCGCTCTGCCAAACGTCGATCCAAATGCAATTCCATATTACCGGTTCCTTTGAATTCTTCATAAATTAAATCATCCATTCGAGAGCCTGTCTCAATAAGTGCAGTCCCAATGATTGTTAAGCTGCCACCTTCTTGGCAATTGCGTGCCGCGCCGAAGAAACGTTTTGCCGGATGCAGTGCTGCTGGATCAAATCCTCCCGAAAGTGTTCTTCCACTTGGCTCAACGGCAAGATTGTATGCTCGAGCAAGTCTCGTAATTGAATCAAGCAGGATAACAACGTCTTTGCCTAATTCAACCAATCGCTTTGCACGATCTAAGGTAATCTCAGCAACACGTGTTTGATTTTCAGGTGGTTCATCAAAATTGCTTGCAACAACTTCTCCACGGACTGACATGCTAATATCAGTTACCTCTTCCGGCCGCTCGCCAATAAGTGCTGCCATCAAATGCACATCAGGGAAATTCTTTGAAATACCCGCAGCGATATCTTTCAAAATTGTTGTCTTTCCCGCTTTTGGTGGAGAGACAATCATTCCGCGCTGACCAAATCCAATTGGCGCAATGAGATCAATCATTCTTGTTGACAAGGGCGTTGTATCAGTTGCTAATAATACTTGCTTGTTAGGATAAATTGGTGTCAAATCGTCAAAATATGGTCGTCTGACAGCATCATCTGCGGCAATACCATTTACTTTTTCAACTTTGAGGAGACCATAATATCGCTCGGTGTCTTTTGGCGGACGAGCAATCCCTTCTACCAAATCGCCAGGTCTAAGCATGAAACGTCGTATTTGAGATTGTGAAATATAAATATCACGATTTGAATGAATAAATTTAGGTCGTAAAAATCCATGACCTTCAGGCTGTGTGTCAAGAAAACCCTTCACTTCTTCAGTTGGGGTGTTTTGCTGATTTTGATAATGACCATATGATTGCTGAGAAGACGAACCATTATCTCCTGCTCTGTCACCGCCAATATGAATTCTATGAGGTCGTGCAGGTGCTTCTTCAACTTTTTCAGAAGGTGCATCAGCAATTGCAACATCAGACGTTGTTTCTTTTTTTTCTTCAGCAACCGTGTCTAACTCAGGTTTGCCAATAAGCTCATCAATTGTTTTGGATTGTGTTTTTTTAGTTGTCATAGACGTTTATTGTTATATGGAAACTGATAAATGGAAAATATGAATTAAATTAACTTAACCATTGTTACGGGAAAACTATATAAAGAAGCTTCGGACGCGTAATTATGCATGTATTACATCATATTTTGTTTTTTTTGTCAAGTCGCGTCTGATACGATCAAGCGCAACGCGAATAAATCAATTCCCATAAAGTTTTGGAATCTTTAATGATGATAGCCCATTCCCTGTAAAAAAGACAAGTACGGTGTTGACGATAAAAAATCCCAATAAAGAAATAACCAGTCCGATTATTGCTGCGAATAATCTCCCCCGTGCGGCTGCAACTTTTTGTTTATCGCCGCCAGATGTAATATATTGTACGCCGCCCCATACAAGGAAAATTAAGCAAATGAGAATCGCAATAATGAGAAGTAATTGGACAACAGCACCTACGATACCTCCTGCATGATTGGCATTTATATTGCACAAACTACTCCATGTCCCCGTCGGACAAAGTGGCTCATCTGCAAAAGCTGTTTGAGCAAAGCTCATTGTGGAAACAATAATAGATAGACTGGCTGCAAACTTTTTCATTCTCTTCTTTTATAGTAATAACTTGCCTATGATAATGTCAAGAAAGGATTTAAAATACTATTGACATTTTTTACCTAGTCATGTAGAGTAGCAACAAGCTCTATGAAGATATTTTTAGTCATACTATGTACAATTGTTATCTTTTGTTTGTGCCCGCAGCAAATATTTGCTGATGGGAGCTGTTTTACGCTTAACAATGGTGGGACAACAACACAGCAGCTTTGCATAACGCCAACAGTTTGGCCAACTCCAGCACCTTTTATTGAGAATATCCCATCGCAAAATGCAAATCCGGTATACTCTCCAGCAAAGACAAAAACTACTCCAGATACAGGACCAGCGGATTGGACCCTACCCAGCTTATTTCTTCTTGCATCATTAGGATTTTTATTGAGAAGCAAAACGAAACTTCCGCTGAAAACCCACTAGAAAGAGTCTGCTAAAAAATTCAACGATAAAACCATATGACCATTTTGACCTTTTTTTGTGCCTAAAACTTGACAAGAAAAACAAAATTG
>Ga0265338_10000733_pt1 | contig 56014 bp, 56 predicted proteins | sample 42126metaG_FD_193579 | JGI IMG/M metagenome (GOLD analysis project Ga0265338, IMG submission 193579) | Rhizosphere microbial communities from Carex aquatilis grown in University of Washington, Seatle, WA, United States - 4-21-26 metaG | ecosystem: Host-associated > Plants > Roots > Rhizosphere... | reverse complement strand
CCTGCCGTCGCGGCGGATGCGCTCCACTTGCGAACCTTTGACGAAGCCGTGTTCCACGTACCATGTTGCCGCACGCGTGAGCGCCTCACGAGCGGGAATGCTCGTGTAGCCGAGTTCGGTCCGGGCCCGGCTGTCGTCGTATTCCATACGCGTGGTCGCCATGCGGACCGGCTCCGACGGCAGCACCGGCTCGCTCCGCAACACCGTGCCCTGGAACCACTCGGCGGTCCGCACGATCGGCAGCACCGCCCGCGCCGACAGTCGGACCCGCGGCGCCTTGAGGCCGCACACGTCGGCGAGCGTCGCGAGCATCTGTTGCAGCGACATGTTCTCACCGCCGAGCACGTAGCTCCGACCGGGGCGGCCGAGGCGCGCCGCGAGCACGTGCCCGCGGGCGACGTCGTCGACGTGCACGACGTTGAGCGCGGTGTCGACGTACGCGGGGATCCGACCGTTGAGGAACTCCAAGATGGTGCGACCGGTCGGGGTCGGCGCGGAGTCGCCCTCCCCCACCGGGAACGTCGGGTGCACCAGCACGACCGGCAACCCCGCGGCGCCCGCGCGCAGCACCTCGTGCTCGGCGAGGTACTTCGACCGCTTGTAGTGCCCGAAGAGATGTTCGAACTTCACGAGCGTGCGCTCCGACGCGAGGTGACCGTCGTGCGCGGTGCCGATCGTCCCGACGGTGCTCGTGTACACGAGCCGCCGGCAACCCGCGGCTTCCATCGCCCGCATGACGTTCTGGGTGCCGCCGATGTTGACGTCGTAGAAGAGGTCGGGGCTGGCGGCCCAGAACCGGTACACCGCGGCGAGGTGGAACACCAGGGACGCGCCCGCGGTGGCGCGGTCGAGCGTTCCGGGGTCACGGATGTCGCCCTCGATGCGCTCGATGTCGAGGCCGGCGAGGTTGGCGTCGTCACGGCGCGGCTCCACCAGGGCTCGAACCGCGAAGCCGTCGGCCACGAGCGCGCGCACGACGGCCGAGCCGATGAAGCCCGACGCGCCCGTGACGAGCACAGTTTCCGAATCGCCCTCTCCACTGGGCATGAGATCCACCTACTCGGTAGCCTGCCGCTCGGTCTCGACGGTACCGGAACGACGGAACAGCGGCGCGAAGGATGGACAAGTGGCACTGACCGAATTGAAGGGACGCCAGCTCGGCAGCCAGCGGGTCGTGATCGAACGCGGGCCCGTCCGCGTATTCGCGCAGGCGCTGATGGACCCCGACGCCGCGTACACGGCCGACGGCGCTCCCGTGCCGCCCACCTTCCCGTTCGTGATGCCCTACTGGGGTTCGCTCGGCGAGGGCGGTGCGGCCGGCCTCCCGATCGAGAAGCTGCGCGGCAAGGGTCGCGCGATCCTGCACGGCGAGCAGGAGTTCGTGTACCACGGCGGCGAGTGGCCCCACGTGGGCGACACGCTCGTGGGCGACGGCGAGATCTCCGACGTGTACGAGAAGGAGAAGTCGGGCGGCGGCAAGCTCGAGTTCTACGTGACCGAGGTGACGTGGAAGAACGAGCGCACCGGCAAGCCGGTGGTCACGACCAAGTTCACGCTCGCGATCAACTGCAAGCCCGACGCCGCCGAGCCGAAGCCGCTGACGTAGCGCCGTGAGCTTCACCGCGCAGCAGCTCTCCGACCGCGCCGAGATTCACGACGTGATCGTCCGGTACGGCTGGGCGATCGACACCAAGGACTGGGTGCTGCTCGACACCTGCTTCACCGACGACGCCGAGGTCGACTACTCGTCGAACCCCGGCGGCAAGCAGGGCCCGTACCGGCAGGTGCGGTCGTGGCTCGAGAAGATGCTCTCGGCGTTTCCCGTGACGCAGCACCTCATGTCGAACATCGACGTGCAGCTCGACGGCGACCGTGCGACCGCCCGCACGATGGTGACGAATCCCCAGGGCGCGGCCACCCGCGAGGGGCCGCTGCACTTCTTCTACGTCGGCGGCCGCTACGACGACGACCTCGTGCGCACCCCCGACGGCTGGCGCATCGCCAAGCGGGTCGAGACCACCCTCTGGTTCGAAGGCTCCCTCCCCACCGAGCTGCTCCGCACCGTCTGACGCCGGCGCGCCCACCACATTTCGGCATCAGAGTCCCGAACGCGCGGAACTTTTCGGGGCGGCCCGACGTGGAAGGGGTGATGGGGATACCCGAAGCCCGCCGCGATGCGTCCGAAGCCGTGATCGACGGCGGGTTCGACGACGCGTTCCCGCAGCTGTTCCGCGCGGCCTACAAGGTGGCCTTCCGGCTGCTCGGCTCGCGCGAGGACGCGGCCGACTGCGCGCAGGAGGCCTGCGCCCGGGCCTGCGCCGACTGGGCCAAGCTCTCACGCGCCGGCAGCCCGCTGCCGTGGGTCGTCCGCGTCGCGAGCAACGTCGCGATCGACCGTTGGCGCCGGGCCCGGCGAGCCGCGGCGCACGAAGCCGCGTTCGTCGCCGCGCCGCTCGACCCCGGCCTCGAGCGCACCGATCTCTACCGGGCGCTCGACGCGCTCCCGCGCCGCCAGCGCGAAGTCGTGGTGCTGCGCTACCTCGCCGACCTGTCGGAAGCCGAGGTGGCCGAGGTGATCGGCTGTTCGCTCGGCACCGTCAAGTCGAACGCCTCGCGCGGACGCGCCGCGCTGCGCGCCGTGCTCACGATCGAGGAGGACCAGCCGTGAAACCCGCCGCCCTCGACGATCTCACCCCGGTCGAACCCGACGACGATGCGCTCGCACGAGTGCAGGCCCGGAGCGCGTCCTTCCGCCGCCGCCGTGGCTACCAACGCTCGGCGAGCGCGGTGACGGGAGTGATCGTGGTGGCACTGGCCGTCGGCATCGCGGTGACGCGCGTCGACAGCACGAACAGCCGGGTCACGACGACGGTCCCGCCCGCGACCACCACGACGACCGCGCCGGCACCGTCGCCCGCGTCCGACGCCCTGATAGGCACGTGGCGACCGGTCTCGGTCGCCGGTTACTCGGGCGCGCTCACTTCACCGCCGCTGATCGAGCCACCCGCACTTCGGTTCGGCGACTACTCCTGGAGTGCGTCCGACGGCTGCAACGACAGCTCCGGCGGCACCTACCAACTCGGTCCTCACGGCGCGATCAAATTCCGCGGCGGCATGACGACGCAGGTGGCATGCACGCTGAGTGTGCCGTTTCCCGCGGCAACCACCCACCTCGAGCTCGACGACAGCCGGCTGACCTTCCTCGCGGCCGACGGGCACCAGGTCGCGCAGTACGACCGAGCGAAGATCAGCGCACGCGTCGAGCTGCCGGCGCAGACGATGAAGGCCGGATCGACGATGACCGGTCACGTCGTCGTCGAGAACGACACCGGCGTTCCCGTGCGCGGGACCCAGTGCCACGGCTACTTCGAGGTCGTGCTCACGAGCCGCGACGTCGCGCCGGGGGGAGGTTTCAACACCTGCGCGGAGAGGATCACGTTCCCGGCCGGCGAGTCGACGTATCCGGTCACGATCCGAGCGAGCTACCTCGGTTGCGGCGGGCGCGACGAACCCGCCTGTCTGCCGAACAACGAGATGCCACCACTCCCGACGGGCGACTACCGGGCGAAGCTCTTCCAGATCGGTGACATCGTCTCGATTCCGCCGCCGATCACGGTGCGCGTGCTCAGCTCGCCTTGACGAGCTCGGGCACGGGCTGGAGCTGCGGCGCGCGGGCGTGTTCGTTGAGCTCACGCGCCGCGTAGTCGGCGGCGAGGTGCGCGAGCCGGAAGTACTGCCGCAGCCGCCGGTTGCTCCAACGTTCGGGATGGGTCACGGCCGGGCGGAGCTGCAGCCTCGTCGCGGTGCTCGACCAACCGTCGACCGTCACCGCGACGCGGGCCACGAGACGACCACGTCGGGTCAGGAGACGCGCGTCGGCACGCCACGCGAGGTCGTACGAGCCGAGCGTGCGCCGGAGCGGCGCGTCGAAGCTGAGGACGGCATCGGGACCGAGCGAGACCGTCGTGGTGTCGTCGAACGGCGCGCCGGTGCTCACCGCGCGGTTCACGAGTGGCAGCGGCTGGTTGATGCGTCGTTCGAGAACGAAGCTGGGGGGCACGAGGTGCATCGGTGTCTCCTGCATTGGGGGGTGACAAACCTTCTACTCGGGGGGTGCGACAACAGTGTCTCCGACGAACTTGGCGGGAAGACGACGGGCGAGCGACGTTCGCGTGAAACGCAAACGTCGCGGCCGCACGCGTCGAGGGTACGGAACCCGACCTCGGAAATCCGAAACGGAAGACGTGAACTGATCGCCACTCGCTGAACGCGTGGGAAACCCCAGGTGAACTCGCTTCAGATCGGTTCCAACCCGCGCCGCGGCTCCCTACGATTTCGAGCGGCGGGGACTGTGGATCACTTCGCCTTTGTGGTCACGGCCCGCCGCCAGGGGGCGAGGGCAGCGGGCCGTGACACGCAACGGGCAACTTCGATCGGGCGCAACACACGGAGACGTTCGCTCCGAACGCGTTCATGCGATCGAGTCGCGTGCCGATCATGCAAACGTGAACTCGGACCTTCGCCGCATCGTGGAGTGCCTCCACAGCGCGCACTACACCGACGGCGAGATCGTCGACTACCTCGAGCACTTCTTCGGCCTCACCGCCGACGAAGCGCACGGAGCGGTGCTCGATGCCGCAGGGAACGCCGGCCGCACCGGCTGAGCAAGAGGCCGGCTGAAGTCGAGGTCGGGTCGGGCCGATAGTCGCAGATGCGATCCGGCGGCGGAGCGGGAAGGACCCGGTTCAAGGGCGACTTCGCCGCGGTCCTCGCCGGCGCCCGCGCCGACGATCCCGCAGCCTGGGGTGAGCTCTATGCGTGGCTCGCGCCCGGGGTCGCCGGCTACTTGCGGATGCTCGGGGCCCGTGAGGTCGACGACTTGACCTGCGAAGTGCTGCTGGCCGTGTTCCGGCGTACCGAAGCGTTCGAGGGCTCCGAAGCCAACTTTCGCTCGTGGGTGTTCACCGTCGCGCACAGCCGGCTCGTCGACGAGCGCCGGCGGCGGGGACGAGAGCCGAGTTGCGTGCCGATCGACAGCGGCATCGACGCGCCCGTGCCCTCGTGCTCGACAGAGGACGCGGCCATGGGGTCGATCGAGGTCGCGGAGGTCGAGGCCGTGTGCGCCCAGCTCCCGCCGGATCAGCGAGCCGTCGTGCTGCTGCGCATCATCGGCGAGCTCAGCATCGAGCAGGTCGCCGACGTCCTCGGCAAGAGCCCCGGCGCAGTGAAGCAACTCCAGCGCCGGGGCTTCGAGTCGGCCCGCAAGATCTTTTCGCGCCAGGGCGTAACCCTATGAGCCTCTTCGACGGTAACGCTTCCGAGATGCCCGAACATCGACCCGTCGACGACGGTGCGATCGAGGCTGCGCTCGCGGGACATCCCCGCGGCGCCGACCTCGACGCGCTCTCGTCGTTCGTGTCCGCTGTTCGCAGCGTTGTGGAAGCGGTTCCGACTCCTTCCCCAGCGATGGCGGCCGTTCTGACCGCAGGCCTCTCCACCGTAAAAGGCAACCTGCCGGCGACGGCAGCAAGCAACGTCAACGGGCCTGCGTCGCAGGAAGCCGGACTGCCGAAGTGGAGGAAGGCATACATGAAGATCCAGGGTTTCATCGCCGGATTGGGGGTGGCGGGCAAGGTCGCACTCGGTGTGGGCGTTGCCGCCGCGGCGACGACGGGTGCGGGCGCGGCCGGTGTGCTGCCGTTCTCGGTACCCGGCCACGCGCATCATCGCAATCACGCGGTGGTGCACTCGACCACGACCACCACCACGAAGAAGTCGACGCCGAACGCGGCGTTCCCCGTCGCCACAGTGCCTCACGCGGCGCACGTTCGAAAGGGCGCCGTGGCGCCACATCACGCGAATACCACGTCGACCATCACGACCGTCACGTCACCCGCGACGGTGTACGCACCGCCCGTGACGTCGACCACGGTCGAGAAGACGACACCTACGACACCGACCACCGATACGACACCGACCACTGACACGACACCGACCACGGAGACACCGACCACGGTGTACGAGCCGCCGTCGACCACCTCGACGACCACGACACCGACGACGCAACCGCCGGGCGGCGACGCGCCGACCCAGTCGATCCAGCTGTCGTGCACGGCCACGGGCGCCACCCAGGTGACGTGCACGTGGACCGCCGCGCCGGGAGGCGTCGCGAAGTACTCGCTGTGGCGTTGGACCACCGGAGGCAACGGCAGCGACTACGGGTCGATCTACGACACCCCCGACGGACTGACCTTCGTCGACAACAACGTGACGCCGGGCGTGCCCTTCACGTATCGCGTGTTCACGACACTCGGCAACGGCAGTTCGGGACCGTGGAGCAACCGGGTGTACATGAGCGCGCTGTAACGAGGAAGCGCGGAGGCACACGAGGTGCGCGCCGGGGGCGCGCACCTCGTGTCGCGTATTCTCGAGGTCGCGGCTCAGGACCGCGCGAGCAGCATCGACACGTTGTCGGCGAACAATCCCGGCGCGTCGACGGGGCGCACGGGCTTCGCGCTCCCCTCGTAGTCGGCGAGCGGCGTGGCTGTGCCCTCCGAGTGCGGGTAGTCGGAGCAGCACATGTAGAGGTCGCCGGTCTGGCGGATCAGGCGACCCGGCAACTCGTACGAGAACGACGACACGCGCACCTGCCGCCGGAAGTACTCGCTCGGCTTCATGCGCAACGGGTACACCGGCCGGCCGTTCAACCGCGTGGAGAACTCGGTGCCGCCGTCGAGCATCATCAGGAACATCGGCACCCACACCGCCGACAGCTCGACGACGCCGATCCGCAGCTCGGGAATGCGCTCGAGCGTGCCATTGAGGATGAGATCGGTGCAGGCGAGCGCGGCGGCGGTCCAGAGGAAGATCGACTCGAGCGGCGGCAGCCCACCGTCGTCGGGCACGGAGTACCACACGTCGTCGAACACGCGCCGCTGGTCGGCAACGTGGAACACCGGCGTGACACCGTGCTCCACGAACGCCCGCCACATGCGGTCGTGATCGGGATGCGAGAGCGGACGACCCTCGACGAGCGCGGGCGCGATCATCGCGAGATGCACGCCGGCGCGCTCGAGATCGGCGAGCTCGTGCTCGAACCACGCGTCGTCGCGCATCGTCAGGTGCGCGACGGGATGCACGCGACCCCGGCCGTCGGCGGCCACTGACGCGCACCAGCGATTCCACGCGCTCATGTTTGCGGTGAGCGATCCGAGGTCCGCGTCGAGCGTGCGCTCCCAGAGCAATCCGAAGTTGGGGAACACGACCGCCTCGTCGACACCCATCGCCGTGAGCCGGTCCGCGCGTGCGGACGCGTCCCAGTAGTCGCGCGGGAGATCGTCGTCGTACCGCGACTCCGGCGCGAGGCCGGCGCGTATCCGCTCGCGGCGGTCACCGAGCTCACTCGTGAGCCCGGGGTGTTGCACGTCGACGGGCCCGAGCTTGCGGTCGGCGCCCCAACTCAACCACGGGTATCCGAGCTCGTCGTCGACGATGCGCAGCGCGTCGTCGCGGTGACCCGGATCGATGTGGTCGAGCCACATGGTTCGGGTCTCGTAGAGGTGCTGGTCGGAGTCGATCACGAGGGGCACGCAACCCATTGTCACCTAACCTGACGTCGATGTCACCCTCGCCCGCCGGCCCGCTCCCCCACTTCGACCTCGCCGCCGACGCGTACCGGCGCCGGATCCGCGTCCGGACCACCGAGCCGGGCGTCGTCGTGTCGGAGCTCGAAGACGACTTCCACCACTTCGTGGTCACGCTCACCCACGACGGCGAGCGCGTGGTGTCGTGCGAGAACACGTCGCTGCGTTGGCCGTGGACCACATGTCCCGACGCCGCGGTACCCCTGCGCCGGCTCGCGGGCATGCCGTTGTCGCGCCGGTTCACTGCGGCCGGCACGTGGACCGACCCGAAGCAGAACTGCACCCACCAGTTCGACACCGCGTGTCATGCGATCACTCACGCGGCATCTCGACGCGACGATCGCGTCTACGACGTCGAGATCCCGCTTCGCGACGCGGAGACCGGCGAGACCAACGTACGCCTGTGGGTAAACGGTGCGCTCCGGCTCGCGTGGTCGATCAACTGGAGCGGCCTCGCCGATCCCGAGCCGCCGTTCGACGACGCGCCGTGGCGGGGTGGCTTCATGCGCTGGGCCGACGCCACGCTGCCCGAAGACGACGCGGAATGCGCGATCGTGCTCCGGCGGGCGTGCGACATCGGCATGGGTCGCGGCATGGACCTCGACGGCGTTCCCGTCGCCGACCAACTCCCGAAGATGATGGCGGGGATCTGCCACACGATGCAGAGCGGAGTCGTGGAAGTCGCGTTCCGCCACGTGGGGTCGATCCGCGACTTCTCCGGCGATCCGAGCCGGCTGCTGCGCGGCTGACCGCGGTTCAGAGCGCGCGGTCGGCGAAGCGGTGCAAGCCGTCGATCGCCTCGCTCGATCGGCGCCACGGCGACACGATCATGCGGGTGACGCCGAGGTCCTCCCAGCGCGCGATGTCGGAACGGGACTCCACCGCGCCGCCCACGATGATCTGGAACGCCGGGTCGTCGGGCTGCGGTCGGTCGTGCTCGGCGAGGAGAGAGCGCAACCGGTCGATCTGCGCGCCGGCCGACTCGAACGTGTGCCCCATGCCGAGCCAGCCGTCGCCGAGACGCGCGGCGCGGCGCAACGCCGCCTTCGACTCGCCGCCGACGAGGATCGGCGGGCGCGGCCGCTGCACCGGCTTGGGCTCGAACACCACCTCGTCGAAGGAGAAGAACTCGCCGTGATGCGTCACCGTGTCCTCGGTCCAGAGGCGTTTGCAGATCTCGATCGTCTCGTCGACGCGCCGGCCACGGGTCGCGAAGTCGAGGCCGGTCGCGCGCCACTCCTCTTCGAGCCACGACGCGCCGATCCCGAACTCGAACCTTCCTTTCGACAGCAGATCGACGGTCTGCGCGCCGCGCGCGACCGTGAACGGATGGCGCAGTCCGACGTTGAACACGTGCGTGCCCAGCCGGAGGCGTTCCGTGCGCGCGGCCAGGTACGCGAGGTACGCGAACGCGTCGTAGATCGGTGTGTCGGGTGGCACCGGCGGATGCTCCTCGCCGGGATGCGGCGAGCGGCTCATCGCGCGCGTGAACACGAGATGCTCGGGCAGCCACACCGATTCGTACCCGAGGCGCTCCGCGACAACGGTCGCTTCCTCGTGGAAGCGCGGGTTGAGCGCGCCGAGCGCGACGCCGAACTTCACGGTGTCACGCGCTCCGCTTCACGCGAGCGGCTCGCCCGCCGTGATCCACCGGCCGCCGGCGCCGCGGCCCCACCCGCCGGCCGCGAGGTTGCCGCCGTCGACGTGAATCGTGGTGCCGGTGACGAAACGCGACCAGTCGGACGCGAGGTACAGGGCAGCGGCCGCGATGTCGTCGACCGCGCCCGCGTACGGGAGCGGCGTCTTCACCGGGAGGTCGCCACCGATGCCCGGCGTCGGGATCACATCGGGCGCGATGCAGTTGACGCGGATGCGGCGATCGCCCAATTCGAGCGCGAGTGTCTTCGAGAGGTTCACGAGCGCAGCCTTCATCGCGCTGTAGACCGCGAAGCCCGGCGCGGCGCGGTGCGCCTCGATCGACGTGATGTTGACGATGGATCCGCCCGACTCCGGCATCTTCGGCACGCACGCGCGAATGCAGTGCGTCGCGCTGGCAAAGTTCTCGCGGATCAACGCGTCCTGACCCTTGTCGTTCACGTCGAGGAACGCGGCCTCGAATCCCCCGCCGGCGTTGTTGACGAGCACGTCGACCCGGTCGAGGGGGGCGAGCCAGGCCCGCACCGCGTCGGCGTCGCGCACGTCGAGCAGCTCGGCGTGGGCGTGGCGACCCTCGCCCGCCACCTCACCGGCGATGCGCCCGAGCCCGTCGGCGTCCCGGTCGCAGATCGCGACGTCGGCACCGAAGCGAGCAAACGTGGTGGCGATCGCGGCGCCGATGCCCTGCGCCGCGCCCGTCACGACGGCGCGCCGGCCGGTGAGGAGCAGGGAGTCGGGAGTGATCGGCATAGGTCGCGGAGGCTAGCTTCAGCTGCATGACATACGAGCTGAAGGGCAAGAACGTGTTGGTGACCGGCGGGTCGGCCGGCATCGGCGCCGCGCTCGCCGAGGGATTCGCGAAGCGCGGCGCCACCGTCGGCATCTGCGGGCGCCGTACCGATCGGCTCGACGCGGTGCTCGCGCGCTGCCGGGAGCACGCGCCCGAATCGCGCGCGTGGACGATCGACCTCTCGCACCTCGACGAGCTCGAAGGCTTTGCGCGGCGCGCCTCCGACGAGCTCGGCGGCATCGACGTGCTCGTCAACAATGCCGGCATCCCCAAACGCCGTCCGGTGCCGGCGCTGTCGACCGAGACCGTCGACGAGTTGATGCAGATCAACTACCTCTCCCCGGTGCACCTCACGCTCGCGTTGCTCCCCGAGATCACCGAGCGGGCCGGTCGCATCGTGTTCGTGTCGTCGGTGGCCGCCCGTCTGTCGCCGCCCGCCGAAGCCGCCTACGCCGCGACGAAGGCCGCGATCTCGGCTTGGGCCGAGTGCATGAAGGTCGACCTGCGCGACACCGAGGTCGGCATCCACGTCGTGTATCCGGGCGTCATCGACACGGAGCTGTTCCACCTCCCCGGCAACGACCCTTTGCCGGCGACCGGCGTCGAGATGCTGCCCGTCGACGCGATGGTCGAGCCCGTGCTCGGCGCGATCGAGACCGGACGGTTCGAGGTGTCCGTACCCGACTGGTTCAACGGCGTCTACGAAGGCAAGTACAAAGACGTGGAAGCCTTCCTGAACGGCACCATCGCCTTCGTGCGCAGCCAACCCGCCTGACCCCTCCCCGTGCGAACCGGTGTGAACAGGCGGTTGTTCGGACAGCGGTCTGGGAGACCGCTCACTCACTCCGGTTCGGACTTTGGTCAGCCGGGGAGGCCGATGGTCTTGGTCTCCAGGTACTCCTCGAAGCCGGCGAGGCCGTGCTCGCGGCCTTGGCCGCTCTCCTTGTAGCCGCCGAAGGGCGAGTCGGGACCGAACCACTGGCCGCCGTTGACGGCCACCGTGCCCGTGCGGATCCGGCGGGCGACACCGAGCGCGCGGTCGAGTGAGGCGCTCGACACCGAGCCCGACAACCCGTAGCGCGAGTTGTTGGCGATGCGCACCGCGTCGTCGTCGTCTTCGAAGGGAATGACCGACAGCACCGGGCCGAAGATCTCCTCCTGCGCGATGGTCGAGTTCGGGTCGACGTCGACGAAGAGCGTCGGCTGCACGAAGTAGCCCTTGTCGAACTGCGTTGCCGGACCGCCGCCGACGATGGCGCGCGCGCCCTCCGCCTTGCCCTTCTCGATGTAGCCGAGCACGCGCTCGCGCTGCTTCGCGTTGATGAGCGGACCGGCCATGTTGGAGATGTCGTTCGGGTCGCCGTACGGGAACGACTCGAACGCCTGGCGCACGATGTCGACACCCTCGTCGTAACGGGAGCGCGGCAACAGGAGGCGGGTCGTGATCGCGCAACCCTGCCCCGAGTGCATGCACACCATGCCCGCGCCGGCCAACGTCGACGGGAAATCGGCGTCGTCGAGCACGACGTTGGCCGACTTTCCGCCCAATTCCAGGAACACCCGCTTGAGCGAGCCCGAGCCCCGGGCGGCGATGTGCTTGCCGACCGCGGTCGAGCCGGTGAACGAGATCATGTCGACACGCGGGTCGCCGGTGAGCACGTCGCCGACGAGCGCCGGGTGGCCCGAGGTCACGACGTTGAACACGCCGGGCGGGATGTCGGTCTCCTCGGCGGCGAGCTTGCCGATCCACGTTGCGGAATACGGGGTGTCGGGGGCGGGCTTCAGGATCACCGTGCAGCCGGCCGCGAGCGCGGGCGCCAGCTTGGAGAGGTTGAGCATGAACGGAAAGTTCCAGGGCGTGATCGCGCCCACCACCCCGATCGGCTCCCGCACGACGAGCCGGTTCGAAGACATGCCGAAGAACTCGTGCGTACCGAGCTCGTGCTCGAACTCGTACCGGTCGATGAGGTCGATGTCCCACTGCATGTCGTCGATGCAGCTGTCCTGTTGGATCGCGTACGTCAGCCCGATCGGAGCGCCGACCTCGGCCACGATCTGCGGCCGCAGGTCTTCCTTGTGCTTGTCGAGCGCGTCCTTGAGCTGCAGCAGGCACGCCTTGCGGAACGACTTGTCGGTCGACCACGTGGTCTCGTCGAAAGCTCGGCGGGCCGCGGTGATCGCGCGCTCCATGTCGGCTTCGTTCGCGTCGGCGACCGGTCCGATGACGGCCTCCGTCGCGGGGTTGATGTTGTCGTAGGTGGCACCGCCGGAAGCTTCCGCGAGCTTCCCGTCGATCAACATCCTCGACTCGTAGGTCATCGTCATGTGTGTCGGCTCCCCTCGTGGCGCTGGTTGCAGGCTACCGAGGACCTGACACCGGTGTCAGGCGCGGCGCCCGGATGTCACTACGCTCGAAGCAGCATGCGCATCGCGGCGCTCGACCTCGGCTCCAACTCGTTCCACCTGCTCGTCGCCGACGTGCATCCCGACGGAACCTTCGAACCCGTCACCCGCGAGAAGGACATGCTCCGCCTCGGCGACGACGTCGCGCGCTACGGACGGATCAGCCCGTCGTCGGCCGACCGGGCGATCGCGAGTGTCCGCCGGCTCCGCCAGCTCGCCGACGCGCTCGACACGCAAGAGGTCATCGCCAAGGCCACCAGCGCCATCCGGACCGCGACCAACGGCAGCGACATCGTCGACCGCATCGAGGCCGAGACCGGCGTCGAGGTCGAGGTGATCAGCGGACTCGAGGAGGCGCGCCTGATCTTCGCCGCCGTGCGATCCAGCCTGGTGCTCGAGCCCGCGCCCGCCCTGTGCGTCGACATCGGCGGGGGCAGCGTGGAGTTCGCGATCGGCGACTCCGCGGGCCTGCGCTGGGCTGCGAGCGTGCCCCTCGGCGTCGGCCGGCTCACGGCCGAGCTCGTGCAGTCGGATCCGCCCTCCCGAGCAGAGCGCGGCGCGCTCGAGGATCGCATCCGCGACGAGCTCGCGCCGGTGGTGGCCGAGGTTCGGCTGCGCACGCCCAAGATGGCCGTCGGGACGAGCGGCACGATCAACGACCTGGCGCGGCTGGCGGCAGCCACAAACGACGGCGAGATTCCGGCGAGCGCGAACGGCCTCCGCATCGAGGCCGACCAGCTGCGCGCGCTGCAACGCCGAATCGTCCGCATGGCGGTGGCGGAACGCCGGCGCCTGCCGGGCATCGAAGAGAAGCGCGCCGAGCTCATCCCCGCCGGGGTGACCTTGCTCGCCACGATCTTCGACGTCTTCGAGATCGACACGATGGTGACCAGCGACTGGGCGCTGCGCGAGGGAATCGTGCTCGACGCGGTGCGCGTGCACGATCCCGATGACTGGTCGGACGACCCGCGCGCGCTCCGGCGCGCCGCGGTCGCGGGGCTGGCTCGGCGCTGCGGCTCCGACATCGAGCACTCGCAGCACGTGACGCGGCTCGCGTTGAGCCTCTTCGACCAGACCCGGCCGTTGCACGAGCTGGCCGACGCCGACCGCGAGATGCTCGAGTACGCGGCGCTGCTGCACGACATCGGTCAGCACGTGTCGCGCAAGGGCCATCACCGGCACGCGGCGTACCTCGTCGACCATGCCCAGCTCCGCGGCTTCGCCCCCGACGAGATCGTGTTCCTCGCCGCGCTCGTCCGGCACCACCGGCGCGGCGACATCAAGACGTCGGAAACACGGGCGGCCGCGCTCGACAAGACGTCGCGCGAACGACTCCGCAAGCTGGCCGCGCTGCTCCGGCTCGCCGACGGGCTCGATCGCGGGCGACGCGGAGTGGTCGAGGAGGTCGACGTCGCGATCGGCGCCGACCTGGTGGTGCTGCGCCTGCAGGTCCGCGACGACGCCGAGCTCGAGCTCTGGGGCGTGCGCCGGCGCCGAGACCTGTTCGAGAAGGTGTTCGGCCGGGAGCTGGAGGCGACGGTGACCCGCCGCGCGTCAGAACGGGCTCCGGCAGTCGACGTCTGACGCGCTCATCGCGACCTTTCACGCGGCTTTCGTGCGCGCCAAAGTCGGCCCGAAACCCTTGTCGAGCGGGAACGCAATGGGATAATCGCACGCATCAGCTGGCAACTTGCACAAGTGACGCGTCGTTCGACGCGGGGGGTGTCGTGAGTCCGACGCGGCGCGAGCTCGTATCGGCAACGCGCAGCCGCATCCTCGACGCGGCGGCGCGGCTCGTGCGCGACTACGGGCCGAGCGGCTTCAGCATGGACGTGCTGGCGAAGGAGGCCGGCGTCGCGCGCGCGACCGTGTACGAGCACTTTCGCTCGAAGCGCGTCGTGCTCGACGAGCTGGCGTCGTCGGCCTCGCGCGCGCTCATGCTCGAAGGCGACGCGCCGCACCTCGGCGATCCGCTCACGGCACTGCGCGACATGCTCGCTGCGGTCTGCCGGCACTGGGACGAGCACGAAAGCGCGGCCCGAGAGGTCCGCACACTCGCCGCCTTGACCGGCGCCGATCCGCCGTGTGACGCGCTCGATACCGACTACCTGCGCTGCATGGTCGGGCGGTTGATCAGCGGCGGGCACTTGCGGCCGCACTGGTCTCCTGACGACGCGGTCGATGCGCTCGGAGTGCTCGCGTCGTACCCCACCTACGAGCGGTTGCGTCGGGTACCGACCCGCACGCCGCATCAGGTCGAGGCGATGCTCGCGAAGCTGGCCGTGTCGATCGTCGCGTTGTAGTCACGCACCGAGGCGTCAGTGCGAGCCGACCACGGTCTGGTGGATGATCCGAGCGGTGGTCTCCACTACGTCGGCACGTGAGATGTCGAGTTGCCCGAGCTCACGGTGGAACGCGGCCATCCGCTCGATGAGGGCGACGAGTGCCGCGCTCGCGGCGGCCGGCGACATCTCGTCGACAACCCGGCCCGCCGACCGTGACTCGGCGATCTTGGCCGTCAAGCTCACCATGAAGGGCCGCAGCGTGCGGTGCCTGACCTCGCGGAACCGCTCATCACCCTCTTGCGCGGCAAGGTTGCGGGTTCGCAGCACGGCTCGATGGCGGTCCCAGTAGTCGACGAAGCCGTCGACGAGCGCTCGGGCGTCGTCGAGCCCACCGTCGGCATCCCAGCGCGTCTCGAGCCGGTCGACGAGCGGCGCGATCTCGTCGCCGACCTCCTCGGCCCGCGCGAGCACCGCGTCCTCGACGTCTCGGAAGTATTGGTAGAAGGTGGCCGGCGAAGAGCCCACCGCCCGGGCGATGTCGACGACGCGCAGATCCCGGATGCCGTGCGTCTCGAGCAGCTCCTCGGTGGCGTCGAGCAGGCGCCGTCGGGTTTGCGCGCCCCGGCGCCCGAGCGCACGACCGTCGAGCGCAACCCTGGGATCGGTCATCGTCAGTCGAGCGGGGCGAAGTCCACGAATGCGGAGTCGTCGTTGGCCGGACGGAAGTCGGCGCGCACCCGCAGCCCGACGCGCGCCTGCGCCGGATCGAGCTTCGGCAGCGCGCCGATCATGCGCGCGCCGTCTTCGTCGAGATCGACGACCGCGACCACGAACGGCACCCGCTCGTTGAACGGCGGCACACCGTTCTGGCGGACGACCGTGAACGAGTAGACGGTCGCGAGCCCGCTGGCGGTGACCCACTCGAGCGTCGCCCGTCCGCAATGCGTGCAGAGGAACCGCGGGTAGTGCTGGTGCTTGCCGCAGCTCGTACAGCGTTGGATACGGAGCTCACCGCGCCGCGCGCCCGCCCAGAACTCGCCGTCCTCGTTGTTGGGGCGGGGCCACAGGTACTTCGGGCTCTCGCTCCAGTCGACACCGTTGTGCGCAACGAAGTCAGTCACGACTCCCCCTCCGTTCCGAGCACGACCGTCGCCTGGGTCGACAACCACCCGCCGCTGCCGTGCGCGACCGCGATCTCGGCGCCGGCCACCTGGGAGTCGCCCGCCTCGCCGCGAAGTTGCCGGGTCGCCTCGCACAGGAGGAACAGGCCGCGCATCCCCGGGTGCGTCGACGACAGGCCGCCGCCGTCGGTGTTGGTCGGCAGCGCACCGCCGAGCCGCAAGTTGCCCCCGCCGTCGGTCACGAACGCGCCGCCTTCGCCCTTCGGGGCAAAGCCGAGATCTTCGAGCATCACGAGCACGGTGTACGTGAAGGAGTCGTACATCGCGAACATGTCGACATCCGAAGGCCGGATGCCGGCCTCGGCGAATGCCTTCGGTCCGCTCACCGCACCCGCCGTGCGCGTCATGTCGGCCATGGCCTGGATCGAGTGGTGCGTCGTGCCGCCCGCCGCGCCGCGCACGTAGACGGGACGGTGCGCGAGATCGCGAGCACGGTCCTCGGTGGTGAGGATGATGCAGCAACCTCCGTCGGAGATCACGCAGCAGTCGAGCTTGTGCAACGGATCGGCGACGAGTCGCGACGACAACACGTCGTCGACCGTGATGGGGTCGCGGTACATCGCGTTCGGGTTGCGCGCCGCGTGCTCACGGGTCTGCACCGAGATCGACGCGAGCTGCTCGGCAGTGGTGCCGTACTGGTGCATGTGGCGTTGGGCCGCCATCGCGTAGGCGCCGACGAGCGTGAGCCCCGAGGGGAACTCGTAGGCCATGGGCATCGGCATCGCCATGCCCGCGCGCCCGCCGCCACCGCCGCCCGTGCCCAGCGTGCGCCCCGACGCCGACAGCTGATTGTTGCCGTACACGATCGCGACCGTGTCGACGTCGCCCGCCTCGATCGCGCGGAACGCGTGCATCGTGTGGAACTCGAAGCTCGAGCCACCCGTGCTCGACGACTCGAGCCACCGCGGCGTGAGCCCGAGATACTCGGCGAGCATCACCTCGTGCATGCCGCCGTAACCCGCGCTGGCCAGGCCCTCGATGTCGGCCACCTCGAGCCCCGCGTCGTCGAGCGCGCGCCGGAACGACTGCGCCTCCAGCATGATCCCGCTCATGTCGGGAGTGACCGGACCGTCGGAGAGCCCGACTCCGACCACGCATACCCGCCGTTTCATTCCCCGCCCACCCACCGTTGCACTGCGCCTCCCTTTCCCTCGGGAACGTACCTGACGCCGCTGTCAGCCCGCATGTCTGCACGCGTATGCTGCGGTCATGCGTACCGAAGATCTCATCCTGGTCAGCGTCGACGACCACGTGGTGGAGCCGCCCGACGTGTTCGAGCATCACCTCCCGGCCAAGTACCGCGACATCGCGCCACGAGTGGAGCACCGCGCGGACGGCACGGATGCGTGGAAGTTCCTGGACTTCCACATCCCCAACGTCGGCCTCAACGCGGTCACCGGTCGTCCTCCCGAGGAGTACGGGATGGACCCGACCAGCTTCGACGAGCTGCGCAAGGGCACCTACGACGTGAAAGAGCGCGTGCTCGACATGTCGGCGAACGGCCTGCTCGGCTCGCTCAACTTCCCGTCGTTGCCGGGCTTCGCGGGTCGCCTCTTCGGCCAACTCGAAGACAAGGACGCCGCGCTCGCGTTCTGCCGCGCCTACAACGACTGGCACATCGACGAATGGTGCGGCTACGCGCCGGAGCGGTTCATCCCGCTCGCGATCCCGCCGATCTGGGACCCGCAGGCGATCGGCGACGAGGTGCGCCGCGTCGCGAAGAAGGGCTGCCACGCGCTCACCTTCCCCGAGAACCCGGTGCCGCTGGGCCTGCCCAGCTTCCACACCGACCACTGGGACCCGGTGTGGCAAGCGTGCTCCGACGAAGGCACCGTCGTGTGCCTGCACATCGGCTCCTCCGGCAAGCTCGCGATCACCGCGCCCGACGCACCGATCGACGTGCTCATCAACCTCCAGCCGATGAACATCGTGCAGGCCGCGGCCGACATCCTGTACTCGCCGCTCGTCACGAAGTTCCCCGGCGTCACCATCGCGCTCTCGGAGGGCGGGATCGGATGGATCCCCTACTTCCTCGAGCGGATCGACCACAGCTACAAGGTGCACAAGGCGTGGACCTTCGCCGACTTCGGCGACAAGCTGCCGAGCGAGGTGTTCATGGAGCGGATGATCCTGTGCTTCATCGAAGACGACTTCGGCGCGCGCCAGGCGCGTGAGATCGGCACCGACCGCATCTGCATCGAGACCGACTACCCCCACAGTGACGCGGTGTGGCCCAACGCGCCTGAGCGCATGATGGAGGCGTTCGCGCCCACCGACCTCACCGACGACGAGATCAACCAGATCACGCACCTCAACGCGATGAAGTTCTTCCAGTACGACCCGTTCAAGATCCGCCCGCGCGAGAAGTGCACCGCAGCCGCGCTGCGGGCCGAAGCGGTCGGGCACGACATCTCCATCGTCGCGAAGGGACGGCGCGTCGATCACGACGCACCCACGAAGGTCTCCGTGTTCGGCGACTGACGTCGCCGTGACCCGCGAGCCGACGCACGATCACGTTCGGCACAACCGGAAGTTCTGGGACTTCGACGCCGACGAGTACCAGGCCGCGCACGGCGACTACCTCGCGCGGCATCCCCTCGCCTGGGGCGGCTTCCGGCGGCCGGAGTCGGAGCTCCACGTGCTCGGCGAGGTGCACGACAAGGACATGCTGGAGCTCGGATGCGGCGGCGGCCAGTGGTCGGTGGCGCTCGGATCGCTCGGTGCGCGCCCGGTGGGTCTCGACGTCTCGCGAGCGCAGTTGCGCCACGCCCGCAGCGCGTCGCCGACGTTGCCGTTGCTCGCCGCCGACGCCGAGCAGCTGCCCTTCGCCGACGCGGCCTTCGACATCGTCTTCTGCGACCACGGCGCGATGAGCTTCTGCGATCCCGAGCGCACCCTGCCGGAGGTCAGCCGGGTGCTCCGGGCCGGCGGGCTGCTCGCGTTCTGCACGGCGACGCCGCTGCTGTACCTCACGTGGAACGCCGAGAAGTCAAGACAGTCACGCCGCCTGCACCAGACCTATGACGACCTCGGTCTGATCGACTTCGACGACGGCACCTTCGACTGGGTCCTCTCACCCGGAACGTGGATCCGCCTGCTGCGCGCGCACGGCTTCGACGTCGAGGCCCTCGTCGAGCTGCGGCCACCCGCCGACGCACCCACCACCTACGACTTCGCGCCCGTCGACTGGGCGCACCGCTGGCCGGCGGAGTGCATCTGGACGGCCCGCCGGGCTCAGCCGCGCGGTTAGTACTCGGCTCCGACCTCCGCCCGTGGTCTCAGCCGGTGAAGCGGAACGACTTCGCGACCGCGTCGAACACCGTTCCGACCGAACGGGACTCGATCCGGATCGCGTACAGCCGCCCGGCGTGCATCACCACTGCCACCTCGAACGGCAGCACTTTGCGGGCATGCACTTCGCCCGCGTACGCGGTCTCGCCGCCGATGACGGTCTTGTGCACGCTCGCGGGCGCATTGCTCCCCGCGAGGAACGGGTCTTGCAGCGCGCCGGCGAGCCCCGACCGCCCCAGCGCGCCCTTCGCGACCTCGTCGACGCGGATGACGATCTGGTAGTCGGCACCGGCGGTGATCGACCGGCGCACGAGCATCGTTCGCTTGCCGTCGGACGACGTCACTTGCTGATCGCGGTGCACAGGCACGCCCGGCAGCCGCACCGAGTATCCCTGCCCGACCGGCGTGTACACGACGCCGTGCCCGTTCACGTACGAGCGCAAGTCGGCGGGCGCCGAATTGCCGCGCACGAACGTGCGCACGTGCGGGTAGGCGACGTACGCCGCGACACCCAGGATCACCAGCACCACGACCGGGATGACGAGCGGCCGCAGCCGCCGTGCCCGACTCGGCGCGGGCAACGACCACGACGATCCGCGTATCCCCGGCGGCGCCGCGGCGGCGGCGCGGCGCTGCGCTCGCCGCCCGGAACGCGTGCTCGTCACCGGCGGTGACACCGCCCCGACGAATCGAGGCCCGCCGGGGGCTACGGCACCGCTTCCGGCTTCGGGTGCTTCCGGCGCACTCACGCGGCCGGCGAGCTCGGCGACGATCACCTGGTCTGCGGCGTGCTCGCCCGCCGGCGCAGGGGCCGGCTCCTGCCGCGCCGGCGGCCTCGTCCAGAACTCCGACGCCGGCGCTCCGGAGCCCGCCCGGTCCTCGGTCGCGCGGTAGCGCGACGAAACGGGCGGGTGCTCGTACCCCTCGGACCCCTCGGGCTCGGTCACCCTTCAGGAATCGGCGGGTTGCCCACCCTCCCTGAGGTGCAAATCGAGCCCTATCTGCGCTCGAACTCGATCCCGGCGACCTCACGGTCCCAGGTGGACGGCGTGACGCCTTCGTCGCGCAGCTGGTACTTCAGGACCCGACCGACCGGGTTCCGGGGCAGATCGTCGCGGAACTCCACGTAACGCGGGATGGCGAAGTAGGGAACCCGCTCTGCCATCCACCGGCACAGCTCCTCCTCCGTGACCGTCGCGTCGGCCTGGAGCACGACGGTGATCTTGACGTCGTCCTCTGCGAACTCGCTCGGAACGGCGTGCACCGCGACGTCGCGCAGCGCGGGGTGACCGAAGAGCGTCTTCTCCATCTCGAAGCTCGAGATGTTCTCGCCCCGGCGCCGCAGCGCGTCCTTCTTGCGATCGACGAAGTAGAGGAAGCCGGCGTCGTCGAGGCGGCCGAGGTCACCGGTGTGGAACCAGAGATTGCGCGTGGCTTCGACCGTGGCGTCGGGCCGGTTCCAGTAGCCCGCGAACATCAGGTTCGGGCCCTTCGGGCGGCAGACGATCTCGCCGACCTCACCGACCGGGATCTCGACGTCGTCGTCGTCGACGAGACGCACGTCGAACTCGTGCAGGTTCGGCTTGCCCATCGCACCCGGACGGTTCGCCTCGCCTGCGTCGAGCATCGAGACGAGCGACGCCTCGGTGAGGCCGTAGCCGGCGCTGAAGGTCTTGCACCCGAACCGTTCCTGCCAGGCGCGATCGGTGTCGGGCGGCATCGGCGCCGCCGCGCAGAGCCGCAGCCGGTGACCGGTCTGGTCGGGGTGGTCGTCGGCGTTCGCGATCAGGATCGCGAGCGATCCGAGCATCGACACCATCGTGGCGCCGGTCCGGTTGATCTCGGGCCAGAAGTTGCTCACCGAGAACCGGCGCTCGATCGCGGCGCTACCGCCCACGAGCAACGTGCCGACCACGCACACCGAGATCGCGTTGAAGTGGAAGAGCGGCAGCGGGGTGAGGACGATGTCGTCGGGCTCGCGCTGCCAGGCGCGTGCGATCTGGTCGGCGAGGCTGACGATGTAGTTCTGCGGCAGCATGCAGCCCTTGCTCGCGCCCGTGGTGCCCGCCGTGTAGATGAAGCACGCGAGGTCACTGGGGCGGACCTGCGAGACGTCGATCGGCTCGGTGCCGCCTCGCGCCAACGCGTCGGCCCAACGGATCGCGGGGACGGCGTCGATGACCGCATCGGGTGGGTCGACGATGATGCAGTGCGTGAGGTTCGGTGTCGTGTCGGCGCCGACGACCTCCGCCGCACGCGACGTGAAGTCGCCCTGCACGATGAACACCTTCGCGCCGGAGTCGGCGAGCTGGTGGCGCAGGAACTCGCCCTTGTACGCGGTGTTGATCGGCACCTGGATCGCGCCCAGCTTGAGCGCGGCGAAGAACGACACGACCTGCTCGGCCCGGTTGTCGAGCAACGTCGCCAGCCGGTCGCCGTGGCCGAGGCCGAGGCCCGAGAGCGCGTGAGCCAGCCGAGTCGACTCCGCGTCCATTTCGCGCGCCGTGTACTGGACCGCGCCGCCGTCGGCTTTCGCGAAGTCGAGGTAGAGGCCGTCGGGATCCGAGGCAAGACGCTGCGCGAGAGCGTCGAGCACCGTGGTCTGAGAACGCGTCATGGAATCTGACAGTAGCGTCAGGTCTGCGAGGCCACCGCGGCAGCCACGACGTCGCAGTGCTCGTCGCCGGAGCCGAAGTGCGTGTCGAGCACCCACGCGCGCTTCAGGTACAGGTGCACGTCGACCTCCCAGGTGAAGCCCATACCGCCGAACACCTGCATCGCCGACTTCCCGTTGACCACCGCGGCCTCTCCGGCCAGGGCCTTCGCGCCCGACACCGCCCGCTCGAGGTGCACAACCTCCACCGCGTCGGCGCCGCCGGCGGCGTCGAGGTGCGCGCCGGCGGCGTACACGGCGGCCCGGGCCACCTCGGTGCGCACGAGCATGTCGGCACACAGGTGCTTGATCGCCTGGAACGCGCCGATCGGGCGGTCGAACTGCACACGTTCCTTGGCGTACGCGACCGCGAGCTCGGTGCAGCGGTCGGCGAGCCCCAGCTGCAGCGCCGCGGTCAGCGCGGCTCCGGCGCGCCGGAGCTCGGTCAGATCGAGGTCGGTGGCGTCGCCGGGCGGCAGCTGCTCGACGCGCGCGACGGGGGTCATCGGATCGAGGGGCCACGTTGCGGGGGCCGCGTCGATCAGCCTGGGATCGACGACGAGCAGCGACTCGTCGCGCCGCACGAGCAGATCGTCGAGCGCGTCGAGGTGCTCGACCCACATCGGGCCCGCGTCGGGCTGTTCGACCAGGCCGACGATCCGGCCCGAGCCGGCGAGGAGCGACGCGACCAACGGTCCGGGCACGCAGAACCGTCCCAGTTGCTCGAACACAACCGTGCAGTCCGACCACGAGAAGCCGTCGGACCGCAGCGAGAACACGCCCGCGCCGGCCAGCTCCTCGAAGAGGTCTCGATCGAAACCGGCGCGCACTCGAGCCATCGTGACCCGCGCGCCGAGCAGCGACGCGATGCCGTCGCGCAGCGCGACCTGGTCGTCGGAGAGATCGAGATCCATCAGCGGGCGTCCTTCGGCAGACCGAGCACCCGCTCGCCGATGATGTTCCGTTGGATCTGCGAGGCGCCGGCCGCGATCGTGAGCGCGAGCACGCGCAACCGCTCCTCGACCAACTCGTTCCCCTCGACGTGGAGTCCGTCGCGGTCGAGCACACGCAGGCACAGCTCTCCGAATCGCTGCCGCGCCTCGGAGTAGGCGAGCTTCATGACCATCGCGCCGGGGCCGACGGTTCCGCGCGCCGCCTGCGAGACGTTGCGCTTCGTGAGCGCCCAGAGCGCGTCGAGCTCGGCTGCGCAGCGCCCGAGCTCGCGCCGGTGCCCGGCATCGCTGACGAGCGGCGCGAGGTCCTCGCAGAGCCGGAGCGAATCGACGAGCTCGCTCACGAAGGCCGTGCCGCGCTCGTACTTCAGCGTCACATTGGTGACGCGCCAACCGTCGTTCTCCGCACCGACCCGATTCGCCACCGGCACGCGCACGTCGGTGAGGAACACCTCGGCGAACTCCGACGAACCGAGCGCAGTGCGCAAGGGCCGCACCTCGATGCCCGGCGAGTCCATCGGCAGGATGAGCCACGAGATGCCGCGGTGCTTGGGAGCCTCGGGGTCGGTGCGCACGAGGAACTCGCCGACGTCGGCGATCTGACCGAACGAGCACCAGATCTTCTGGCCGTTGAGCACGTAGTCGTCGCCGTCGCGCTCGGCGCGCGTGCGCAACGACGCGAGGTCGGAGCCCGCGCCCGGCTCGGAGAAGCCCTGGCACCACACCTCCTCGCCCCGCAGGATCCTCGGGAGGTGATCGCTCTTCTGCGCGTCGCTCCCCTCCTCGATGAGCGTGGGGCCGGCGTGCAGCGTGCCCACGAAGTTGACCCCCACGTAGGGGGCGCGGGCCCGGGCCGTCTCTTCGTAGAAGATCAGCTGCTCGGTGGGCGACGCGCCCCGACCACCGAACTCGGCCGGCCAGTGCAACCCGGCGTAGCCCGCGTCGAACAACCGCCGCTGCCAGTCGGTGTCCCACTTGCGGCGCTCGTCCCAGGCATCACGCGCGGGTTGGGGGGCGAGCGCGGGGAGCTCCGACTCGAGCCAGGCGCGCAGCGTGGCGCGAAACGCTTCGTCGGACTCGGAGTATCCCAGCTGCACGGAGGTGGGAGTCTACGAGTGAGGCGCCTCGCCGGGCCCATCGCTCGGCCCGTCGCTCGGAGCCCGCTCGAACGCGCGGACGGCGGCGACGATCGCCTCCCGCGTCGACTTCGACCACAGCCACGACTCGAGGAGCAGACCGCGACCGTCGGCGTCACGGAGCTCGAGGCAACGCCCGAGGAAGAAGAGCTCGATCCACCACGGCCGGCCCGGCGCTTTGACCCGGGCCGTCGACAGGTCGAGCTCGACGGCCCGCAACCCGGTCCGGCGCGCGGTGGCGCCGAGCACCTCCACCCGCTGGAAGCACTGCACGAAGAACAGGAACGGGACCGCGGCGAGCCAGATCGCGTTGCGCGACTCGCTCACGATGCTGACGACGAGCAAACCCGCGCACACGAATGCCGAAGCCCGGGCCGTGACCGGCCGGGGCCGGAAGACGTGGTGCGCTCCTGCGGCGCGCGGCGACTCGGGCTCGGGCCATCCGTGGTCCACAGGAGCGTTTCGACCCACCCGCCGGCGCGCTGAAGGTCGTTTATCATCGGCCCCGAACCTGACGGACCGTCAGATTCGGCCCCCGGGGAGCGAACGTGGCGAGGGAACTGCCGAAGATCATCAGCGTCGACGACCACGTGGTGGAACCCGCCCACCTGTGGCAGACCTGGCTCCCCGCACGGCTGCGCGACCGCGGCCCGAAGGTCGAGCGCCGGGGCGTCGGCCACATGAAGCACATCGGTGGCGGCGCCTACGAGCAGACCTTCGACGAGAGCGGACCGAAAGCCGACTGCTGGGTCTACGAAGACCTCGTGTACATCAACAAGCGGCACGTCGCGGCCGCCGGATTCGACCGCGACGACATGACGATGTCGCCGATCACCTACGACGAGATGCGGCCCGGCTGTTACGACCCGAAGGCTCGGGTCGACGACATGGACATGAACTGGGTCGACGCGTCGCTGTGCTTCCCCACGTTCCCGCGCTTCTGCGGACAGACCTTCCTCGAGGCCAAGGACCGCGAGCTCGCCTACGCGTGCGTGCTCGCGTACAACGACTGGATGGTCGAGGAGTGGTGCGGCGACAGCGACGGCCACCTCATCCCGCTGATCATCATTCCTTTGTGGGACGCGCGGCTCGCGGCCGACGAGGTGCACCGCAATGCCGCGCGCGGCGTCCACGCCGTGTGCTTCAGCGAGATCCCCCCGAAGCTCGGGCTGCCGTCGATCCACTCCGGCGAGTGGGACCCGTTCTTCACGGCCTGCCAGGAGACCGACACGGTCGTGTGCATGCACATCGGCTCGTCGTCGCAGATGCCGAGCACATCGGGCGACGCGCCGGTCGCGGTCGCAGCCACGTTGAGCTTCAACAACTCGATGGCCAGCCTCTCCGACTTCTTGTTCTCCGGCGTGCTCGTTCGTTTCCCCGATCTCAAGCTCGCGTACTCCGAAGGCCAGATCGGCTGGCTCCCCTATGTGCTCGAGCGCGCCGACGACGTGTGGCGCGACCACCGCGCGTGGGGCGGGGTGAAAGACCTCGTTCCCGAGCCGCCCTCCACCTACTACTACAAGCACGTGTACGGCTGTTTCTTCAAGGATCGGCACGGCCTCGAGTCGCTCGACCGCGTGGGTGTCGACAACGTGACGTTCGAGACCGACTACCCGCACACCGACTCCACGTGGCCCGACACGCTGGAGATCGCGCGCGGGCTGATGAGCGACCTCTCCGACGACGTCGTCTACAAGATCCTGCGCGGCAACGCGATCCGCATGCTCTCGCTCGACATCAAGTAGCCGCGCCCGTACGAGTCAGTGACAGCGGGTGCCGCCGGCCGGGACCTGACGCGAGATCAGGTAGGTGTCCACCGCCTTGTCGATGCAGTCGTCGCGCCCGTACGCGGTGTGGCCCTCTCCCACGTAGGTGAGCAGGCGGCCCGAGCTCAACTCGTGCGCGAGTGCCTGCGCCTGCTCGTACGGCGTCGCCGGGTCGTCGGTGTTGCCGATGACGACGATCGGCGGCGCGCCCGCCGCGTGAATGGGACCCGGCCGGCCGACCGGGGGCGCGTGCCAGTAGGTGCACGGCAGACCGAGCCACACCGTCGACGCGCCGAAGTGCGGTGACACCCGCGCCGCGCGCACCGCGAGCTGCCGCACGGCCTCGAGGGTCGGCGGCTCGGGACCGTCGAGGCAGCCGATCGCGTACAACGCGGCCGTATCGGTGTCGTACGTGCCGCCCGGGTTGCGGCCCGTGTAGGAGTCCGAGAGCGCGAGGAGCGGGCCGCCGTCACCCCGCGCCGCGTCGTTGAGCGCGGTGCCGAGCGCACCCCAGCCGTCGGCTCCGTTACCGCCGTACAGCGCCGACGCGACCCCGATGTTCGCTTCGCCGATGTCGAGCGTGCGGTGCTCGCCGTGCACGGTCCCCGGATCGGTCTCCTGGGAGATCGACGCCATCAGGTCGTCGAAGGCCCTCGCCGGGTCGCCGTCCCGCGCGAACGCGCAGTGCTTGTTGCCCTTGCACCACGCGAAGAACGCGTCGAGGGAGTCCTCGAAACCCACCGACTGGCGGATCGTCGAGTCGGCGTACGAAGCCGCGGGATCGATCGCGCCGTCGAGCACCATCGTGCGCACCCGGTTCGGGTAGCGGTCGGCGTAGAGCGCGCCGAGATAGGTGCCGTACGAGAAGCCGAGGTAGTCGATCGTCGGCACGTCCATCGCGGCGCGGATCGCGTCCATGTCACGCACGGTCGCGTCGGTCGACAGGAACGGGAGCCGCCGGCCCGCGTCGCGCGCGCAATCGGCTGCGAACCGCTTCGAGACCGCGGCGTTGGCTTTCGCGGTCGCGGTGTCGGTGCCGCTCCGGTCGACCTCGTAGAAGTAGTCGAGCTTCGACCCGCATTCGGCGGGGGCGCTCCCGCCGACGCCGCGCGGGTCCCACGACACGATGTCGAACCGGTCGAGGACCGACCCGTCGAACACGTCGCCGGCTTGGTGGACGAGATCGGTGCCCGACGCGCCCGGCCCACCCGGATTCGTGAGCAGCACGCCGATCCGGTGCCCGCCGGCCGGGCGCCGGGCCAGGGCCAGCCGAATGGTGCCGGAGCCGGGATGCGACCAGTCGAGCGGCACCGCCAGCGTCGTGCACTCGACGCCACCGCACCGGCGCCAAACGAGCGAACCCGTCCGATCGGAGAACGGCTTGGTCGCGCACGACGTCAGCAGCCCCGACATGATCGCGATCACCACGACCACGCCGGCCCGACCGCCCGCCCTCATCCTCGACAGGCTATGCACGCGGCTCCGACCCTCCGACCCTCCGACCCTCCGACCCTCCGACCCTCCGACCCTCCGACCCTCCACCTCCACGCGCACGCCACTCCACCGACCGGGCCTACGGGATCTGCGCCTGGCTGCATGCGGCTACGACCGGGGCTTCGCGGGCGGCCGTCTCGTGACGAGGCCATGCCCATAGCCTGACGCACGTGTTCCGCCTGAGCTCGCGTGCCGATCCCGCCTTTCTCGCGGAGATGCTCTACGAAGTCGTGTACTGGCGCGACGACGGGGCCGAGGAGCGACCGCCGCTCGACGAGCTGCTGCAGCGGCCGGAGCTCCGGCGCTACGTCGAGGATTGGGGCCGCATGGGCGACGGCGCGATCGTCGCGCTCGACCGTCTCAACGAGCCGATCGGCGCAGTCTGGTACCGGCAGTTCAGCGCGGTCGAGCCCGGCTTCGCGTTCGTCCGCACGGGAGTGCCGGAGATCGCGATCGCCGTGTACCCCGAGTGTCGAGGCCAGCGCGTCGGCAGCCTCCTGCTCGGCACGCTCGTGAGCCGCGCCCGGGCCGACGGCTCGCCGTCGATCAGCGTGAGTATCGCCACCGAGAACCCCGCGCGCCGGCTGTTCGCGCGCCAGGGCTTCGAGGTCGTACCGCGCGCCGAGAACGCGCCCGGGCCGGCCGACTGGCCGAACCACGAAGAGCTGCTGACGATGCTGCTCGATCTCGACTGATCGGCCGGTCGAGCGCGCGCACCCCGCGGAGATGGGTGCCCCAGCTGGCGGGAGAGGCCAGGCGGCGGAGAGGATGGACCGGTGCCCGACCGAGAGCCGCTGACCTTCCTCTCGAACGACGGTGGCAGCCCGGCACCCGAGGCGCCGCACCGGAACGGGGCCGTGACCACTTCCGGGATCACGAGGACCCGGCGCATCCGGCGGCGCATCTTCATCGGCGTGCTCGTGGTGTTCGTCGGGCTCTGGGCGTTCGCGCTCACGTACTCCGTCACCGCGGGAGGCCGGTCCCCCGAACGACTCGACGATCCGACCGCCCGCACGGTCGAGCAGGCCTGCCTCGACGCGCAGCACCAGCTCGGCGCGCTGCCCCAGGTCGGAGAGAAGGCCGCCGTGCCGGCCCGGGCGGACCGCCTCGACCACGAAGACGCGATTCTCGGCGCCATGGTCACCCGGCTCGCCGCCCTGCACCCCAAGCAGAAGACGCCCGCGATCGCGCTGACAGGATGGCTCGGCGACTGGAAGCACCTGATCGCCGCGCGCGACCACTACGTGAGCGATCTGCGCCGGATCGGGAACGACGCGCGGTTCATCGAACCGGCCACCGCCGGCGTCGACCCGATCGTCGACAAGATGAACAACTGGATCCTCGAGCAGGGGACGCGTACGAACGCGTGTAACACGGGCCAGCTGCAGGCCGAAGTGATCTTCGGTCCGCGCGTCTACGGATCGGCGAGCACCACATGAGCGCTAGACTCGAAGGCAAGGTCGCGCTGATCACGGGCGCGGGAAGCGGAATGGGCCGCGCCGCGGCCGAGCTGTTCGCGTCGGAAGGAGCGCGTGTCGTCGTCAGCGACATCGACGAGCGCGCCGGACACGAAGCCGTCGACGCGGTGCGCGCGGCCGGCGGCGACGCGACGTTCGTGCGCGCCAACGTGTCGGAGTGGTCCGACTGTCAGGCCATGGTCGCCGCCGCGGTCGACACCTACGGCGCGCTGCACGTGCTGTACAACAACGCGGGCATCTTCCCCGACGACGACGGCGGCGTGCTCGACACTCCGCAGGAGACGTGGCGCCGGGTGATGGCGATCAACCTCGAAGGCGTGTGGCTCGGCTGCAAGGCCGGCATTCCCGCGATGCTCGCGTCGGGAGGCGGGGCGATCGTGAACGTCGCGTCGTTCGTCGCGTTGATGGGCGCGGCAACCGCGCAGATCGCGTACACCGCGAGCAAAGGTGGCGTGCTCTCGATGACGCGGGAGATCGCGGTCGAGTACGCGCGTCAGGGCATCCGTGCGAACGCGCTGTGTCCCGGCCCGATCGAGACGCAGCTGCTCCAGGAGCTCCTGTCGGATCCGGCGCGGCGAGCCCGGCGGATGGTGCACATCCCGATGGGTCGCCTCGGCCGCGCCGAGGAGCTCGCGAAAGCCGCGCTGTTCCTGGCCTCCGACGACGCATCGTTCATGACCGGCGCCGCGCTCGTGGTCGACGGCGGCATCACTGCCGCTTACGTCACGCCGGAGTAACTGTCTTCTACGATGCACGCATGACGACCGTGCCCGGAATGCTCACAGCGGCCGAGCTGCGCGAAGAGATCGTCAACGGCGCAATCGACACCGTGCTCGTCGTGTTCCCCGACCTCCAGGGCCGCCTCGTCGGGAAGCGGGTGACCGGGCACTACTGGGCCGAGCAGATGGAGGGCGGCCGGGAGCCGGTGCACGCGTGCAACTACCTGCTCGCGGTCGACGTCGACATGAACCCGCTCTCGGGCTACGCGTTCGCGAACTGGGAGCAGGGCTACGGCGACGTCGCCGTGCAGCCCGATCTCGCGACCATCCGCCGCATCCCGTGGCTCGACGCGACCGCGCTCGTGATCTGCGACGTCACGAACGAAGAGACGGGCGCACCCGTGGAGGTCTCACCGCGGCGGATCCTCCAACGCCAGGTCGAACGGGCCGCGGCGCTCGGCTACACCGTGTTGTTCGCGTCGGAGCTCGAGTTCTTCCTGTTCCGCGAGTCGGCCGACGAAGCTGCGGCGAAGGGCTACGCCAACCTCACGCCCCACTCCCAGGTGATCGAGGACTACCACATCCTGCAGACGACCCGCGACGAGTACGTGATCCGCGCGATCCGCAACGCGATGGACGGCGCCGGCGTTCCCATCGAGTTCTCCAAGGGCGAAGCCGGTCGGGGGCAGCACGAGATCAACCTCGTGTACACCACCCCGGTGGAGATGGCCGACCGGCACGTGATCTACAAGAACGGCGCGAAGGAGATCGCGTCGCAGATGGGCCTGTCGATCACGTTCATGGCGAAGTACTCGAGCGACGAGGTCGGCTCGTCGTGCCACGTGCACTCGAGCCTCTGGGACGGGGTCGGAGCCACGCCGCTGATGTGGGAGGCCGACGCTCCCGATCACCAGTCGCCGGCATTTCGCGGCTGGCTCGGCGGCCAGCTCGCATGCGGGCGCGAGCTCGCGTGGATGTACGCCCCCACCGTCAACTCGTACAAGCGTTACCAGCCGGAATCGTGGGCGCCCACTGCGCTCGCATGGAGCGTCGACAATCGCACGTGCGGTTTCCGCGTCGTCGGGCACGGCCCGTCGTTCCGGCTCGAGTCCCGCATTCCCGGCGGCGACGTGAATCCCTACCTCGCGTACGCGGCCACCATCGCGGCCGGCCTGCACGGCATCGAGCACGCCATCGAGCCCTCGCCCCGCTTCGACGGCAACGCGTACGCCGCCGAGCAGCTCGAACGCGTGCCGTCGAGCCTCGCCGAAGCGGCCGACGCATTCGCGAACTCGAAGGTCGCGGCCGACGCGTTCGGCGCCGACGTGCACGACCATCTCCTGAACACGGCCCGTCAGGAGCTCGCGCACTTCAACCGCGCGGTCACCGACTGGGAACGCCGCCGGAACTTCGATCAATGGTGAGCGAGTCGGAGCGCCCACTCGTCGCCGTCACCGGACGGCGGCTCGGCGAGTTCCCCAAATGGCCGCGCTCGCACGCGACGGTGTCGCCGCGCGGCTATCTCGACTCGATCACCCGGGCCGGCGCGTGGCCGGCGCTCATCGATCCGGTCGGGGACCCCGCCGGCCTCCTCGACCGTTTCGACGCGCTCGTGCTGACCGGCGGCGCCGACCTCGATCCCGCGACCTACGGCCAGACACCTCACGAGAAGACCTACGGCGTGAGCCGCGGCGTCGACGACTTCGAGATCGCGCTCGCCCGCGATGCGATCGCGCGCGGCCTGCCGACAGTCGCGATCTGCCGGGGCCTGCAAGTGCTCAACGTTGCGCTCGGCGGCACGCTGCACCAACACATCCCCGAGCATCCCGGCGTCGAGCCGCACGGTCGGCCCGGCGAGCCCAACGGCGGCCGCGAGCAGGAGATCAACGTCGAGCCCGGGACCCTGCTCGCCAAGGTCATGGGCACGAACCGGCCGGTGGGCACCTGTCACCACCACCAGTCGGTGTCCGAGCTCGGTGCCGACCTGCGCGTGGTCGCGCGGGCCGACGACGGCATCGTCGAAGGCCTCGAGCTCGACGGCGGCGCGGGCTGGCTCCTCGCGGTGCAGTGGCACCCCGAGGACACGGCCGAGACCGACCCCGCGAACCAGCGCCTCTTCGACGCGCTCGTCGCGGAGTGCCGCTGACCCCCCACCCCTCCGCCAACCGGCGTGAGCAGGCGGTCTATGAGACCGCGGTCTATGAGACCGCTCAGTCACGCCGGTTCGTCAAGTAATCGTGGCGCGGAGCTCGTGCTTGGGGACCTTGCCGCTGGGATTGCGCGGCATCGCGTCGATGATCTCGAGGCGCTCGGGGATCTTCTGGGTCATGAGCCCGGCCGATCGGCAATGGTCGAGCACACTCTTCAGATCGGGCGGCGCGGCCGGGTCGGCCGGCACCACGAACGCAACCACCATCTCACCGCGCTCCTCGTCGGGGATGCCGAGCACGGCCACGTCGGCGATCGCCGGATGCGCGTAGAGCACGTCTTCGACTTCCTTCGCCGACACGTTCTCACCCTTGCGGATGATGATGTCCTTGATGCGGCCGGTGATGAGGATCGCACCATGGGCATCGAAGCGCCCGAGATCGCCGGTGTGCAGGAAACCGTCGGGTGTGAACGCGTCGGCGTCGAGTGAGCTGTCGACGTAGCCGCGCATGACCTGCGGGCCCTGCACGACGATCTCGCCCTCTTCGCCGGCGGCGACTTCGTTGCCGTCGCGGTCGATGAGCTTGATGGTGACGCCGTCGTTGGGGCGGCCCTCGGCGAATCGCTTCACGTCTTCGTGGTCGTCGATATCGGTCTGGCAGACGATCGGCGCTTCCGTCATGCCGTAGCCCGCGGTCGTGCCGATGCTCGAGGGCACCACGGCCTTCAGCTCGTCGTGCAGTTGGGGCGGCCGGGCCGAACCTCCGCTCGGGAAGTCGCGCACCGTCCTGTAGGCGTCAGGATCGGCCTTGGCCTCCGCGATAAGCGCGGCGTGGATCGCCGCCGCGCCGTTGGCGAGCGTCACGCCGTGCTTGCGGATCAGCGTGGTGGAGGCCTGCGGCGTCCATGCCTCCATGAGCACCGCGGCCGAGCCGGTGAGCAGCGGCGTGAACACGCCGATGATGATCCCGCCCACATGCGTGAACGGGAAGGCGACGAGCGCGATGTCGTCGGCGACCACGTGGGTCTTGTGCGCGTACCCGATCGCTCCCGCGAGCACCGATCGGTCGGTGTGTTGCGCGCCCTTCGGCGCCGCGGTAGTACCCGACGTGTAGAAGATCCAGCGAACGGGATCGGCGGTCGGGTCGTCGAACACCGCGGGCGGCGCGGGCAGGCTCGCGGGATCCCCTTCAGGGTTCCAATGGTCGGCGACGAGCGTGTGCATCCCGTCGTTCTCGCCGGCGATCTGCTCCGCGAGCGCGGCGTAGTCGAAGTTGTTCCACACCGACGGCGTGACGAGCAGCCGGCAATGCGTCTGCGCGGCGATGAAGGAGATCTCACGCGCGCGGTAGATCGGCAGCATCGGGTTCTGCACCGCACCGAGGCGGCACAACGCGGCCACGAGCACCGCCGACTCCGTCCACGTCGGGAGCTGCCACGACACGTTCACGTCGGCGCCGACACCCAGGCCGAGAAGCCCGGCTGCCGCCCGCTCCGCCAGGTCGCGGTATTCGGCGAACGTCGTTTGGCGGTCACCGTCGTAGAGCATCACCCGATCGGGCGTGGCCGCGACGCGCCGCTCGATCAGCTCCCAGATGCTGCGAACGTCGTCAAGCATCGTCGTCCTCGTCAGATCGTCAGGCCACCGTCGACGGACACGATCGAGCCGGTCATGTACCGGCACGCGTCCGACGCGACGAACAGCGCAATGTTCGCGATCTCTTCCGGCTGCGAGTTCCCGAGCGGCGTCATGACCTTGCGGAACTCCTTCCACGTAACGCCTTCGGGCATCTTCGTGAATTCGTTCTGGAGCGGCGTCTCGATACCGCCCGGCGCGAGGCAGTTCACGCGAACGTGCCGCTTCAGGTATTCGTCGGCGAGCGCGCGGGTGAGGTTCACGACGCCGCCCTTCGAGGCGCAGTACGCGGCGCTGTAGGGCTGACCCATCAATCCGGCGTTGGACGCGATGTTGACGATCGACCCGCCGCCGTCGAGGAGGTGCGGGATCGCGGCCTGGCACACGAGGAACGTGCCCGTGAGGTTCACGCCGATGATGCGCTGCCACTCGTCGAACGGCGTCTCGGCCGAGTGCGAGAACCGGCCGATTCCCGCGCAATTGAACACCAACGACGGGCGGCCCAGATCCTTCGCGGCGGCGGCAACCGCCGGGCGCACCGAATCGGGGTTCGACACGTCGACCTCGTAGGCGCGGGCCTCGGACCCGATGTCGGCGACGGTCTTGCCCACCGCGTCGGCGACGATGTCGAGGCACGCCACCCGGGCGCCCTCGGCCGCGAGCTGCAACGCGGTCGCCCGCCCGAGCCCCGAACCGGCACCCGTCACGAGCGCCACTCGTCCGTCGAAACGCGCCATCTGTGCCTCCGTCGCTGGTTCGGGCGACGGAATCTAACGCGCCGTCAGATTCCGGCTCAACGCGGCCCGCCCGGGAGCCGACGCGGCGCGCGAGCCGCCTCCGACCACGACCGATGCCGACGCGGGAAACGGCCCGCCGGAACGAGGCCGGCGGGCCGTCTCGCCTCGAATCCCTGGGGGGAAGGGACAGGGAGGCGATTCCCACGTTCCAAATCGGTCGCGCCGCCGCCCAGATGAGAGGAAAAGTCGCCACGCACGGTGACCACGGCACCGGGCTGATCCGCCGCGCGCCTCGCAGCGAATCTCCCGTGACGCGCGCCGGCACCGCAGCCGGCGGCGAAGCGAACGAGGAGACCGCAATGGGTGCGAACGCGAAGTTGATCCAGGAGGCCTACGACGCATTCGGACGAGGCGACGTCGGCGTCGTCATCGGCATGCTCGACGCGAACGTCGAGTGGGTGTCGCCCCGGTCGTTGCCGCACGGCGGCGAGTTCTCCGGACCGGCGCAAGTCGGCAAGTTCTTCGAAGGCATCGGCGCCGCCTGGGACTCCCTCACACTCGACATCGAGTCGGTCGACGAAGCGGGAAACAACGTGTTCGCCGTCTTGCGGGCCGATGGCACCTTGAAGAGCGGCGAGGCGCGCACCTACGGCGCCGCGCACGTGTTCGAGATCCGCGACGGCAAGATCGTCCGCTGGCGCGAATACGTCAACCAGATCTGACCGCTAGTTCACGAGGCGGTCGCGTCCTTCCCAGTAGGGCGCACGCAGCTTGAACTTCTGCAGCTTGCCCGTCGCGGTGCGCGCGAGCGTTTCCCGGAACTCGACCGCGGTCGGGCACTTGAAATGTGTGAGCCGGGCGCGGCAATGCTCGATGACGTCGTGCTCGGTGAGCGACGCGCCGGGCGCGACCACCACGAGCGCCAGCACGGTCTCGCCCCACTTCTCGTGCGGCACTCCGACCACCGCGACCTCGATCACTGCCGGGTGCGAGAAGATGCAGTCCTCGACCTCGATCGACGACACGTTCTCGCCGCCGGAGATGATCACGTCCTTCTTGCGATCGGCGATCGCGAGGTAGTGCTCGTCGTCGATCGAGCCGCCGTCACCGGTGTGGAACCAGCCGTCGCGGATCGCCTCCGCGGTCTGCTCCGGCTGCTCCCAGTAGCCGGCCATCACGACGTTGCTCGCGGCGAGCACCTCGTTCTCGGCATCCACCGAGAGCCGCACACCGAGTGCCGGCGCCCCGGCGCGCCCGAGCCGTTGGGCGCGTTCCTGCGGCGTGAGCGCGTCGTACTCGGCGCGGCTGCGGTTCATGGTGAGAAGTGGCGACGTCTCCGTGAGCCCGTAGATCTGGATGAACTCCCAGCCGAGGTCGGTCTCGACCCGTTCGATGGTGCGGGTCGGCGGCGGCGCGCCCGCAACGACGATCCGCGTGCGACCGTGGCCGGGTATGGCGCCGGCCCACTCTTGCGCGGCGTCGAGCACCGCGTTGACGACCGCCGGCGCGCCGCACAACAGCGTGACGCCGTGCGCTTCCACGCGGCGCAGGATCTCGCCGCCGTCGACCTTGCGCAACACGACGTGCTGCCCGCCCATGCCGGTCACCGCGTACGTCATTCCCCAGCCGTTGCAGTGGAACATCGGCAGTGTGTGGAGGTACACGTCGCGGTCGTTCACCGAGGATTGCCAGCCGAACGTCGCCGCGTTGATCCAGATGTTGCGGTGGGTCATCTGCACGCCCTTCGGACGCGCGGTCGTGCCACTCGTGTAGTTGATCGTCGCGGTCGCGTCCTCGTCGGGCTCGCGCCAGGGCTCCGGTTCGACCCCGAAGCGGTAGAGCTCTTCGTCGGACGCGGCGCCGAGCACCAGGCGGCGTTTGCACTGCACGCTCGCGAGCGACTCGTCGAGCTCGGGGTCGACGAGGAGCATCGATGCACCGGAGTGGTCGACGATGTAGGAGATCTCGTCGGCGCTCAGCCGGAAGTTGATCGGCACGAGCACGCGTCCGGAACCACTGACGCCGAACAGCGCCGTGAAGAGACGGGCGGAGTTGTGCGACACGATCGCGATGCGCTCGCCGGTGCCGATCCCGAGCGCGTCGAGACCGGCGGCCTGGGCGCGGGCCCGGCCCGCGATCTCACGCCAGGTCCCGGATCCCCACGACTCGGCCGGCTGGTCGGGCTCGTCGACGACGCCGACGCGCTCGCCGTAGACCAGCTCCGCACGCTCCATGAAGTCGTTGACGGTCAGCGGGACCCGCATCGAGCATCTCCTCTCCCAGCCACTTCCGGTCCGGTCCCCGCCACTGTGTCATGATCGACGCGGCCGCGCTACGACGACACCGAGGAGATACGCGATCCGCCACTCGCGCCCTGCCATCGCGAAAGGTCTCGCGGTCGGGTCGGTCGCGGTCGCGCTCGTCGCGGCCGCGTGCTCCGGCTCGACGACGGTGCACGCGCGCCCGTCGCGTCCGGCACCGCGCGGGATCGCCCCGACGGCGCTCGTGAACCCGTTCATGGGGACCGGTGTCGGCGGCGCCGCGGTCGGCGACATTCACACGTCGCCCGCAGCCGCCGTGCCGCTCGGCATGATGGAGTGGGGGCCCGACACGTCGCCGCACCGGTCGTACGGCGGCGGCTACCAAGACGGCGACACCGCCCTCTCCGGCCTGAGCCTCACGCATCTCAGCGGTCCGGGCTGTCCGGCCTACGGCGACATCCCGATCCTGCCGACCGTCGGCGCGATCACAGGGCCGCCCGAGAAGACGACCGCCCGCTTCGATCCGGCAACGCAGCACGCAACGCCGGGCCGCTACACGGTCGGGCTCGGCGCTCCCGCCGTCACCGTCGATCTCGCCGTGACGACGCGCACCGGGCTTGCCAAGATGACGTTTCCGCCGACGACCGCGGCCAACGTGTTGTTCAAGGTGGCCGACAGCGCAGCGGGCTCGACCGCCGCGACCACTCGCATCGTCGGCGACCGCGAGATCACCGGATCCGTCACCTCGGGCGAGTTCTGCGACACGATCGGCGCCTACACGCTGCACTTCGACGCCCGGTTCGACCGCCCGTTCGAGCGGGTCGCGACCTGGCAGGGATCCCACATCGTGGCCGGTGCTCGCACCGGCCACGGCCCCCATTCCGGCGCGGTGATCACGTTCGACACGACGCACGATCCGGTCGTGAACATGAAGGTCGGCATCTCGTTCGTCAGCGACGCCGACGCCGTGACCAACCTCGAGGCCGAGAACCAGGGTTGGAGCGTCGGCGCGCTCGCCGCCAGCGCGGCGAGCGAATGGAACGCGCTCCTCGGCCGCATCGCGATCTCGGGCGGCACGACGTCGGAGCGGCAGACGTTCTACTCGGCGCTCTACCACTCGCTGCTCTCCCCCAACGTCTTCAGCGACGTGAACGGCGACTACGTCGGGTTCGACCACAAGGTCCACACCGCGCACGGATACACGCAGTACGCGAACTTCTCGGGCTGGGACATCTACCGCTCCGAGGTGCAACTGCTGGCGTTGGTCGTGCCCGGCGAAACCGGCGACATGATGCACTCGCTGCTCACCGACTACGAGCAGAGCGGGTTCCTGCCCAAGTTGCCCTACGCCGACTACGAAAGCGCGGAGATGAACGGCGACTCCGCGGATCCGATCCTCGCCGACGCGTACGCGTTCGGAGTGCACAACTTCGACGCGCACGAGGCGTTGCGCGCGATGGTCAAAGGCGCCGATACCGTCGGCACGCAGGCCGGCTGGGACGTCGAGCGCCAGGACAACGACGAGTATCTCCGCCAGGGCTGGATCCAGGTGGATCGCCGCGACAAGACCTCGCTCGACTACACGATCGGCGGGTCGGAGACCTTGGAGTACGCGATCGACGACAGCGCGATCGCGCAGCTCGCCGGCGCGCTCGGCGACCACACGACGGCGGCGACGTTCACGAAACGGGCCGGGAACTGGCACACGCTCTTCAATCCCGCCACTGGCTACCTCGCCGCGAGACGCCCCGACGGCAGCTTCCCGCCGGGCCCTGCTTTCCAACGTTCGCCGCTCCCCGGGATCGGCCAAGACGGTTGGGAAGAGGGCAACGCGATCCAGTACACGTGGAGCGTCCCGCAGGACCTTCGTGGGCTCTTCGACGCGATGGGCGGGAACTCGGCGGCCGTCACGCAACTCGATCGGTTCTTCACGTACCTCAACACCAGTCGCAAGCAACCGTACGACTGGGCGGGGAACGAGCCTGCGCTCGGCATCCCCTGGGAATACGACTACGCGGGCGCGCCCTGGCGCACGCAAGACGTCGTGCGCCGGATCGTCACCGATCTCTACGCGCCGACACCGAACGGCGAGCCCGGGAACGACGACGTCGGCGCGATGTCGTCGTGGTACGTGTGGGCCGCGATCGGCTTGTATCCCGAGACTCCGGGCACTGCCAACCTCGTGCTGGCCAGCCCGCTGTTCTCGCACGTCCGCATCACGCTGGCCAACGGTCGCAACATCGACATCACCGCGCCCGGCGCGTCGGACGCGAACCGCTACGTGCAATCGCTGCAGGTGTCGGGCCTCGACGCGCCTACCGCCTGCGGTCGGACGGCATACGTCTGCCCCTGGCTGCCGGCCGCCGTGCTCACTTCCGGCGCGCAGCTGCACTTCTCACTCGGCGCCGACCCGAACGAAGCGTGGGGCATCGCGCCGGCGGCCGCACCGCCGTCGATCACCGAAATCGCACGTCGCGGCTGAACCGCCGGTCGTACGCTCGGCAGATGCCCTTCACGCGCTGGCACATGCAGCTCGGTCTCGGCGGGCTCGCGTTGATCCGTGCGGGCTCCGTCTCCGACGACGCGCAACTCGACGCGTTCGTCGCCGGCCTCACCCGGCCCCGGCCGACCGATCCCGACATCGCGCGCGTGGCGGGCGGCGGCGTCGAGCACGACGTCGTGTCGGGTTACGCGCGCTGGGCGCCGGTGTACGACGCGCCGGGCAACCCGCTGATCGAGCTCGAGCAACCCGCGGCCCGGGAGATCCTCGGAGCGTGGCCGCCGGGCTGGCGCGTCCTCGATGCCGCGTGCGGCACCGGCCGCCACACCCTGCACCTGGCCGGCCTCGGCCAGGCAGTGGCGGGCGTCGACCAGTCGCGCGAGATGCTCGACGCCGCGCGTAGCAAGGCGGTCGCGGACGGATCGGCGATCCCGTTCGCGTTGGGCTCGACGATCGCGTTGCCGTTCCCGACCGATGCGTACGACGCCGCGGTGTGCTCGCTGCTGTTCGACCATCTCCCGACGATCGATCCGACGGTCGCCGAGTTGGCGCGCGTCGTTCGCCCGGGCGGACGGCTGCTGATCTCGAACATCCATCCGAGCATGGGCATCGTCGGGGCCCACGCCGCGTTTCGCGACGCGAACGACGAAGCGCACTTCATCCGGAGTCACGTGCACTCGGTGTCGACCTACCTGCAGTCGTTCCGCGACCACGGGCTCACCGTGCTGCAGTGCGTCGAGCCCGCATGGCACATCGACATGGCCATGGCCAAGTTCGGCTACGCCGGCGAGTCGGTGGTCCGCGCGGCCGTGGTCGGGCTCCCGATGGCGCTCGTCTGGGAGCTGGAAGCGTGATCGACCTCGTCGAACGGCATCGGGTCGCCGGCAACGGCTTCGCGCGCGTCGCCGGTCTGGTGCCCGCCGATCAATGGGACCGCCCCACGCCGTGCACCGAGTGGGACGCACGAATGCTGGTCGAGCATGTGATCGGCTTCCACGAGTTCTTGCTGTTGCGACCGATGGGCGTACGCGCGCACCGGCCGAAGTCGGGTCCCGCCGAACGGTGGGCGGCCACGTCGCTCGCGCTGTTCACCGCGCTCGACACCGAAGGAGCACTCGATCGGGCAACGGAGCTGCCCGGCGGCGGCGAGAGCACGCCGCGCACGATGCTCGACGCGCTCACCACCGACGTGCTCGTGCACACCTGGGACCTCGCACGGGCGGTCGGCATCGATCCCGAGTTGGATCGTCAGCTCTGCGCCCGCGCCTACGAAGCCCGGCGCGCCGCCGACCTCGCTGCGAGCTCCGACATGTACGCGCCGCCGGTCACAGTCGATCCCGGCTCCGATACCGAAACGCTGCTGATCGCGTTGTGGGGACGCGATCCGGCGTGGGTGGCGCCCTAAGTTCCCGGGTCTTCGCCGATCTCCTTGAGCGCGGTCGCGAGCGCGGCGCGCAGGCGACGCGCGGTCGCCGGGCTGAGATGGCCGACGAGCCCGGTGCCGGGCCGCCCGTTCTCCTCGAACGTCACCTCGACGCGCGGGTCCTCGCACTCCTCGCAGTCGTCGAGCACCGCGACGATCCAGTTGACCTGCACGCGCTCCGGATCACCGGCAGGGTGGTCGTCGATGCCGTAGTCGGCGAGCTTCTTCATGGTCGAAGTCTGGCACTTCTTCGCCGTCGTACGATCGCGACTCATGCGCGTGTCGGTGGTCGGCTGCTCCGGTGCGGGAAAGACCACGTTCGGTCGAGCTCTCGCGGCGAGGCTCGGGGTCGAGTTCGTCGAGCTCGATGCGATCTTCCATCAGCCCGGGTGGACCGAGCTGCCCGACGACGAGTTCCGGGCGCGAGTGCAGGCGGCTACGGCGACCGACAGCTGGGTCGTCGACGGGAACTACGGCGCGGTCCGGCCGATCGTCCTCGAGCGCGCCACGACCGTCGTGTGGCTCGACTACTCGCGGTCGCGGGTGATGCAGCAGGTGATCCGGCGGTCGGTCGGGCGCGCGATCACGCAACGCGAGCTGTGGAACGGGAACCGCGAGAATGCACGCGAATGGATCAAGCCCGACCATCCGATTCGTTGGGCCTGGTCGCAGCACGCGCGCAAGCGCGCCGAATACGAAGCGCGATTCGGCGATCCCGAGCACCGGCACCTCGACGTGCAGCGATTCCGGACCCCGCCGGCCGCACGCGCCTGGCTGGAGGCGGTCTGAGCTCCTGACGCGCCGGGTCGACGCCACTGCGTTTCCTTCATTCTCGGTGCAGTGGACCGATCAGGACCGAAGTGGACTGTCGGAGAAGGTGCCGCGCCCGCGGTGGGCAAGGTTTCACGCTGGTCGAGCTCCTCGTGGTGATCGTCATTCTCGGCGTGCTGTCGGGGGTTGTCGTCCTCGCCGTCGGCAAGCTCACCTCGACCAGCGGCGCCACGGCGTGCTCGGCCGACGCGCGCGTCGTCACCGACGCCGAGGAGGCGTATGCGGCCCAGCACCTCCAGTACACGAGCGAAGCCAACCTCGTCGCGGCCGGGCAACTGCAGAGCGCGTCGAACATGCATGACGTCGTGCTGAACGGCGGGAGCTACGACATCGTCGCGACCGGTCAATGCGCCGACGCCGGGTCGGTCGCGTCGGGCGGCGGAAGCGGCGCGGGTGGCGGCACGGGCGTGAGCGTGCAACTCCTGAGCAGCACCAGCGCCGGCCTGGCCGGCGCCCAGGTCGAGTACCTCGGCGGCTCGTGGCTGTCGCTCGGAACCACCGGCACCGATGGAACCGCGACCAGCAACGTGCCCGACGGCACCTACCAGTTCCGGGTCGACTACCGCGGCCAGACCCAGACCCTTCCGGCGACGCCGGCCGCGGCCGGCACACCGGTGGTCGTGCACACCGTTCCCGTCGCCGTCCACCTGACCGGCGGCGCCGGCGACCACAGCGGCGCGGCGATCGCACATGAGGGCAACGACGGTTTCTGGATGACCGACGACTCGACCGACGCGAGCGGCGCGTCGGGAGCCGAGTTGCTGCCGGGGACTTACACGTTCCGCGCCGACTTTCACGGCGAGACGAACCTCTCGTCGCCTACGGGCGTGTTGAGCTCGACGACCGCAACGTTTCCGTTGACGACGGTCACGGTCGGGGCGGGTGAAGCCGGCGCCGCGGTGGAGCACCGGGCCAACAACGGCGAATGGATCAGCGACGGCGTTTCGAACGCGGGCAAGACCGCGACCTTCGACGCGCTCGCCGGCAACTACACCGCGCGCGCCCACCGGCACGACGGCAGCACACCGCAAGCCGACACCGCTGTCGGCGGCGGCACGACATCGGTGAACCTGCCGTGACCACGACCAACCGACTCAGCCGGACGAGAACACTCAAGGAACGGCGGGCGCGCGTCGACAACGCACGCGTCGCACCTGTCGTGGAAGCCGCACCAACCCGCGAACCGGCCATCGTCGGCGAGCGAGCAGGTACGGCTCCCAGGACAGGTGCGCGGTGCGTACCCCGACCGGCGGAGGCGACCCCGTGACGGCCCTCGACCGGCGCCACTTCCTCGCGTTGCTCGCGGCGTCGGGCACGCTCGCGATCGGCGCGCGCGGGCTCCGCGCGTTGGGCGCGGCCGCCTCCGATCCGCCGTCACTCGTATGGCGTCTCGACTCGCACTGGGGCTACCCCACGGGGCACGGTCAGAAGACGCACTGCCAGTGCAACGCGTGCGTGCACCACGCGAGCAACAAGGTGTTCGCGACCCGAGCCGACGCCGACGCCGGCCGCGCGCACACGAACTGCGTGTGCCAACCGCGAGCCGTCCAGATCGACGCGACGAAGTTCAGCACGCTCTTCCCGAGTGGGAGCGGCTCGGTCGACCTGCGCACTCCTGGTGTCGCGTCCGCGTACCAGAGCGCGCTCGCTTCCGGCCGGGCGAGCTGACCCTGGGCGTTCCTCAGACGGTGGGTTCGGCGATGCCGAGCACCTTGCGAATCTGCGTCCACGTCGCGTCGGGCAGATTCTCCAACGTCGGCGCCGCGTGCCCGTTGACCGTGACGCCGATCACGTAGCAGGAAAGCGTCGCGACGATGTCGGGCTTGGCCGTAGGTGACGACGCGAACTCGAGGCGGTAGATGACGGCGTTCTCGCCGACGTAACCGCACTCCCTGAAGCCGAGCGGATCGGGGGCCGCTTCGAGCCGGGTGTCGTTGAACGCCTTCACAATCGGACCCATCACCTGTGGATCCGTGACGATCACGTGCTTCCCGACCGGCTTACCCGGCTCGTACGCGGGAATCGTGCTCGCGATCAGCACACGGTCGCGTGCCGGGACGTATTCGCCGGCCGGCCGCGGTTGGGTCCACGCGACCTTGGCGTCGAGGCGCACATAGGCGGGCCCGGGTTTCGGGCCCGCGATCCTCACCGACAATTCGGCGTAGCTGATGTTCAGCGGCAGGATCTCGAGGTCGTCGTCGACTCCGAACGTCTGTTGCAAGGCGACGGTCCCCGACGAATCGCCGCCGCTACGGAAACCTCGCGGTATGTTCGCCTGGAACCAGTGCCACAGGTCGTACGGAGTCTGGTCAATCGTGAAGTCTCGGTGCGCGTAGAGCAGGTTGCCGACATCGGAGTGCGGGACGAAGCCGGCGAGCGCGGCCGCTCCGGCGCGGTCGTCGCATGCGCACCGGGCGGGAGCAGCGCGTCGTCGAGGAGACGCCGCTGGAGTGCGATCGCCGTCTCCTTCGGCGTGGCCGACGCAGTGCGGGCCGTCGGCGCGGCCGTGCTCGACGCGCGCCGCGCCGTGTGTCCACCCGACGAGCATCCGGCCGCGAGAACCGCAAGCAAGGCCATGCACGAGATTCGCCTCATACCGGTGTGACGACGCCTCCGTGCGATCGGTTCCACGGCTCAATGATGCACGCCGCCACCGCGCGGAGAAACTGCCCGTCAGGAGCCGGGTGAGTTGGTGATCGTCGCGGTAGCCCGGCACGGCTGGCCGCGCAGGCCGGGGCACGCCGGTAGGCCGGGCGCGACGTTGACGCCCGACACGACCGGCAAGACGATGCCCGACGCGAACGCGCCGCCCCGGCCGATCGTGTTCACCTCGTGCCCCTGCGCGGGCAGGTCGGTGAACGACCACGCCGGGCGCGAGTCACCGGGCGCGTCGATGATCACGCGAATGCGCGAGCCGGCACGGAACACGTGGGCGAACGGGAACACCTCCACCCGTGCGCTCACGAACTTGCCGCTCGGCAACGGTTGCACCGCGGCCTTGGTGAGCGGGTGCGTGGGGCGCAGCTCACTCGCGTCGGGCGCGAGCGCACGATCGCTCGCGCGCAGCCAGCCGTTCTGCACGTAGACCTCCTGGCCGTCGGGCCGCACCTCGGTGATCGTGACCTGCACGTCGGTGTCAGTTGCGGTCGATTTCAGCCAGAGGTCGACGCTCGAGTCGCCGATCACGGTCACGTCGTGGTCGAGCGGCGCGGTCTCGTAGGCGAGCGCCGTGCCGGCCGCGGGCGCGTTCCACATGAACTTCGGCAGCTGCACCCACGTCGCCGTGGTCGAGGCGTTGGCGATGGTCGTCTCGTGCTGGTGCGACGGGTCGTACACGTAGGAGTCGGCCGCGGTCGCGCTCGGCGCGGCATCCACCAGCGAACCGTCGGCGCCGAAGTACCACCGGGTGGGCGTGTTGGCGACCGGCCACGACGAATAATCGGCCTCGAAGCGCGCCTGCGGTGCACCCGGGACGGCGCCGCCACCGTTCTCGAACAGCACGCGTATCCGCGGGAAGGCGTCGAAGATCTGCTTCGCCTGCGCGTACGAAGTCACGTTCGCGAACGGGTCGGGTGGCAGCGGCGCGCTCACGCCGAACGCCATGTTCGCGACGGTGTCGGCGACGACCTTCGTGAACGCGGTCTGGTGCGGGACCTTCTGGGCCACGAAGATCGAGAGGAACTGGATCCAACGCGCGAGCACTGCCGGGTCGAACGGGTCGGTGTGGCTGCCGTTCTGCACGGTGAACCACGCTTCCTTCGTGCCGGTGAAGTGGCTCAACAAGTTGGCGAAGTAGCCGCCGGTCTGCTCGTCCTGCCAGTCGCCGGCGAAGAACGTCGGGACGTTGATCTTGTCGACGAAGTGCTCGGGCGAGAGCGGGAGACCGATCGCGTCGGTCCAGAAGTTCTGGGTCTTGATCTCCTGGATGACGTCGGGTGCCTGGCTGTGCAGCGCCTGGTTCGCGAGGCACGTCTTGTCGCCACCCTTGATGCGATCCGTCGCCCACGACTGACCGCCACCCGGTGCGGGTTCGGCATTCTGCTGGCGCTCCTTCGCCCACCCGACCGCGAAGCCGGAGTTCAGCACGCCGCCGGGATCGAGCGTGCCCCTGATCGTGTCGTCGATCACCGACAACGGCGCGATCGCCGCGAGGTGCGGTGGGCGCAGCTGCGCGACGAAGAGCTGGCTGATCGCCGGGTAGGAGATGCCGACCATCCCCACCTTGTGGTGCGCGACCCACGGCTGCGCGGCGATCGTCTCGATCGCGTCGTAGCCGTCGGTCGACTGCAACTGCTCGAAGTAGTTGAACGCCCCTCCCGAGCAACCCGTGCCGCGCATGTTGATGCCGACGGTCGCGTAGCCGAGCGCCTGGGTGATGAGCGTGCTCGGCTGCGGCGCCTTCGGATCGGCCGGCGAGTACCCGGAGTACTCGATCACGGTCGGGTACGGACCCTTGTCGGCCGGCCCCGGCAGGTGCACGGTCATCGACAGCAGGATGCCGTCGCGCATGCGGATGTAGCCGTAGCCGTTGCCGATCTTCTGATCCGAGTAGGTCGACGCCGGCGGCGGCGTGGTCCACGAGGTCACGTCGAGGCCACCGCTCGCAACGAGTTGGGCGCCGGTCCCCGCCGCGACGCGATAGCCGGAGCCCACGCTCACGTTGCGGAAGATGAGGCTGCCGTGCGAGTCGGCGGCCGCGTGCGCGACCACCGCGCCCGCGGAGCTCACGACTTGGAGGTTCTCGCCCGCCCGCGCGCCGGTGACGTAGATCTGGCCGACCGACCCACCGGCCTCGAACGGCGCGGCGCCCGCGTGGGAGAGATCGATGCCGGGGTTCGGCTTCGCCGCGTGCGAGCCGCCGGAGCTGCTGCTCGAGCACGCGCCCAGCACCACCGCGGCAACCACGACAAGACAAACCGGCGCGATCCGACGACGCGGTGCCGACATGAACCCCCCTCAAGGCTGCTCGACAGTGTTCGCGGAGGCTAACGCCCCCTTGACTCGGCGCATCGCCGCGTAGAATATGCCAAGTAGTAGCTTGTTTGAATCCCCTCCGAGGTGGACGATGACCACGAACGACGTCCGGGCCGGTTCGCTCTCCGAGTTGCGGTCGACCGGGAGGTTGCTCACCAAGGTCGGCACGCTGCCGGTCGTCGTCTTCTGGGACGAGAACGCGGCGTTCGCGATCGAAGATCGTTGCCCCCATCTCGGTTTCCCTTTGCACCAGGGCACCGTCGAGGCCGGCCTCGTCACCTGCCACTGGCATCACGCGCGCTTCGACCTCGTGTCGGGGTGCACGCTCGATCTCTGGGCCGACGACGCGCGCGGATTCGACGTCGACGTGCACGGCGACGACGTCTTCGTACGTCCGAGAGTGCACGCCGACCCCGTGGGTCATCTCCAGGCCCGGCTCCGCAACGGCCTCGAGGACGACATCTCCCTCGTGGTCGCGAAGTCGGTGCTCGGCCTGCTCGACGCGGGAGTGCCGGCATCGGAGATCGTGCGCACCGGTGTGGAGTTCGGCACGCGCTATCGCAGCTCCGGCTGGGGCGCGGGCCTGACCGTGCTCGTCGCGACGGCCAACCTCCTCCCCCAGCTCGCGCCCGACGACCAGGCCCTCGCGCTCGTGCACGGCCTCACGTTCGTCGCGCGCGACACGCACAACCACGCGCCCCGCTTCGCAGTCGGTGCGCTCGAGACGCAGGCCGTGCCCGTCGATCGACTCGGCAACTGGTACCGGCGCTTCGTCGACACTCGCTCCTCCGACGCGGCCGAACGCACCCTCGAGACCGCGCTCGCCGAACCGGGCCGGCTCGCCGACGTGGAGACGATGATGTTCGCGGCCGTCACCGATCACGTCTTCATCGACGGCGGACACACGATCGACTTCACCAACAAGGCGTTCGAGGCGGTGGAACACCTCGGCAAGGACGCGGCCGGCGAGATCTTGCCGACGTTGGTGCGTCAGACCACCGCCGCGTCGCGCTCGGAGGAGTTCGGCGAGTGGCGTCATCCGCACAACCACGCCGCGCTCGCGCGCCGCACGATCGAGTCACTCGACGCCGCGCTCACCGCCGGCCGAGCTCGACGCGGCGAGTTCGCCGATGTCGGGGCGCTCGGATGGCAGCTCCTCGACGACGATCCCGAAGTGGTTGCGGGCGCGCTCCTCGACGCGCTGCGCGCGGGCGCCGACGAGGAGCAGATCGGCCGCGCCGTCGCCTATGCGGCCGCGCTGCGGATCGCGCGCTTCCACGTGCAGAACGACCACGGCGACTGGGACACGGTGCACCACGCGTTCACCGCGGCCAACGGACTCCACCAGGCCCTCCAACGCCGGCCCACGGTCGAGTTGCTGCGGGGCGCCGTGCACGCCGCGCTGCGCGTCAATCTCGACCGGTTCCTGAACGTGCCCGCGGCCCGGCTCCCCCACGCGAGCGCCGGCCGTCTCGACGCGCTCGCCCATTGCTTCGACGTGCAGGGTCTGGTCGACGAGGCCGGCAACGAGGCGTACGGCTTCTTGCAGGGCGGTGGGACACGAGCGGAGCTCGTCGCGGCCCTCGGGCACGCGCTGCTCGCCGAGGACGCGGAGTTCCACTGGTACCAGGTGTTGGAAGCGGGTGTGCGCCAGTCGCAGCAGTGGCCCGAAGCATCCGAAGAAGCCGCGCTCGTGCTCACGGCGGTGGCGCGTTTCCTGTCGGCGCACACTCCGACGCGCCGCGAGCTCCCCACGGTCGTGCGCATCGCCACCCGCCTCCGGCGCGGCGAAGCCCTCTACGAAGACGAGAACGAGATCAGCGATTGACGAGGGCGGCGGCGAGCTCGCGCCACTCGGCTCGGGGTACCTCGTTGTCGGGTCGGATCACCTGGATGCACACGTGATCGGCGCCCGCGTCGCGCATCGCCTGCACGCGGGCGACGATCGCGTCGACCGCACCCCACGCGACGATGGCGTCGACCAACCGGTCGCTGCCCTGATGCGCGAAGTCGTCGTCTCCGTAACCGAAGTCGCGCAGGTTGTTCGTGTAGTTGGGGAGGCCGACATACGTAGCGGTGTGCCGGCGCGCGGTCGCCCGTGCAGACGCGGGATCGGTGTCGAGCACCACCGCGAGCTCGACGCCGATCAGCGCGTCGGGGCCCAGGACCTCGCGCGCACGCGCCACGTGCTCGGGTGGCACGAAATAGGGGTGGGCGCCGGCCGCGCGGTCGCGGGCGAGACCCAGCATCCGGGGGCGGAGCGCGGCGAGCACGCGCGCATCGGCCGGGAACGGCACGGTGGCCGCGTCGAGGCCGTCGAGATACTCGACCATCTTCGAGTACGGCTTGGTGTAGCGGCCCGGGTGCTCGTGATCGATGAGCGGCGCATGGCTCACGCCGAGCCCGAGGAGGAAGCGCGCCTTCCAGTCGTCGTTCCACGACGCGCGCCGGGCTGCAACTTCTGCCGGCTCGTGCATCCACACGTTGAGGATGCCCGTGGCCACGACCGCGCGCTTCGTCGCGCCGAGCAACGTCTCGATCGCGCCCAGCACGTCGCCGCCCACATCGGGAATCCACATCGCGTTGTAGCCCAGCTCGTCGAGCTCGGCCGCCGCTTCGGCAATCGGCCCCGCGTCGCCGTAGCGCAGGTGGCCTGACCACACACCGGTTCCGCTCAGTGCCATGAGCGCTGAACCTAGTGCGTCTCAGCCGCCGCCGATGTCGACGTCGTATGCGGCGAAGATGAGGTCGGCGCCGCGTTGGCGGTGGTGTGCGAGCGCGCAGAGCATCTCGGTGAGGTCGGCGCGCAGCGTGTCGACGAACTGCTCGTGATCGGCGTCGAGAAGCACCTGATGCAGCGCCTTCTCGGCCCGGGTGATCACACCGAGAATCTCGTTGTGCTCGCGCCGCAGGCGCGCGGCCGGCGTCGACAACCGCGGCGACTCTTCGACGAGCTCGTCGAGGAACGCGCCGGGTGCTTCGGTCTCGACGATGTGACGCGTCCACACGTCGTGCAGCGACGCCAGCGATTCGACGACCCCTTGCCGCCACTCTTCGACGCGATGCGGCGCCGGCGCGGCGAGGGCGCGCTCGAGCCCGCTCATCGCGGCTCGTAATCCCGCGCGTCTCGAACGCACCCCCTCGATCACCTCGGGCACGGCGGCACCGGCCGGAGTGGACCCGTCGGCGGTCAATACACCGGCGCGGGTGGTGTCGAAACGGCGGTAACGGGCCATCGCCGACCTCCTCGGGGGGAATACTCCGACGGTACCCCTCATGGCAAGGCCTGGGAAACGCGGTCAGCCGCGGGCCGGATCCTCCGAACGCGCCGGCGAACGCAGGGCCGGCATCACCTGCGACGCGAAGAGCTCGAGGCTCGCCCAGGCCAGGTCGGGCGGCAGGCCGCCGGCCAGCGGGCTCAGGGTGACGCTGCCGTCAGGTGGAACCTGTTCCAGCCGTTCGCGCACCTGCTCGGGGGTGCCCACGACGAACTGCGGCGACGCGCGCAGATCGTCGACCGTCTCTGCCTTCACGCCGGGAGTCGAGTGCTGGCCCGGCGTCTGGTACGAGGCGTAGGTCTGGGCCTCGTACAGCACGTAGGGGCCGATCTGCGCCCACGCGCGCTCGGGGTCGTCGGCCACGTGCACGAACGTCGGCCCGACCGTCTCGACCACGAAGCCCTTGTAGCCGACCCGCTCACCTTCCTCGAAGTACGCGTCGCGCACGACCTGGTCGGTGTTCATGGGCAGCATCGGCAACCGCAACCGCGCCGCGCGCCGCGCCGCGGCGGGCACGCCGCCTCCGACCAGGAGCATCGGATGCGGTCGCGTCGCCGGCTTCGGTGTGACCGTCACCGACCGCCCGCGCCATTCGAACGGCTCTCCGTTCCACGCCTCCAACATCACCTCGACGTACTCCTCGAGGATGCGCCCGCGCGCCGCGTGCTCCATCCCTGCCATCTCGAACTCCTCCGGGCGGTAGCCCGCACCCACCACCACCCAGAGCCGGCCGGGCGCGGAGTTGTCGAGCACCGCGATTTGCTCGGCGACGCGTATCGGGTCGTGCAACGGAAGGATCGCCGCGCTCACCATCACTCGCGCCTGCTTGGTACGGCCGAGCAGGATGCCCGCCATCGCCAACGGCGCGGGCTGCCAGCCGTCGTCGATCCCGTGGTGCTCCGAGAGCACCAGCAGATCGAAGCCGTTGCGGTCGGCCCAGTCGTACTGCTCGAGCGCGGCCGCGTAGATGTCACGCGTCGACGCGGGCCCGAACGCCGGAGCGCGGAAGTCGTGCCGCATGCAGAGGTAGGGCATCGAGGTTCCCTCTCGTCTTCAGGTCAGCTCAGCGCGACACGCGTGAGGTGCGGACCGATCTCCTCGCCGAAACGCGTCACTTGCTCGCAGAGCTCGTCGGCCGATCGCGCCGCGAAACGAACCTGCACGTGCGAGACGCCGATCGCGCCGAGCCCGTTGATCCAATCGATGATGCGGTCGTTGCCGTTCATCGCGAATCTCGGCAGCTCCCAATCGGCCTTCCCGACGTACACGCCCGCGTGATAGCCGACCTCGGGCACGGCACCGGGTCGCACCCGGTCGCGCTCGCGCAGGATGTATTCGATGTCGGCGGCGAGGCGATCGGGCGGCGTCGCCTGCGGGATCCACCCGTCGCCCACACGTGCGACCCTGCGCAACGCGGGCTTGCCCGAGCCGCCGATCCAGATGGGCGGATGCGGTTGTTGCACGGGCCGCGGACGCTGGCCGACGTCGGCGTACGAGTAGCGCGCGCCGGAGTGCGGCGCCCATTCGTCGGTCCAGGCGCCGAAGATCGCGTCGATCGACTCGTCGGTGATCGCACCCCGCTCCGCGAACGGCACGCCCAGCGCCGCGAACTCGCCCTCGACGTGCCCGGCGCCCACGCCGAACAGCAACCGTCCGTTCGACAGCGCGTCGACGGTCGCGAACGCCTTGGCCGTCTCCAGCGGGTGCCGGTACGCGGCGACGTACACGTTGGTCATCAGCCGCGTGCGCGTCGTGTGCGCGGCGAGGAAGCCGAGCGTCGCGACCGGGTCGAACCAGGTGGTGGACATCGCCTCGGCCGGCTCGCGCGGGATCGCGACGTGGTGGCAGGCGGCCACGTAGAGGAACCCGGCCGCGTCGCACGCCTGCGCGACTCGCACCATGTCGGCGACGGTTCCGCCCTCGCGCTCCCACGGCATCGCGACGCGCGTCGAGAGGGCCTGGACCGGGAGCTGGATCCCGTAGGCGAGCACGCCCTCGGGGATGATCGAGACGGTCTCGGTCATCGAGCTCGTCAGCCCGGCCACACGACCGACTGGAGCTCGCTGTACGCGTGCAACCCGAACACGCCGCCGTCACGCCCGATGCCGCTCATCTTGTTGCCCCCGAACGGGGCGTTGTGATTGCGCTGCGTCGTGTTGATGCCGATGTTGCCGGCCCGCATGCGCTTGCTCGCGCGGAACGCGCGGTTGGTGTCGGAGCTGAACACGTAGTCGTAGAGACCGAAGTCGGTGCCGTTGGAGATCGCGATGCCTTCGTCGTCGTCGTCGAACGGCACGGCCACGATCACGGGGCCGAAGATCTCCTCCTGCACGACCTTCATTCCCGGCCGGCAACCGGCGATCAGGGTGGGCGCGACGTAGAACCCGCGGTCGGGCTTCTCGGGCCGCTCCCCGCCCGCGAGGATCTCGCCGCCTTCTTCGCGCCCGGCGCGGATGTAGCTCTCGACGCGGTCGCGGTGCTGCGCGGTGATCATCGGGCCGAGCACGGTGTCGGGCTCGTACGGGTCGCCGACCTTCAAGACCTTGGCCATCTTGGCCAGGCCCTCCACCACCTGCTCGTAGATCGGGCGCTGCACGATCGCGCGTGTCGGCGCGGTGCAGATCTGGCCGGAGTGGAACGTCCACACCGACCCGATCATCTGGACCGCGTTCTTCACGTCGGCGTCGTCGAACACGAGCGCCGCGCCCTTGCCGCCGAGCTCGAGCAGCATGCGCTTCATCGTGCGGCCGCCGACCTCGCCGATGCGCATGCCGACCCCGGTGGAGCCGGTGAACGAGACCATGTCGATGTCGCGTGTCTCCACGAGCGCTTCGCCGGTGGCAGGTGTGGAGCCGGTCACGACATTCACCACGCCGGGCGGGAAACCCACTTCGTGGAGGATGCCGACGAGGTCGATCACCGCGAGCGGGTTCTGCGACGCGGGCCGCACGACCACGGTGTTGCCCATCGCGAGCGCGGGGCCGAGCTTGCCGGCCATGTTCACGATGGGGAAGTTGTAGGGCGTGATGCACGCGACGGCGCCGACGGGCTGGCGGCGCGCGATCGCACCCATGAGGCCGCCGGGCGCGAGCGCGGTGGCGGGCATCTCCTGCGGCGGGAGCGGGATCACTGTGGGATCGAGCGCGAGCCGGGCGTACGTCTCGAAGCGCGTCCACGCCGTCGGCACTTGCATCTGCTTGCCGACCACCGCCGTGCAGCCGGTCTCGGCGATCACGGTCGGCAGCAGCTCCTTGAAGCGGCCCTTGATCGCGACCGCGGCCTTCTGGAGCAGCTCGGCGCGAGCCTCGGGAGTGGTCTGCGACCACGCCGGGAACGCGTCTTGCGCCGCACGCGCCGCGTCGAGCGCCTGCGCGGCCGACGCCTCGGGCGCGACCCCGACGACCTCTTCGGTGGCGGGGTTCACGACGTCGTAGCCGCCATCGGCTCCGTCGACCCACTCCCCGCCGATCAACAACTGACGGTCCGTCACGGCTCGGAAGTGTAACGCGTTCTATTTTCCGGGGCTCAGGATCGGGAGGCTCGCGGATTTCGGATCGGCCCGTCGGAGTCGGCGGGGCTCGAACGATGATGGGGCATGGCGAGTGTCGACACCGGCGACCAGGGCGCGGCCCTCCTCGCGATGTACGACCGGGCCCTCCCCCAGGTGTTCGGCTACCTCCGCGCTCGCTCCGGTACCGAAGCGGTGGCGGAGGACCTCACGGCCGAGACGTTCCTCGCCGCGGTACAGGCCGTCGAGCGCGACGCGGTGCCGCAGCTGACGGTCGCGTGGCTGATCGGCGTCGCCCGGCACAAGCTCGTCGACCACTGGCGGCGCCAAGCGCGCGAGGAACGCAGCCTCCGGGCCCTCCCCGACGAGCAGGTCGAGCCCGACCAGATGGAGGCGCACTTCGAACGGGCTCGCACCCGCGAAGTGCTCGCGGAGCTCGGCGCGCACCATCGCGCCGCGCTCACCCTGCGCTATCTCGACGGGCTGTCCGTGCCCGAGGTCGCGCACCACCTCGACCGAACCGTGCACGCAACCGAGGCCCTCCTCGTACGCGCCCGCAACGCGTTCCGGGTCGCCTACGCGCGAGGTGAATGCGATGCCGACTGATCCCTTCGACTCGATGCGAGAGCCGAACATCCCGCTCGCGCCCCGACCGGCGTTCGCGGCCGCGCTTCGCCGCCGCGTGTCCGTCGCGCTGGGCGCGACTCGAGAGGAGCCCCCGATGCCCGAGATCCGCGAGTACACGCCCGCGCACTTGCACTCGATCACGCCGTACCTCGCGACGCACGACCCGGCCGCCGCGATCGAGTGGTACACCGAGGTGTTCGGCGCGCGGCTGCTCGACGACCCGATCGTGATGCCCGACGGGCGCATCGGCCACGCCGAGCTGCGCATCGGCGACTCGGTGATCATGCTCGCGGGCGAGTACCCCGAAGAGGATCACCGGAGCCCGTTGACGCTCGGCGGCAGCACCGTCGCGCTGCAGGTGCACGTGCCCGACTCCGACGCGACGTACGCGCTCGCGGTCGAGCGCGGCGCGACACCGCTCCGGCCGATCGCCGAGAACTACGGCGCGCGCGGCGGCGTGATCCGCGATCCGTTCGGCCACCGCTGGTTCGTGCAGACGCATCTCGTCGCCGATGACGTGCCGGTGGAGGACGCGCCGGGCCGCCGCTTCGGCGACATCGGCTACGTCACGCTGCGGGTTCCCGACGCGGAGCGCGCCAGCCGCTTCTACGGCGCGCTGTTCGGCTGGACGATGCACGGCGGACCCGAAGGGTTCCACATCGCGTCGATCACTCCCCCGGCCGGTATCCAGGACCGCGTCGAGACCCCCGAAATGCGCGTGTTCTTCCGAGTCGACGACATCGACTCGGTGGTCGAGCGCATCCGCGAGCTCGGCGGCGAGGTGCTCTCGGTCGCCAACCACGACTCCGGCGGCAACGCCGAGTGCCGCGACGACCAGGGCCTCCCCTTCGACCTCTTCCGGCCCCGCGCCGGCTACTAATACTGCGGCTACGACCTCCGGCCCTCCATCGCCCGTGCGACTTTCGTCAACGGACCGGGCCTCCGGATCTACGCCTGTGCCGCAGGCGCTACGACGCCGGTTCGATCTGGCCTTCGAGGTGGAGCATCCGGATCGCGTTGTTGCGGCAGATCTTGTTGACCTGCTCCTGCGTGAGGTCCTTCATGAGCTCCTCGGCCACCTTCTTCGTGTGCGGCCACGTACTGTCGCTGTGCGGATAGTCGGTCTCGAAGGTGACGTTGTCCTCACCCACGCTGGCGAGCGACTGCAAGCCGTGCGGATCGTCGAAGAAGCAGCCGTAGATGTGCTCGTAGTAGTACTCCGAGGGCGGGCGCTTCACCTTGTCGGCGACGCCACCCCACCCGCGGTTGTCCTCCCACACCTTGTCGGCGCGCTCGAGCACGTACGGGATCCAGCCGATCTGGCCTTCGCTGTACGCGATGGTGAGGCGGGGGAACCGCTCGAACACGCCCGACATCAACCAGTCGGTGAGGGACATCGCCGCGTTCATGTACGTGAGCGTGGAGCCGACCGCGGCCGGCGCGTCGGGTGACGTGCTCGGCATCTTCGACGACGACCCGATGTGCATGTTGATGACGGTGTCGGTCTCCTCGCATGCCGCGAGGAACGGGTCCCAGTAGCCGTCCTTGTCGTGGATCGAGGGGAAGCCGAGGAAGGGCGGGATCTCCGAGAAGGTGACCGCGTGGCAGCCGCGCGCGGCGTTGCGCCGGATCTCGTCGGCCGCGAGCTTCGCGTCCCAGAGCTGCACGATGATCAACGGGATGAGCCGGCCGTTGGTTCCCGCGCACCACTCGTCGAACATCCAGTCGTTGTAGGCCTTCACGCAGAGATCGCCGAGCACCTTGTCTTTGCGCTCCGCGAACGTCTGCCCGCAGAAGCGGGGAAAGCTCGGGAACGCGAGCGACGCGTCGACATGGTTCACGTCCATGTCTTCCAGGCGGGCCTTCTGGTCCCAGCAGCCCTTGCGCATGTCGTCCATCGTGATCGGGCTCACCGTGATCTCGTCGCGCGGGTAGCCCGCCGCGGCCGAGAGGCGCGTGAGCGGGTACTGGAGGTCTTCGATGAGCCACCAGTCGCACCACGTGCCGTCTTCGTGCTCGCCCGCGGCCTCGTAGGAGAAGACGCCGCCGACGAACTTCATGTTCTTGACCTTGCGACGCTCGATGCGCGGACCGACGTCGAGGTACGAGGCCGGCAGCCGGTCCTGCCAGACGCCCGGGGGCTCGATCACGTGGTCGTCGACGGAGACAATGCGCGGAATTTCAGCCATGCCGCAGGCTACATCCGAGACGCGATTGCCGCGATTTCGGACACGAGCCGCTTTACGCTCATGCCATGGCACTTCGCATCTACCCGATGTCGGCCCGGCGTTGGGCGCAGCTGGCCGGCACCCGGTTGCCGATCGACCTCACCGAGCGCAATCGCGGCGACGTCGATCGGGCCCGTGAGGTCCGTGAGGAGCACGAGCGGATCCGCGCCCACGTCGCGCGGCTGCTGGCCGAGCGAGCGGCGAAAGCGGGTAGCCGGAGCTCGTAGAACGGCGTCGAACCGACGGTTGACGAGACTCCGCCCGACGACGAAAAATCTCGACAAACAACGGGTTTTCGCGGGTGTGGGTGTCTCACCCCTTCTGTGTTGTCGGTCGTATGGACACGGAGGTTCGGGGGTTCGGGTCACGGCTGGATGGCCTGGTTCGGGGTCGGCGTGAGCTGGATGCGATCGAG
>Ga0265338_10000732_pt1 | contig 56036 bp, 38 predicted proteins | sample 42126metaG_FD_193579 | JGI IMG/M metagenome (GOLD analysis project Ga0265338, IMG submission 193579) | Rhizosphere microbial communities from Carex aquatilis grown in University of Washington, Seatle, WA, United States - 4-21-26 metaG | ecosystem: Host-associated > Plants > Roots > Rhizosphere... | reverse complement strand
CGCCGCCGTTGCCGTTGATGACGCCGGCGAGGAAGGCCTGGGTCTGGACTCCCGGCGTGCCGATGCGGATGGTATTGTTCTCGCTCGCAACACCAATATTACCGATGTCAATGTTGCTGCTTTCGTTTCCAGCGAAGGCGGAACCGGCCAGATAGCCCAAGGCGATGTTATTGGTGCCATCCAGCAGGGAAGAAAGCGCCAAACCGCCATTGGCCGTGTTCAAGGAAGCATTGGTGCCGTGGAAAAGCGCATCATAGCCAATGGCGGTGTTATGGTTGCCAGTCGTATTATTGGCCAGCGAACCCGTGCCATAGGCCGAGTTTTGAAACCCGCTGGTATTGAATGGAAGCGACAGGTAACCATCCGCCGTGTTAGCGGTTCCGGTGGTCACTGAAATAATCGATGATCCGACAAACACGTTCTGCTGGGCATCGCCGGTCAATTGTGAGGCACTGAGATCGGTCAAGCCGCCGCCGTTGCCGTTGATGACGCCGGCAATGTAGGTCTGGGTCTGGCCGGAACCGATATGGATGGTGTTGTTCTCACCCGCGATGCCCTCGCTGCCGAGGTCAATGTTGCTGCTTTCGTTGGCGTTGTAAGCGTCACCGGCACCATAGCCCAGCGCAATGTTGTTCCCGCCGCCCGCGCCATTATTGAAACCCAGGGCCGAAAGCGACGCGACGCCAACCGCCGTGTTAAAGCTGCCGCTGATGTTGCCGTAAAGCGCTCCGTAGCCTTCGGCCGTGTTATAGCTGCCGTTGGTGTTGGCATTAAGCGCCTGATAACCGCTGGCTACATTGTTGTTGCCGCTCGTGTTTTTCTCCAGCGCGAAAACGCCGCTGGCGGTGTTGTAATTTCCAATCGTGTTGAAGAACAGCGCACCGGCGCCCGTGGCCGTGTTATCGTGCCCGCCGGTGTTGGCGTTGAGCGCCAGGGCGCCGTTGGCCGTATTATTATAACCGGTCGCATTGTTGGAAAGCGCCAGAACGCCATCGGCCGTGTTGTATTCGCCGCTCGTTGTTGGATTGCCTGACGGTCCCACAAAAAAATTGCCGATCGCGGGATTGTTGGTATTGCCGATACTGGTCAATTGCGCGGCCGATAATGTTCCCCTCAAATTGCCGGCACCTTCGGCATAAATGGCATCGGGCGTCGGCGTCAGCGGCTGGCGCGGTGCCAGCGTGGTGAAGCTGCCGTTGCCATTGGTCCGCACGGCGATCTCCAGCCAGTTGCTGGTGCCCGTGAAAACGCCCGGACCAAAATCAATCGTCGCGGTAAACAGACCGTTGCTCACGGCGGCGGCGCTGTTGGTGACCGGTCCGGCGATGGCGACACCGCTGCTGTTGGTGACAAACAGCGTGAACGTGAGGTCGTAACTGCCGTTAACCGGGCCGTCGCCATTGTTCAGGCGGCCCTGATACGTGAACGCCGTGCCTTGGGCGTGGGCGATTGAAAGTTGAGCGTTGAAAGTTGAGAGTGCCAGCAAAGCCGGCACAATACACAAAGGGCGGAGCCTGGTTTTCATAATGAATTCGAGGGGTTAGTCTTCCTTACTCGGATGTTAAGCTGAGTTACAGTGATGGTTCTACCAATTGAAGCGGCTATATCAAGCTAATTGCCAATAGAAGCGCGCCTTGCGCCGTGGCGGCGGGCACGTCATCCGGATTTGGGAACATGACCTTCAGAAGTTCGGAGTTCGAAGTTGGGAATGAACAAGATCGTGCAGCGGATTCTGGAAAAGTTGAGGGCTGAGGGTTGAGGGTTGAGACCTCCATCTGCCTGTCCTCCGTAGCAACATTGCGAAGGATGGATGTCCATCCGTGGTTGATGATCGGTTGAAAGTTGAGAGTTGAGTGAGCGGCTTGGGAGGCTGCTCGCCCCAACTTTTTGCTCCAAGTCATGTCACCTGCCCGCCGTGCCGAAGCTGCCAAGCGAAGGCTGGTCACCCGTCACTTGCCACCTGCGGCCAACCTTTGTTCCTTTCGTTCCCTTCTGTGGAAAAGGTTTTAGCGTGTTTTGTGTATTTCGCGGTCAATGTTTGGTTGTTGGCTGAAGGCGTAAAGCCTCGTGGGGCCACGCCGCTGTACGCGGCTGCACACGGATTTCTGAAAGCAGACAACGAAAAGAAATACCTGGCGTCAGGTGGATATTGTCCACGTCAGTTCAAATAATGTCTGTTTCCGGCTTCAGCCATTTTTGGTAAAATAACGCCTCTGCCCGGCGCAATGGCCAGAGGCAGGGAAACGTAGAGAGTGCAGTCGGTTAATCAATCAGAAGGTGAAAAATGAAAACGAACAATTCAACAATTCTTCGTCGGGCGCTAACTTGTGTTTGTCTATTCACGGTGGCCGTTTTGTCTCCCGGTCTTGCGGGTATCGCGCGGGCGGACATCACCCACCGGTACAGTTTCAACGACGGTACGGTTAATGACACGGTGGGCGGCGCGAACGGCGTTCTGGTGAACGGCGCTTCGGTGAGCGGCGGCCAGCTGGTGCTCGCCAACGACGGCGTGAACACCAGTCCCGCCACGGGCCAGTATGCGTCGCTGCCCGTGAATATCCTGCATACACAAAATTTCACGCTCGAAGCGTGGTTCACATGCAACGGCGGGAATCCCTGGCAACGCATTCTCGACCTCGGCAACAGTGTTCCGGACCCGGTTCACGGCATGATCGGTCAAGGCTTCATCATTCTCACGGAACAAGCCGGGGGCCATCCGCTCGGCCAGATTTCGATCAACAGTTGGGGCAACTCGCTGGACACCGAGGCGGTGGTCGGCACCACCGCTTTTCCGGTGGGCGGCGAACATTGTCTGGCCTATACCCACGATTTTTACAACACCGGCCATGAGCAACTCTATCTGGACGGAGTTCTCATCGGGGCCAACTATGGCAATGTCGATCCGTCAACCGCCAATTACTCAAATTTCTGGATCGGCCGCTCGCAATTCTCCCAGGATCCGTTTTACAACGGTTCGATTGATGAATTGCGAACGTACGACAATGCCCTGGGGGCAGCTCAGATTCTGGCTGATTATCAAGCCGGTCCGAACGTGCTGCTGGTGCCGGAGCCTCAGAGTCTCGCGCTCCTGGCCGCAGGCGGACTGCCGCTTATGGTGCGGCGGATGAGGCGGGCCGCGAAGCGCGAAGCCCCTTGACAGCGGGTAGCGCGAAATTAGCATCCGCTTCGTGCCTGGGTCTGGATTCCGATTCAAGGTCCCTCCCGATCAGGCGGGAGACCCCAAGATTCTTCTGCACCGGATATTATTGCCGGCGGGTCTGTTCTTGCTGGGGTTCGGTCTTTGGGCGGGCGGGCGGTTTCTCCACACTCATCCGCCGGCGGATGCCGACCTGCACGCCGTGCACCTCCAGGCGGTTTTGAGCGTCACGGAAATCCACGATTCGTACCAGACAAATGAAATTGAAGCCGTCGAATTGCATGCCGCTGACCATCGCATCATTCGTTACGACGTCTTTTGTCCGCGCTTCGACGAAGTACGAAAGCGCGACACCCGTCTCACGATCCTGGTGGACAGCACCAATCAGGTCTGGCTGGTGAAGAGCGCCGGTGGCCAGGTTTTCGGGCGGGACTACTTCCTGAGACGAAACATGGAAGCCAAGGCGGCTGACGGGCTTTGCGCGATTTTGTTCATTCCGCTCGGGACTTTGATGTTTCTGCCGGCCCTGGCGTTGGAATACGGGTTGCGCCGGGATGGCAAACTGCCTAAGGATGGCGCGCCGGTGAGCGCACGGAAATTTACTTTGGCTGCCGGTCTGTTGGGATACCTGTATATCTTTGGTTTTGCGATCAGTCCCTGGCTCAGCAAAATGCTGCCCAACATGGTGGTGATACTAGTCTGGTTGTTCAGCGGGGCCGGGTTGATCAAAGCCATCCTTTGGTATTTCGAACCCAAACGCCGCAAATCTGCTGATGCCAACGATGCGTCCCGCCCGGTTGGCCCACCCGAACACGGCGGTTGAAATCGAAGGCGGAAGGCCGGGGGCAGTTTCCAGTTTCAAGTGTTCAGTTTGCAGTTGATGAAACGGCTCGCGAGGACGCTTCCACCCTCCGTGACAAGACTACTGCACCCGTCCTCCGTAGCATTTACTGCGGAGGGTGGAGAGGACGCTCGCCCCACCCTTTGTGCCTCTTTGCGGCAAAATCCGTGTTTATCCGTGTCCATCCGTGGTTACTATCTTGGTTGAAGATTGAGGGTTGAGCGTTGAGGGTATGGATCGCGAGGACGCTCGCCCCACCTTTTTGCTCCAAGTCATCATGTTACCTGTCAGGTGTCAGTTCGTTAAGCACCTGGTCCATAAGCGCTTTTTAAGCTATGTTCATTCACAGTTGCAGAAATGCCTGAAGGTTTCATTCCGATTTTTTTTGGCTTTGACCAGACAGAACGAGTGTGGGACTTTCGCGTAACTACCAGCCTCAGGGGCAAAACCAACGATCGTTACTTATGAAAAATATATTCCAGTGTCTGGCCGCTTTGTTGTTGTTCTCCGGCTTCAATCCGGCCTTCGGGCAGGGCACGATGTTCACCTATCAAGGGCTGATACAGGACGATGGCGCCAACTTCAACGGCCCCGGGCTGTTCCAGTTTGCCCTGGTCACCGGCACCAACGCCAATCAAACCGCCACGGCCGCAGCCAGTCCACCGATCAGCGGTTTCCTCACCACCATCAATGTCATCTCCGGTGGCAATGGTTACACCAGTGCGCCGACCGTCACGATCTCCGGGGGCGGCGGTTCGGGGGCGGCGGCCACCGCCACGATCAGCGGCGGGGTGGTGACCGCCATCAACATCAATCCCGGCGGCAACGGCTCCGGTTACACCAACACGCCGACGGTGACGGTTGCGCCGCCGCCGGCCGCCATTTCCTATACGAGCTATTGGAGCAACGACGGCATGAGCACCGCGGGCAGCGAACCCCTGGCGAGCGTCAGTATCGGTGTGACCAATGGATGGTTCACCGTGGCACTGGGCGATACGACGATTCCGAACATGCTGGCCATCAATGCCGGGTTGTTCAACCAGCCGAACCTGCAATTGCAGATCTGGTTCAATGATGGCGCGCATGGCTTTGCGGCCTTGAATCCGCCGCAGAACCTGACGCCCACGCCGTATGCGATCGTCGCCGGCAGTGCGAGCAGCCTGCTCGGCAATCTGCCGGCGGCGCAGTTGAGCGGCACGGTGGCGAACGGCGCGCTGCCCGCCAGCCCGGTTTTTTCGGGCGTAGTCACGGCCGTCACTTTTTCCGGCAACGGCACCAATCTGACTTCGCTCAATGCCAGCCATCTGACCGGTGGCACGGTGCCGCTGGCGCAGTTGAGCGGCATCACGAGCAATCAACTCGACGCAGCCACCTGGCGGCTGGCAACAAATATGAACGGCGGTGACGCGGCCCTGGCGAGCAATGTCGTTTCCGGCATCGCCATCACCAATGCCTTCATCTCCAACTCGGTTTTTGCGGGCAATGGCGGCGGCCTGAACAATCTCAGCGCGGCGCAATTGACCAGCATCGGCAACACCAATATTGGCTCCGGTGGCAACTTCTTTACCGGACCGGCGGGCAATCCAACGATGAGCGGCTACAACAACACCGCCAGCGGGGTCCATGCGCTGGCCGCCAACAGCAACGGCATCAACAACACGGCCCTGGGATTAAACGCGCTGGATTCAAACACGGGCGGCTCCGACAACGCGGCCAGCGGGGCTTACGCGCTGCAGGCCAACACGACCGGTTTCAACAACACGGCCAGTGGTGAACAGGCGCTGTTCACCAACACGAACGGCGCCAACAACACGGCCGGCGGCGTCAACGCGCTGTACGCGAACACCAGCGGCTCCGACAACACGGCCAACGGAGCTTACGCGCTGCAAGCCAACACGAGCGGCTTCGGCAATACCGCCAATGGCTTTAATGCGCTGTACGCAAACGTGGCCGGATCCAACAACATCGCGGTGGGCTATCAGGCCGGCCTGTCCGTCACCGGCAGTTCCAACATCGACATCGGCAACCCCGGCTTTTCCAGCGACGCCAATATCATCCGCCTCGGCAGCGGCCAGACGCAGGCCTACATCGCGGGCATTTCCGGCGCCACGGCTCCGGGCGGCGTTGCGGTTTATGTGTCCTCTTCCGGACAACTCGGCACACTGAATTCATCGGCCCGATTCAAGCGGGACATTGAAAACATGAATGCGGCAAGCGACGTCCTGCTCTCGCTTCGTCCGGTGACGTTCAAATACAAGCCGGAACTGGATCCGAGGGGGATTCCACAATTCGGCCTGGTTGCCGAGGAGGTGGAAAAGGCTGATCCCGATCTGGTCGCGCATGATGACCAGGGCAGAATTTTCACCGTGCGCTACGAGGCCGTCAACGCGATGCTGTTGAATGAGTTTCTTAAACAACATCACGAGGTTGAGACGCAAACCGCGGAAATTGAAACCCTGAAGGAAAAGGCCGCCCGCGTGGATGCCCTGGAAAGCCGGTTGAATGAATTGCAGGCCCGGGTGACACTGTTGGCCGCACAGAAATGAGCAGGATGCGAATCGAAGGCTTGCCCCTGATGGAGGGTCAATGTCCAGGACCCCGGTTCTGCATTTCCCGTTGTCCGGGTCATTTTCAACAGAAGCAAACGACGTTAACGAAGCAGGCGATTTCTCCGTCTTTGTTCCCTCCTGCAAGATCTGCGTTCATCTGCGGTTCATGAATGGTTGAGGGTTGAGGATGTGGCTCGCGAGGGCGCTCGCCCCACCTTTTGCGCCCTTTTTGCTTTTTGCGGCAAAATCAATCTGTGTCCATCCGTGTTCATCCGTGTCCATCCGTGGTTAGAATTCGGGTCTGGCGTCTTGGAGATCGGATCTGGGGACGGCTCGCGAGGCTGCTCGCCCCACCAACTCTGGAATGCCGATTGCCCCGGAGCAGGCAAGGGAATAGGATGATGTCGTGGACGCAACCACGACCATGAGCACTTCATCGCACAGTGATTTGTCCGACACACCCTCAGTTCAAAGCGACGCGCCGCAGCGATCCATATTTGTCACGACTCACTGGTCAATCGTGCAGGCCGCTGGCCGCGAGGACACGACTCGCGCCCGCGCGGCCCTGGAAAAACTGTGCCAGATCTATTGGTATCCGCTTTACGCCTACGTTCGGCGACGGGGTCATTCGCCGGAGGATGCCAAAGACTTGACCCAGGCCTTCTTCCTGCGGCTGCTCGAACAGCAATCGTTGGCCAATGCGAATCCCGATTTAGGCCGCTTTCGCTCGTTCCTGCTTGGGGCGCTGAACCATTTTCTGATCAGCGAATGGAAAAAGACGCAAAGCCAACGCCGAGGTGGCGGATTTCAAATGTTTTCGCTGGATTGGGCGACAGCGGAACGGCGGTTCGATCTGGAACCAGCCGATCATGCCACTCCGGACCGGGCTTACGACAAACAATGGGCCACGGCGCTGTTGGACGAAGTGTTGCGGCAATTGGAAAATGAATACCGGGGCGAGGGGAAATCGGAATTGTTCCAGGCCCTCAAGCAAACGCTGGCCGGATCGCGTGAATCGCAGCCTTATGCGAATCTCGCCGGGCAACTGCGAATGAAGGAAGGTGCGTTGAGAGTGGCCGTTCATCGGCTGCGTAAACGATATCGCGCCTTGCTGCAAGCGGAGATTGCCAACACAGTGACTTCCCCGGAAGAGGCGAAGGAAGAAATGGCCTATTTGTTCCAGGCAATTACCGTAAGCTAAAAGGCATCCCCGCGAACCCGGGGCCCGCTGATTTTTCAGAGATTTCCTGTAACATTCCGCCTCGTTTTCCGAATTGTTGAATAGCAGTGATCATGGCCACGACGTCCTTATGTCCCAGCTGTGGCAAGCCACTCGCGCCTGACGCGCCACAGGGGCTTTGCCAGGAATGCTTGTTCAAAGCTGGTTTTCCAACCGGCGCGGACACGGGCGGCCACTCGCCACGCTTCGTTCCGCCTGCCGTCGCGGAGCTGGCCGGCAAATTTCCGCAGTTGGAAATACTGGGATTTATCGGCCAGGGCGGCATGGGAGCGGTTTACCAGGCACGGCAAAAGCAGCTCAATCGTGTCGTGGCCCTGAAAATTCTGCCGCTGGACATTGGCAGCGACCGGGCGTTCGCCGAGCGGTTCACCCGCGAAGCCCAGGCGCTGGCCCAACTCAACCATCCAGGCATTGTCACCCTTTACGAATTCGGCCAGGCCGATGGCTTGTTCTATTTTCTGATGGAATTTGTGGACGGGGTGAACTTGCGCCAGCTCTTGCAAACTGGCCGCGTTTCGGCGCGTGAGGCGCTGGCCATCGTGCCGCAAATTTGCGACGCGCTGCAATTCGCCCATGACCAGGGCCTCGTCCATCGCGACATCAAGCCGGAGAACATTTTGTTGGACCGCCGGGGCCGGGTGAAGGTGGCCGATTTCGGGCTGGCGAAGTTGGTTCGGATCGGAACCGAACCGGCGCCCGGTGTCGAAGTCGCCAGCGGTTCACCCTTCCTGACTGAGTCCGGCAAAATCATGGGAACACCGAGCTATATGGCGCCGGAACAAGTCGCGCATCCAGCGGAGGTGGATCATCGGGCGGATATTTATGCCCTGGGGGTCGTGTTTTACCAAATGCTGACTGGCGAATTGCCCGGCAGGAAAATCGAACCGCCGTCCAAAAAAGTGCAAGTGGATGTGCGGCTGGATGAAATTGTCCTGCGCGCATTGGAAAAGGAGCCGGCACGCCGTTACCAGCACGTCAGCGAAGTTGGAACGGACCTGGAAACGATTTCCCGCACCGAACCGAACGCCAAATCCGACCTAATTATGAAAAAACCAGTTCTCCTGTCCCTTCTGGGAGCCGGCGCACTTTGCGTGATGCTCGCGGTTATCCTGCTGATGCCTCACGGGAAATCGCCGCAGACTTTGACCATTCGCGCGTTCATTGACGGAAACGATGTCTTCTTTGTCAGTGGCAACAAATTGTGGATCGAGCATTACTATGCGGTTTTACCGGGAAAGCCAATTTACGTGAACCATCGCCCCTGGACGCCGACGTGGAGTAATAATATCAGCTCGGAACTTGCCAGTTTGCATCCCGCGTTCAAACCTCGCGACGCGGAAACAATTCAAATCACCAAAACATACGGTCGAGGAATCGTCAGCGTCGAACAATATCCATCGGCGGACAATGATCGAACGCTGGCCGTTAGAATCTCCGACGATGATTTTGGCGGTGCGGATTGGTACGAACTGGTCATTTCCTGGGGAATGGGGGCGAAACCAACCATAGCCGCCACAAAAGCGACCCAAGAACCCGGCGCGGCATCGGATCCTGAATCAGCGATTTCCGCTGCGACAGAGTGGCTGGAGCAGCTGGACGCCGGCGATTATTCCGAAAGCTGGAAGGAATCGTCAACGATTGTTCAAAGCGCCGCCACGGAACAGCAGTTTACCAACAGCCTGAGCACCTGGCGCCAACCGCTTGGTCATTTGCTTTCGCGCAAGTTGATTTTGTCGAACCGCACGACCCGAATGCCTGGGGCGCCGGAGGGACAATATACGTTCATGCAATTTGAAACTTCGTTCGCCAACCGACAATCGGCGATTGAAAACATCACCTTCATGCTGGAAAACGGCGAATGGAAATCAGCCGCGTATTTCATCAGGTGAGTTTGGACCAAACAGAGCATGGTGAAACGCACCTGCCAAAATAGCCTCCGCCAATTGCAACTCGGCTGGACGATGGAACGTCCGGTTGCGAGCGTTCATCCACGGTTCAAACCTCTGCGCCGTACGCGCTTTTTGGCGGCAAAGAATCTGTGTTCATCCGTGTCCATCCGTGGTTGAAAGAAACTGGCCGGGAACAAAACCCGCGACCGGGTGGTCAATCGCGCCTTGCGCCGGGCCGGCTGGCGTGTGATCCGCATCTGGGAATGCGACCTTCACAAGCTCGGAGTTCGGCCTGCCCTCCGCAGCCTCCGGGCGAAGGACGGAAGTTTGAAGTCAGGAATAAACAAGATCGTGCAGCGGATTCTGGAAAAGTTGAGGGCTGATAGTTGAAGGAATAATCCGTGTCCATCTGCCTTTCCTCCGTAGCAACATTGCGAAGGATGGATGTCCATCCGTGGTTGAAAACAAACCGGCTCGCAGGGCCTTCCGGTTCTGGATTGCCGGTTGCTTCGAAGGGTGCGGAGGAATAGGATAAGGTCGTGGACGTAAGCAAGACCAGGGCCTGTCCCGAATGCGGCAATATCATTGCCGTGACCGACCAGTTCTGCTCCAAATGTTTTGCCCGGCTGGAGCGGCCCACTTTCTGGCGCAGATTGGGCGCCTGGTTTAAGTCGGCGTTCAAGCCCGGTTCGCACACGTGGGTCATTGGAACGAAGGCAAATTTCCAGACCATCAGCAAACAGGGAGAAAAGCACGTGTATCATTCATTGGATGAGGTGCCGCCTGAGCTCCGTGCGAAATTTGAAAAGTTGCAGGCAGAAGTGAAGACGAAATTGGGCACCGAACTGCGGCCCACGGCTGTTTCCGAGGACGCTCTCAAGCCAGGAATCATCATTCGCAGGGATCTGCAGGTGTTCAAGTTCAAGGACACCTCGGGAAAGGAGCAGATATACCATTCGCTTGATGAAATGCCGCCTGAAACGCGGGCCTTGTTTGAGAAGCTGCAAGGACGCTTGAATTTGCCCGGTCAAAAGACCGAGGGTTGAAGGTCAAACCACAGCCAGAATTCATAAGAAAGACCTGCATCTACACAAATGCGGAGTTCAGCGTGCGGAATTCGGAATCAACAAGATCGTGCAGCGGATTCTGAAGAAGTTGATGATTGAGCGTTGAGAGTTAGAAAGGCTCGCGAGGACTCTCGCCCCACCTCTGTGATCTCTGCGGTTAAATATTTTTTGCCTCTCTTGCGCCTTTTTGCGGCTAAAAATTGGGGCGTCGCAGTACTCCGCCATCCGAGATTTGCCGCCATCTGTGTTGATGACGTGAGCGGTCGGTCCCCACCGCGGGAGGAGGGACGGGTGCCTTTTGCGCTATAATTGGGCCGTTTCCCGCACTGCGGGATCCACCCCCGAAAGTATATTGAGATGCTCGTGGTGTCCGACCCCAAACAGTGCTAGTGGTAACTATGGACAAACCCCTCCACCACCATACGTCTTCACCTCCGGAAAAGCCCGTTGCGGCAACCGCCCCAGACAACGCCGATTGCGTGAGTGCGGAGATGCAATTCCACCTGGGGCTGAAATTTGCCGGCAGCGACGGAACGGTGCCCGATTTCGCGAAGGCGGCGGAATGGTATCGGAAGGCGGCGGAACAAAACCATTCCCAGGCGCAACTCAATCTCGGAATGATGTATGCCGATGGACAGGGAGTCGCCCGGGATGTCGCCCAATCGCGGGTGTGGTATCACAAGGCCGCGCAGCAGGGGGAAGCCGGTGCCCAGTTTAATTTGGGGAACAGCTGCCACCATGCCAGTTTCAGACAGGTGCCGGCGGAAGCCGCTGAATCAAGGATCGAAGCCTACAAGTGGTTTCGTCTCGCCGCCGCGCAAGGCTACCAGGGTTCGGAACTGGCCCACGCAATCCTGACCCTCAACATGACCCGGGCGGATATTGTCGCCGGCAAGCGGCGCGTTGCCGCATTCAAGATTGGGAAACCGAAACCGGGCAGGTGATGGCTGGCGTTGGTGCGGATTCGGGGACATGAACTTCAAAGGGGGAAACATTCAACATTCAACTCCCAAGGCGGACAAGGTACTGCAGCGGATCCTGGAAAAGTTGAGGGCTGAGGGTTGAGGGAACAATCCGTGTCCATCTGCCTGTCCTCCGTAGCAACATTGCGAAGGATGGATGTTCATCCGTGGTTAGAAACAGGCTGCGAAAAATGTTGCAGTTCAATTGAACTTTTCACCCTCCGGCAGCAGCATAGGATGTAAAGCGCACGTGTCCACCACTACGCAACAGCTCTATGAGCAGACGATCGTCATCCGCAGCCAGATCGGCGATGCGGCGGCGTTTCAGGAGTTGCTGACGTTGCATGGACCGCACCTGCTGCTTTTTACACGCAAAATGATGCAGTCATCACCAGACCGGGTGGAAGATCTGACGCAGGAAATCTGGGTGGCCATTTTCAAGGGCCTGCCTGGTCTGCTGGACGCCGGCAAGTTCCGGCCGTGGGCCTTCCGCATCGCCCGCGACCGCATCTACTGCGAATATCGCCGGCGCAAAATCGTCATGCAATCGCTGGACGAGATCGAGCTTGAAAACGTGCCGGAAGCCGGCGGGACCGACGCCACCGTGGACCGGGAAGAACTACAACGAGGTCTCCATGCGCTATCGCCGCAACACCGCGAAGTGCTGATGCTCTCTTTCTTTGAAGAGATGAGTTACGAGGAAATCGCCCGGGTAACCGGCAGCACGCTTGGGACGGTCCGGTCCAGGATTTATTACGCCAAACGCGCGTTAAAGAACGCATTGGAAAGGAAGACAGCATGAACGAAGACAATCAATCCCATGAAATGAACGAAGCCGTCATGAAAAAGCTGCAGTCCTATCATCGGAAAGGCCGTATGCTCACCACCCTCGCGCTGGCTATCGGTTGCCTTTCCATTGGCGCCGGCGTATTTCTCATGTGGGCCAATTCCGAGTTCCTTTCCCCCGAAGTGCAATTGTTAGTGCAGCAATTTGACGCGGCGCATACCGGCAACACAAATTCAGCAGCCAAAATAAACACCGCTGACTCTGGCCTGACGTTGTCCGACGACGGAAAAATAGTGAACCAGCAGGTCCTGGTGACGCTCATGTTGGGAAAAGCCATGTATGTGACGTCACGTGCCGTGGCTTTGGTGGGGCTGGGGACGCTCCTGACGCTTTTGCTGGTCATCTTCAACCGCCGGGTGACGCTGCGGCAGGTCAACGCCAGCCTGGCGCAGATTTCGCAACAGATCAAAGAATTGCAGGCCAACCCAGGCGGCGGGCCGGCCGGCAGATAATCGCACGCTTGAGCCTGTGGCTTGAAGTCTCGCCGCTATTTAAAACCTGCTGTTTACGGCGGACACGCTGTCGCCCCGATGGGGCTTTGATTTTCTTACGACTTGTACCCACGGTTGAAACCGTGGGCTATTAGGTCGCCGCTCCGCGGCTTGGAGTTGCAAAACCGCAAGATTAGTCAAGCGGGCCGTAATGGCGTTTGCTAGTTTAGCCTGCAAATGAGCGGCGCACGACCCAAGCATGAGACGACGTGGAATGATTATAAGGAACGCATTCTGCGGGTATTGAGGCACATCCAGGAGCATCTGGATGGGGCGTTGGACCTGGAGGAGTTGGCGCGGGTGGCGTGTTTTTCGAGTTTTCATTTTCATCGCGTCTTCGCGGCGATGACGGGTGAGACGATTGCGGACCATGTGCGGCGGCTGCGGTTGGAGCGGGCGGCGATGGAATTGAGGTCGGGCGCGAAGCAGGTGATTCAAGTGGCGCTGGACGCGGGTTACGAGGCGCATGCGGCGTTCACGCGGGCGTTCAAAACGGCATACGGGGTTTCGCCGGCGGAGTTTCGCCGCGCGACGGGGCCCATTGCCGTTCTCGCCGCGCCGTCCGGTGTGCATTTTCGGCCGGGAGTGCCTTTGACCACATTCAACACCAATCACATCACCACAAAAGTCGTGAAAGTCATAACCAGGAAAATCAAACCGATGCGCGTGGCTTATTTGCGGCATGTCGGGCCATATGAAGATACCAGGAAGACATGGTTTGACCTCATGGCACGCCTGTCGGCGGACGAGCAGATTCGCAAGCGTTCGGTGTTCATCGGCATCGGTCACGATAATCCATCGGTGACCCCGGCCTCGGAGCTTCGTTACGATGCGTGCGTCACGGTGGATGAAGAATATCAGCCGAAGAAGCCGGTTGCGTTGCAGACCATCGCCGGCGGCGATTACGCCGTGGCGAAAAACTGCCCGGTCGGGAAAATCAAGGACGCCTACCAGTATTTGTTCGGCAAATGGCTCGCGCGAAGTTCCCGGGAGTTGCGGCCGGCGCCGAGCTTTATCGTGTGGGTCGATACCAACAAGGGGGTCGCGCCCGGGAAATGGCGGGTGGATATCTATATGCCGTTGCAGCCGAAACGGCCCCTGAATACAGCGGAGCAAATGAGCATCGAAGTGGCGACGCTGGAACCGCGGCGGGTTGCGTATATGCGGCATGTGGGGCCGTATGATGGGTTGTATCGGAAATGGCTGGATTTTACGACGAGGCTGAAGAAGGACGGGCTGCCCCGCAAGGATTCGTTGTTCATCGGCGTGCCCCTGGATAATCCGAGGGTCACACCGCCCGAAAAATTGCGTTCGGACACCTGCGTGACGGTGGATGACAAATACGTGCCCAAGAGGCCGGTGCGCGTGCGAACGATAGCGGGCGGCGATTATGTCGTGGCGAGGAATTGTCCGATCGGGGCGATCGCCAATGGCTATCAGAAATTGTTCTGCTCATGGCTGCCTAAGAGCGGCCGCAAAGTGCGCAAGGCCCCCTCGTTTTTGGTGGCGGTGAATGGTTCGGTGGGGATGCCGCCGACGTTTGGGTTCACGGATATTTATGTGCCATTGGAAATGGGGAAGTAAGAATCGGGGAGGTGTTCCGAAATGCGCATTCCACCATTTGCTTGGCGCCGTTATACATGGCGAGCAGCCCGTTTAAGAACTCGTTTTCCAGTAGGAGCCGAGGTGACGAGGCTCAAATCCCCCAGGGAATTGCTACAACGATGGGTGCCAGCCAATGCGCCAGACCGGGACAGTTCTCGCTGCTCTCCGGTGGCCGGCGGCGAACACGGTTTTGATGTCACGGGTCATGGCGCGGGCGCGCCGCCAGCGTGAACAGGAAGATTGTTAAACTTCAACCTCGCGAAAGGAAAACATGAAAATATTCGTTGCCGTATTGATAATTGTCTGCGTCGCCGCAACGGCCGGAACGATCATTCATTTAAACCGGCAAAAGGCGCCCCCGGCACCCGCGCCGGTGGTTGAATCATCGCCGGAGCAAACGCAACCGGAAAGGACTGTCGCGCCACAACCGGCAGAACCACGAATGGTCTCAGTCAACGGAAATGAAACGGCGCAGATGGCTGTCACGAAGTCAACTTCGGACGATTTGAAGTCGGATGCTAATGCTGCATTCAGCAAAGCCATGGATGCTCTGGCCTCTCCGCACACCAGTTTAAAAGACAAGCGGGCGCTGTTCAAACAATTGAAGGATGCGGGTGAATTGGATCAAGTCATTGGGGATTTGAAACAACGTGCGGCAGACAATCCAAATGACGCTGAAATTCGAGCTGCCCTGGGTGCGGCTTACCTGAACAAATTCCCGGTTCAGGATCCTCAAGATGGGGCCATTTTGGGATTGGAGGCAGACCAAAGCTTCAATGCGGCATTGAAAATTGATCCGGCCAACTGGGAAGCGCAATTTTTTAAAGCCGAAGCCATGTCATTTTGGCCGTCAGAGATGAATAAGGGACAGGAAGTAATTCAGCGATTTTCAAATCTCATTGACCAGCAGGAAAGGATGCCGCCGCAGCCGCAGTTCGCGCAGGCTTATCTGTTGCTCGGCGATGAATACCAAAAGCTTGGCCAGCCGGATAAAGCCCAGGCAACCTGGCAACTCGGTGCCCAGGAATTTCCAAACAACCCAATGTTTCAAACTCGAATCGACCGTCTGCCCGCGCAACGATAAAATTCACGCCGATGAAAACGCTTCTCTAAGCAGCATGCCGATTCTCGCAAATTTGCCTTCTCTCTTACGCGCATTATGAATGTCTCCGATGCACAACGAGCTCCTCGCAACTCTGGGCTTTGAGACAGAATTCCGTTGAGATTCTTGAACATGCGTTTGGTCCGGCATAAAACTCAGATGCGCCCTGCGCAGCAGTCACCAATCAGACGGCAGGGCTGGGGATCGGCCGGCGCGATTTATTTCAGACCAGACATAATCCTGACATGGCCAGCAACGCGGAATCTGGCAGGCAGGCTTCAATTGTCATCCGGCGCAGTCTGTTGCAATCGCGCGAGGTCTTGCAGTGACGCGGGATCGCTCATAGTGGAATAGGGCGTTGGCAGGGTGCCCCGCCATTTCCAGTATTCGACATGTCCATCGGCAAATGCGAGTGTGCCGCCGTGCTGATGTCGCCACGCCGGGATATTGTACCATTCATTGCCCGTGGTCAGGTAGAGAAAATGGCCGTCGTCAATCGACGAATCATCTTCATCAATAAACGTAAGCGATCGGGACGGGTTGATGATTTGACTGGTTTTGTACAACGGTTTGATGCCCCATTTATCCGTGTCCGCTGGCGGTCCGGCCATAAAGCAATTTAAAGAATACGTCCGTAAAATCGGAATGGTCGTTCCCAAAATCAGGCTGGTATCCAATGGGCATCGGTAGCATTGGATGTTTTTCACATAAGAATAAATCGAGCCATCGGTGATGGTTGTTGTGTTCGTGTCCAGGCCGGCGTTGCCGTTGACCCATGAATTCGACGTGCTTTCAACCACGCCCGCCGCGGTAAAATCCACACCGTTCAATGCCAGAACGCCGCCCGATTCATCGGCATACATCTGCCACGCCAGATCCAGTTGCTGCTGATTGTTCAAGCAGCTGGTGCGACTGGCTTTTTCTTTTCCTCGCAATAGCACCGGCAACAACAATGCCGCCAAAATGGCGATGATGGCGATGACCACCAGCAGTTCAATCAAAGTGAATCCGCGCCGGTTCATGCATTTTTGGCCGCAATTTGCGGCGTCTGAAAATTTACTGCACCTCTGCCAGCGTCCATCGGCTTTTATCGTGCTGCTCTACCGTTCCCGTCTGCGTCCGGGTGGTGCCTTTGGAAATCAAATCAAAATTCTCAGTGCCGCCCGCAATCATTCCAAGTTCCGGATCAAACCAGTATTCCTCAGAAAGTTTTCCTTTTTCGATTTTAACCATCGTGCCCGAAGCCGTCGAAGCGTTTTTGGTCGATATGTCGCCGGTTCCCAAAATGTGCGCGCATTTGTGATCGCCATATTGTTCCCAATTTTTGAACGTATATTTGATGTTGATGGTCACAGTGCCGACGGGGTAGGTAGCGTCCTTTTTTATCGACCAGCTTTCACCAACATTCATTTTGCGATTTGGCATCCAGTCTCCGGTTGAAAGGTAGCCTTTCAACAGGTCTCCGCCAAAAAACTCGTAGAAGAACTGCCGTTGTTGCCGGGTTCCAACCGCAGCAATGTGATTTGTCAATTGGTCCAAGCCTTCAACCGTTTGCACCCTGCCATCGGCGTCGGTAAAATATTCGAGGTGCGTCCCGATCAATGCGCTTAATATCGCCAATGGATTCTGTGTCTTCCCGGCCTGGCTTTGTGCGGTATCAAAACTCAATACGTTGTGTCCGGCCTCCAACACATCCACCGCCTGATTCACAAATTCCATTTCCAACTGCCAGCCGCCATCTGGGAGTGCTTTGAGCGTCGAGATGTTATAATCCTGCGTCCATTTCAATCCTCCCTCCACCGGCTTCGGCTGATCGGTTATTTTCGTTTCCGAGCTCCGGTTCAGTTCCGAGTGCAATTCATATTTTTTCCCGACCTTCCATTTGACCTTTAATTCCGCCGGGTCAACCGTCGCAGAATTCTGACGCGTCTCATAGATTGCCGTCCCGGCACCGACGGCCAGCAACACGGCCGCGCCCGTAACGATCGTCATCTTTGCTTTTGTCCAGGCCATAACTTTTAATGCTCCTTTAATGAGGGTTAATGTCGAACCGGCGGCCATTGTGCCTTTGGCAATCGCAACCGCGGTGGCGGTTTTGGCCAGCACGGCCGGGGCGGCTTGAACGGAATTGGCGGAAATGGCAGCGGTAATGACCGCCACGGGAAGAATAACGTCGCGTTTGGAAAAATATTTCCGCAGTTTTTCCAACGCATAAGCGACGCGTTTCTTGGCGGCATTTTCGCTCGCGCCAAAGGCGGTTCCGATTTCTTGAAAGCTTTTTCCTTCAAAGAACCGGAGCACAACGGCGTCATGATCCTTTTGTCCCAGTTGCTCCATCGCCCCGCCCAACAGCGGGGCGATTTGAGTCCAGGCCTCAGGCTCGGATTGATTCAAGCTGGATTCCATGTAAGCCTCCTGTTCCCGTTGTTGCCGCCGGCGTTGAACCGTCAGCGCATTGGCGCTGGCATAACGAGCCGTGCGGCAAAGCCAGCCGCTTAGAATGGTCTTCGAGCCGAGCGATTCCGCCTTGCGCGCCAGGATGATGAACACCACCTGGGTGATTTCTTCCGCCAGATGCGGGTCATGGACATCGCGCAGCGCGACGGAATAGACCAGATTGACGTGCCGCGACACCAGCGCGGCAAACGCTTCCTCGGAATTGCGCCGGGCATATTCCCGCAGCAACGTCATGTCGTCAGTCGTCACTTTAACCATACATTTACGCCGCCGCGAAAAGGTGCCAATTTATTTTCATTCGCCCAATCACGATGCCACCGTAACTGCCGGTAAAATTGCCAGTGCCAGAGATGAAGAGCAGTGAAAAATTCTGGCGAGTAATGGCAAATTTATTTTTATTTTATAATGCTTCTCGCTGTTTACGAGTGTTCTGGATCGGGTTTGCAGACCGTGTCCATCCATGGTTTGAAATCGGGTCTGGCATCTTGAAGAATGTAAGGAAATCTCCCGACGTAAGACTCACCTCTTTCCCGACTATCCGGGTGGAGGGCTTGTGGCCCACTATTGCCGCAACCTATGGAACAAACAATCCTCCTGGAATTCCAGGCGAGCGGGCCGCATAATACCCCAAGCATGGTTGTCTCACCCCATGCGGAGACAGGACCGGGATCCGGATATTCAGCCGCACCGGTTAAACCCAAAGCTCATCCCGTCAGGCTGCAAGCGCAGAAGATAAAATCCAAGGTGGATGAGGGTTTGCACAAGGAACCGATTCAAGGTCATATGCCCATTGACGGGAGCAATCGATTGGCAGAGTGGTGTCGCCAGTTGCCGGCGCTGCAGTTGAGGAATGGGAGGTTATGCCTGGCTTCTACGGAAAACACCATTGGCGGGCAATGACAATCATTAAAAGTGCGGAGTTCGGAATACACAAGATCGTGCAGCAGATTCTGGAAAAGTTCAGGGTTGGTGGTTGAGAGTTGGTGGCGCGACTCGGATGAACCACTCATCTTCTCAGATCAGCGCTGATGAGCGGGGATCGGCGGCACGCACGGAATGACGCGACCTAGCGGCTGGGGTCGGAGAATTTCAGAATGGTCTCTTTTCCGTCTGCCGCCTGCAACCTGACTAGCTTCGGCTCGATGGCGCTCACGGTGGAATCCCCGACTTTGTCGCCAACGGACACCGTCTTGCTGTTGACAATGGCAGTGGTGCGCCCATTGGCGTTATAGAAGATTCCTTGTAATTGCAGTCCATTCACGGCGGTGCGCCTGACCGGTGCCGGATTCGCTTTCGCGGCAGGCGCCGCGGTCGGCGTTCCAGATATTTGTCTCGCAGCGACCAGGGTGTCGGGGGCGGGCAGGAACGCCCAACAAATGCCGAACACCAGCAAAATGATCGCCCAGACCTGCATTGGCATGAAATACAGCAAGTCGCGCCTCGCGGTTTCGCGTTCCCGCAACCAGGCCAGCCAATATACCACCGCCCCTCCCATCCCGAATGCAAGCAGCCGCGGCCAAACGTGGGCCGCCAAATAGGGCAGGCCGAACATCGCAGAGATCGCTCCCGTAACGAAAAAACCTACCAACATGATTGGCAAGCCGAGACCTCTCCAGATGATAATCATAGGTTCACTTCTGCCGGATAAGACCAGCAACGAATTGGAAGAAAGAAGCACCAAATATGCCAGCGCTACGGGCAGGACTAGCCATCGCGCAGGCGGTTTGGACCGCCGGCAGGATCACCGATTGGACTCCGCTTCCTGACCGTAAAGCCCTTGAGTCTACTGACTTGGTGGAGCAATGTGCGTGATATGCAGAACATCATCAACGGCACGCGCAGCCAAAATGGGAATTCCCAAATATAAGCGCGCGGTCAAGATTGCCGTCCTGTTCGTTGTTGTGGGCACCGCGGTCTTTCCCGGTTTGCTTTGGCTGGACCACACAAGGGAGACGACGCTGCCAGCGCCTGCCGGCCCGTTTGGGGTCGGCCGCATGACCCAGGTTTGGAGCGACGACGCGCAGGCGGACGCCTCGGCGCCGCAACCCGGCACCAAGCGGGAACTGGTTGCGTGGATCTGGTATCCCGCAGCGCCTCAACAACGGGCTCAGGCTCTCAATGACTATTTGCCCGCTCCATGGCGGACTGCGGTCGAACATCAGCGTGGCGCCCTGATCACGCATTTTCTGACGCGGGATTTGTCTCGGGTCCACGCACATGGCATTCCTGACGCCGGGCTATCACTCCAGCAACGTTCGTATCCGGTGATACTTTTGAGAGCGGGACTCGCCGCCCTGACGACGGACTACACCACCCTTGCCGAGGACCTTGCGAGTCACGGCTATGTGGTCGTGGGTTTCGATGCACCTTATCGAAGTGAAGTCGTCGTTTTCCCTGACGGAAGGGTGATCACCAGGGCGCCCCGGAACAATGCTGATCTTGTGAGCGGGCCTCAGCAGGAGGAGCTTGCCAACAAACTGGTCCAGGCATGGAGCTCCGACATGGGCCTGGCTCTCGATCAGCTCGAACGACTCAACGCGTCGGATCCCTCGGGAAAGTTCCTGGGACGGCTGGATCTGCAGCGGGTCGGAGTGTTCGGCCACTCGCTCGGGGGTGCCACCGCCCTGCAGTTCTGCCATGACGATTCCCGCTGCAAGGCCGGAATTGACGTGGACGGGGCTCCGCTGGGCAATGCCATCGGCAAAGGCGTCACCCAGCCCTTCATGTTTCTTTTGAGCGACCACGGATACGAGTCCGATGCCGGGAGCCGTCAGGTCAAGGCCAACATCCGTTCCATTTACGATCGATTGCCTGATGACCGCCGGCTGCAAATCACGATCCAGGGTGCAAGCCACTTCAGGTTCAGCGACGACGGAGCGATGTTGAAGATTCCATCCGTCATGGGCGCGATGCGGAGCGTGGGCCTGGTGCGCCTCGATGGCCGCCGCCAGGTCGTTGTGACGGCGCATTGCATCAGCGCTTTCTTCGATGTTTACCTGAATGGGGCACCCGCTTCGGAACTCACGAGCCAGCCGGAGTTTCCGGAGATCGAATACGCCCGATGAGCATGTTGGGCCGTCCGGCATGTGATCTTCCCGTCGGATACCTGCCATTCGTGGAATCCGTGTCATCCGTGGTTAGCATTCGGGTCTGGCGTCTCGGAGATCGGGTCTGGGACGGACCGCCGCCGTAAAACCCTCAAAATAATCGTTGCATCAACCGAGGAGCAGAGGCATAAACCGTGAAATCAGACAAGCGTCAACTTGAGCCGACGGCGCTTCGACGCCAACCAACGGCGTGAATGTGCCGATATGTACACCGCGTTTCCAGTCTGCGACGGAAAAGGTGAAGGGGGTGGGAATTCGCCCGCCTCATTTCCAGAGTTTTCTCCCGGCAGTTCCCGGCCGGTCAACATCCACTTAGCGGAGGAAGGACGCCATGAAAAATATAGTTCTGAAAACATCACTGGGTTTAACCATCAGCCTGCTGTTGCTGGCTGCCTCCAGGCTTGGGGCCGCCACGCTCCATGTCTCCGCCGTCGGCACCAGCCCGACGCCGCCTTACGCCGACTGGGCCACTGCCGCCACGAACATCCAGGATGCCGTGGATGCGGCGGCTGGCGGCGACACGGTTCTGGTAACCAATGGAGTCTATTCCGGTGGCATTTTCGTGACCAACCCGCTCGCGTTGCTGAGTGTCAACGGTCCGCGGTTGACCGTCATTGACGGCGGCGCCGCGGTCCGATGCGTTTCCCTGACCAACGGCGCGAGCCTGGCCGGGTTTACCCTGACCAACGGGACGGACAATATCGGCAGCGGCGGCGGCGGAGTCTGGTGTGCGTCCACAAACGCCGTGGTCACCAACTGCGTGATCACGGGCAACTCGGCTTTCGGCGGCGGCGGGGCGGCGGGCGGCACGCTCAATTTCTGCACGTTGACCGGCAATTCGGGGGTGTATGGCGGCGGCGCTGCGGGTTGCAGCCTGAACAACTGCACTCTGGTTGGCAATGGCGCCAGTTACGGTGGCGGCGCCCACTCGAGCGATTTGAACAACTGCCTGGTCGTCAGCAATGTCGTGAACGCCACGGGCGCCGGAGCGTTCGACAGCACATTGGTCAATTGCACGGTTTGGGGAAATACGGCTTTTGATGGCACGAGCGGAATACAGGGTTGCGTCGCCCAAAATTGCATCATCGGCGGAAATGAATTCGGAAACTACTGGTTGTGCAGTGTGGATCATTGTTGCACGTCACCGCTCGCGGACGGTTTCGGTAATATAGACGTTGATCCGGCTTTGATGAATCCAGCCGCCGGCGATTTCCATCTCCAAACCAATTCGCCCGGCATCAATTCCGGCTTCAATGCCTGGGTCTCGGGCGCCGCTGATTTGGACGGCAACCGCCGCATCGTCAGCGGTACGGTGGACGTTGGCGCTTACGAATACCAGGGCGGGGGATCAATCATCTCCTACGCCTGGCTCCAGCAATATGGCCTGCCCACGGATGGCTCGGCGGATGACACCGATCCGGACCAGGACGGTCTGAACAACCGGCAGGAGTGGATTTGCGGCACTTCCCCGACCAACTCGCTCTCGGCTCTTCGTCTGGTCTCGGCGATGCCGGCGGGCGGGGATGTGACCGTGACCTGGCAGAGTGTGGCCGGCGTCAGTTACTTCCTGGAATGCAGCACGAACCTGGCAGCGTCATCGGCCTTCACCCGCGTGGCCACAAATCTTCCCGGCCAGCCCGACCTCTCCACTTATACGCATGCCAATGCCGCCGGCGCGGGGACTTTGTTCTACCGGGTGGGTGTTGATTCACCGTGAGGGCCGCCGGCAGATTTGGGAACATGAACTTCAAAGGGGGAAACATTCAACATTCAACATCGATCCTCCAATGCATTAAAGCAGCGCGCACTGGAGCGCCCTGCCATCCGTGGCGGAAAGTCAATCGGCCGGTTCAGTTGCGCAGACGGAAGAATTCCGTGCCAGCGTGAATGGGATGCGTGCAGGGCGGCGTGCCGGCATTGGTTACGTCGAGATAGGGGCCGGCCGGGTTGGCGGCACTCTGCAATGTGAACGAGCCGGTCCAGTTCAAGACGATGTTGGTGGATGCCAGTTGCAAACCGAGGCGCGGGGCAACGGGATCACCCAGCAGCTGGGCCATTCCGTTTCGGGCGTTGTTGCTGAAGGTCGTGAACTTGCCGGCGACCACAATCCGGCCGTCGGGCTGGAGTTGAATGGCGCGGATCTCATCGCTGCTTCCGGCGCCGGCGCCGGCGGCCGGGTCGAACGTGGAATCCAGGGTGCCGTCAGGGTTGAAGCGGGCGATTTTCGATCGGGCTTGGCCGTTGACGTTGTTGAACCGGCCACCGGCCAGGATCCGGCCGTTGCTTTGAACTGCCAATGCCCATACGTAACTGTCGCAGCCCGAGCTGGGGGCGAAGGTGGGGTCGAGTGTTCCATTGTCATTGAGCCGCGCAATGGCGCCGCGGCCGGCCCCGGCCACATTCAGAAAGGCGCCGCCGATGATGACTTTGCGGTCGGGCTGAACGGCGATGGCCGAGACGGTGCCGTCCGGCCCCGAGAAGCTGAGATCGAAGTTGGTGTCCACCGTGCCATCCGACAGCAAGCGGGCGACGTACAAGCGGGCGATGCCGTTGACCGCGGTGAAATCGCCGCCGATGAGGATCGTGCCATCCGGGCCCAGCGCCACGGCGCCGACCCGGGCTTGCGGACCGGTTCCCTGAGTATTGAAAGTACTGTCGAGAGACCCGTCGGGATTCATCCGGGCCAAATTATTTTTGCCGCTGCCTTTGAAATTGGTGAAGTTGCCGCCAATGATGATCTTGCCATCCGGCTGGATGGCGGTCGCCAATACGGAGTTTCCGGCCGAGGGAGAGAAGGTCAAATCTAGCAGGCCGGAAGGATTCAGCTGGGCCAGCCGCGACCGGAGGGAGACGGTATCAAAATAAGTGAAAGCCCCGCCCAGAACTACATTGCCATTGGTCTGAAGCGACAGCGCGTTGATGATCGGAATGGTTGAGTCCAAACACGTGGCCCGGGCTCCGGACGAAAAAGCCGGATCAACGGAGCCGTTGGTATTGAGCCGGTAAATCACACCCAGCGTTGACCCTCTCCGGCCACCGACGAGAATTTTGCCGTCGGACTGAACGGCCAAGGTCCAAAGGACGTCGGTGTAAGCCGTCGCGGGAACAAAATTGGTGTCCAGGCTGCCCGGCGTCTGGGCCAGAAGGCCCAAAGATCCCAGCAGACAAATTCCGACGATGACATGAAAACGCATGGTATTGGAGGTTTGGTTCAGGTCTGGAGATGTTGGTTTGTGGCGCAGCCTTTTCCCGCACCGGCACGTCTGCGGTCTTTTGCTGTCTGGAAGGACAGTAAGAACATCTGAAATGCAGTCAACCACCAATTAGTTGCCATGGATATCCACCCTCGGGAAGCTGGCCGTGGTAAATCAAATGCGTCACCGCCAGCCTCATCAGCAGTAATGAGCGGAGATAAGCGGTTGAATCTTTGGCGCTTTTTGCGGCTGAAAGTCTGGGTGTTGTGGAACTTTCCCCACCGCGATAGCGGGACATCGCTTCGGCGGACAGGCCGCCGTCCTGAATTTGCGTCATTTTGCGAACTCAACGTCAAAACCGTTTCATTCAGACAAATTTCGCGCGCAGCGGCGTCCTTCAGGCGGACGCATTGAATGAACCGCAGCTGGAGACAGTGAGCCGCTTCAATTCGGACGCAAACGCATGAAACGATTCCGCCGCAGCCCGGTCAGAAAAAGCATGAACGCAATGTGGGCTGGCGGGGTTGGCCGCCGGGTGGTTCATCGTTGCCGCTAATGGGTTGGCGGCAACGACCACTTCCCGAGGCTTTGAATAATAAATCATTAAACCTATGCCACAGACAAAAGCTAAGACGGCAGTACTGATCGGCACCATGGCGGTGGTGGCTGTGGGAATGATGCTGTGGGGGTCCAGAAAGCGTGCTCCCCAGCCGGGGGGAAAGGCACAGCTGGAAAGAATGGCGGCAACGGTCAGCCGGATCCAACAGAAGAATGCCGGGCTTCCCGCCCCCCAGATACAGGCCAAATCGCTCATCATGGCCGCCATGATTCAGAAAAGGATCCCGGCGGCCGCCGGTTGGTGCGACACCTTGAACGTCGGCAACCAGCTCTGGCCCATGACGCCCACCAACACGGTTTTCGCCCTCAATTCCCGGATGGCGGGGCAGGCTTACATACGGGGAATCCGGGGCGACACGGTGGTGTTTTTCGAGGCATCGAGCCCGGGCTGGAACCAGGCCGGCGGGTCCGAACTGCTCGCAGAGAAAACCGAAGGTGTGGCCGTGGCATTCATGGATGGCCGGTCGGTGCTCGTGCCGCCCGGCGAGGTCGCCAAATTGCGCTGGGCGCCATAATCGTGGAGGAGGGTGACAAGTGGCGGGTGGCGAGTGACAAGCAACGGCTTCAGCCGTCGCTATGAAGGTTGAGGGTTGAAGGTTGAGGGTCTCGGATTTCGAGGATCGAAGATGGGCGGCTCGTCAGGAGAGCCTCGCCCCACCTTTTGTGTGTTTGGTGCGGTTCGCGGTTAAAATCCATCGCGTCTTTATGTCTTGGTTGTTCAAATCAATTCGGGTCTGGGCGGCGCGCAGGGAGATGGAGGGAAACTTGAACTATTGAACCTTGAATGATTGAACATCCCCGATGAACTCCGATGAATCGCGAGCAGGCGGGTGGCGCCACCGGATGGTTGTTGGCCCAATAAAAAGAAACCGCCAGGCAACATAACCCGGGAGGGTTAACTGGCGGGTTGATACGTTGTTAGGGTTACGTCACCCATCACAATAGTAATTATTGAATTGAAATGATATAGGGTGAACACCCCATATCGCTGGGGCGCATTTTCCGATAATTATTGAATCAGATGAAAGCAACCCGGATTCCTTCCCAGGCTGGTCTCAAGCCGGCGGAGCTGTTTATATTCGTGGTCATCATCAGCCTCCTGGCGGTGATTGCCAGTCCCAACTTCGTGAGTGCCTGGAACACTGTGCCGGCCAAAACCGGCGTCACGAATCCCAGTGAAATCGACGCCATCACGGCCCGGTTTGCCCTGGAAATCAATAAACCGGCCGGCTGCCTCATCAATTATCCCAACGACTTGACATCCTGCTCCCGATTGAGTCTGGCCGGCGGCCTTCCCGGTTTTACGGCCGGTGATATTTACGGCAAAGGTATCGTGAACGCCCAGCCCACCGGTTTACTCGGCGACCTCACGACCGCGTCCCCCCTTTTGCCATAGAACTCGCGAGTATCAGCGCGGATCCATCCTTCGCTTGGCAGCTTGCTCGTGCCCACTCGCTCGGCCCACGCGGGCCCTTGATTGCACGGTGTTCCTTTCGCCATTTCCCAATCGGCTCAGGTCGTGTAGAAGCGTTTCTTTGCGGCAAATCGTCATCCCGGCCAATCCGGTCTGGCATCCGATGTGCTTGAAAATCATGGTGTTAATTATGAGAAATCTCACACTGTTGACGTTTGCATTCCTGGCTTTATCTCCCGCAGTTCAGGCGAGCACCAATCTGCCACCTTCGCCGATAAAACAATTCTGGGGCGGTGGCCGACACACGATGGCGCTGCTATCCGACGGCAGTGTCTGGACTTGGGGAAGTGATGTGTCCGGCAAGCTGGGCGACAACCAGGTTTCCCCATCCTACGATGTGACGAACAACGATAGTTTTATGCCGATCCGGGTTCACGGACCGGGAAACTTCGGCTACTTGACCAACATCGTGGCGATTTCCGCGGGGGAAGGTCATAATTTGGCGCTGAAAATCGACGGCACAGTTTGGACCTGGGGATGGAATGGCGTGGGCCAACTGGGGAATGGGACGTTTACCGACGCCCATACGCCTGTTCAGGTCATCGGCTTGAGCAACGTGGTGGCCATCAGCGGGCGGGCCTACCACTGCCTCGCGTTGAAATCGAATGGAACGGTGTGGGCCTGGGGAATGAACACTTCGGGTCAGTTGGGGAATGGAACAACCATCACCACCAACGTGCCGGTCCAGGTCATCGGGTTTACCAATCCGGCCGCCATTTCCGCCGGATACACAGTCAGCGTGGCCCTGATGTCCAACGGCACGGTCCGGGTTTGGGGAACCGGGATTCACGGGGAGATGGGACAGGGAAATTTCGGTGATTACAGTTACACTCCCATTCAGGTATTGGGATTGTCGAATGTGTTGTCCGTGTCCGCCGATTTTGAGGAACCCATCGCGCTGAAATCCGATGGAACCATCTGGATGTGGGGATGGGACAATTTGGGCCAGCTCGGGGACGGAACAAATATAGACAAGAATCTTCCGGGCCAGGTCCCGGGTTTGACGAACATGATTTTTGCCGGACTCACGGGCGACCGGGACAACTGCGCCATGAGGGCCGATCACACGGTCTGGACGTGGGGACGAAATTACAACGGACAATTGGGGATTGGCACGGCCGACACCAATCTTCACGCCGCGCCCGTCCAGGTTCCAGACTTCGGCAACGGCGGTTATGTGGTATCGGTCCAAACACCCGATTGGCACAGCCTGGCGCTCCGCTCCGATGGGACGCTCTGGGGCTGGGGATCCAACGATCACGGGCAGTTGGGCAATAATACCACGAATGATGCCTGGAGTCCCACCCTGGTTTTATGGCCGGTGGTGCCCCCGCCGCCGGCCACCGCATTCACGCTGGCCGGCGCCCGGAGACTGACCGCCGGCTCGCTTCGGTTCGCTTTCACCAACAATCCCGGCGCGCCATTCACCGTGCTGACGGCCACCAATTTGTCGCTGCCGCTGGCCAGTTGGATGTCGCTCGGCGGCGTCACGGAAGTTTTGCCCGGCCAATTTCAATTCGTCGACTCGCAGTCGACCAACGGCCCCGCGCGCTTCTACCGCGTGCGCTCACCTTGATCCCGACGGCAGCTTCAGCCGGGCGTTGGCGCATTGGGTTTCCCAAAACTGGACACGGCGATATGCCCGAAATGCGATAGCCGATCCCAGGCCGGGGCGGTAAAAAGACAAAAGAGCTGGCACGGAATATGCCCTCTTATGATGATGATGAATGAACACATTGGACAACACAGACACATTCTGGTGGTGGACGACGAACCGATGGTCCGCCGCACCGTCCATATGCTACTGGAGGACGACGGCTATATCGTTGAGGAGGCCGAAAGCGGGCCCCAGGCGCTGGCCATGTTTGAGCCCGGCAAGTTCGACATGGTTTTCACCGACTATTGCATGCCGGACATGCGGGGCGATCAGTTGGCGGCGGCGATCAAAAGACGTTCACCCCGGCAGCCCATTGTAATGATCACCGCCTTTCCTGAAAAACTGACCTGTTCGAACACCCCCCTGGGTGGCGTGGATTCCTTCATCTGCAAACCGTTCGAACACGACGCCCTGCGCACAGCGATCGACCGGTTTGCTCACAGCTAATCTCAAAGGCTTCCGTCGTCGCCAATCATCCTTCGCCTCGGCTACGGACAACACCCCAGTTTCGGGTGAAACATGTCTTTCGAGGTTAAACGTTTACGCCTTCTTGCGGCCAGAAAGGGAAAAACGACAGAAGGTAACAAAAGGAACGAAGAAGCCAGACCAGCGCCTGGTTCTTGTTTTCTTCGGTAAAAGCGATTTTGTGTCTTCGCTTTTCTTCGCGGTCAAGAATTTCCGGAATTCCCGATAAAAACATTGTCCCTTTTGCGCCGGTGCGTACATACATGAACGAACATGCATGAGTGGGACACCAGTGAATTGCTGCGCCGTTACGTGGCGGACGGTTCCGAGGAAGCCTTTGCGGTGCTGGTGGCACGGCATGTCAACCTGGTCTATTCCGTCGCGTTTCGGCGCCTGAGTGATGCACATCAGGCCCAGGAAGTGACCCAGGCGGTGTTTGTCATTCTCGCCCGAAAAGCCCGGTCCCTGCGCCCGGATACCGTTCTGCCCGGGTGGTTGCACAAGACGACTTCATTTACCGTGGATAATTTCCTGAAAACCGAATTTCGCCGCAAAAGCCGGGAGCAGGAAGCCTATCGGCAGTCCACGCTGAATGAACCGGAAAGCGATGCCTGGGGGCAGGTGGCGCCACTGTTGGATGGGGCGCTGGCCGGGCTGAACGCCGCGGATCGCAACGCGATCGTGCTCCGCTTCTTCAACGGGGCCGCCTTGGCCGATGTCGGGGTCGCCCTCGGCATCAGCGAAGAGGCGGCCAAAAAACGGGTCAATCGCGCGGTGGAAAAGCTGCGGCGGTCCTTTGCCCACCAGGGACTGGCCCTGCCGGCAGTGACTTTGACCGCCGCCATTTCCGCCCATTCCGTGCAGGCGGCGCCGGCAGGCCTGGCGGTTTCCGCCGCCGGCGTGAAGGCCGGTGGGGCCATGCTGGCGCTCATCAGGGCGACCCTGAACCAAATGCTTTGGGCGAACCTGAAGCTTCCCCTGGCCGCCAGCCTGGCCGTTCTCCTTGCCACCGGTATCACCGCGACGATCGTCAGCCACACGACTTCGGCTGCGATTGACGAAATCATCCGAAAGAGCGACGCGCGCTCCCTGAAGCAGGCACCCGGTGTGCTCGTCCTGCGGCCCACCCGTTTCCCGGGCCTCACCCGGCACGGCAATTCTGACGGGGACAAATTCGTGGGTCAAAACGTGCCATTGAAGTGGTTATTTGCCCTGGCTTATGACTTTGGTACCTATGAATCGGGCTGGGGAACCCGCGTGATTCTGCCCGCGAACGCGCCCAATGAAACATTTGATCTCCTGCTCACCACGCCGGACGACCCCAAAGGTGCCCTGCGGAAGGAACTCCAGAAACGCTTCGGCTGGGTGGCCCATCGCGAGACGCGCCCGGCGGACGTGCTGGTGCTCGAAACCAACGGTCCGGCGGGACCAAATCCCAAAATCAGCACGGGCGAAGCCGGCAATACCAATCACCTTGAAGACACCGTCACGGTCCGGCCCGGCGGACTGGTGGCCCGGAGTCAGTCGGCCGCCGGCCTGGCCAGCCTGTTGGAAGACCTGCTCGCCGTGCATCTCATCGATCGGACTGGACTGACCCAGCGGTTCGACGTGACGCTACACTGGAAGATTCTGGGCAATGCAGAACTGTCGCGCGCAGATTTCATACAGTCCCTTCCGGACCAGCTTGGTCTCAAAGTCACTCCCCGCCGCGAGCCGTTGGAACTGCTGATCGTCGAAAAACCATCCCGTTAGAAATACAAACTGCCTTTTATGAAGACCGACCCCGTTGGGGAGGGAGCATCCCTCCGACTTTTCCTGATCGCTGCCATTCTCCTCGCAGCGGTTCAAAGTTCGCCCGCCCAGACGCCCACGGCGGACTCCTTCAATCCCGGCGTCAACAACACCGTCGCACAACTGGCCGTTCAACCGGACGGAAGCATCTTGGCGGGAGGCGACTTCACCCGACTGGCGGGACAACCCTGCACCAACCTTGCCCGGCTCGATGCCAACGGCAATCCGGACACCGCCTTCAATGTGCAGGTCAGCCATATAAGTGGTTGGGGGGTGTCCTGCCTGGCCTTGCAGCCCGATGGAAAGATTCCGGTGGGCGGATACTTCACCCTGCTGAGCGGCCAGACCTGCACCAACTTCGGCCGGCTCAATGCCGATGGCAGCCGGGATTCCTCCTTCAATCCGGGAGTCATGCCGGAATACGTAGGGGTGTCAGGCCTGGCCATCCAGTCGGATGGAAAGCTTCTGCTGGGCGGATACTTCAATTGGCTGGGCGGCCTGTCGCGCATCTACATTGGCCGGCTCAATGCGAATGGCAGCGTGGATACCACCTTCAATCCCGGAGCGGAAAACGGCGTGTTCACCCTCGCCGTGCAGGCGGACGGGAAAATTCTGGCGGGGGGCGACTTCATCAGGCTGGGCGGCCAGGCACGCGCCAATCTCGGCCGGCTCAATGCCAACGGCAGCGTAGACACCTCGTTCAATCCCGGGGCAAATGACGCGGTCAATTGTCTGGCGGTGCAGGGCGATGGAAAGATTCTGGTGAGTGGAGGTTTCACCCTGCTGGGTGGCCAGGCCTGCACCAATCTCGGCCGCCTCAATGCCGATGGCAGCCGGGATGCCTCCTTTAATCCGGCCATTAATTACCCCACCTATTCTCTGGCTTTCCAGGCCGATGGGAAAATTCTGGTGGGCGGAGCCTTCACCGTCCTGGGCGGCCAGGCCTGTACCAACCTCGGCCGGCTCTATGCCGATGGCAGCCTGGATACCACCTTCAATCCGGGAGTTGGCGGATCGGGCAGCTATGTGAATAGTCTGGCGTTGCAGCCTGACGGGAAGATTCTGGTTGGAGGATACTTCACCACCTTGGGCGGCCAGGCGCGCACCAACATTGGCCGGCTCAACAACACGGACGCCGCCACCCAAAGTCTCGCTTTCAACGGCGCCACCATCACCTGGTTGCGTGGCGGCACCAGCCCCGAAGTCTGGCGTACGACTTTCGAGGTTTGCACCAACGGCGCTGACTGGATCACCCTGGGCGCTGGCACCCGCATCACCAGCGGCTGGCAACGGACCGGACTGAATTACCCGACCAACGCCATCATCCGGGCTCGGGGTTTCGTCTGCGGCGCAAACTGGTTTGTGGAAACCTTGTTTGCTCCAGCCATGCTGCTCCAGTTCGTCAGCGCGAACGGAAGCCGGTGGATGTCCAACGGCTGGTTCAGCGCGCGGCTGTTGGGAACCACCGGTTCGAACGCCGTGGTGGAATGCTCATCCGACCTGACGATCTGGACACCCTGGCAGACCAACACCTTGTCCGCCGACGGATGGGATTTGACAGCGCCACTGGGAACGAACCGGCAACAATTCTACCGGGCCAAGCTCGCGCCCTGACCCCAACCAATACCTCCTTGTTTGCCATGAGCAAAACATCAACTCCCTCAGCCATGAATATAATACCAACTCCCTCTGTTTTGCGACGGGCCATGCGGCTGCGACTTTTCATGATCGCTGCCATTCTGCTCGCCGCGGTCCTGAGATCACCGGCCGCATCACCCACCGCTGATTCGTTCAATGCAGGGGCCGGCGGCGGCGCCGAAGAGGCGGTCGTAAATTCCCTGGCGGTACAAGTGGACGGAAAAATCCTGTTGGGCGGGATCTTCACCACGCTGGGTGGCCAGTCGCGCACCAACTTTGGCCGGTTTAATGCCAATGGCAGTCTGGATACCACTTTCAATCCAATGACCAATGGCACCGTGAGTTGCGTGGCTGTTCAGGCCGACGGGAAAATCCTGGTGGGGGGATTCTTCACCAATCTGGCTGGCCAGCCATGCAACAGTATCGGCCGGCTCAATGCCGATGGCAATCTGGACACCCTTTTCAATCCGGGAGCCGATAGCACCGTGTATCGCCTGGCTCTGCAAGCAGACGGGAAAATCCTCGTGGGGGGAACTTTCACCACGCTGGGCGGTCAGGCGCGCAACTATATCGGCCGACTCAATGCCGATGGCAGTCTGGACACCACTTTCAATCCAGGGGCTGGTGGCAGGGTGCTTTCCCTGGCGCTGCAGTCTGACGGGAAGATTCTGGTGGGAGGAAGCTTCACTACCCTGGGTGGCCAGCCGCGCAACAACATCGGTCGGCTCAACACCGATGGCAGTCTGGATACCGCCTTCAATCCGGGTACGGACTTTCATACGGAAGTGGATTCCCTGATTGTGCAGGCCGACGGGAAAATCCTGGTCGGGGGAGCCTTCGCCACGCTGGCGGGCCAGCCGCGCAACAACATCGGTCGGCTCAACAGTGATGGCAGTTTGGACACCGCTTTCAATCCAGGGGCCAGTAGCACCGTAACGTGCCTGGCCCTGCAGGCCGATGGAAAAATTTTGGTGGGCGGCACCTTCCTCACTTTGGGTGGTCAGCCGCATAATTATATCGGCCGGCTCAATGCCACTGGTGGTCTGGATACGGCTTTCAATCCGGGGGCCGGCTTCTTCCTGTTTTCCCTGGCATTGCAGCCTGATGGGAAAACTCTGGCCGGAGGACAATTCACCACACTGGGTGGCCAGTCGCGCAATTTGATCGGCCGGCTCAATCGGACCGATGCCGCGACCCAAAACCTGACCTTCGATGGCTCGACCATCACCTGGCTGCGCGGCGGCACCAGCCCCGAGGTATGGCGCACGACCTTCGACGTGTGCACCAACGGCACTGACTGGATCAGCCTTGGTGCTGGCATCCGCATCACCGGCGGTTGGCAACGGACCGGATTGAATTACCCCACTAGCGCCATCATCCGTGCCCGGGGCTTTGTCAGCAGCGCCACTTGGTTCGTGGAAACTAACCTGGTTTCGGTGGTTCCCCTGAAATTTGTCAACGCGAACGGAAGTCCGTCGATATCCAACGGCTGGTTCAACCTGCGATTGATGGGAACCACCGGCTCAAACGCCGTGGTGGAATGCTCGTCCAATCTGGTGGTCTGGACGCCCTGGCAAACCAATACGTTGCCGGCGGCTGGATGGGATCTGGCGCTGCCCTTGGGAGCGAACCGTCTACAATTTCTCCGGGCGCGGCTGGCTCCCTAGCGGTTCAGGGAAAAGCCGGCACCTATTGGATGAGGTGCACGCGGTAGAAGCGCTGTGAACTCCCGGGGCTGTCGTTGATGGTTTGCGTGGCACCGATGGCAAAGTAATCCGCTCCCAGCGGCAACCAGTTTGAATCAGTGAGATCATTTTTGTATTCCACCCGGTAGGTATGCCCGGGCGAGGTCTGGAAGGTCAGGGCAATCGTCCGGTTTGACAGGAGGGCGAAGGCCGCGATGGTGGGTGAATTGGTGGCGGCGGGCAGAACATTCGGCAGCAGCGGGCTGGGCGTGGGCATGTACAGACGCAAGGTGCCACCATCAGGATAGCGGCCTTCGCTGATGTTGGCGGTTTGCGTGCTGAACACGATGGCGTCCATCGCCGTGCCGTCCGGGGCGAACAGGCCGATGGCTTCGCCGCCTTTGTCCAGTTTGAAGGGAACGTGAAGGTAGGGGCTGTTGGTGCTGTTGGCCGAGGTTTTGTTATCCGCCCAGACGAGGAGAAAACCTTTCGCCGGCACCCGGTAGCCGGCGGGGATTTGATATTGGAACGGATTGCTCAACGTATCGGTCAGATAATATCCCGCCAGATCCGCCGGCGTCCTGGAAGGATTGAACAGTTCAAACCAGTCATCGTATTTGCCGGTGCCGGGATCAATGAGGCCGGCGGTGTTTTCCGCCATCCATTCGTTGACGAACACGGTAATGGGCAGGGCGGTGCTGTTATTGGTTTTTCCCGGGCTGAGATAAAACATGGTCTGCCGGTAGAACGGCTGACCGTCCGGGAAATCGCCGTAGGAATAGTTCGCCGTCAACGGCAGGTAATTCAGGTAATCCACAATCTGCACGCTGCCGTTGACGAGGCGCGCCAGCGCCAGCGCTCCGCCGGTGGCGGTCAGGCGGAAGCTCGTGTGCCAGGAAGTGCCATTGCTCTGGCCCGGCTGGCCGTCGAGCCAGACCACCAGGAACTGTCCGGGGGCGATGCTGGCGCCGGCCGGGAACGCCCAATTGGTGGCGCTGGTGTAATTGGTGCCGAGATAGAAGCCATCCAGGCTGATCGTATTGGTGCCGGGATTATACAACTCCACCCACGGGTCGTGCTCCCCGGCATTATCCAGCGGTCCGGTGAGGTTCTCGGCCTGGGCTTCATTCAGCCAGAGCGCCGGGAATTCGGGCAGGGTGCCGGCGACCGAATTGTTCGCGCCGGGTGTGCAGCGCGTAACCAAGCTCGAACTCCAGTTGGCCACGCGACTGTTGTCCTGCGCGGCATCCACCAGCTGCAGAGAAACTCCGGGAATAATTGCCGGGTTGGTGGGCCAAGGCCCTTTGGGTTCATAGCGCACGCGGTCAATCACCACATTCGCGGCGGTATTGGTGTCGGGCTGAATAAGCGTGAGCGTTTCGCCGTCCGTCTGCAAAGTGCCGGTGAATTCATCGAACACCGAGGTCAATCCGCCATAAGTGGCGGCAAACACCGGGCGGCTTTTGGCCAGCACCAGGAAGCCTTGCGGCGCGAGCAGCGAGCCGGACGGAAAAGTGTAACCCAGCCCGTTGACCGCCCAGCCGGACAGGTCAAAGGTGGTATTGGTTGCGCGATTGAACAGCTCGACGTATTCGGCGCCGGCCACCGGCGGGTTGTACATGATTTCATTGAGCACCACGTTGCCGGCGGGCAATTCGGGCTGGGTGGAATTGCCAACCGAAGCGGTGAGGATGCCTCCGACCGGATTGTTGGAACGATCATAAGCGCCAATGGTCCAGACGTTGGTGCCAAAGGCGGCGGGAATCGCGAGGCTCCAGTTTGTGGGCGTGGTCCAGACCGGCGTGAAGGTTTCGCCATTCACCTCGATGGTGGTGGCTTGAAACGGCGCGAAGCCGGTCAGCGTGACGGTGTTGGACGTTGCATCATAGGCGTTGGCGGCGAGGGTGAAACCGGCCGCATCGGCGGCGGCGATTTGGGACAGGATGCTGGATCGGGCGGTGGCCACCCACGTTTCCGTGCTGGCGGGGCTGGCGACGCTTATCAAGCCGGCGGCCCGAAACGCGGCATACTTGGCATCCATCAGCGGATTGATCTTGGTCGGAAGCATGGCTCCGTTGGCCAAATCCGCGAGCGCGCGCCAATACATCCGTAGAAATTTTGGCGTGATCATTATTTTTGACCAGCTCGGATCAAGGTCGGAGAACAGACTTGATCCCGGGCCCAGCGCAATGGAGTTGCCGAGGCAGATGCTGAAATCAATCGTGAAAAGCGTCCAGCGATGTTGCGGGCTGACCCAGCCATACGCATTTTGCCCGCTTTGCGAGCCAAACATATCCCAGTTGCCAGCGGCGTGGTTGGCGGCGGAAACCTGGATCCAGTTGTCCATGTCCGCGACGTTTTCCATCAGGTTCACATAGTTTGGCCGGAAGCCGGCGTAGGCCGCCGTAACCAGGGCATAGACGTTGGTGAAATTGCTCAGGGAATCGGGCGTTTCCAGCAAGCCCCAGTTGCTGCGGTAGCGGGCCGGCTTCCACGCGCCGCCGGTGGTTGTGTAGGAAGCGAGCAGGCACCAGGATATCCGCGTAAAATTGGTATATTGTCCATAATTGGTGCTGCCGCTGGCGGGGAATTCATACCACGGTTCCAGCTTGTAATACTGGCCGGCGGTGTCGTTGGGGAAATAACCGTCCCGCACGCCGCTGGCGTTCGGGCGGTAGGCATCCTCCATCAGGTTGCCGCGCCGGACGCCGTTGACGTAGACGGCGACGAAGCGCCGGTAAATCCACGGGGCACCAAGGCTGCGCAGAAAGGTGTTGGCCGCCTGCTCCCGCTGCAGCGTCGGATCGTTCACATTCGCGGTGGCGGAATCGTATTGAATGTCGTTGCCCGGCCAGTGAATTTTGTTGAACGACGAGGTCCCGAGCAATCGGTCATCCTTCGGCATGCTCCAGACAAAATGGCAGGCGCGGGAGCCGGCCGGGGAATCGTAGTATTGATGCCAGGGACTGCCGGAATAACGCCCGCCCATGTTGTAAATCACCCGGCTGTTGTAAACCAGCGTGCCATCAATGTCCTCGTTGCTCAGGATGGGGAGGTTTGTCCATCGGCTCACGTTGGTTTGGGAAAGCCACAGGTGATACGTTCCGAACAGATTGGTGGGCGTCGCGTCGCCAAAAATCACCACACATTCCCGGCCGGGCGCATTGTCGGGAACCAGATCGGGAAACCGGCTGGTGGCTCCTTGCGTATCGGTGGCCTGCAGCGTGAAAGCCACCGCCGATTTGGCGGCGCGGCCGGGAATGGTCGCGCTGTAAATGCCGTCGCCCGCCACCAAATCGCCATTGGTGCCGGCGTCATTCATCACGACATTGGTCGTGGTCAGCTGCGGATCAAACCGGTAGCTCAGGCTGAACGACGCAACGCCGTCGGGGTCGGTCGCGCGGGCCGTCACCACCACGGGCTGGTTGGCGGCGGGGACGGCGGGCGAATGGGAGACCTGATAAATCGACGGGCCGGCATTGGTGGCGGCCTGGCTGTTGGGCAGGCCGGGTGTGCCCAGGTTGGCGGGCACGGGCAGCCGTCCGGTGGCTTCCAGATAATTTCCGCGCAGCCGCAGCAATACTTCCGGCCAGCCGCGCAGCCAGCGGGCTTTGAACCGCAGCGTGGCGGTCTGGCCGGACGCCAGGCCGGTGTTGGTGAGGGTGACTTGCGTCCCGTTGGGACCGACCGCGACGCTGTCCGCCGTGCGCAAATGCAATGCGCTGCCGCCGGAAGGATAGCCGGAATTGGTTTCCAGGCTGGAACGGGAGTGGTCGCCCAGCAGCGTCCAGTTCGTCAACCCGCTGTCAAAACTGGGATTGGCGACGTAATTTGCCCCGGTGGTGCCGGGCCGCACTTCGACGTCGTCCACCAGGCATTCGCCGGCATCCAGCAAGCCGAGTTGGGCGAAAGAAATGCCGCTGTCGTAAAGCCCGCCGTTGTCCAGGACGCCGGTGGTTGCAATGGTGGCCCAGGCCGATTTGGCCGTGTCATCGCTGTCGGCCCAGTTTGATGCGCGCCGTTTGTCGGCGCGGGCATCCATCACTTCCAGGCTGCTGCCGCCGCCGTCCGACCAGCGGCCCCAGCGGCCGCCCGTGCCGTACGTCACCTCGTCCATCACGATGTCCAGGTAATTGGTCGTCACCCTGCCGGAACCGTTGGTGCTGGTCGTCGTGTCGGGCATCGTCAACGTCAGTGGTTCGCCGGAGCCGGACAATTTCCCGCTGAAATTCCCGACCGTGTTCGCCGCGTTCAATTGCGCATAGTTGCTGAACAGGCAGGTCGTGCTGCGCGCGACCACCAGATAGCCGTTGGCCGCCAGGATTTGGTTGGTGGGGAAGGTGAAGCTGATGCCGCCGCCGATTTTCCAGCCGCCCAGATTGATCGCGTGCGTTCCGTGGTTGAACAGCTCCACATATTGCGCGTCATCCACGCCGGACAGGGGGTGATACATGATTTCGTTGAATCCGACCGCGCTCACGAGCGGCGCGGCGTTGTTGGTGCCAAAGGTCGGGGCGGTCAGCCGCGACCATTCCGTCGCGCCGTCGGGAAAGCGGCCGAAGGAAACGCCATTCTCCTGCGCGCCGAATTTCAGCGCGTCGAGCACCTGGGTGGCGGCGGGGTTCTTGAAATAAATCGTCTCGCCGGCTGAGCTCAGGCCGAACCCAAGCTGGGTTTCCGTGAAATAGACAAAGCCGCGCGCCGGAATGACCATGCCGGGGGGAATCACAAACTTGTTCGTCGCCGGCGCATCGCTCAAGGTGCAGCCGGACAAATCCACGTCCGCATTGCCATGATTATACAGCTCGATGGTATCCATCTCCGGCGGATCGGTGTGCGCCAGCACCTCGTTCAAAACCACGCTGCGCCAGGCGTTGGTTTGGATCGCCTCCGCCGCGCCCGGCGAGCCGCCCGCCAGTTCGCTGCGCTCCCAGGCCTGGGGATCGCCTTCGCCGTAAGACGGGCGCGCCAGCACGATGGAATGGCCCGTGCCATCCGCCCCCATCGGCCATGGTGCGATGTTATCATAGCTCACATCAAGCACCAGGGAACCCTGCTCGTCGGACAAGGTCACCGCGCCGCTGGTCTTGAGGCTGTTGGTGTAAGGCCCAAACACATTTGTCAGGCCATAGACCGCCTGCATATCCGCCGGCACCGCCGCCACCACGATGAAACTTTGTCCCGGAATGGCCGTCGCAGCGGGGAAGGTGAACTGCACCTGGCCGTTCAACTGATAGCCGCTGATGTCCTCGGGCCACGGATTGGAATTGTAAAGCTCGATGTATTCCAGGTTTCGTCCATCTGCGCGTGCTGCCGGCTTATACATGATTTCCGAAACGGCAAACGGCGTCCGGCGGCTCGAAGGCCCCAGCGGCTCAAAGACAGGTTGGGCAAGGGCGCTGGCAGCGACGAAAAGGGTGGCTATCAGAACAAATGCTTTCATAGAGTTACTTTTCGCGGCCGTTTGAAAACACGCGGTCTGATGCGTGGGGATCCAAGTTGGCGCGATGTTTAATATAGCTGCCAAGCATTATCCAGTCAAACTTGAACGCCTGGTCAATTAAGCCGGAGGAATGCTTTCACAACGGTGAAACCACGCGCCGCCCGGCGCACCCGCTGTGGTTCGGCGACGAGGGTGTCGCGTCGGCGCCAAACATTTTCGGGCTGCTTTCAGCCCAAATTCCGCGCGATTACTGGTTCACATGAACCACCTTGGCCGGCGGGAAGCCGTTGAACCAGGTGGCAGAGGCGTTGCTGTAGGCGCCGATGTTTTCCGCGTAAACCAAGTCTTCGATTTCCAGGTCGGGCAGTTCCTCGTGTTGCGAGATGGTATCTAGTCCGTCGCAGGTCTGGCCAAACACGGCGCAAATCTCCGTCTTCCCCTTTTTAAACGCCTTCAAATGATACTGGCAGTGGTCAAAAATGATGCCGCTGAACGTGTGATAGACGCTGTCGTCGATGTAGTAGCACGGTTTGCCGTCGCGCACGGCTTTGCCGATGATGCGCGCCACGGACTTTGCCGCCGTGGCCACGAGAAACCGCCCCGGCTCGGCAAGAATCTGGATGTCGGGGGCAAACAGTCGGTTGATCTCGGCGTTGATGACGCGGGCCAGTTCGCGGAACGGCCGGACGTGCTTGTTGTAGGGCGCGGGAAAGCCGCCGCCGATGTCGAGGATTTTGAGTTCATGGCCGCGCGACCGGGATTCGCGCATCACGGCGGCGGCGGCGTTGAGCGCCTGGACGAAGTTCTGGAAATTGGTGCACTGGCTGCCAACGTGGAAACTTAATCCCTCGACCACCAATCCCATGCCAAACGCCGCCTCGATGAGATCCACCGCCTCGCCGGTGGCGCAGCCGAACTTGGAGGAGAGTTCGCATTGCGACCCGGTGTTGTCCACCTGCAGGCGCAGCACTACGCCGGCGTGCGGCGCGTATTGCCGGATTTTCTTCAGCTCGTTTAGATTGTCGTAGGTGACCAGCGGCTTGTATTTGTCGAGCGCCAGCAGGGTTTGCTTCGGCTTGGTCGGGTTGGCGTAGATGATTTTGTCCCAGATGAAATCCTGCTGCGCTTTCGGCGGCAGACGCTTGATGTTCTCGTAAACGAGCATGAACTCGGGCAGCGACGCCACGTCAAAGCTCGCGCCTGCCCGGTAAAGCGTGCGGATGATGGCCGGCTCGGCGTTGGCCTTGACCGCAAAGTAGCATTGCACCTTGGGCAGATGCTTTTTGAACTCGGCGTAATTCTTCCGGAGGGCGTCGTGGTCAATCACCACCAGGGGCGTGCCATGCTTTTTGGCCAGGATTTGGAGTTGCTTGGTCATGAATTTGTTTTTCGCTCCGGCCTTTTATCCGTTTCGGGTGGAGGCACAAGCTTAAACTGACAATGACCGGGGCGGCGGGTGCATCTTGCCATGGCTCTTAACCGGTAGGGCCGCTGCGCTGCGGCGGCCCCGCCCGCGTCCAGCGGGCGGAATGGAATGGCGACTCCCTCATGATTGGCGCCGCTGAACGCGGCGCGGACGGCGCAGCGCGCCGTCCCTACCAGGGACAATCCGGCGTGAGCCCGGGCGGTCACAAGGCTTCGAGCGCCTCGCGCACCTTTTTGGCCAGGTCGAGCGGATTGAAGGGCTTTTGGAGAAAGAGCATGCCGGGCTTCGACATGGCGTCGCGGACCGCGGAATTGTTGATATAACCGGAAATGAAAAGGACCCGGACGCCGGGATTCACCTGGCTCAGCCATTCGGCAAGCATCTTGCCGCTCAGTCCGGGCATGATCACGTCGGTGACCAGCAGCTGGATTTTGGATCCATTGGCCTGTGCCAGGGCGAGGGCTTCGTTACCGTCGGCCGCTTCCAATATGGTGTAGCCTTGCATCCGCAACACGCGGGCCATAAGCCGGCGCAGTGACGGTTCGTCCTCGGCAAGCAGTATGGTTTCCGTGCCTTGCGGCAAACGGGACGGGATTTCGGGATGGGCCGCGGCGTCCTCCACCCCTTCGACGCGGGGCAGGTAGAACTTGAATTGCGTTCCCTTGCCCATCTCGCTGTCACAATGGATATGGCCGTTGCTCTGCTGAATGATGCCGAAGCAGGTGGCCAGCCCCAGACCGGTGCCTTTGCCCTGTTCTTTGGTGGTGAAAAAGGGCTCGAAAATGTGGCGTTTGACCTCTTCGGTCATGCCGCTGCCGGTATCATTGACACTCACCTGGACGTACTCGCCGGGGGTGATGAGGTGCCGACGCGCATAATCTTCGTCCAGGAACACATTGTTTGTGGTGATGGTCAGGGTGCCGCCCTCGGGCATGGCATCGCGGGCGTTGACGGCCAGGTTCAACAGCACCTGCTCGATCTGGCCGGGGTCGGCCCGGATCTGGCCCAGGTCGGGCGCGGCTTGCGTCACCAGTTTGATGTCCTCACCGATCAGGCGATGCAGCATCTTGTTCAGATTGACGATCAGTTCGTTCAGATTGACCTGTCGGGGCTCAATGACCTGGCGGCGGGCGAAAGCCAGCAGCTGGCGGGTGAGGTTCGTGGCGCACTCGGCGCTTTCCTGGATGCTCTCCAGATTGGAGCGCAACGGCGCGTCGGGCGACACCTGGGTGAGGGCCAGATCGGTGTGGCCGCAAATGACCGCCAGGATGTTGTTGAAGTCATGCGCAACCCCGCCCGCCAGCCGGCCGATGGTGTCGATCTTCTGGGTCTGGCGATATTGCTCCTCCAGTTCCAGCTCGTGGGTGATGTCGCGCTTGATGGCGATATAATTCGTGACCGTGTTTTTCGCGTCGCGCACGGGAGCGATGACCGCGTCTTCGGTGAAGAGCGTGCCGTTCTTCCTTTTATTGATGAAGCGCCCGCGCCACACTTCGCCGGCGCTGATTTTGGCCCAGAGCTCACGGTAGAAGGCCTTGTCCTGCCGGTTGCTTCTGAGCAGGCGCGGGTTCTGGCCGATGGCTTCGGCCCGGGAATAACCGGTGATCTGCTCAAAAGCCGGATTGACGTAAAGAATGGCTCCTTCAGTGTCCGTGATGACAATGCTTTGCGGGGTTTGCTCGATGGCGGTCATCAGGCGGTTCAGCTCGGCTTCCGCCCGTTTGTGTTCGGTTACCTCGTAACCTTCCGGAACGAGGAACACGACCTGCCCGGATTCGTCCTTGATCGGAGTGATCGAGACATTAAAATCACGGAGTTTCCCGTGAGCGTCCCGCAGCACCGCTTCAAAACGCGTCAGCTGTCCGCTGCCGGCCGCCTCGAGCGCCTGACGAAGTTTCGCCTGCATTTCCGCCGAATGGTTCCACCACGGGGTATCCCAGAAGAGTCTGCCGTTGACCGCATCCGGGATGCACTGCGCGAATTCCAGGGCAGCCCCGTTGGCTTTGATGAGGGTTCCGTCCGGCTTGAGCAAGCCGATGAACAGCCGGGTATGATCAAAAATGACCCGCAATTGGGCTTCGCTGTTCAACAAGGAAGAACGCGTTTCCCGGAGTCGTGTCACCAGCCGGTGAATCAGGGCATACAGCATGAACCCGGTTACCAGAACGAAGATGAGCCCCTTGAATATCGACCAGTTCACCCGGGCCTTCGGATCCGCGATGGCGGTGGCGAGCAACGGGTCGGAAAACAGGATCCAGAGCGCGGCGAAGAGAACGTACCACCAAACGACTTTGAGCGCGCCGTGTGCCGGCGAGGTCTGAGGGGCGGGCGACGGTCCAACGCTGCCTTGTTTTGGAACGGAATGTCCCTGGTTGGTGCTGGCCGCGCTCATTTCAACATGGATTTTCCGGCAAATTCTGCAAATATCCCGATTTTTCAGCGGTTCAATTGAACGTATCAAGACACAGCAAAAAAGCGGCCATCCGGAATGCCTATTTATGGACACTGGCTTCTGCTTCCGGGCCAATCAATGCAGTGGTAAAGCAGCAATTCAGGGTACGGATCAAGGGCCCTCCCCTCCATGCATTTGCTGGAGGCCAGGTGTCTGCCACCGGGCAGAAGGAGCTGGCTGCCGAGCCAGCAAGCAAAACAGCCGGGCTGACGCCCGGCTGGTTCAATTTTCCTGATGGTGAAAATCTCAATCCAGCACCGGGTCGGTGCCGTCAACCATCTTCACCTTGTTGTGCGCGAAGTATTCCTTTGTCAGCGCCTTCACCACCCGGGCGCGCTGATCATAGAGCCGCTTGAGCTTGCGCGGCTTGTGCCGGGACAACGCATAGTTCGTGATGATCGGCATGGCGATGGTCGTGTCGGTGTAGCAGACGACGGCGTCGGGCAGGCGATCCGGGTCCACCTTGCCCCAGCTCACGGCTTCGCTCGGCGTGGCGCCGGAGAGGCCGCCGGTGTCGGGCCGCGCATCGGTGATCTGCAGGAAGTAATCCTGGCCATATTCCTTGATGCGCAACACCTCCTGAATCTGCGGCTCCGTCTGGAGCATGAAATTTTTCGGGCTGCCGCCGCCCCAAAGCACCACGGCGCTCTTGCCGCCGGACCGCTTGGCGGCGAGGACGATGGCGGTGGTTTCATTCACGTCAATCGAGGGGTTCATGCGCAGCTTGTTGCCGCGCAATTCCACGCCCGCCACGTTCATGCCGATGGTCGAGTCGCCGGGCGAACTGGTGTAGCACGGTACGCCGGCGCGATAGGCGGCGGCCAGCACGGACACGTCCTTGAGGCCGGCTTTGCGCTCCCATTCGGCGCAGTATTTGCCGATCAGATAATGCAGTTCGGCGGTGCCCATTTCCTTCTGGAATTCCGGCTGGATCAGGATCTCCCGCAGGATTTCGTCGGTGGCCATCAGGCAATCGCTGTAGCCCAGCAGCACGTCATAGACGCGGACGATGTCATTCTCGCGCAATTCGGTGTCGTCGAACTTGAAGTTGCCGACCTTCACCGGGTAATTCAGCGCGAAGTGCATGTCGTGATACAGATTGGCGCCAGTGGCCACGATCCAGTCCACGAAGCCCGCCTTGATGAGCGGCACGATGGACGAGCAACCCATGCCCGCCGGGGTGAGCGCGCCGGAGAGGCTCATGCCGACGGTGACCTCCGCGCCGAGCATTTTCTCCGTGAAGAGCTGGCAGCTTTCCTTGAGCCGCGCGCCGTTGTAGGCGAGAAAGGTCTCGTCCACCAGGTCGGCGAGCTTTTCCTTGCCGGTGATGTTTTTGGGCAGAATGCGCTTGCCGGACATGAATTTGTCCCGGTTCGGGCATTTTTTCTTCTTCAACCATTCCGGGGTTTCCGTAAGGTCTTCGCGATAACGTGAGGTGCGTTGGGTTTTGGCCATAAATTTATTTAAAATTCGTGCCGCCTACGATACGAACCTTGGCGCCGTTGACAAACTTTTATTGCGTGAAAATAAAAGTCGATGGGGAATCAGGATCGGCGAGGGCCGGAGCGGCCGGCCGGGACCGGGCTACTGCACGGACACCAAATTCGGCTGGGCCAGAGAGAGCCCGCCCTGGAGATTGTCATGAAATTGGGCAGCGACGATGACATTGTTGGTGCACGTGGTGTTGTTCACCCGGAAGGCGGCACTACCACAATCACTGGCCAGCAGATTGGTGAAGGCATTGTGCACGCACTCGGTCCGGGGAACCGGCTGCCAGCCGCGTCCGCCCGGTTGCTCGGCATGCGCCATGAATACCCCGTAGTGGTGGCTGCGGCGGATGGCAATGTTGTAAAACCGGTTGTCACGGCTCGCGCGCATGAAAATGCCCAGGTCATTGGCGGTCAGGACGGCATTGCTGATGACGTTGTGGTTGAACGCCAGATCAACCGAGATGCCGGCTCCGGGGTTGTCATGGAGGCGGAGCCCCGTGAACAGGCAGTCTTCCGTCTGGTAACAGGCCAGCCCGTCGAATTCGTTGTCAAACGCGGTGTAATCCTGCACCGTCAGCTGGCGCACGCCCCGGGTGGTCACCAGGCCGCCCGACCGGCAGCGGGCACAGGTGACCCGCTCCACCGCCGATTCGCTCACGTTTTGCACCGTGATCCCATTGTTGCGGATTTCCGAGCCTTCGCCCCGCAGCCGCCAGAGTTCGTGCTGTTGATGGGAACGGTTGCCATCGATGAAAAAGTCGCTCAGGCCGAGTTGTTTGATGGTGATTTCCGGATTGTTGATCGGCTCCCCCAGGATGATCACCGGGCAATTGGCCGCATCCGCCAGACGCAGGACGGTGGCGTTCCCCGAACCGCGCAGGGCCTGGTGAGGGCGCCGCAGGACGATGGGCTGGCGGACTTCAAATATGCCGGCCGGCAACACCACTTCGCCTCCCCGTTCCGGCAGGCCGTCCAAGGCTTGCTGGATTTCCGCGCTGGTTACGCTTGCGGGCAGGGTCACGACCACCGGTTTCAAGGCGGGTAATTGGGGGGCAACGACGCCGGCCGTTGAAATAATCAGCAGTCCAGCACACAAAGTGCTCTTTGCGGCCTTCATTCCTCTGATTTGATTCGAGCTGATTTTCATACGCACCGTACAGCTTCAATCCCGCTTCTTCGTTCCCCCATGCTAAGGTGGCTCACCTCAAGCAGATTTGCAGCCAATTATTTCTCGTTTCCAATAAATTATTAAATTGAACTAATCGGGAGATGAACGAGGTTATGATTTGGGGGGTGCCCGCCCGGGTCCGCACGTTCTTTCCCCCGCGGACGAATGGCTTTCCAGGATTGCCAGCAGCCAGGAAGCGGTTATGCTCCGCGCGAATTTTATGGCAAACCCGCAATCGGCGAACCCCGCAACCCCCGCTGAGCTCGGCTACTCGATGCCGGCGGAATGGGAAAGCCACGCGGCCACCTGGCTGGGCTGGCCGCACAACGACACCGATTGGCCGGACAAGCTGGACACCATCCGCTGGGTCTACGGTGAAATGGTCCGGAAAATTTCCCCGGGCGAACTGGTGCGCATCCTGGTCCGCCACCGGGCTGAACAAGAACTCGCCGCCAGTTATTTGAAACGCGCCGGCTGCGACCTGAGGCGCGTTGAATTCATCGTGCACCCGACCAATCGCGGCTGGACCCGCGACAGCGGGCCGATTCATGTGCGCCGCAAAACTCCGAACTCCGAGACGGCCATCGTGCATTTCCATTTCAATGCCTGGGCCAAGTACAATGATTGGCAGAAGGACACGAGGGTCCCGGAAATCGCGGCGAAGCGGTTGAAGAAGCCGCTGTTCAACGCGCAATTCAACGGGAGAAATTTTGTGATCGAGGGCGGGGGCATCGAGGTGAACGGCCGCGGCACGCTGCTCACCACCGAGGAATGTTATCTCCATCCGAAAACCCAGGTGCGGAATCCTGGCATGACGAAGGCGCAGTACGACGGGATGTTCAAAAAATATCTGGGCGTAAGCAACGTTCTCTGGCTGATCAATGGCCCGGTCGGTGACGACACGCACGGGCATATCGACGACATCTGCCGCTTCGTGAACCCGAGAACGCTCGTGCTCATCCGGGAGACGAACCGGAAGGACATCAATTACCGGCCGCTGGCGGAGAACTGGGATCGGGTGCGGGATTTTCGCCTCGAAGACGGCTCCCGGCCTGAAGTTGTGCCGCTGCCCATGCCCGCGCCCATTTTCTACAAGAACTGGCGGCTGCCCGCCAGTTACGCGAATTTCTACATCAGCAACGCCGCCGTCATCGTCCCGACCTTCAACGAACCGAACGACCGGGTCGCGCTGGGAACGCTCGGCGAATTGTTCAAGGACCGGCCGGTGGTTGGTATCCATGCCGTGGATCTGGTGCTCGGGTTCGGTTCGCTGCACTGCCTGACGCAACAGCAACCAGTCTAATATTAATCGTAAGAGCCACTTGTCAAGCGGGAGGTGGTATGCTAGTTTCGCGTCGTTGGTGAACCCTGAAACTGCGGCTTGTTTGGCGCACAACCCGACGCGAGGTGAAACATGAGCAAAGCTGTCAAATGGAGCATCGAGGCGGACTTTCTTCAGGCCTGCAACTGCGATTACGGTTGTCCGTGTGAATTCAGCGCCCCGCCGACTTACGGCTTTTGCAAAGGCATGGGCGCGTGGCGCATCAACCGGGGAAATTATGGCGACGTGACGCTGGACGGTCTGGGGGTCGGCTTTGCCGCGCACTGGCCCAAGGCCATTCACGAAGGCAACGGCACCTGCGGCCTGATGTTTGACGAGCGGGCCAATGCGCCGCAGCGCGAGGCCCTCCTCCAGATTTGCAGCGGCCGGGCCGGCGGCCTGCCGTTCGAAATCATTGTCACCACCTTCTCGAAAATCCTCGAGCCGCAATTCCTGCCGTTCCAATTCAACTTCAAGGGGCGGAACAGCAGCGTGCAGGTCGGCAACGTCATGAAGGTCGCGGTGGAACCCATCAAAAATCCCGTCACCGGCGAGCCGGAATCCGTCCGCGTCGAACACGCCACGGGTTTCATTTTCAAGCAAGCCGAGTGTGTGTCGGCGGCGGAAATGGACGTGAAGGTCGGGGAACTTCAGTTTTCCTATCCGCACAAGGCCGCTTTCGTGACCCAGGTCAAATACGGGAATTGATGGTTGGAGTTCAGTCCCGCATGGCGGGACTGCATTGTGGGGACAATGCTGAAGCCTGAACGCCAACTTAGCTGCATGGAAGCCATTTTTAAACGGGACCGCCTCGTGGTGCTGGCGGCGTTGGTGGCAATCACCGCGCTGGCGTGGGGCTACCTGGTCCAGGAGGCCCGGGCCATGGTTCACACCGGGGTCTGCTGCTGCGCCGGGATGAACATGTCCGGACCGGACCTGAATCCGTGGTCGACCGCCACGCTGCTGCCGCTGTTCCTCATGTGGATCGAAATGATGGTCGCCATGATGATTCCGTCCGCGGCGCCCATGATTCTCACCTTTGCCCTGGTGAACCGCAAACGCCGTGAGGCGGAACGGCCCTTTGTGCCGACCGGTGTTTTCCTGCTCGGCTACCTCGTTGTGTGGACCGGCTTCAGCGCGCTGGCGGCGCTGGCACAATGGATTTTGCACGGGCGGGCATTGTTGTCGCCGATGATGGTCGGCACAAGCCCGATGCTGGGCGGCGCGTTGCTCATCACCGCCGGTATTTTTCAATGGACGCCGCTAAAAGGCGCCTGTCTCATTCACTGTCAATCGCCACTGGGTTTCCTGCTGACCGATTGGCGCGAAGGCCGGTGGGGCGCGTTCGGGATGGGGTTGAAGCACGGCGCATATTGCACGGGCTGCTGCTGGCTGCTCATGGCGCTGCTGTTTGTGGCCGGCGTGATGAACCTGTGGTGGATTGCCATCCTCGCGGTCTTCGTGCTGCTGGAGAAGGTGGTGCCGAAAGGTTTGTGGCTTGGCCGGGCCGCCGGCATGATATTGGCGGTGTGGGGCGCGTGGATGATGATGTCCCGGCCTTGATTCGAGTTTTAGCCAAATGGCGGGTGCTACAAATGTTGCAGGACCAATTTGACCACCTCGTCAGCCACCCGGTCCACCGCTTCTGAAGTGGTTCCTGAGAAGACCGTGCCGTTGGAGGATTTGCCCTCGATCTTGCCTGAACCAATCAATTTCCCGGTCGTTTGTTCGGTGAATGCAATGATGGCCTCGGTCCTGGCCTGTCCGGCCATGGCACCCCACATGATGCGGTTGAAATTGTCCACGTCGCGGATTTTCGTGATGGTTACGGTGATGCGCAGATCGGAATGGGAATCCGTCTCGGCCTGGGAATAAATCTTCTCAAACGCTTTCGCTGCGCGCAACTTCACGATGATTCGAATTTGAAGCTGCTCCAAAAATTCAGCCTGTTGTTCCGTGGGGGACGGCAGGTCCGATTTGGTCTCCACGATGGCACTTTTGAACTGGCTTAAATTCGCGGATAGCGGCTGGTCCAGGGTGGAATTGCCGGTGGAAGCACATCCGGCGGCAAATAAGACGGTCAGGGAGCAAAAAGCAATCAGAACCAGCGAGGTCGCAATTGGACGTTTCATGGCAAACGTTCTAATCGTTTTCCGATTTGAATGGCAACAAGATAATAACCTTCAAACCTTGCATTGCTTCACTGCTTCGATACAGCGACCGCAAATGGCCGGATGCTCGGCGTTCCGGCCAATGTCCGTTTCCCAATGCCAGCAGCGTTCGCATTTCTGGCCGTCGGCGTGGCTAATCAATCTGGCCTCTGCATCTTTTGTTAACCCAACATGCGATATATTTACGAGTTCTTGAAAATCTCTTAAAGCATCGCGAACCACTAACGGATCTGTTTCTAAAAGCTGTAACTTTGCATCCAGAGACTTGCCAATGATCTTTGCTTTACGCTGGTCTTCAAGAATTGGAAGCAATAATTCACGCTTTTCAAACAGGAGTTTCCATCGTTCCTGCTCGTCTTTTGATGTTGAAAAATTTGTCGGTTTCCAATTCGCTTCATGCACCGACCCCTTCGGTTTTCCCGGCACAAACTCCCACGCTTCATCCGCCGTGAAGGCCAGGATTGGTGCAAGCATCTGGCACAGGCTGGTCACCAGCCGGTGCAATACAGTTTGGGTCGAGCGGCGACGATGTGAATTCGCCGGGTCGGTATAAAGCCGGTCCTTGATGACGTCGTGGTAGATCGAGGACAGCTCGACGGCGATGAACTGGCTGACTTTTTGATAGACGACGTGGAATTCGTAGTCGTCGTAGGCCTTGATGACTTCCTGCTCCAATTTCGAGAATTCGCCAAGAATCCAACGATCCAGGCCGGTGAGTTTATCGTCGGCGACCGTGTGGTTCGCCGGATCGAAGTCGTAGAGGTTCGAAAGCTGGTAACGCAGGGCGTTGCGAATGCCGCGGTAGGTCTCGGCGACCTTGGCGATGCGTTCCTCGCTTACGACGATGTCGTTGCGGTAATCCTGCGACGCGACCCACAGGCGGACGATGTCCGCGCCGTGTTTCTTCACGTAGGCCTCGGCGGTCTGCGGCTTCTCATAACCACCCTGGGCTTGTTTGCTCTTGGAAATCTTCTCACGGTCGGCGTCCACCATGAAGCCGTGCGTCAGCACGGTCTTGAACGGCGCGGCGCCATTGCCGGCCAGCGAGAGCAGCAAGGAGGACTGGAACCAGCCGCGATGCTGGTCGCTGCCTTCGAGATAGACGTCGGCTTGCCAAAGTAGGGCAGGCGTCTCGCCTGCCCGCGCCGACGCAGTCGGCGTAGTTTCCTGACTGCTTGCGCTGGCGCGCTCGCTGGGCGGGCGGGACGCCTGCCCTACTTTGTGCTGCAATTCCTCCCGCCGCATCAGGACGGAGCGCGAGGATGAACCCGAATCAATCCACACGTCCAGCGTGTCGTTGGATTTGTTGACGGCTTCCGCGCCGTTCCAATCCTGCGGTTTCACCAGCGACCAGAGTTCGGCGGCGGTTTTTTCGAACCAGACGTTCGAGCCGTGTTTTTCGATCAAATCAGCGGCCTGGCGGACAATCCGGGCATCGAGGATGGGTTCCCCATTGGCGTCGTAAAACGCCGGGATGGGCACGCCCCAGGTGCGCTGGCGGGAAATGCACCAGTCGGGCCGGGTCTGGACCGCGCTTTTGATGCGATTGACGCCCCAGTCGGGCACCCATTTTACGCGGTCAATCTCTCCCAAGGCCTGCTCGCGGAATTTTTGGTGGTCAATCTCGATAAACCACTGGTCCATGGCGCGGAAGATGACGGGTGTTTTGCTGCGCCAGCAGTGCGGATAGCTGTGGCGATAATTTTCCTGGTGCAGGAGCGCATGGCGGGCACGAAGTTCGTGCAAGACGGCTTCGTTGGCGTCACTTTTGCCGTGCTTTTCAAGGATGGATTTCCCGACCATTTCGGCGGGCATCTGCTGCTCAATGGGCAAATCGCTGGAGTGGGCGAACTTGCCGTCGTCATCCACGGGCGAGTAAATCGGCAAACCGACCTTCAGGCCCAAGCCATAATCTTCAAGGCCGTGACCGGGCGCAATGTGAACAAAGCCGGTGCCGGTGTCGCTGGTGACGAACTCGGCGGGATGGAGCCTGCCGGTGCGCGCCGGGATGAACGGATGCTGATACTGGAGCTGCGCCAGTTTTTCAACGGGGAAGGGGCGCTCGGCCGGCGCGGTCCAGCCGCACTTTTCGGCGACGCTGGGCAGCAAACCGCGGAACAAAATGTATTGCTCGCCGCCGACGTCGACCTGGACATACTGGAGCTTGTCGTTGTAAGCGACGGCGAGGTTGGCCGGGAGCGTCCAGGGCGTTGTCGTCCAGATGAGCACAAAGGTGCCGGGCTGGCCGACGACCGGGAACTTTACAAAAACGCTCTGGCTGACGTGGTCGTGGTATTCCACTTCGGCTTCGGCGAGCGCGGTGCGGCAGGGAATGCTCCAGTAAACCGGCTTTTTGCCGCGATAGACAAAACCCTTTTCGACGATGTCGGCGAACAGGCGCAGTTCATCGGCCTCGTATTCCTTGTTGAGCGTGAGGTACGGGTTTTCCCAATCGCCCAGCACACCGAGGCGTTTGAACTGGGTGCGCTGAATATCAATGTATTTGCGGGCGTAGCCCTCGCAGGCCTTGCGAATGGTAGCGGCATCGGCACTGGTATCGCCGGCCTTGCGCATGTCCTGCGAGACCATGAACTCGATGGGCAGGCCGTGGCAATCCCAGCCGGGGATGTAGGGCGCGTTGAACCACCGCAAGGATTTGTATTTGATGATGATATCCTTGAGGATCTTGTTCAGCGCGGTGCCGATATGCACGTCGCCGTTGGCAAATGGCGGGCCGTCGTGCAGGACAAATCTTTCCGCCTCGGCGCGCCGGGATTGGATTTTCTGGTAAAGCCGGGCGGATTCCCATTGTTTAAGCCGAGCCGGTTCGCGCGCGACGAGGTCGGCTTTCATTGGAAAGTCGGTGCGCGGCAGATTGAGCGTATTTTTATAGTCCGTCGCCATTTTAGAAGGCGAACGTTAGCAGCCGGAAAAAGCAGTGTCAACGAGGGCAGGAGGGTGGATGGGTGTGCTGCTGGCCAAAAAAGGGAAGAAAAACCGGGTCAATCAGCCAGAGGATGACCGAGAGACCCGGGGAATTTCGAATGAGTACAACGTAGGATTACGGAGAACTCCGGTCTGGTTTGTACCAAAATCCAAACCGAAAATGTTAAAATCAAAGAACATGTGCAACCCGTCGTGATATCCAAGCCACGCTGCCCGTTCCACCTTGCACTGGTCATATTAAATCATAACTCCTAATTTTTGTCAAAGGCAGTTTGACAAGTATTAGTATACATTAACATTGCAGGCTTACTGATTAGCGGTCGGTCCTGGTGGGTTGATTTTAGGGACTTTACGATGGTTTGGAGCGGTGGTGGTGAAAATTCCTGTTTACAGCATGGGGTTGGGTGTTAATATCTTTTCACGAGAAATTTAACGGGGAAGGCGTATGAAAAAAATCGAGGCCATCATCAAACCATTCAAGTTGGAGGAAGTAAAATCCGCGCTGGCCGCGCTGGGGGTTCAGGGAATGACCGTGACGGAGGTAAAGGGGTTTGGCCGCCAAAAAGGGCACACGGAAATTTATCGGGGCAGTGAATACACGGTGGATTTTCTGCCCAAGGTGAAAATTGATGTAGTGTTGGCAGATGACCAGGCCGCCGCCGCGGTGGAAGCCATCGTCAAGGCGGCCAAGACGGGCAAGATCGGCGATGGAAAAATTTTTGTGAGTGCCGTCGAAAGCATTGTGCGCATTCGAACCGGTGAAACGGGCGAGCAGGCTGTCTGAATCAAATGTCACCGAGGAGGCGATCAAGGAAGACAGGAGAAAACCCCTGATTTTGCCCCTGTGAATAACTCGTGAACAAAAGTTAATATGTTATCCTAGAAAGTTTCGTTCCAATGACATAAAACGCTCACGTTGATTCAAGTTGTTCGGGGCGTTTCATCATTTTTGCCAGACAAGAGGCGGCGGCATGGGGTTTTTACTTTGTAAGTCGTTTATGGTAAGCAGGTTGTTTTTATATTAAAATGAAGCTTTTGGCGAACAGAGTTGAACGGGCGGCTGCTTTATCAGGGCATTTGCTCCTGGCCAAGGCGAACATCAGTGGAAACCGGCGGCCAACCTCGGGTTGGGGGCTAGGTGAATAAACCGCTTAAATAACGGGCTTTTTGACAAGACGCACATGCAACTTTTAGCTGAAAAGATTTGGAATTCTGCGCGGGAACATCTTCGTTCCAAGCTGAATAACGACACGTACAACATGTGGTTCGCGCCGCTGCGGGCTTGTGCGATTGAAGGCAACCACGTCACCCTTGAGGCGGCCAACGAGTTTTGCGGGGTGTGGCTCAAAGACAATTATCTCAGCCTCCTGCAAGACGCTTTTGCCACGGCCTCCGGCCGTCAACTGCAGGTCAAATTCAAAATCTCAACGGGCAGCACGCTGGGTTCGTCGGTGTCCATACCCGTGCCGGTCGCCAAGACCAGGGCTCCCGAACCCGTTCACGAACGCCCGACCAACAGCGAACTGCATTTCAATCCCAAGAACACGTTTGAATCCTTTGTGGTCGGCAACAACAACAACTTCGCCTATGCCGCCGCCCTGGCCGTGGCGCAGGCGCCCGGCAAATCGTACAACCCGCTTTTCCTGTACGGCGGGGTTGGCCTCGGCAAAACCCACCTGCTCCACGCCATCGGGCAACACGTCACCGCCAGCAAGAAGGGCGCGCGGGTGGCTTACGTCTCGTCCGAGAAATTCACCAACGAATACATTGATGCGATCCAAAACAATCTGCTCGTCAAATTCCGCAAAAAATACCGCCAGACGGATGTGCTGCTGATTGATGACATCCAGTTTCTTGCCGGCAAGGAGCGCATCCAGGAGGAATTTTTCCACACCTTCAACGCGCTGCACGAGTCTCACAAGCAAATCGTCCTCACCTGCGACCGCCCAGCCAGCGAAATCCAGAACCTGGAACACCGCCTCGTTTCCCGTTTCGAGTGGGGTCTGGTGACGGACCTGCAGCCGCCGGACGTCGAAATGCGCCTCGCCATTCTCAACAAGAAGGCGCAGCTCATGGGCGTGACGCTCCCGGACGATATTGTGAATTTTCTGGCCAACCGCATCCGCACCAACGTGCGCCGGCTGGAGGGGGCGCTCATCCGCGTGGCTTCCTACGCTTCGCTCACCGGCAAGAAGCTGACGATTGAGGTGGTTGAGGGCCTGTTGCGGGAAATCCTTCATGAGGAAGGCCGCTTGTCCATCAGCATCGAAGTCATCCAGAAAAAGGTGGCCGAACACTTTGACATCCGTCTGGCGGACATGACCAGCAAGCGCCGGCCGGAAAACATCGCGTTTCCGCGTCAGGTGGCGATGTATCTCTCCCGGCAGATGACCGAAAGTTCCCTCAACACCATCGGCGAAGCCTTTGGCGGCCGCGACCACGGCACGGTGTTGCACGCCTGCCGCCTTGTCAAAGACCGCATGGAAGTGGACGCCAACGTCCGCCAGGTTGTCCATTACCTCGAAAAACAGTTGATGCGCTGAACGGGATTGCGAATCAGGGCCGCCGCCGGCAAGCTGCCGTTCGCAATATGCCCGTCATCGAAGTCAACGGCCTGACCAAGGCCTTTCGCTCCTACCGGAAGCAGCCGGGTTTTGGGGGTGCCATCAAAGGGTTGTTCCATCGCCGCTACGATCAGCTCGTGGCGGTGAACGAGGTCAGCTTCAAGATCGAGCCCGGCGAACTCGTCGGTTTTCTCGGCCCGAACGGCGCGGGCAAGACCACCACGCTCAAAATGCTTGCCGGCCTGCTTTATCCCACCGGCGGCTCGGCCCGCGTGCTGGGCTACGTCCCGTGGGAACGCGTCGACGGGTACCGCCGCCAGTTTGCCCTCGTCCTGGGCCAGAAAAACCAGCTTTGGTGGGATCTGCCGGCCCGCGAATCGCTCGAATTGAACGCAAAAATTTACGGCATTCCCGCCGACCGTTTCGAGCGCACCGTCGCGGAAATGACCGAGCTCCTCGCCGTCAAGGACAAGCTCAACGTGAGCGTGCGCGAACTGTCGCTCGGCGAACGCATGAAAATGGAGCTGATCGCCTCGCTGCTGCACCAGCCCAAGGTGCTGTTTCTCGACGAGCCAACCATCGGCCTCGACGTCGTTTCGCAGAAGGTGGTCCGCGAATTCATCCGCCGTCACAACGCGGAGCAGCAAACCACCATCCTGCTCACGAGCCATTACATGGCCGACATCCAGGCGCTTTGCGACCGCGTCATCATCATTGACCACGGCAAAATCTTCTTCGACGGCCGGCTCGGCGAGATAGTGGATCGTTTCGCGGATTTCAAACTTGTCACCATCCAATGCGAAAAGGCGAATGATCAGCCGGCGGAAAACCTGGCGCGCTATGGCGAGGTCGTCGAGAAGAACGCCGGCTCAATCCAGTTCAAGGTCAAGCGCGACCGCGTCATCCCGGTCTGCAAATCCCTGCTCGACGAGCTGTCGGTGACCGACATTGACATCCAGGAAGTGCCCATCGAGGACGTGATCCGCCAGATTTTTGCGCGGTAAATATTTTTCAGAGGGGCGAGCTCCGCGAGCCCCAAATTCAAGGACGCGCATAACTCGCCCTGCGGCAGTGTCCTAATTTAAGGAGCGCGGCATTTATGCCGCTTCATCGTCCCTTGTCATTGGCGCGGTGAAGCGGGCTGAAGCCCGCGCTCCAACGCCAAATTAGGACACTACCCGCCCTTCCGACGGCTTGTCTTCCAACCGGTCAACTGCTT
>Ga0265338_10000731_pt1 | contig 56044 bp, 56 predicted proteins | sample 42126metaG_FD_193579 | JGI IMG/M metagenome (GOLD analysis project Ga0265338, IMG submission 193579) | Rhizosphere microbial communities from Carex aquatilis grown in University of Washington, Seatle, WA, United States - 4-21-26 metaG | ecosystem: Host-associated > Plants > Roots > Rhizosphere... | reverse complement strand
CCGAGTCCCTTTTGCTCCTTCAGGTGCTTTCCACGAACCGAAAACCGAGCGACGGCGGGAGTCATAAAGGCGCCCGTGCCGATCGTGATATACGTGCCGTCCCATCCAATGCCGCTGGTGTTACCTGTACCGTTTCGATAACCCCAGCGCCGTTTAAACTTCTTGGCACCCTTCGCCAACTCGGCGACTATTGCAATCTCGCCGTATCCCTTTGGGCGACCTCCGAGCACGAAGAGGTTGCCGCTGCTATCATAAGTGCAGCTTTCCACTCCGAAGTTCGTGGTAAGCGTTCGCGGCAAAGATGAAGCACTATTGTAAATATAGACCTGGCTTTTGCCAAACACCACAGCCAGGTCTTTCGTAACGGGGTCAACGGCGCAATCGCTGGGAACGCTGGGAACATCGATAGTTTTTATGGGCGTTTCGCCGCCATGGGCAAATTCCGCAAGCTCTTTGCTGACGTATCTGTCTGGGTAGGCGGCGAGCCAAACGTTTCCCGCGTTGTCTGGACAGACGACTCCGTCACCCGCGAAGCTGCCGATAAGCTCACCTTTAGGAAACGAAAGCATATACGTCTCGTTTCCGTACTGACCGGCCCCGGAGTAATAGAGCAGATCTCCGAGCTTCGTTTGAGGCCGCATTAACGAACTTCGCGTGCCGGCCGCGTCTGTCACTGCGCCTGCAGGCGTCAGTGGCGCATTTGCGCACCCCGCAATGAGAATAAGGCTCGCGCTTACAGCCCAACGCCGGAACCAGGCCGTCATGAGAACAGTTCACTCCCTCTCGGTCAGGATAGCATTACGAACGGCAGCCCTCAGAGGGCCAAATGGCCCAAACCTACCAGAAACCATCGAGACCGCCCGCCGCGCGCAATCGCCATTTTCGATCGACACGCCAAGCCACACGTTGGCGCTAGCTTCGACGGCAACGTGGCTTTGAAGCAGCAGACCAATCGAGCCGGCCGGGACGATGCGCGGCGCGATCCCACTTCACTCGCCCGCCAAGGGGCGCCTCGATATTCACTCGTTCCGAGCGACTTGGCGTAAATAGGGTCCGCGCTAGAAATCCCTAAGCGAATGCTAGCGGGACGGCGCGCTAGCGGTGAACCTCGAAAAGGGGATCGGTAAAAGCCGGTCCCTCATCACTTTGGGCGCAAACCCCGCCGTCATACGGTACGAAGCGAGTGGAACAAACGTGGTATGAACCATGATGCGATCGCGCCAAGGATAATGCCGAGCAACGTGTACACGAGGAGAGAAGACGGTAGGTTCGCTACGAGCGTAGACTGCTTACCAACCGCGATAAAGATTTTCGCGAGATCGTTGCTCGCCAGCAGATTTCCGAGCGCTGAGCCTGCGACGATCCCGGCGCGACCAAATAAGACGCGAACTGCTTCGCGACGCAATTGAGGCGAAAGGGAGTCCCAATGGTAGCGCAAACCGACTGCGAGCATCGCGCCTTGCGTTCCATAGCTTAGCGAGAAGAGAGCGAAATAGATCCGCGAAGCCACCGCACCTTCCTCAAGTGGAACGAAGTGCAGATAGAGTTGTAGCGCAAAGACTTGTAAGAGTAAGCTGCCAAGCCCCAAAAAGTCGAAAGCGACCATCAATCGATTTGCCCGAAAGTAGTGTGTGAAAACAAAATGGTTGACCCACCAAAAGCGACTGACAACCATGAAGGTAAGGACGAATGCAAAGATGCCGGCGGGTCGTGTCACGAACTCAATCGCATGCGGCGGTATGACGAGCGTCAAGCCGAGTTGTGCGAGACTGAAACCAATAACGATGTCGGAAAACGCTTCGAGCCGGTGCGTTGAACGCTCGGGCGGATTATTTTCGTAGGAGTCGGACGGTTCATTCATGCCGGATGAAATGATTAAGAACTTGGAGTTGACCCGCTTTCGTAGAGAGATCGCCGGACCCAGCCCGGGCTCACAATTTCGGTTTGCTCTGTTCGGCAATAGCGAAGCGGTTTACGCTTCCCTGACGGTCTGCACGTCGGACGCTTGGAAAGACTGGGCCGACGTCGAACTTCCACTCGAGTCGGAAGAATGAACGCTGTAGCTGCCGTCGCTGTTTTGTCCTAGATTCCCGGTCAGTTGCGTTGCATCTTGCAGTTGAATGATTACGGTCTTGTGGAGATACGCATTCAATGCAGCAGGTGTCATAATTACTCTCCTATTCTTTTACGCTGAGAAAATCGCTTCGTTCCACTCGCGCACGACCCAGTGCGACACCACGCCGTTAATCACGAATGGATCGCCCTTGGCGAAGGCCTCGGCGGCTTCACGCGTGGTGAAGATCGCCATTGCGCCCTCTTGCGGATTAGCGAACGGACCTACCATTAACAGCGTCCCATCCGACTGAAACTCCTTCCAGCGCGCTTGGTGCGCGGGGAAGTGTGCCGGCGCCTTCTCCGCAAAGTCCGGCGCCGATTGATAGTAGAGAACGTACTTCAAGCTACTTCGCTTCTTGGAAACCGGCCGGGATTGCGAACACCGGATCGTTTGCCGCGATCGGATGTAAGTTGGCGCGTTCGCTGATCACCGTCGCCGCGCGGGTCCCTTCGTTGGAGAACGTAACCGCGTCCCACATCGCCATGCTTCCAAGCGGCATCGTTGGTCCGCTCTGCTTTACGCTGAATCGCGAGCTCTTACCGCTCAACGCGAGGGCTCGCATCAAGCGCGCATAGCCGGCAGTCATGACGCTGCCCATGTTGGTCGCATTGCCGGCGCCGTGATAACACAGAAGCATTGGATTGGGCTGCGAGGAATAATAGGCCAAAAGGTTGGCCGTCTGCGTATTGGATTCGCCCGAACGCTTGGTCTCGGTCATCGTTATGTTGGAGCGATAGCCGTTGGTCGCCGCGCCGTTGACGTTGCGCGCTCCCAGCGCTGCATTCTCGATAGTCATGGCGACCCGCGTACCGTCGTCGGTCGCGCGTGGCGAGGGGCTGCTGCTGCCGCCGGACGGGGTATCCACGTCTCGCGCGTCCATCGAGTTAACGCGATAGGTCTTCTTGCGCAGATCCAGATACGTAATGGTCCGCGCGCCGCAGTCGGTGATCGTTGCCGTCATCTGACCGATCTGGTCGACTCGCTCCTTGGTACCGGCGACGTAGTGGTGTTCGGCGATGCCGTTGCTCATCAGCGCCTGCATGTTCTGGCTGACGTTTACGGCCTGCGCGATCTTATTAAAAATCCCACCTTTGCCTTCTTGCTGCTCGGGCTGCGCGGCCGAAGCCTTGCCAAAGTCGTCATCGAACGACCCCGGCTGCAGCGACGACTGATCGCCGCTCATTTGAAACTTGGTTACCGAGTCCCAAGCCCAGCCGCCCGATGCGGCGGGTGCTGCCGACGAGGCTGCACCCACCGCGATGGCGGCGATGAGAACGAAGGTAGTAATAAAGCGGCGTGATTGCATAAGGCCGGCAGATTCGTCGCCCTTGCATGCCCTACCCTGCGCTCAGCTCAGATGATACGCCGCAGCGAGATCCTTCATCGCCGTCGTGAGAATGGCGTGATACTGCGCGTCGGCGGCGAGCCCGTACTTGGCGTCGATGTCCTTCATCACTTGGACGTGAATCGGATGCGATACGGCCCGGTCGAGCATCACTTCGACGTTGAACCCTTCGCCGGTTTGACCGGCCGACCATAATGCGGCCGCTAGGGCCTTACCGTCTTTTGGATTCGGCTCGGGCGCGCTGGGAAGCGCGACTTTCTTCTCGGTCACGATGCGCAGCGAGTCGTTGACGACGAAATCGAAGGTCTTGAGGAACTGAGCTACTTGGTCCTTACCGTACTCCTTCGTCAGCTTCGCGACTTCGGCGTCGAAGAGCGGACCGGTCAGAACCTTGAGCAGGGTGACGGTGCTGAAGTCCTTCGGACCTCCGCCCGCTTCAACCATCGACAGCGTTACCTTCAGCGCGGGTGCGCCGGTGTACACGCAGCAGCCGCCTGAGAAACGTGTCGGTTCGCTCACGACGTTGGGCATCAGGGCGGCCGACGCGATACCGTTGCCGAGCACTGAGAGGGCGACCGCAAGAGCGGCGGTCAATCGCAGGTTCTTCATAGTTTCCTTTCCCGAGCCTGTAGCTCTCCGCGAGGTGTATCTCGCAAAGAAACGGCCGGATCGGGCTTTTGGATTGACCTGCCGGGTTATAACTGGGTGACGGCGATCGGGGTGCTCGTAGGCTGCTTGGAGCCGCCCTCAGGCTCCACGCTGACCGCGACAGCCGTAACACCCAGAGCCGATTCGGGCAAACGAATGACCGTTACACCGCCGGCCGACGGCCGGAAGGTCAGTGAGGGCGCCATCTTCTTCGAGCCCTTCGGCAGCGTCCAGGCCTGGTAGACCTTCCCCGGAGGCGGCGCCGGAAGCGCGCGCATTGCCAGGTAGAGGCGCGGCCCGTGCGCGAGCACCTCGCCGTTTCCGAAGCGATAACGCGACGCGTTGCTCGCCGTGAGATCGGCAATCGTCTGACTCTGCTCGGCATTCTGCCGCGCTTGCCGAGCGTTTTGCTGCGCCTGCCGCGAGTTCTGCTGCTGCTGCGTGCCGATCATGGCCTGGGCGCTTCTTAGCTGATTTCGCAACGAGAAGTTGGCGAACGTGCTGATGAGGGCCACGGCCACGCATGCTGCCGCCAGCGCATAGGCCGGCCAGGAAGCGGGAGCCGGTTTGCGCTCGGCTTCGGCGCGGACTTGCTTCATGATGCGCGCCTTGAGCAGCGGGCTCGCAACGGCGCCCGTAGACGGGTCGGCGCACGATTCGGCCGAGTACGCCACGGCGGTAACCGCCGGACGTAGCGCTTCATACTCGGCGCGGCACGCCTCGCACGTCTGCAGATGGGCGCGCACCTCGATCGCCTCCGCCGGCGAAAGCACGCCTAAAGCGTACGCCGCGACGTTATCCAGCAGCTCGTCGTGCGAAGTCATACCGTCACCGCGTCTTCCAACGCGCTACGAAGCCGGCGCAGCCCGGTTCGCATGCGAGTTTTGACCGTTCCCAATGGAAGGCCGGTCTGCCGCGAGATCTGTTCCTGCGTGATGCCGCCGAAGAAACCCAGCTCGATGAGGCTGCGCTGCTCGTCCGGTAATTGTGCGAGCGCCGCCCGGACGCGCTCGGCGTCGAGGCGGGCGAAGGCGGTATCCTCCAACGCATCGTCGGCCGGGAGGGCTTCGGGAAGATCGCTCTCCGAGCGCACCGCCCGGCTGCGCAGCACGTCGACGGCGCGGTTGCGAGCGACGCGGGCCAGCCAGCCGGCAAAGTTACCGCCGCGGAACAGTTCGGGGTTAGTCCACAGCTTGAGAAACACGGCTTGGGTAACGTCTTCAGCGCCGGCAGGGTCGGCGAGAACGCGCACCGCCAGGCCGTATACCAGCCGGTGATACTCGTCATAGAGCCGCTCGAACGCGCCGGCATCGCGGGCGCGCACGCGGTCCATGAGCCGGCCGGCATCTTCCACGCGGCCGTCTTTCGCTGAAATTACCTCGTTGCACTTCCCTCGGTAAACGGGCGGCAGCGCCGGTCAGATTGCGCGGCGGCGCGAGAGTACGGCAATCGCGAGAACCAAGACGGCTGCCAGCGCCACCACGTTGGCCACCAGGGTGAAGCGATCGTTCAGAGCCATCGAGCCCATCTCCATGGCGCCAATGCTACTGCCGATCGCCTTGTCCATGATCGCCCCAGCCAGCATCGCACCGGCGGTGAAGAGCCCGATGAACGTCCAGGTGACGCGCGGCGGAAACGACTTGCGATAGATTGCAATGAGGGGCAGTATCAGCAGATCGCCGTAAATGAAGGTAGTATTGGCCCCAAGCGGGATGCCGGCGTTGGCTAGAAAGCGCGCGATGGGGACGTTGCCCATCGAGCAGACGAACGTCGCCACCGCAATGAGCAATCCAACTACCAGCAATAAGACGTAACCGATTACCGGCACGGCCCCAACGGCGTGCAGCGCCGCAGCCAGCCAACCCGGTGGAATCAAGGCCGCGGCAAAGCCGGCAATGAGATAGCCGATAACGAGCTCGGTGCGCAGCATCTTTACGTCGGCGATCGCCCGAGCGGCAACGGCTCCCCAATCGCGCCGCTCCGGTTCTTCGTCGTGACAGTGATGATGCGACTCCTCGCTGCCTTCGTACGCGCTCTGCAGGCGCGCCAGCTCGCGGTTTCCGACGAGCAGCGACAGGCCGATCGTCACGACCGCGATGATGACGACGCCGCCGAAGAACTCGGCGAAGGCAAACTGCCATCCGAGCAGCGACCAAAACAGGATAAGAATCGCCAGATTCATGTTGGTTGAAGCAATCAGAAAACTAAAGATGGCGCGCGCGTCGCCGCCCGAACGATAGAATCCGCGTGCCGCTGCGGCCGCTCCATAAGAGCAGGCCGACGAGATGATGCCGAATCCCGCGCCGTACAGGATGCCTTTGAGCCCCGGGCCGAGGTATCGCTCCATGGTTGCCGGCGTAAGCATGACCTGCGCGATCGCCGAGATCAGAAAACCAAAAATTAGTCCGAAGAGGCTGTCCCAAAAGAACTGAGCGGCTTGCGCGAGCCCCGCTATCAGCCCGTGAAGCGTTGCTTCCATTATCCTCCGACTGCCACGGGCGCGTGCCCGAACAGCGGCGGAATGTAATGGCCGGCCAAGTATGAGACGGTGAAAACGGCGCACCCGTAGAGCGCGACTTCGAGACCCTTGCGGATCGGACTGCGTTCGCTCAACGTGCCGGCGTAAAAGCCGACCGTAAAGAGACCCATGACGGCAAAGACGAGCGCCGCCCACGTCGACAAAACCATTGAAAGGGGAAGCATGAACGCAACGATCGGCAGGAGCGATCCGGCGGCAAAGGAGACGCTCATCGCGACCGGCGCGCGAAGTCCGGCATCTTCGGCCTCGCGAGGATCGATTCCGAACTCATCGCGAACCATCTCGTAAAGGTAGATCTCGGGGTGTTGCGTCAAGCGCCTGACGATCATCTCGGCTTCCTCGGCGCTGAAACCTTTGAGTTTGTAGTAGGCGACTTGTTCGGTAAACTCGCCCTGCGGATCGTCGGCCATCTCGCGTTTTTCGAGATCGATCGTGGCCTGCACGACCTCGCGCTCCGCTTTGCGTCCAAGATACTCACCGACGCCCATCGAGAGCGCGCCCGCCAACAGCGCCAAAAACCCGCTGATGAAAACGGCCGAACGATCGCCTTCGGCGACGCCGACGCCGGTGATGATGCCCAGCGTTGTGAGAATGCCGTCTTGAACGCCGAACACTACCTCGCGAATGCTCCGGCGCTTCTCCAGCGCCCGGCGCTGCTGCGTATCGGGGATGCGCGGCTGCACTTTCTGCCATCCCGGGACGTCGACGACGACGTTTTCCACCGGCGGCGTCAGGTTGGACGCGTCGTGAGTCTCCGCCATGCTTCACTGCTTGAAGGTAGCCAAGCGCAAGTCCTACAAATCTGCTTGCATGGCCAGACTGCTTTCGACGGTGGCCGTGCTTGCCGGCCTCATTTCCGCAACGATTCTCCCCGCCCGCGCCGATAATTGGCCCGTCGCTGGTTACGATTCCGCGCGCAGCAGCTTCAACTCCGCCGAGCGAACGCTCACCGTGGGCAACGTGCACCGCTTGCGCGAGAAGTGGCAGATTTCACTTCCCTCCGTCGCCGACTCGACCCTGATCGAGATCGATCGCGTCAAGGTCGGGCGAAGGTACCGGCCGATGCTCTATCAGACCACCAAGAACGGCATCACCGTGGGAATCGACGCGATGACCGGCAGTATCGTTTGGCGTTTTACCACCAGCGGTTCGAAGATTACGAACTCGGCGCCGGCGGCCGATCCCTCCGGCAAGTTCATCTACGCGCCGGGCATTGACGGCATGGTTCACAAGCTCTCGGCCGGCAAGGGACGCGAGCGGCACGGCGGCGGGTTCCCGGCTCGCATCACGCGGCTTCCGAACACCGAAAAAGACGCGTCTCCACTCAACGTCGCCAACGGTTACCTCTACGCCGTTACTTCCGGCTACTTCGGCGACGCGGTGCCGTATGACGGACACGTCGTAACGGTGCGTTTGAGCGACGGCAAGACCACCGTTTGGAACTCGCTCTGCAGCAACAAGCACAAGCTGCCGACGGCCGGATCGTGTTCTGCACAGCGCTCCGGAATTTGGGCGCGCGGCGGCGCGGTCGTCGATCCCGATCCGACGATGAACGGACGCGTCTACGTCGCGACGGGCAACGGCGACTTCGACGCCAATCAAGGCGGACACAACTACGGCGACTCGGTGATTTCGCTCACCTCGGACGTGATGTCGATCCTCGGAAGCTATACGCCCACGAATTATGTTCAGCTCGACCAGGGCGACGTCGACTTGGGAAGCACGACGGCGACGATGCTTCCGGCGCAAGCCTCGAGTCAGACGCCGTGGATGCTCACCGAAGGCGGCAAAGACGGCGTGCTTAAGCTGATCAATCGCGCCGCAATGCCGGGCGTCGGCGGCGAACTCCAGCTCATCGATATGCCGGCCGGTCTCTTCTCTGCGCCGGCGGTTTGGACGGATGGCTCGAACAATGCTTGGATCTTCTTAGGCTTCTCGTACGTCGTCGAAGCCTTCCGCCTTCAGACGTACTCCGGCGTCAGTAAGCTCGTCGGCGCTTGGCAGGCGAGCCCGGGACAGACCGGCGGTGAGGGGACGTCACCAGTGGTTGCCAACGGCATCGTCTTCGTTGCCTTCGACAACGCGCTCGTGGCGCTCAATGCCGTCAACGGCAATCTGTTGTGGAGCAGCGCGAACTACGGCTCGGCTCCGTCATTCGGAACCGTGCATTGGCAGAGCCCGATCGTGGTCAACGGCTGGCTTTACTGCTCGGACCAAAGCGGGCATCTAACCGCTTACGCGCTGAATTAATTTCCGCCGCTCGTCGAGCGTCAGGGCCGGCTGCGGCGGCATCGGGCGCAGCCAAGCCGGCTCGTCGCGGGCGGCGGCGGTAAGATAGCGCATCGCCGGAACAAACGGCACTCCGTCGAGAGTTGCGCGTTTTTGCCGCAGCGCTTCGGCTTTGACGGCTTCGCCCTTAGCGAAAACCTCGCGCGCAAGTTCCGGCCAAAGTGAGACGCTGCCCGAGATGCAACCGGCCGCGCCCCGCATTTTGGCGGCGAGCAAATCGCTCTCCGAACCGGGGAATATCTTGAGATGCGGATGCTTGTCCACCACGCGCGCTTGCAGCTGCGCGTCGTTCGAGCTGTCTTTCATACCGGCGATAACGTCGCCGAACGCAGCGACGAGCCGGTCGACCAGCGTCAGGCTAAACGCGATGCCGCTCATTCGTGGGAAGTTGTAGAGTAGGATCGACTGCGGCCGCGGATTCGTGCGGGCAAAGAGGGCATCGAAGAACGACAGAATTGCGTCGTCGCCCACCTCTCGGAAAAAGAATGGCGGCATCACCAGCGCCGCACGCAACCCGCAATCGAATGCGGCGCGCGTTTGCACGGCCGCATCGGCCAGCGACGCGGCGCCCGTCCCGGCCATTAGCCGTTCTTTCGGCAGACCACTCGATGCAATCGCCTCCATGAAACGCACGCGCTGCGCGGCGCTAAACGACATGGCCTCGCCGGTCGTGCCCAACAGATTCAGCCCGTCGCAACCGCGCTCGAGCAGATCGCCGTAATACGGCGCGGCGAGCGATGGGTCGGGATCGAACGATTCGTCGACCGGTGTCAGTACGGCGGACCAAATGCCGGCTAGCGGGTCGCTCATCGCGAGAATGCGCCTTTCAGAAAGAAGGCGACGTTGGCCGGGCGCTCCGCCAGCCGTCGCATGAGATAGGGAAACCAATTCTTCCCGAACGAGACCGAGAGGCGCACCCGGTAGCCGCGTTCGAGCGTGCGCCGCGCGAGCGGCGCGGCGATGCCGTAAAGGAGCTGAAACTCGAATCGGCCCTGCTTGGGAATGCCGCGCGATTCGGCAAAGGCTGCGATGCTATCGATAATTTTTGGATCGTGGGTGGCAATCGCAGTGTAGCCGTCGTGCGAGAGCGCCGCCTCGGCGATCTTGAGGTAGTTTTCGTCCACATCGCGTTTGTGCGGATAGGCGATGTTTGCGGGCTCCAGATACGCGCCCTTCACGATCCGTACGTTGGGCGCCATGGGCAAAGCTGCAGTAAGGTCGCCGAGACTGCGATATAAATAGGACTGCAGCACAAACCCGACGTTGTTGAAACGTTCGCGTAAACGCCGGTAGATGGAGAGGGTCGGATCGACATAACGCGACTGCTCCATATCCATGCGAACGGTCCTGCCGCTTTCGTTGGCGGCAGCGACGATCCGAGCTGCGTTCGAGAAGGCGAGCTCGGGATCGAGGTCGAGCCCGACGTGCGTAAGTTTAAAGGCGACGTTCGCGTCCAAGCCTTCGCGAGCAAAGGCTCGCAGGATCGCGCAATACTCCTGTGTTACGGCATCGGCTTCGTCGCGGTCGCGAACGCTTTCACCAAGAACTGTTCCGGCGACGGCAAAGCCTTGCGCCGTCGTCGCTCGCGCGACGGTAAGAAACTCATCGGTCGTCTCACCGGCCACGAAGCGGCGAGCGCCGAAGCGCATACCATAGCGGGTTACGGCGCGGCGCACCATGGCGCTGTCGGCGGCCATCAGGATGCCGGCGCGTAACGGCCGATCCAGCAGAGAGCTCACGCGTCTTGGTTCATTCCGCGCGGATAGGAACCCGCTAAGCCAAAGGGAACGGCGACCCGGTGAATCCCGTATGGGTCTTGGTGGCCGCGATTCTCGGCTCGTCGATGATCTTCATCGACAGCACCGCAGTCAACGTTTCGCTTCCCGTCCTTCAGCGAGAGCTCCACGCGACGACGGCGCAAACGCAGTGGGTCATCGAGGGCTATGCTCTCTTTCTCTCGGCGTTGATTCTGGTGGGCGGTGCGCTCGGCGACCTCTACGGAAGGCGCCGCATGTTCTCGATCGGCATCGTGATCTTTGCGCTCTCCTCGATCGCCTGCGGATTGGCCGCCAATCCCACCCAGTTAATAATCGCGCGATGCATCCAAGGCGTAGGCGGTGCGATTGCGACGCCGGGCAGCCTCGCGTTGTTGAGCGCCGCCTACGAAGGCGAGGCGCGAGGGCGCGCGATTGGCATGTGGTCGGGATTCTCGGCCTTGACGTCGGCCATTGGGCCGGTGCTCGGCGGCTGGCTCACGCAGAACTATTCGTGGCGGTACGTCTTCTTCATTAACATCCCGGTCGCGATCGGCGTTTTGCTGATCCTCGCCTTCGCGGTTCCCGAAAGCCGTGACGACTCGGCGTCGCGGCGCATCGACGTCGTCGGAGCGATGCTCGCGACCGCGGGGCTCGGATTGCTCGTCTGCGGGCTCATCGATTCTAACGGCGGCCACGTCTCGGGGCCGGCGATCGCGGCCATCGTCGCCGGAGCCGTCGCCCTCTACCTTTTCGTCAGGCACGAGCGGCGCGTGCCCGACCCAATGGTACGCTGCGATCTCTTTGCCTCTCGCACGTTCACCGTCGCCAACTTTTATACGTTCTTTCTCTACGCGGCAATCGGCGGCAGCCTCTACTTTGTCCCCTTCGTGCTGATCAACGTGCACAAGTATACTCCGACGGCGGCGGGCGCCGCACTGCTCCCCTTTACCGTTATTATGGTAGCTGCAGCGCGCTGGTCGGGGGGCCTGGTTGCGCGCATTGGGGCTCGCACGCCGCTGCTCTTCGGCGCGATTCTTGCGGCGATCGGATTCGCAGCCTACGCCCTGCCGGGCGGCGGCGGCTCGTACTGGACGACGTTCTTTCCGGCAGCCGTGCTGCTGGGGTGCGGCGGTGCGCTCTTCATCGCTCCGCTCACGACGACGGTGATGAACGCCGTGCCGGTCGAGCACGCCGGCGTCGCATCGGGAATCAACAACGCCGTGGCGCGAACGGCGGGATTGATCGGCATCGCGGCACTGGGCATCGTGGTTACCAACGCACCCTCCTATTTGTGGGGATTCCGGGGAGCGATGATTGCCTCGGCCGTGCTCGCTTTAATCGCCGCGGCGACGGCCGGAGTCTCGCTTCAACGAGAACCGCGCTTACGTCGCGTGAATCAATGAAACCGTGCGGGCTAAGGCGAATCTGCCTAGCGATGGAGTTTTTGAGGCCGAGCCGGACGGCGGCGCTGAGTTTATCGGCGCTGGTTTTTAGCGCGTGCGCGGGAGGGGCGCTGCAACCGCCGAGCGCCCAAACGCCGCGCGCCGTACTCGCGCCCAGGGACGTATCCGACGCCGCCAAGGATCCGTGGCTCTACGTCACCGGCAATCACAGCAACAACGTCGTGATTTACGATTTGGGCCGGCGCGGTTTTCCCAAGATCGCCGAGATCACCAACGGCGTGAGCGGCCCCAACGGCGTCGCCGTCGACGCCGGGGGTCAAGTGTACGTTGCAAACTCGACGGGCTCCGTGAGCATCTACGATTCCGGCGCAACGACACCCAAGCTCACGTTGACGCAAGGGTTGACGGTTCCCGAGAGCGTCGCCGTCGACGCCAACGGATCCGTGTACGTCTGTAACCGGGGCACCGGCGGCTCGATCGTGGTCTTCCCAAAGGGAGAAAACACTCCGTCGAAGGTCATCACCAACCGCCTGATCGAGGTGCCTTCCCAAATTCAATTCGACGGATCGGGGAATCTTTTTTATGCCGACGGCCTGACCGGCGTTTCCGAGATTCCATCCCACTCCATGCAAATGCACTCGCTTAACCTCAGGAAGCTGCAGCTGACCGAAGGCCTGGCACTCGATCCGACCGACGGCAATCTTTTCGTTGGTACGTTGGGTGGACAACTGAACGGCGTCCGCGTCTACCCGCACAATCAACAGTCGCCCGTCCGCACGTTGAAGAACTCCGGCTCGGGCAACCTTTATACGACCGCCAAGGTCGACGGCACGGAATATATTTTTATTCCGGACCGAAGGAATAATACGGTGCGGATGTTTACTTCAAACGGCAACGTACCGTTTCGAACCGTGACGGCTGTGGGGTTGTCGTTTGCTTTCGGCGTAGCGGTTAAGCCCGCTGGCGTTCCCTAAAAGGGCTTAGACGCCGATCTGCCCCAGCGCCGCAAAGAAGCGCTGAGTGCTCGGACTCTCCCACCAGTTGACGATAATGGCTTCGAGCTCCGGCAAGGCGCGCAGATGCGTCACGTCCTTTTCGATCGTGCCCCGGTCGGGAGCGTTGCTTTCGACCTCCCGGTGCAGACGATCGATCGCATCGTGCCCCGAGTGATCGGCGGGAAGTGCGGCGTGAAGGTCTTCGTGAGGGAGTGGGTCGGGACGCAAAAGCGGCAGCATCGTTTCCGCCTGGGTTATCAACTCTTCCCCGGCGACTAGCCCGGTGTCGTCGGCATCGTTAACGCCTTCGCGGAGATCCTCACGTCGTTTGTCGTCCATGTGTCTTGCTACAAGGTCTCGCGATGACGCTCCTTCGCGCCGCTCGCACACCAGGCCCGGCCGGGCCAAACGACGCCTCGGCAAGCCGGAGCGAACTCGAGCGAGCAGCTACTCGGTGTCGGGGAGCTGGTGCGACGGTTTTTGATTCAAAAAGAACTGCAGCGAACGTTTCGATTGAATCTGTTTGAATGGGCGGGGCGCCATAGAATAGTCGAAGGCATTGCCGATGCTCGTCGCGCGAACGTCGGTCTGCCCCAGATTTCCGAGATTCCAGTTGTCCTCGACGAAGTGCAGGATGCTCCCAAACTCATATTGCGTATGCTCGACGTGTGCTTTCACGTACGGGGAGACGATCAGCATTGGGACGCGGAACCCCAGGCCGCCCTGGTTATCGGGAGGCGAAAGCTGCGGAGGTGCCACGTGATCGTAAAAACCGCCCCAATCGTCCCATACAACGACGATCGCACTGGACTTCCAGTATTTGCTATTGCCGACCGCGTTGACGATCTGCGCGACCCATGCGGGACCGAAATCAACCAGCTTGCCGTGCTCGTGTTCTTGCGGGTGATCGGAGTTCTGCGCGTCGGGCGTGATCCAGCTCACCGCGGGAAGCTTGCCGGCCTTGATGTCGGTGAAGATTTTGAGGTCGCTGAAGGTTACGTTCTTTCCCCACTCCGAGCTATAACGAACGGCACTGATCGCGTCGAATCCGCTCCAAATGCCCGCCGTGTCGCCGCCTTGCGGGCCTTTGGGCCCTTGCACTCTCTGCGCGTAGTACTTCCAGGAAACCGGCTTAGCATCGAGCAGATCGCGCATCGTCAAATAGCTAAAGCACGGAAACGGGCCTTCATTCAAGAGGTAGTGGAGGTCGGTCGTGATGAGTGAGGTCTTCGTCCCCGACGTACCGGGCGGTGCGTCGCAGCCCCACGGATAGCCCGTTGGATTGTCGATGACGCTGGCCGTTCCGCTGCCGTACGGCACGACGGTACCGGCGGCAATCAAATCCTGATGACCCGTGAACGAACCGCTCCCTTGAGTTTGAAATAGATTATCGGCTAAAACGTACTGCATCGCCATTTGCCAATACTCTTGAATGTCGGACTGCTGTACGTATTCGTAGGGGCCGGTGCAATCAATCTTGCTGCTGGCCGGAACGTAGCTGAGATCGAAGCCGTCCATGAGCCCGTTGTCGAGGTCGACGAGATATCCGGCCGGGCGGTTTGGATCCGGCGCCTGGTAACGATGCTCGTAATCGTTACCGGTTGCCAGTGGTTTCTCGGCGAGCGGCGTGGACGTAGCGTATGGATACGGACACTGCCCTTGCAGCGCCGGCGGAACGGCCTCCAGTTTACCGACCGTCGTGCCGTTTGCTCCGGGAAAGGTTGCGAAAAGATTATCGAAGCTGCGATTCTCTTGTATGACGATGATGACGTGTTTGATCGGCGAAGCGCCTGCAGGACTGCGGTGTTGCGGCAGCAGCTCCGTCACGCCCGGCGAGCCGCCGCCCGCGCAAGCGATGAGGCCCGCGCACGACACTATCAACACAAGCAGCCCACGAGAAGCGCGCATAGGCCCGATTGTTCTCTGGATGAAAGCGGGCTGCCTTTGCGGAACCGGTTGACAATGGAGAGTCCGCGCGTCCTCCGCGCAACGCTTGCTTTCGCCGTCATTGCTGCGCTCGCCGCGTGCAGCCGCGCGATGACTACGGTTCCCAATGCCGTACCGGTTCCGCACCTGCGCGTTGAAGCGAACGCTACGTCGCCGATCGAACACGTGGTCGTGCTGATTCAAGAGAATCGCAGTTTCAACAACTTCTTCGCCACGTATCCCGGAGCCGACGGCACGAAGACCGCAACGGTTGCCGCGGAGGCCGCGTGCAACCCCCCAATTAAAGCCGGAACCCTGGCACTTAAGAAGGCGAAGCTCGTCCTGTCGCACGATCTCAATCATCGGTACCTCGGCTTCAGCACGGCCTTTAACGGCGGCAAGATGGATTCGTTCGACCGCGTCAAGCTGCAGGACGGCAATCCCGAGTGCCGGCTACCGTACGTCTATACCGATCCCGAGCAAATTCAGCCGTATTGGATGATGGCGCAGCAGTACGTACTGGCCGAGCACATGTTCGCGACGCACGGCAGCGGCAGCTTCATCGCACATCAGGATCTGATTCGCGGCAGCACGCAGATCGACGCCGGCAATAGTTTGATCGATAATCCGACCGGCCAGCCGTGGGGCTGCGATGGGAAGAGCGGGACCAAGACTTCGCTGATCACCGCCGGCAATATCGTCAAGCGCGCCGTAGGGCCGTTTCCCTGCAGCCGCAATTTCCCCGACCCCAACGCGTACAATACGCTGCGCGACCTGCTCGACGCGAAAATGGTCTCCTGGCGATACTACGTTCCCAAGCTCGGTACGAACTACGGCGATTTGATGAACGCCTTCGACGTGATTGCTCCGGTGCGTTATGGAGCTGAGTGGAAGACGAACGTCGTCTGGCCGCAGACCGAGATACTGAACGATATCTCCAACGGCTCGCTGCCCGCGGTATCGTGGGTCATTCCCACCGAGCCCGATTCGGATCATCCCGGCGAATCGGTCGATCACGGCCCCGCCTGGATCGCGAGCATCGTTAACGCGATCGGCGAAAGCCCCTACTGGGGTTCGACGGCGATCGTCGTGGTGTGGGACGACTGGGGCGGCCTTTACGATAACGCAGCGCCGAAGCAATATCAATTCGGCGAGCTAGGATTTCGCGTTCCCGCACTAATCGTTTCGCCGTACGCTAAAGCAGGCTACATTTCCAAGACTCGCTACGAGTTCGCCAGCATTCTAAAGTATATTGAAAACAACTGGAAGCTGGGCTCGCTGGGAACGACCGACCGGCGAGCCGCCAGCATCCTAGATTGCTTTAACTATCATCAGCGGCCGATTCAGTTCCAGCCGATCCCTTCGGAACTCAATAGGGAGTACTTCATGCACGAGAAGCCCTCGGGTCCGCCCGACGACGACTTTTAGCGATGCGCGTTTCTTACGTTTCGGCGATTTGCGCCACGGCCGTGCTTGCCGGATTGGCGGGGTGCGGCAGAGGCTTGAGCAGCAGTTCCATCCCGGCCAATGGCGCCGCCAAACGCCTCTCCGGTACCAGTTCGCCGATTCAGCACGTCGTCATCATGGTGCAAGAGAATCGCACCTTCAACAATCTCTTCGCCACCTATCCGGGCGCCGACGGCACGACGACGGCGACGGTTGCCGCCGAGCCGCAGTGCAGCCCGCCGATTAATGCCGGGAGTCTCCCGCTAACCAAGACGAGTCTCGTCCTTCCGTACGATCTCAACCATAAGTATGCCGGCTTTAAAACGGGATTCGATAAGGGGCGCATGGACGGGTTCGATAAAATCAAGAAACAGACCGGACGGCCCGAATGCTATGCACCGTACGTTTACACCGATCCCTCACAAATCCAGCCGTATTGGAGCATGGCCCAGCAATACACCCTCGCCGAGCACATGTTCACGACGCACGGCAGCAGCAGCTTCGCAGCACATCAAGATCTGATTCGCGGCGGCACGCAAATCAGCAAACAGTACAGCTTGATCGACGATCCGGGAAGCACGGTCTGGGGCTGCGATGCGAAGCCACACGCACGTACGTCGCTCATTACCGCCTCCGATAAAGTGCTGGTGGGCAAAGGCCCCTTCCCCTGCAGCAACGCGTTCCCCGATCAATCCTACGGATACAACACCCTGCGCGACCTGCTCGATGCTAAAGGCCTCTCGTGGAGATATTATGTCCCCAAGATCGGCGTCAATTACGGTAATCTGCTCGATGCATTCGACGTAATCGCACCGGTGCGTTACGGTTCCGAATGGGGCACCAACGTCGAGTGGCCGCAGACCGCAATTTTAAGCGACATCTCGGCGGGATCGCTAGCCGCCGTTACGTGGGTGATTCCAAGCGAGCCGGATTCCGATCACCCCGATGAAAAGGTCGACCACGGTCCGGCCTGGGTTGCGAGCGTCGTCAACGCGATCGGCGAGAGCCCGTTTTGGGATTCGACGGCGATCGTCGTCGTTTGGGACGATTGGGGCGGCCTGTACGATAATTTCCCGCCGCCGCAGTATCCGTTTGGAGAGCTCGGTTTCCGCGTCCCGGCCCTCATCATCTCGCCGTATGCCAAAGCCGGTCATATCTCGACGACGACTTACGAGTTCGGCAGCATCCTGCGTTACATTGAAGAGAACTGGAACCTCGGTTCGCTCGGCACCAGCGATGCCCGTGCCAACAGTCTTATCGACAGCTTCGATTACAACCAGCCTCCGATTCAGTTCCAGCCGATTACCTCGGAGCTGCGCAAGTCGTATTTTCTGCACGAGAAGCCCTCGCTGCACCCGCCCGACGACGACTTTTAGGTAGGGCGCCCAGACCCGGCACCGAATGGTCGGGCGACGCGGTATGTCCGTACTGGAGGGAATCTTGGCCTTTACCCGAGGGTATTTAACGTATGTGGCGGCAGGCGCGCTGATCGTTCTTTTGGCCGGCTGCAGCGGCGCGGCTCAGCCGGCGGCGCAGCACTTTATGCCGAGCGCGTTACACCCCCCCTCTAGCGGCAGCGGCGGCGACTTACTGTACATTTCGGATGCCGGCACAAACAAGGTTTACGTCTTTTCTTATCCCGACGGTGCGCTGGTGCAAACGCTGAGCGGTTTCCAAGATCCACTGCACGAGTGTTCTGATGCCGCCGGCAACGTCTTCATTGTCAACACCGGCAAGTCGGAGATTCTCGAATATGCGCACGGTGGCGACACTCCGATTGCCGCGCTGCGCGACGCAAAGCAGTTTCCAGTCGATTGCGCCGTAGATCCGGTAACGCACGACCTCGCCGTAACCAACTACGGTCAGAAACGCTCGCAATTGGGAAGCGTGTCTATTTACGCCAAGAGTAAGGGCACGCCGAAGAAGCATCGCGATCCTGCAACCATCGCATACTTGTTCTGCACTTACGACAATAAGGGAAACCTCTTCGTCACCGGCTTAGACTATAAATATAATCTCGTCTTTCTCGAGCTACCGCAAGGAAAGAGCGCGTTCGTAAAAATCGCACTCAAACAAGCGTTTTTGGGCTGGGGCGGCGTACAGTGGGACGGACAAAATATAACGATTGGGGACGGCGCCTCTACGGTTTATCGTTTCGCTATTCAGAACCAAACGGCCAAGAAGGTCGGCGTCGTTCAGCTCACGGGCGCCGTCAACGTTGCCTCGTACTGGCTTGACGGCGACCAGCTCATCGGCCCCGACGGCCCGAATGGCGGCAATCACGACGTCGGCGTCTGGAGTTATCCGGCCGGTGGCCAAGCGGTAGCGACGGTGAAAGGATCGTTCCAAAATCCCAGCGGCGTGACGATCAGCGTTGCCGGGTCGCATTGATGCGCATTCCGCTCTATCAGCTCGATGCATTTACCAGCGAAACTTTCGGGGGGAACCCGGCCGCCGTCTGCCCGCTCGAGAACTGGCTCGATGACGGCCTGCTTCAGGCCATCGCCGGCGAGAACAACCTCGCGGAAACCGCTTTCTTCGTTCCCGATGGCGACGGTTTTAAATTGCGCTGGTTCACCCCCACCGTCGAGGTTCAGCTATGCGGCCACGCAACGCTTGCGTCGGCATACGTTCTTTACAACTTCCTGAACTACGAGAAAGAAAGCATTGCGTTCCAGACGCGTTCCGGACGCCTCGAGGTCGCACGCGATGGCGACCGTCTGGTGCTCGATTTCCCGTCGCTTCGTCCGCGAAACGAACAGCTGCCGGCGCTGGTCGCCGACGCGATGGGCATTCTCCCGCAGGAGCTCTGGGGCGACGACCGCGCAATGGCGGTGCTTGAGGACGCGGTGCAGGTGCGCGACCTTCGCCCCAACATCGCCGCGATCGCGGCGTTGCCGATCGGCAGCCTCATCGTCACGGCTCCGGGCTTTCCCGGTGACTGTGACTTTGTCTCGCGTTACTTCGTCCCAAAATACGGCATTGACGAAGATCCCGTGACCGGCTCGGCACACTGCGTCCTCACGCCGTACTGGTCGGGCGTTTTAAACAAGCCCAAGCTCTTCGCGCGGCAGCTCTCTACACGGGGAGGGGAGCTCTGGGTCGAGGATTGCGGCGAGCGCGTTAAGCTTGCCGGCCACTGCGTGCCGGTCATCGAGGGCGCGCTGACGATCTCAGCCTAGAGCGCCGCATCACGGTTGGAGAAGCTTTGCCAGCTCGACGGCAAGCTGGTGACGATTTAAATACGGATCGGGCGCAGTTGGCGGCAGCTGCGCGTCCTTTGCCGCGGCCGCATCGTAGATCTGTTTAAAAGTCGCACCACCGAAACCGCCGTCGGTCAGTGCGAGAAGAAACGCCTGCGCTATGGCAGTTTCAAGCGCCGGCCCCTTGAGGTCGCGATTGAACCAGACGCTCATGGTTTTTGGTCCCGCCTGGCTCGCCGCAATGCCGGCGTAATGCCACTCAGGATCGTAGCCTGGCATATCGCTCGCCGGCTTTAGCGATACGACGATCGGTATCGTCGTGTCCTTAGGGTTGAGGGCGGTGTGCAGCGCGGTAAGCAGGGTCATAACGTCGGCGCTGGTTACCGTAGCACCATCGATCTGGACGTCGGCCGCCGCGGCCCGATCGGCCAACGCTGCAAACGCAACGAGCGTCAAAAAGGCCGCTGTTGCAAAGACTCTCTTCGAACGCATACCGTGCGGATTTCAAACCTCGGCGTTCGGACCCTTGCCCCGTAACGCAGGCAGGGAGCGTTCCAGGTCGGCGATGAGGTCGCCGGCGGCCTCCAAGCCGATGCTGAAGCGCACCAACCGGTGATCGTAAGACGGTCGTCCGTGCGAAGCGCTAATCGTATAGGCAACGGCGAGACTCGTCGTTCCGGCCCAACTGTATCCGATCTCAAAGAGCTCGAGCGCATCGACGAACGCGAAAACTTGCTCGCGCGTCGGGCCCGGTTTGAACACCACCGAAAAAACACCCGACGAACCGGTGAAGTCGCGCTGCCAAAACTCGTGGCCGGGACAGGACGGCAAGGCCGGATGCAGCACGAGGTCCACCTCGGGACGGCCGGCTAACCAGCGCGCAACTTCGAGCGCCGACTCCTCGATGGCGGCCAGACGCACGCCCAGCGTTTGCAGCCCCCGCAGTGCCAGGCTGCAATCGTCCGGCGACGCGGGACACCCAATTACTTGACGCGCGGCACCGATGCGCTCGTAGAGCGCTTCGTCGCGGACGGTAATCGAGCCGAGCAGCAGATCGCTATGCCCGCCGATATACTTGGTAATCGCCTGCATCGTGATGTCCACGCCGTGCGCGAAGGCATCGAAAAAGATTCCAGCCGACCACGTGTTGTCGAGCACGACCGGCACGCCGCGCGCGTGCGCGGCTGCCGCGATGGCCGGTACGTCTTGTACTTCCATTGTGACCGAGCCGGGGCTCTCGGCCCAAATCAATTTCGTCTGGTCGGTAATTTGTTCGGCGATCTCCGCGCCGGCCAGCGGGTCGTAAAACGTCGCCGCTACGCCAAAGCGCGCCAGCAATGCGGTAGTGAGCTGACGATTTGGCCGGTACACGCTCTGCGGCACGAGAATGTGGTCGCCGGCGCGCAACAGTGCGAAGTCGATGAGCGAAATGGCGGCCTGACCTCCCGGCGTCAGCAGCGTATAGCGACCGTTTTCCAGTTCGCAAATGCGTCCCGCAAGTTCGAGCGCCGTCGGCGTGCCGTAGAGACCGTAGGTATAACCGGCGCGCTCTTGGTCCCACCGGTCGGTGACGGCCGACGCCGAGGCAAAGAGCGTCGTCGAACCGCGATAGGTCGGCGTGGCCAGCGAGCGATACCCTTCGGGTACGCGCGTGTTGGAATGGATTAGGCGGGTTAACCAACTCTTACTCATCTGCGCCGTGGTTGGCAGGATTACGTTCGCAGGCCTCTCTTGCGACCTGGGAGTTGAGCGTTCGGCGGCTAAGTTGGGAAACGATGCATTGCTACTTCTTACGGCACGGCATTGCGGAGGAGCCGGCGGAATGGACCGGCAGCGATTTCGACCGCCCGCTGACGCGCGCGGGGCGCGTGCGCATGGAGCGTGAGGCCAAGGCCATCGCGGAGTTGCAACTCGACCTTGAGCTGATCGTCACGAGCCCGTTGCTGCGCGCACGCCAAACGGCCGAGATCGTCGCGCAACGCCTCGATATGACCGACGCGCTCGTGGAAGACGAGCGCCTTGCCGAGGGCTTCGACGCAGAACGTCTCGGTGCGATTCTGCGCGGGCACGGTGAGGCGAAATCCATCTTGCTCGTAGGACACGAACCGGCGATGAGCGCGACGATCGGCAAAGTCGTCGGCGGCTCTTCGGTTGAGATGAAGAAAGGCGCGCTCGCGGGCGTCGAGCTCTCCGGGCCGGCCGCTTCGACCGGAATGCTGGTCTGCCTGATCCCGCCCAAACTTCTCGCCGCAGTCGGAAAGAAATAGCCGCCTGTCGAACGTCGGCGGACATGGCTCGTCGTCTTTTTGTCGTCCTTTTTACGATCGCTGTGGCCGGCTGCGCGCGAGGAGGCGCCTACCTGCCCCTGTCGCCGCTTCCGCCGAACGAATCGGTGGCCGATTTTGCGCAGCCACTCATCGGTTATAGGCTGCTCTACAGTTTCAAGGGTGGCGACGATGCCGGTTATCCGTATGCCGGCCTTACCATCTTGAACGGCACGCTCTACGGCACGACCTACGGCGGTGGAGGCGGCTACGAGTGGGGTACCGTCTTCAAAGTTGGCTTAACCGGGATCGAGCACGTCCTCTACCGCTTTAAAGCCGGCAACGACGGTGCCCACCCTTACGCGGGACTGACACCGCTGAACGGCACGCTTTACGGCACGACCTATCAAGGCGGAAGCAGCGGCAACGGCACCGTCTTCAAGATCACGCCGGCTGGCGTGGAGCACGTAATCTACAGCTTCAAGGGCGGCAACGACGGGCAATATCCATACGACAAGCTCGTCGCGGTCAACGGCGAGCTCTACGGTACGACGTACCAAGGCGGAGTCTATCCGGGGTGGGGCACGGTCTTCAAAATCACTACGGCGGGTGTCGAAAAAGTGATCTACCGTTTCAGTGCGGGTAACGACGGTGCACACCCGTGGGCCGGCCTTACGCTCCTCGATGGAACGCTGTACGGCACGACGTATCAAGGCGGTGCGAGCGGTTCCGGAACCGTTTTTAAAGTAAGTACCGCCGGTACCGAACGCGTTCTCTACAGCTTCAAGGGCGGCAAGGACGGACAGTATCCCTACGCGCGCCTACTCGCGCTCAAAGGCGATCTTTACGGAACGACTTACCAGGGCGGAGTCGCCTACGGTTGGGGAACGGTCTTCAAAGTCAGCACGTCGGGCGTAGAAAAGGTCCTCTATCGCTTTCAGGCGGGCAAAGACGGCGCTCATCCCTATTACGCGGGCTTGGTGGATAACGGCGGCTTCCTTTACGGCACCACCTACCAGGGCGGTGCGTCCGGCGCCGGTACCCTCTTCAAGCTCGCGACGACGGGTGCAAACGAACACGTCGTCTACAGCTTTAAGGGCGGAAACGACGGACAATATCCGTACGACGGACCAATCTTCGTGAACGGCTCGGCCTACGGAACGACCAACCTCGGCGGATCGAGCGGCGCCGGCACCGTTTTCAAGGTCACACCGTAGCGCAATGTGCTTCTTTCACGGAGATTTGAGCGATCCGATAACCCGCGCCGACGCCGTTTTTCGAATCGCCGCCCTAAGCGCGATGCCGATTATGCCGTCGATCGCGCCGGCACCAAAAGCTAGAGACGCCAACGGCGGTTATGCCTATACCGCGCTGATTGGCACGACCGCGTTCGTTGGTCCAGAGCTGCGCGCCGTCCCCGAGGCCACGATTTTGCTGCACGGCAACGCGATCGAGGCCGTCGGACCCTCCGCTCAAGTAGCGATTCCCGCCGGCACGATGCGCGTCGACGTACCCGGCACGTTTACGATTCCAGGCCTGATCGACAGCCACGTGCACTTCTTTCAATCGGGTGGTCTTTACACGCGCCCCGACGCGATCGATCTGCGCTCGGTGCGGCCGTACACCGACGAGCTGCAATGGATCCGCAACAATCTCCAGGATACCTTCGCACGCTACCTGACTGCCGGCATAACCTCCGTTGTTGACGTCGGCGGCCCGTTCTGGAACTACGACGTGCGCGCTACGGCGGCGCAAACGCTCGTTGCGCCGCGGGTCATGGCGGCCGGTCCGTTGATATCCAGCGTCGACCGCGCCATTTTAGATCCGTACAACGATCCCCCGATCGTGAAGATCGATACGGTCGAGTCCGCTCGCGCGCTCATCGACCGCGAGATTGCAGCGCATACCGATTTCGTAAAGTTTTGGTGGATCGTCTCGCCGCAGCATCCGGCAATCGCGTTTGCGCCGGTGGCTCGCGCCGCGATCGAGTATGCCCACCAGCGTGGCGCGCGAGTCATCATCCACGCCACCGAACTCGAAACCGCGCGTCTGGCCGTCGAATCGGGTACCGACATTCTCGCGCACAGCGTCTTCGACACCGACGTGGACGATGCGTTCGTCACCCTTCTTCAGACGCGCAAAATCATTTATTGCCCGACGTTGATCGTGGTCGGGAACTACGGCTACACCTTCCACGGAACGCCGAATCTTACCGCGGTCGATTTGCGCGTCGCCAATCCCGACGTGGTCGGGACGCTTTTCAATATGCCCGACGTCGAAAGCGTGCTACCGCCGGCAACGTTAGAGAGGATTCGGGCGCTGCGGATGCCCGAAGCGCCCCATGCGGCGATGCGCAACCTCAAACGCATCCACGACGCCGGCGTGCGCGTCGCCGCCGGAACCGACGCCGGGAACATCGGAACGCAACATGCCTCGTCGTTTTACGACGAGGCCTTGCAGATGTTGGCCTCGGGGCTCTCACCGCACCAAATTCTCGTAACCGCTACGCAGGGCGGAGCGGCCATGATGGGCCGGGACGATCTCGGCATTATCGAGTCCGGTAAGCTGGCCGACCTTGTAGTCTTGCGGGAAAATCCGCTCGAGGATATACGAGCCGTTGCCACGGTCCGGTATACCGTCAAGGACGGCCGGCTCTTCGACGCGACCGCTATACTAAACGAGACTCCCGATCAGATCGTGCAGCGGCAGGTCAATGCCTATAACCATCACGACGCCGAGGTCTTTGCCGAGGCGTATGCCGCCGACGCGGTGGTCGTACGCCCAAACGCACATCCGTTACGCTCGCGCCACGCTATCGGCACGACGTACCGCCAAGCCTTTCTTCAAAATCCGAACCTTCGCGCAGAGATCGTCGCCCGCAACGTCAGCGGCAACGTCGTCGTCGACAAGGAGCGCGTGACCGGATTCGCCGACGGCCGGGTCGTCGAAGCCACGGTAACCTACCGCGTGCGCGACGGTTCCATCACGCACGCGGAAATCGCTACCTAATACGGAGCTCCGGGACGCGATGCAGGAAACACGGCAATCCCGTCGCCGGCCAATCCAGGAACCTTGATTTCAATGCTCGGGCGATGGTTCGGCCGATTTTCCGGTCCGGGGAAGCGCCAGAACGTCAACGACTCCGACGTGACGTAGGCACGCTTCTCGGCCCGATCGATCGCGAGGCCGACCGGTACGAGCCACGGCTGCTTATCCGGTCCGATACCGCCGCGGTGATGGCCGCCGCGCCCCATGTGCCCGAAGATATGCGAGATATTTTTCGACCCGCGCGCGTAGATGCCGCAACGGTACCCGTATGGATCGCAAATCGCCAGGTCGCCCGTCCGCGTGGTAACGATGCCGCCGTCGGAAATGAGTTTGAGTCCCAGATTCTCCGGGTCTCCGGATCCGCCCGTCCAGCGATCCACTTGCGCCGTGTTGCTCTGCGTCATAAACGTCGCGTAGACGTTGCCCTTATTGTCGACCGCAACGTATCCGCCGTTGCGCCCGGCGGGATCGTGGAGCGCACCGGTCGGCGTGGTGCTGCCGCCGGCGTAAACTTCCACCACCGTCGTCGCATCGGCGTTCTGATAGTCGCTCACGTAGACGTTGCCGCTCTTCTCGTCGACGGTGACGCCCTGCGGCTCGCCGTTCGGATCGCTGAGCGTTACCGACGGCGTACTGCTTCCCGGCGCGAACTTATAGATTTGCTTGGCGACCGCATCCGCAACCCACAAGTTGCCGCTCTGATCGGCGAAGAGTCCCTCGGGCGTGTTAAATCCTGCGATGCTTCCGCACGCATCGGCGTGCAGATGCATGCGATCGTAGACTTTGACCTCGGCATTATAAGACGAAATAACGTATAGTACGCTCGACGGACAGTTCGCCGTCTGCGCGCGTACGTGTGCCGCGCTTGCTTGGCTTGCTGTTGGGGCAAGTGCGGTTGTGGACGAACTCGACGAACATGCCGTTATTCCGGCAAGCGCAATAATCGCCACTCCTAAGTGAACTTTAGTTAATCTAAACGCGTTGTACACACTCCTCATGCAACACCTCCGAACCGAGATGATAACATGGAACGCGCGTCCCCGAAAGACGACCCGTTATGAACCGAGGTTGCTTTTCACCTTGGACCACGAGGGCCTCGCGATTTCTTTTCTTCGCAATGCAGCAACGAGCAGCAGCACCGCGGCAATCGTACACGTGACAATGGCCGGTACGCCCGCTTCGGGACCAAACGATCCACCGGTGATCCACGAAGGCCCGGCAAGTTGTGCCGCCGTCGCGTCTCGCAGAAAAGAATGGCCCGATATTTGCGTTCCAAAGATCGGACCTTCGAAGAAGTTCCAAGCGAAATGCAAGCCGATCGGAAGCCAGAGATTTCGCACCAGCACGTAGGCCGCGCCGAGTAGAATGCCGGCCTCGAGTGCGATCGCCAGCGAAGAAACGGGCGTAGCGCCGGGATTGGCCGCATGCGCGAGTCCGAAGAGAATGGCCGAAACGGCGAGCGCAATCCACGTTCCCGTCCACTCCTCGACGAGCCGAAAGATGACGCCCCGGAAGAGCAGCTCTTCGAATACCGCCCCTCCGATAAGCAGCACCGCGGCCATCGCAAGATCCGGGGTCGGATGTACTTTGAGAACGTGGTAGAAGCCGCCGATGAAAAGTTCCAATGCGACAAGCGAAAAGAGAAGCGCGCCGATCGCGGCGCCGGCAGCCAGATCGCGCCCGGCATGCTTCGGGCCAAAACCTACATCCGATAGAGTCTTTCCGCTGGTAAAGCGCTCGACGAGCATCGTCGCCGCCAGTAGCAGTATCGCCAGGATCCAGGTGATCGCGGTTCCGATCCACGGGCCCTGCAGATTCTTTGCAGCGAATACGACCGGCGTCGCAAAAAGGCAGAATAATAGCGCGATCAACAGGAGCCGCACGAGCGGGAATGCCAACAGGCGCTTCATCTCTCTTCTTACTTTGGCGCAACCAAAGCGCGCCCTTCGCCAATCGATGCCGTCAGAAAGGAAACGCGATGAGAGCCTGCACCCATCTCGACCACATCCACGAGGTAACGCCCAGCGCTGACGGCTGTGAGGATTGCCTGCGCATAGGCGACACGTGGCTACATTTGCGAATCTGCTTGGAGTGCGGCCACGTCGGCTGCTGCGACGACTCCAAGAACAAGCACGCCACCAAGCACTTTTTGGCCGAGCACCATCCGATTATTCAGTCGTTCGAGCCGGGCGAGGACTGGCGCTGGTGCTACGTTGACCAGATCCTGGTCTAGGCACCGAACCCGGCGCAACCCGCCCCGGGTTTAAGGGGGTGTATGAGTACGATTAGTATCGTCCCCGCCCAGCAATTTAGCGAGGGCGGCGGGTTTTTGGTTCGGCGCCCCTTCCCCGTCGCGGATATCTCTTACGTTGACCCGTTTCTCCTCATCGACGAAATGGGACCGGCCGATTACGGCCCGGGAGAGGCGGTCGGCGCACCGGACCATCCCCACCGCGGTTTCGAAACGGTAACCTATATGATCGACGGCGCCATGGAACACGAGGACTCGCACGGCCATCGCGGAGCGATCCGTGGCGGCGACGTCCAGTGGATGACGGCCGGCGCGGGCGTCATTCACTCCGAAATGCCGGCGGCCGATATTTTAGAACGCGGGGGCAAGATGCACGGCTTCCAAATATGGGTGAATCTGCCAAAAGATAAAAAGCTGTCGCAGCCGCGATATCAAGAGTATGGCGGCGACACGCTGCCGGAGTACCGCGAGAACGGTCGCTGGGTTCGCGTCATCGCCGGCGAGGCCGGCGGCCGGCGATCGCCCATCGAAACGACGGTGCCGACGACGATGCTTCACGTCCGTCTCGACCCCAGCGCCGCGGCCGTCTTCGATATCGCGCCCGGCTCAAACGCCATCGTTCACGCGATTGCCGGTGCGGGCCGCGTCTTGGATCGGGCGCTGAACGAACACGAGGTTGCAATTATCGAAGACGCTCCCTCGAAAATCGCCGTCACCGCCGGAGCGGCCGGCCTTGAAGTACTCTTGCTGGCCGGCACGCCGCTGCGCGAGCCCGTTGCGCGCTACGGTCCGTTCGTGATGAACACGCGCGAGGAAGTGCAGCGTGCATTCGAAGACTTCCACGCAGGACGCTTCGGCGAAATCGCTCGTGTCCACTGAGCGCTGGCCCGAGCTGCGTTATGAAGCCTGGAAAGACACCCAAGCGACGCTTCACCTTTGGACGCAGATCGTCGGCAAGATCCGGCTTCAGCTAGAGCCGCTGGTGAATCATTGGTGGAACGTAACGCTCTACGTTACGCCGCGCGGATTGACCACGTCGACGATGCCGTATGCGGGAGGGCGCTCGTTCAACATCGCGTTCGACTTCATCGATCACGTACTTACCATCCATGGATGCGACGGCGAAAAGGGCGGATTTGCGCTCGCGCCGATGAGCGTGGCGGAGTTCTATCGCCGCGTGATGGCCGAGCTCGACGCGCTTCAATTCCCGGTGAAGATCTATGCCCGGCCCAACGAAGTGCCCGACGCTATTCCTTTCGCCGAGGACACCGTCCACGCATCGTACGATAGAGCGGCGGTCGAGAGGTTCTTCCAGGTGTTGCTGCAGGCCGACCGTCTCTGTAAGATCTTTCGTTCGCGTTTCGTTGGAAAGGCTAGTCCGGTGCATTTTTTCTGGGGCAGTTTCGATCTCGCCGAGACTCGCTTCTCAGGGCGCACCGCGCCGCCGCACCCCGGCGGCTTTCCAAACATGCCCGACTCAGCGACGCGCGAAGCCTACTCGCACGAAGAACACAGCGTCGGCTTCTGGCCCGGCGGCTTCGGCTTGGAGCCGATCTTTTACGCTTACGCCTATCCGCAGCCGGACGGCTTCGAACGGGCACGAATCGCCCCGGTCCAAGCGTCGTGGCTCGAGGGGTTGAGCGAGTTCGCGTTGCCGTATGACGCCGTTCGGACGTCGTCCGATCCCGACGGCGCCGTCCTCGACTTTTTCCAAAGCACGTACGATGCGGCGGCCGGCTTAGCGCAGTGGGATCGTGGCGCACTGGAGCGCGCGCCCGCCTAGCCTTCAGAATTTATTCATTGTTTCGCGCCAGACTCGGTGCCATCTCGTTGCTTTATCGGGGTTCCTAGCGTGCGCACATGCTTAAAAAACATCGGCTTTCTGTTCGCGCTGGGCTCGCTTGCTGCGTGCAGCGGTGCGGGCCAGAGCAACCTCCCGGGTAACGTTATCGCGTCGATGCAGCGCGGGAACATGCACCGCAATGGCTCGCTTGGGCCAGTCCTCACAACCGCCGACGGCAGTCAAATTTTCGGATTCGACGTCGATCGCAATGGCAACGATGGAGTCGTCGCTTCGATCAGCGGCAACGAGATCTCGGTGCAGACGTTCGATCCGACCACCGGTAAGATTACTAAGACGGTGGGGGCGAAAATGGGGCGGCCGGTCGCAAAGGGCGACGATTATGTCGTTGACGGAATTTTCGATGGCGACGTAGCCCTAGTCGACTTCGAGAAGGCCGGTATTCCGGGCCAAACGCCGGCGCACGACCACTACAACCTCATGAATCCGGTAACCCGCCTGAAACTCAACGGCCGTTGGAAGCCCCCGCTCAATCTGTTCCATACCGAACAGTGGGCCGTAAATCAAAGCACGCCCACCAGCGTCGTCTTCGGTTACCAACGTAAGGGCTCGGATAGCACGTCGCTCATCGTGGCCGATCTCACCAAACAGACCGGCGCAAAAGCAATCGCTCTGGACCAGAATCAGTTCTCCCTTTCGATGGGACCGCAGCTAGCGCAGGATACGGCGAATAATTTGGCGGTCATGGCCACGTCGCCGAGCGGCGGCGCGGCCGGCGGCCCGCCGCCCAAGATCGCAACGATCGACCTCAAGAACGGCAAGATGGTGGAATTCGGCGGCGTGAGCTGTCCCGGATTAGCTGGATGCGGCTCCGCCAACGGTATTGCCTACGATTCGGCGACGGGCGTCGCGTGCACGACGAGCGAGCTCGACGGCGGAGTCGAGCTCTACGACGTCGCCAAGCAGACGGGATTTCGCGTCACCATGCCCAATGGCGGCGGCCAATCGTTCGCGGGCTCTTACGTCGTAAACGACCCGGTTCATCAGCTCTTCCTCATCGCCCAACAGTTCTCCAGCACATCGCCGTCCGGCAGCAGCGTTCAGGTCTACGACGAGAACGGCGACCTTGTGGAATCGATCGACGGCTTTAACTTTACCGATGCCGGTTTCTTGGTGATTCCGGTCCGTATCGCCATCAACCCCAGCGCGCGCACCGGTTGGGTGAACGGCCCCAGCGACAATCAGCTGCAGCAGTTTTCGTACTAGGGCGCATCGCTCCGAACGAGCGATACGTCATAGTCGATCGTGAGCGGCGCGTGGTCGCTGAAGCGCCGATCCTTATAAATATGCGCTGCTTCAATTTTGGGGACGAGGTCGGGCGTAACCATTTGATAGTCGATGCGCCAGCCCAAATTCCGCTCCCAGGCGGCGGGCCAGTTCGACCACCAGGTATACTGCTTCTTCTCCGAGTTGACCGCACGAAATGCGTCGATCCATCCGACGCGTTCGACTAACGCGTCAAGCCATGCCCGTTCGTCGGGAAGAAATCCACTCACGTGTTCGTTACGTATCGGGTTATAGGTATCGACGTCCTTATGCGCGATATTGAAGTCGCCGCAGACGATGTGGCTGCGCCCCGAGCGGCGCAGTTGCGCCAGCGTTGCCAGCAAACGCTCTAAAAAGTTCATTTTGAACGCTTGCCGTGGCGGTCCGCTGATCCCCGACGGCACGTAGAGTGAGGCGACGCTGACGCTTCCGAAATTGGCCTCTAAAAAACGTCCCTCCGCATCCATGTCGTCCCAGCCGAGGCTGCGCCGGACCTCGAGCGGCTCGTGGCGGCAATATAACGCCACGCCGCTGTAGCCGCGACGCCGCGCATCGGCGAAATAAGCACGAAAGCCCGGCAACGCGACCGACTCGGGCAGCAGTTGATGCTCCTGTGCCCGCGTCTCTTGCAGACAGACACGTCGGCGTTCTGCCCGGCGGCCCACTCGAAGAACCCGCGGCGCATCGCCGAGCGGATGCCGTTGGCGTTTAACGTGACGACGCGCACCGCGTCAGATTTCCTTGCGAAACTTCACAAGGCGTTCGGTTTCGGCAAATCCGCAAGCTCCGTGTGCTGCAATCGAGGCCTCGTTGTGAACCTCGCTATCGGAGGCCATTTCGTTAAAGCCGCGCCCTCTCGCCCAAGCCTCTGCTGCTGCAAGCAATGCGCGACCGATGCCGCGGCCGCGCGCGAAAGGTTCGACGTACCAGCCTTCGACATGCGGAACCGGTTGCGAGCGGCAGCCGTCCGCAAACGGCCGAATAGCGATTTCGACAAACCCGGCCGGGATGCAATCCTCGAGCGCCAAAAAGCCGGCGTCGATCGTCGGTACGAGGCGCCCGTCGAGAAAAGCGTGCGTCTCCGCGGAGAGTTCGCCCGCGTCGGCGTCGGGCCAAAGCTTCAGGCGTAACGCGGCCCACGGTTCTGCGTCTTCGCGTCTCGCGGGACGGATATTCATAGGCCGAGCCTTAGAGGCTGCAGAAAAGCGAGCCTCTTGACTCCCCACACGTATCAGACGACGGTCACCTGGCCGGCGGGCGATGGCCCCGGGACGACCGACTACCGCAGCTACTCGCGCAATCACGCCATCGTTGCCGGAACAAAACCCGAGATCCCGGCGTCGAGCGATCCAACCTTTCGTGGCGACCGCGACCGTTATAACCCCGAAGAACTGCTTCTCGCCAGTCTTTCCTCGTGCCACATGCTGTGGTATCTGCATTTATGCGCGGTCAACGGCATCGTCGTCCGCAAGTACCGCGATCGCGCGGTTGGCCGGATGGTGACGCAAGCCGACGGTGCCGGGCAGTTCGTGCGGGCCGAGTTGCGCCCCGTCGTTGCAATTTCGGCATCGAGCGACCCGGCGCGTGCGTTGGCCCTGCACCAAGACGCGCATCGGCTATGCTTCATCGCTCGCTCGGTCAACTTTGAGGTTGAAGTTGTACCGGAAGTGGGTAGCGTTGCTTCCGAGGATAACGACGATGAATAATGTGTTCATTGGCGCCGTCGCCGGCGCGGCCGGCACGGCAGCTCTCGATATTGCGGGATACGGCGAAATGGCGCTCACGGGACGCTCTCCCAGCGGCACGCCTGCAGAAGTTATTCGGCGCGTTGCGAAACGAGCCAATATCGAGCCGCTGGGCCGCAGCGATGCGGTGGCCGACGATGCAACCAAGAATCGGCGAAGCGCGCTTGGAGCCATCTCGGGCTATCTCATCGGAACTTCGATCGGCGCAGTTTACGGCGCGGTCAGTCCTTTGGTCGCCCGCCTTCCCATGCTCCCGAAGGCTCTTTTCGTCGGAGCGCTCGCGATGGTGGCAAGCGAAGGTCCCGCTACGGCACTTGCGGCGACCGATCCCCGCCGTTGGGGAGTGCGCGGGTGGGTAAGCGACATCATTCCCCACGCAATCTACGGACTCGTCACCGTCGCCGTCGTCGACGCGATTCGTTCCGAAGGCAGCGTGAATGGGTCCCTAACGGCCGCTGCGAATGAGTTCGTCGTTGCCGAGGTTATCGCCGAAGAAGTCATCATCTGACGACGGAGCGGCCGCGAAAAAGCGGCTCTCCGAATACGTCGCCCGTTTCTCTCCCGAGATTGCCACGCTCGCCGGCGCCGCGTTGGCGACCATGCGTAGACGCCTGCCCGGCGCGGTCGAACTCGTTTACGACAACGCCTACGCGCTCGTCGTGGGATTCTCTCCGGACGAACGTCCATCGGCGGCGCTCTTCTCGATTGCGATTTACCCGAAGAAAGTCAGCCTGTGCTTTCTCTACGGAGCCCTGCTTTCAGATCCCGACGGAGTGCTAGCCGGTAGCGGCAATCAGGTGCGTCACATCCGCTTGGAAAACGCGAAAACGCTCGATCGGCCCAAGGTAAAAGCGATGATGAAAGCCGCCGTCGCCTGGGCCGGCGATCCGTACGACGCCGCCGCGCCGTCACGCACGATCGTCCGCGCGATTTCGGCAAACCGGCGTCCGCGGCGTTAAATCAGTGTCGCGCGAAGCCGGCGGTCTTATCGGAACTATTGCCTACTACGACCGGGACCTGGATGAAACCGAGCCACTCAGGCAGCGGCGCGGGCTCGGCTCGGAACTGATCGCTCTGGCCGAGAGCAGGGCGGCGGCCGACGGCAAGCGCGAGCTAGCCTGCGACAGGCAAGACGTATGAGAGCGTCGTTCTGAGTAAGCACCTAGCCCCAGGTTAATTCGACCACCTCGGGGGAAACACGCAATTAACGATGCGACCTCTGCCCGCGGGCGCTCTCCTCTTGTACCTATTTGCGTTCGCATCGATTTGCGGCTGCGGCGGCGGCGCGTCGGGTTCGTCAAACGCACCCGTTCCCCCGATCGGGCCGGCGAAGCAGGGGAAATATTTCACCCACGTCGTCGTTCTGATTCAGGAGAATAGAAGTTTCGATAACCTCTTTGCCACCTTCCCGGGCGCGGACGGAACTCGATCTGGTCTAATGAAAGTGCTTCTCCACGGACAATATATCGCCAAACGCATCAAGCTGAGCCAGCGCTCGTTGATCATGGACAGTGACCTGACCCACTGTAACGCCGCCTTCAAAACTGCCTACGATGACGGGAAAATGGATGGGTTCAACCTCGAGCATCTCGGCACGTGCGGCGCGCAGGCGTATGCCGGCAGGGTCCCCTACCAGTACGTCAATCCCGCGGAAATTCGGCCCTACTGGGACTTGGCCAAACAGTACGTGCTGGCCGATCACCTATTTCAAACCCAAGGCAGCGGCAGTTTTGTCGCCCACCAAGACTTAATCCGCGGTGGAACGGCGGTTAACGGCAGCGCGAGCTTGATCGATAATCCGACCGCGTTCCCGTGGGGCTGCGACGCACCGGCGAATACCGTCACGTCGCTCATTACGACGACCGGCGAGTACCTCAAGGACCGCGGCCCATATCCGTGCCTGAGCTACCACACGCTGCGCGATCTGCTCGACGCCGATCAGGTGAGCTGGAGATATTATACGCCGGCGATTGGCGCGAACGTCGCCGGCGATCTCTTTAACGCCTTCGACGTGATTCACGACGTGCGGTACGGACCGGAATGGTCGCGCAACGTGGTCTGGCCCGAATCTACCATACTCGCCGACATTGCAAACGGTACGCTTCCGGCCGTCTCGTGGGTGGTTCCCAACTATCACAACTCCGATCATCCGGGTAATAAGTCCGACACGGGCCCGTCCTGGGTCGCGTCGGTCGTCAACGCGATTGGAAAGAGCCCGGCCTGGCGCTCCACGGCAATCGTCATCGTCTGGGACGATTGGGGCGGACTTTACGATCATCTCGCGCCGCCTTTCAAAGACGACCAGGGCGGACTAGGACTTCGCGTCCCGGCCATCGTGGTATCGCCTTTTGCCAAACGCGGCTACGTAACGCACCGCGTCTATGAGTTCGGCAGCATCGTGCGTCTCATCGAAGATAACTGGAATCTGGGACGGCTCGGTACCACCGATCAGCGGTCGGCCAGTCTGCTGCCCGACGCCTTCGACTTCGCGCAAAAGGCGCGGTCGTATTCTTCGCTGACGACGCGGTACTCGCAAGAGTATCTTGTGCGCCAACCTGACTCGCATCACGCCGTCGACGACGAATGATCGCGCTCACGGGCGTGTGGGCCGCATCGCAGCCCGCCGTCTTTGCCCGCCGCTGGCTCCCGGCAGCGCCGGCTATAACCGAGCACTACTTTCTGGTTGTGTCGCAAGCTTCGGACGGCACGCTGCAGGCGTTCGTGCGCAATCCCGAACAGAACCTCGGCACTTCGCTCGGCGAGCGGACCGTCACGATTTCCGGTAACGACGTAGCGTTCCGCGCGACACAGCGGCCGGAGATCGATGGGACGGTCAACGCCGACGGCACGCTGACCCTCCATCGGGCCGGCCAAGGCGGCACCGATTTGAATTTTCGCCGCCCGAACACGGAAGACTGGCGTTGGTTCTATCCCATGCCGGCGGCACAGTGGACGTATCGCGAACCCATTGCCGATAGCGACGGGTGGCACGTCGAAACGTTGGCGCAGACCGGGATGCGCGAAGCGCCGATCGCCTCGTTCATGAACGCAATCGCATCGGCGCGTGAACCGTCGCTGCGCTCGCCCTACATTCAAAGCATTACCGTCGAGCGTCACGGGAAGCTCGTGCTCGACCAATATTTCTACGGCTTCACCGCGGCCCAACCGCACGACGTGCGCTCGGCCGGAAAAAGCGTTACGACGCTTATGGTGGGTCGCGCCATCGAGGACACCCAAGCGTTTACGCCGGCTTCGACCGTCCTGTCATTGCTACCGCAATACCAGCCAGTCAAGAACGACGATGCGCGCAAGCGCCGGATCAGCGTCGCTAATCTTATGACGATGGCCTCAGGGCTGGCTTGCGACGATAACGACGACGCCTCGCCGGGGAATGAGGATACGATGCAAAGCCGGCCGTCGGGCACGGATTGGTACTGGTACACGCTCGACCTCCCGATGACCGGTGAGCCGGGAAGCCGTGCCCTGTACTGCACTGCTGGAATCAATCTGCTTGGAGCCGTGGTACAAACGGCGACGCGAGTGCCGCTTGAAAGTTACCTTCACGAACGTTTCGCCGTGCCGATGCAGTTCGGAACGTATGCGACGTGGATCATGCCCGACCCACTCGAAGCCTATATGGGGGGTGGCGACTACTACCGTCCGAGGGACTTCTTGAAATTCGGTCAGCTAATTCTCGACGGCGGCATTTGGAACGGGCGCCGAATCATCGATTCGGCCTGGATCCGCGAGTCAATCGTACCGCGCACCGCGCCGGAAGGCGAAGGCGACCACTACGGATACGGTTGGCATCTCTCGAGCGTAACGGTCGACGGCCGCGTCTACGGCGTCGTCAATGCGGGAGGCAACGGCGGTCAGTTGATGATTGTCGTCCCGGAGCTCGACGCGGCGATCATGATAACCGCCGGAAATTATAATCAGTTTCCGGTTTGGCGAACGTTTCTGGAAGAAGCCGTTAGCGCGGTAGTTCGCGCCTGTGCCCCTGCGCGGACATCGCGCTCTGATGCGATATAGTCGAGGAGTACCTTACCGAAATCGCCGACGACGACGAGGGCCGAGAGGTCGATCGGCGTAAGCGGCAACTGTAAACGCAACGCGTCCTTTCCGTCGAGCATCCACGGACCGACGCCGGCGAAGAAAAACCCCAGCGATTCGACGAATTCGCAGAGTGCCGGAGCACCCGGATCCTCTAGCGAGAACGACACGTATATCGCGCCGAGACCGCGGACTTTGCGAAGATCTTCCACGGCTTGACGGACGAGCGTGGCGGTCTCTGCGCCGATCGTCTCCACGTCGACTGTCGCAATGCGATCGCCGCGTACGATGCCGGAACTAAAAGCGCCGCGGCCCTTTGGCGTTCGCCCCTCACCAACCGAAATCGGCAGTTCGAGTTGTGCGTAGATATGCTCGATCATTTCCCGGTGCCGCGGGGGCGCAAAGACTTGCCGCGTCTGACGCGGTCCGAGCGCCTTCACGTAGAGCATGCAGCTCTGCCGCTGCGCCGTGGCGGTTAGCTCCATGTGGCGTGCCAAAAAGTTCCGCGGCGCTTCGCCGAGCGTAATACCGCACGCTTTAGCGCCGAAGCTCTCGCTGGCGCTCTGCGTTCGCGGGTGGTCGGTTACCGGTTCGGAATAATACCCTGCCAACCCGAGCCCGATCGCTACGAGTTCCGCCGCGTCGCGGAGCTGATTGAGGAGATTGCGGCCGCGGTGTTCCGGAAGCACGATCGCGCCGCAAGCGTCGGCCACCGGCGAACCCTCCTCGCGAGCCAACGCGTAATGCCCGACGATTTCGCCGCTCGCTCCAACGGCAACGAGCGAGAAGTAGCGTCCGCTGCGGTTCAGCTCGGCGAGACGCGAAGGCGCGTATACCGATGGCAGATCGTATGCATAGCCGTAGGTCTGGTAGAACGCGCGCGCCACGCCGATGCCGTCTTCGTCCCGAAAGCGACGAATCGTGTACTCTTGAGCCGGAGCGAGCGGGACGCTCGCCTCGTTCGTTGCCGGTTGCGCCTCGGGCGCGTCGACGCTTTGCCGGCGATTAACCTTCAGCCGCAGTTCGCTGCCGCCGGTGCCGTGACATATCCAATGTGCCGCATCCACGTCGGCGCCGATTTGGCTCCACTTCGGATCGCGCCGTGCTAGGGCGTCGTCAACCGGCATTCCGCGTTCGATCAGCGACAGTTGGAGGAACGCCGGCGTGCACGAGGCCACCAAGTGCAACGCCTCGCGCGCGGCGACTAACTGCTGATCGACGATGATTCCAAAGCCGCTTCGAGCCGCCGCCACGATGCCGCGAGCCTGCTCCGTGCCGAGATCGCTTCGCTGCGCGGCGTCGGCGGCAAAGGCTTCCACGAGCACGGCAAACTCCGGCTCAGGCGGGACTTTCAGCTCGGTCGTGAAGGTCAAGCAACAACGGAGATTCGAGAGCTGCTACGCGGCTCATTCTGCGAAGGAGACCGGAGGTTGAAGTTGATTCGAAATACACGGCTTATTGCCGTCGTTGCGGTGATCGTAGGGGGTTCGATGTGGACGCCTTTGCCTGCATGGGCAGACGATGCGGGCAAGATCGACGGGTTCGTAACGCCGTACTACAACTCGGCTGGACCCGTCGTCCATGTCGGCAGGTACAGCGCAGGCCTCGCCTCGACCAACGAGAGTCAGCTTGTAGCTACGCTCCGGCAAATGAAGAAACGCTGGAATCAGCTCAATTTCGTCGAGCTCTATGTGGGAGCGACACGTCTTTACGACGTCGGATACCGCAACGAATCCACGTATTGGTTTTACACTGCCCAGTACCGCGGGCGGCTCTTCGCTGCGTTGATCGATCAGAAAAAGATGGGAACCATCGGCAGCCCCGGGTTCGAGTTCTACCACGCCGAAGATGCTTTCTCTCAGGTAGCCGGTCCCAACATTAACGGGTATGCCTTCGGGAATATTGACTTTCTGATGAAAGTTATTCGCCAGGTCCAAAATGAGAACCGGCGAGTTCCGAACATGGCAGCCATTTACCCGGGCGTCTCTTTCATCGGCAAGTCGCAATGGGACGCCAAGAATCAAGAACTCAACTCCGGCTTAAGTAAGTTTTCCGTTCTTATCGTCAATCAGAAGGCGCAGATCGCGTCGCAGCGGTCGCAAAACGGAACCCAGGCGCGATTCTCCCACCTCACCAGCAAGCAGTTTCCCGGAGGGTTCTAGCCCGCTGTGCGGTTCTAGATTTTATCCGGAACTTTGCCGGAGAAGAGCTCGTCGCTATCCGCCCGTTCGATGAGACTCACGCAATCCAAACTCGAGCGGACGACTTTCGCGGGGGCCGTCGGGTCGTTCTTGAAATAGAACACAGAGCAGGGCTTGAGCATCTGTGGCGGACCCTCGTCGATTTGGAAGACGTTGGTTTCGATGACCTTGACGACGGCGTACGAAGCCGGATAGATGTCGATCCCGGTCTTGTGGTCGAGACGCAGGACGCCTTGGCCGTTCTTCGCCATGAGCGCCACATCGCCGGCGAGCTTCCTGACGGCGAGAATGACGGCCGCAGTCCTCCCCTTCTTGACGTGGGGTTGCAGCACGATCACGCGCATCGGGCCCTGCGAGACCGTTTGGCCGGGATGGGCGACCCGCACTTGCGAGATCGCGCCGCTTATCGGAGCGTCGTGGCCGGAGCCGTCGTCGCAAGCTAAAAGCTTTTCGTCCTGTGAGGGCTGATTAGGGCCGGACAAAAGGGTAATAATCGCGGTGCGGTCCAGCACCCCCGGTCCGAGTTCTACCCAAGCTTTCCCCGTGCAGGTAACGGCCGGCTTCCCCTTGATCGTCCAGAGCGTCAGCGTCAGTGGAAGCGTGCCGGCGCGGACGGAAGCGCTGGAAGAAGTCCAAGCCAAAAGGGTTAGGGCCGTCGCGACGATTCGCTGCCGGTGCGAAAACCGAGTCTCGAACATGCGACAGCGTTCGGCGCACCCGCCTCCGCCTCCACCTCGGGTCTCGCCGGCACCTTCTTAAAATACTTCGCCGCGTTTGGTAGACTGCTAGTCATGAGCATTATGTCCAATCTCGAAACGCACGTCGACGAAGCGCGCAAGAACTGGGGCTGGTTCCTCGCGCTCGGGATCGTGCTGATTCTCACCGGAGCCTACTGCATTTGGGCCGAGATGGCCGCCACGCTCGCGTCAATGGTGATCCTGGGCGCCGTTTTGGTGGTCGCAGGTATCGTTCGGCTGATCAGCGTCTTCACGGCTCGGAGCCTCGGTTACGGGATCCTCCTGCTGTTAGGCGGCATCTTCGAACTCATCGTCGGATTGATTTTAATCGAACATCCGGCGATCGGCGCGCTGACCATCACGCTCTTTATCGCGATGCTCTTGCTAGTCAGCGGCGTGTTCCGCTTCTTCTCGGCACTGTGGTTCCGCATGCCGCACTACGGATGGGTCGCAGTCAGCGGCATCGTCAGCGTGATCCTAGGCATCTTGCTGTGGGTGCAGTGGCCCTTCTCGGCGCTCTGGTTTATCGGCTTTGCCGTCGGCATCAGCCTGATCTTCGATGGCGCCGCCTGGACCTCGCTGGCAATGCGGTTACGATCAGTGCCGTAGTTGTGACATGGGGCGAGGAGAACCGCGCTCGTAAGCGGACTGATTCGCTCATGCACGTCAAGCTTTTTCGCCCGCTCGCTCTGATCGCCGCGGCCGGCTGCGCCTTCGGAGCTTCGGCCGGCGCCGGCAAGGCCGATGCTCCGATGTTCCGCGCCGATCCGTCGCACTTGGGAGTCTATGACTCCACCGCACCGTCGCTATCGTCGGTGAAATGGCGCTTCCATCCCGGCGGCAAATTCTTTTCATCGCCGACGGTTAGCGAAGGAACGATCTACATCGGCAACACCGACGGTAAACTTTATGCCGTCCGCGCGTCGGACGGCTCGCAGATCTGGAGCTTCAAGACAGGGGGCGCCGTAAACTCGACACCCGCGGTTTCAAAGGGCGTCGTCATCGTCTCCAGCCGCGATGGAAACGTCTATGGCGTTAATGCCGCGAGCGGCGCCAAAACTTGGGCGTTCAAAACCGGGGGCGAGCGACGCTTTACCGCGCCCGGAATTCACGGCATCACTCCAAAGAACGAAATGATGCCCGATCCCTTTGACGTATTTTTATCGTCGCCGGCGATCTCCAACGGGGTTGCGTACATCGGGAGCGGCGACCACTACGTCTATGCGCTGGACGCCGCAACCGGAGCGCTGCGATGGAAGTTTCTTACCGGCAACGTCGTGCATGCCTCGCCCGCGGTAGCCGGGGAGACGGTCTACATCGGCAGCTGGGATCGCTATTTCTACGCCCTCGACGCCCGCAGCGGCGCCGAGCGCTGGCGATTTACAACGGGCGACGACCGCGTTACCTACAATCAAGTCGGCATTGCGGGATCGGCGGCCGTGGCAGACGGTCTGGTCTACTTTGGATGCCGTGACAGCACGTTCTACGCACTCAACGCTTTCACCGGGGCGCTCGCCTGGAAGCACGACGAGCACGGCAGCTGGGTCATCGGCGCTCCAGCCCTAGCGAACGGCGTCGTATATTTCACGACTTCCGACGAGAAGGTCTTCTGGGCCTTAGACGCCCGCACGGGTGCGGAAAAGTTCAAGGCACCGTACGGTTCGTTCGCGTTCTCGTCGCCGTCACTGGCGGGTGGCGTCGCCTATTTCGGCACGTTCGACGGCCGGCTCTACGGGATCAACGCGAGGTCGGGCGAGGTCGTGGCGCGCTTCTCTACCGATGCCTCGGCGAAGAATCTTTCCGCACACCTCGACAAGTCGGGTAACGTGGACCTCAACACGTTTTACGACGATGCAACGCTCGACGCCACGATCTTGGGCCTGGAGCGGATTTACGGATTGGGCTCGATCCCCGGCTCCGCGGCGATCGACGGCGGCGTACTCTTCGTGGGGAGCACCGAGGGCACGCTCTATGCCCTCGCCTAGGTCTTGGCGGCAATCGAGCTTGACGCACGCTAAGCGCTGTGTTATGGTTCCCGCAATGTTCTGTCGCGCCACGATGATGCTCATGGAAAGCCGCATGTCGATGCATGCGGAGGGGTCGTCGTGAAGCGCGCCGGTTAAACAACCAAACAAAACGCTTCATGCGCCCCTCGCCAACGGCGGGGGGCGCACTCTTTTACTCGCTTTCCCATCGCAAAAGGAGGCCGAGAGTAGTGGAATTAACCGTCGGAATCGCCGTGCTCGGGTGCGGCACGGTTGGTTCGAGCGTCGCCGAACGGCTGCTGCATGAGCGCGGCCTGCTCGAGCGCCGCAGCGGCGCGAGCTATCGCGTGCGCGGAATCGCAATCTTGGATCGTCACAAGGCCCGCCACGATTCGATCGACCGGCGGCTGCTGACAACCGATGCCGCATCGTTGGTCGACGATCCACACGTCGACCTCGTCGTCGAAGTGATCGGTGGCGTCACCAGAGCCGCCGAGTTCGTGGAGCGCGCGCTCTACCGCGGGCGTCATGTGGTAACGGCCAACAAAGAACTGCTCGCGACCCACGGTCCGCGTTTGCAGGCGCTGGCCGCGGCGAGCGGCGCGGCATTGCGTTCGGAGGCCGCCGTCGCCGCAGCCGTGCCAATCTTACGGACGCTCAATGAAGCCCTGGCGGGTGACACGATCGGTTCGGTTGCCGGCGTCGTGAACGGCACGTGCACCTCTATTCTCTCGGCCATGGAAGACGGTCTAAGCTTTGAGGAAGCTCTGGCGCGCGCGCAGTCGCTCGGTTATGCCGAAAGCGACGCGTCACACGATCTCGACGGTGCCGACAGCGCCCACAAGCTGGCCTTACTGGCGCAAGCCTCGTTCGGCTTAGCGGTAATTTCACCGCGGATCCGCTATGGCGGAATCCGTCATGTTACCCAGCGCGACGTCGCGCGAGCGCGGATGTCGGGGCTGCGCATTCGACCCGTCGTCGCCGCAATTCGCACGGAGCGCGGAATTCTCGCCGAATCTGCCGCGGTGGCGGTGCCCCAAGATCACGAGTTCGCGCGCACGGCCGGTCCGCTAAGCGTCGTGCAAGTCGCGGCACGCGACGCCGGGACCCTCGTCCTGCGCGGCACCGGCGCCGGTGGCGCAGCCACGGCATCCGCGGTGCTCGGTGACGTCATCACGTTGTTGCGGGCCATCGCCCAGGGGCGCGACCAGAACCTGCGCGGGCACGGCACCGCGCTCGAGCCGGTAATCGAAGTCGAGCCGTTCTTCGCACGGCTGTCGCGGAGTGCCGAGCTTCCCGATTACCCCCTTTGGAACGACTCGCTCGTTGGTACGGCGTTAGCCCAGGCGGTGAACGCATGATTCGCGAGCAGACGGTACAGATCGGCAGCTTGCATCTCGACTCCGGCGTTCGTTTGCCGGGCGTCGAGCAACGCGTGACGACTTACGGCACGCCCGAGCACGACGGTTCCAACGTGGTTCTCGTCCAGCACGCACTGACCGGCTCCGGCCGCGCCGCCGAGTGGTGGCCGGGAATCGTCGGTGATGGGGCACTTTTCGATCCGAAACGCTGGTGCGTCGTTGGAATCAACGCGCTGGGCGGCTGCTATGGCTCGACCGGACCGGCATCGCCTGCCGAAGACGGCAAGCCATTCGGCACGCGCTTTCCGCGGGTTAGCGTCGCCGACATCGTTCGCGCTGAGATCGCTGCGCTCGATCGAATCGGTATCTCGCGCGTAGACACGGTCATCGGCGGATCCCTGGGCGGCATGCGCGCGCTGCAATGGGCGCTGGCCGCTCCGGAACGTCTGCGTACGGCCATCGTCGTCGGCGCCCACGATCATCATAGCGCCCAAGGCATTGCACTCAATGCGCTGCAGCGTGAAGCCATTTCGCTCGATCCCCGGGACGGGCTGCGACTTGCCCGCAAGATCGCCATGCTGAGCTATAAGAGCGACGAGTTATTGCGATTGCGTCACGAGCGGCGCGGCGACCGCCTCGGCAAGCCTCGTTTCGACGTTGAGGGATATTTGGAGCATCAGGCCGATCTCTTTGAGGCGCGGATGGATCCGCAGAGTTACGTTGCTTTGACGCATGCCATGGACTCGTTCGACGTGCGAGACACGCGTATGCTGCGCGTCTCGCCCGAGTTCGTCTTTGTCGGCATTACCTCGGATTGGTTGTTCTTGGAGCACGACGTGCGGGCTGCTGCGCGCAGGCTAAGCTTGCGCGGTGGTCGAGCGCGCTACGTGCAGCTTCGCTCCGGCCACGGCCACGATGCGTTTCTCGCCGAGGCCTCGCAACTGCGTGAGCTGCTCCAACCCTTCGCCGGCAAGGTCTACTGCTATGATTGAGCGCGGCTTTACGACGCGTGCCGTCTGGAGCGGTCAGGAACCGTGCCCGGCAACCGGTGCGACGATCGTTCCCGTCTATCATAGCGTAACGTTCACCTTGCCGCGTGTCGGAACGACAAAAGGGTTCGATTACTCCCGCACCATCAATCCCACGCGCGTCGCGTTGGAGCGCCAGCTGGCGGCACTCGAGGAAGGCGAGTACGGCTGCGCCTTTGCTTCGGGAATGGCCGCGGTCGCCGGAGCGACATCACTGCTGGCCGCCGGCGATCACCTTATCGCAACGCGCGATATTTACGGCGGAACCCATCGCCTCCTGACGCAGGTCCTGGCGCGTTACGGAATCGGCGTAACCTTTGTCGACACGACCGACGTTAATGCAACTTGGAGTGCCGCCCGCCCGAACACGAAACTGCTTTGGCTCGAAACGCCCAGCAACCCAACGCTCAAGCTCTGCGACATCGGCGAAATTGCGCGACGCCGGTCGCCCGGCGTCGTTATCGCGGTCGATAACACGTTCGCATCGCCGTTTCTTCAGAAACCGCTGCGGCTCGGGGCCGACTTGGTGGTTCACTCCACGACGAAGTACATCGGCGGCCACAGCGACGTCCTCGGCGGCATCGTGATCGCCAACGATCCCGATTTGGCCGAACGAATCGCCTACTATCAGAACTGTATGGGCGCGGTGCCGGGATCGTGGGACGCGTACCTGACGCTTCGCGGCGCCAAGACGCTCGCACTTCGCATGCAGGCTCAATGCCGCAACGCCGCCGCGATCGCCGAGTTTCTCGCGGCCCGAGACGACGTCGCCGCCGTTTACTACCCCGGGCTCGCGTCGCATCCGCATCACGAGCTCGCTAAGCGTCAAATGAGGGGCTTCGGCGGCATCGTCTCGTTTCGCCCGCGAGGCGGCGCGGAGCGCGCGCACGCGATTGCCGGGTCGACCTCGATCTTCAGCCTGGCCGTCTCGCTGGGCGGCGTCGAATCGCTCGTCTGCAGCCCGGCGAAAATGACGCACGCTTCGCTGACGCCTTCCGAGCGCGAAGCCCTCGAGATTACCGACGACCTTCTGCGACTCTCCGTCGGAATCGAAGACGTCAACGATCTTCTTAGCGATCTCGCCGGCGCGCTAGACGTGACGGCCGCGGCCGGTTTACGCTCGGCCGGAACGGGCGCCTAGCTCGGAACTGAGGCGAGCCGGATCGAATCGGCAAGGATAAGGAGGCTGCTCGCGTTGCCTAAAGAACCAGACGGTAATGCCGTCAGTCTTTTCTCTGACGTCTAACGCCTTTTCATTTAAGCGTCCTATTGTAGAGGCGCTGCGTTGGTTTGTTGTTAGCGCCCTTTCCCTAGCCGCTCTCTCGGCCTGCGGCCAACCGCGGGCGGCGCTCGGCCCGACCAGCATCCAGGACGCTCCCGACCATCGGAACTCGTGGATGCTCGGCGCAGCACGGCGTAAGAATTTACTCTACGTTTCCGATCAGCGGGGCGGCGTTTACGTTTTTTCTTACCCGAAAGGCCGTCCGGTCGGGGTTCTTACCGGTTTTGCAACACCGGGCGGTCTCTGTAGCGACTCTGCCGGCAACGTCTTCGTCGTTGACACAAATGCTTCAAGCATCGTGGAGTTCCCCCACGGCGGCACCATGCCGATTCAAACGCTGCACGATTTCGGTTATTACCCGTGGGGCTGTTCCGTCGACCCCATCAGCGGCAATCTTGCCGTTACCAACATCAACCAGGTTCCATCGGGGCCCGGAACGATTGCGATTTACGCGTCGGCACGCGGCACGCCGGTAATACTCAGCGATCCTAATCTCGTCTATCCGTATCTGTGCGGCTATGACAACCGCGGGAATCTCTTCTTCTCCGGCCTCGCCGCGTCGCCACCGATTGAAAAGATTTGGCAGCTCTCCCCGGGCGGCGCGTTTACAATCCTTCCGATAAACGAGCACTTTAAACAGGCGGCCGGCATCCAATGGGACGGGCACTATCTGGCCGTCGGTCACGCTTCGGTCATCGACCGTTTCGCCATCAGCGGGAGCAACGCGACGCTTGTCGGGACTACGCCGCTGCGAGACGCCGGCCTAGTCTTCCAATTTTGGATTGACGGCAACAACGTGATCGGTCCCGATTTTCAAAAAGGTAGGGTCGGCTTTTGGAGCTATCCCCAGGGCGGCGAACCTAACCTAACGATCCGAGGCCTTCCGATCGATCTCTTTGGATCGACCGTAAGCCGCGCGCCGAACGCGCATTAGGCCGTTTGCACAGGTGACGGATTTGTGCCATCCGGCGTTGTAGCACGTAACTGAGATAGGAGCGCGAAGCGCTTGCGGCGATGCTCTTGAGAATGCATCTCTTGATCATCGGCGGCACGCGCTTTCTGGGACGCCACATCGCCGAGTACGCCCTGATGCTGGGCCATCGCGTCACCGTCTTCCATCGCGGACGCGCGATGCCCGAGGGGCTACCCGGCGCGACGAACGTTTTTGGTGACCGCACCGCGGACATCGAGCGTCTTTCGGGAAAATACGACGCCGTCGTCGATACCAGCGGTTATCTGCCTCGCGACGTCGCGACCTCGTGCGCGCACGTGCGCTCGCAAAGTCCCGATGCCGTTTATGCGTTTATTTCAAGTGTAAGCGCGTATCGCGACGGCTTTCCTGCCGGTGCCGACGAGTCGGCGGCGCTATGGGACAACGGCGATCCGAACGCCGGCGAGATGACGATGGAGACCTACGGCCCGCTCAAGGCGCTCTGTGAAGCGACGGCGATGGAGTATTTCGGCGCGCGAACGTTGATCGTCCGTCCCGGGCTTATCGTTGGTCCCTACGATCCAAGCGATCGCTTCACGTATTGGGTTCGCCGGGCCGGTGACGGCGGAGCCGTGCTTACGCCCGGATTACCGAATCGCGAAATCCAGTTCATTGACGGGCGCGATTTGGCCGAGTGGATCGTTGCGATGCTCGAGGGCGGACGCGCGGGAACGTTCAACGCAACCGGGCCGCTCGAAGCGTTGACCTTTGGGACGTTTCTGAACGCCTGCCGCACGACCCTGAACTCCGATGCCGAGTTCGTTTGGGCATCGCAAGATTTTCTGCTCGGGCGGGGTGTCGAGCCCTGGATGGAGATGCCTCTCTGGATTCCCGATACCGAGGCCGGAGGCTGGGACTCGATCTCGTCGGCGCATGCCATCGAGGCCGGGCTCGAGTATCGCCCCTTGAGCGACACGATCGCGCGTACGTGGGAGTGGGACGCGACGCGCGATCGGGCCGTCGCGCTGCGCGCCGGCATCACCGCCGAACGTGAGACACAGCTGCTCGACGAGCTCAGAGCAACGACGTGAATAGAATCCGCAACGTGCTTGTTGGGATGCTCGGCGGCGCATTGCTGGCCGCGGCACCCGCGCCATCACCCGCGCCCGAAGCAGCCTCCTCGAGCCCGGCTGCCGATGCGATAACGCACCATACGCTGGCGCTCGGCTCCAGAACGCTTTCGTATACCGCACGGGCCGGCACGATCACGCTCCGCAACGGCGACGAGAAGCCTACGGCGGACATCTTCTACGTCGCCTACATGCTCGACGGCATGCCGCCGGCCTTGCGGCCGGTGACGTTCGTCTACAACGGCGGCCCTGGAAGCGCGACCCTCTGGTTGCACATGGGCTCCTTCGGGCCGGCGCGCGTCGAGGTCGGTAACGGCGCGGCGACGCGCCCCGCGCCGTATCGTATCGTGCCGAATACCGAGACGATCCTCGACGCGACCGATCTCGTCTTCATCGACGCGCCGGAAACCGGCTATAGCCGCATCACCGGCGCCGGAAAGCCCGGAGACTTCTTTGGTGTTGACAAGGACGTTACCGCATTCGAGCAGTTCGTCGTACGCTACCTCACGACGTTCGACCGTTGGAACTCGCCCAAGTTCCTGTACGGCGAGAGCTACGGAACGACACGCTCTGCCGCGCTCGCCGATGCCTTGCAGCTCAACGACAATGTAGCCATCAACGGGATCGTCATGCAGTCGACGATTCTCAACTTCGGCATCGACTCCAACGCCGTGGGCGGTAACGACTGGCCGTACGTCCTCTACCTCCCGACCGAGACGGCCGCGGCATGGTATCACAACGCGTTGCCGGTCTCGGGACAGAGCTTGGAAGGCGTAATCGACCGGAGCGAGCGGTTTGCCATGGGTGCGTATGCAAACGCTCTAGCAAAGGGCGGAAGGCTTGGTGCCGGCGAGTATGCGAACGTCGCGCGCGAGCTTCATCAGTTGACCGGGCTCTCGGAACGCGAGATCCGCAACAACAACTTGCGCGTGCCCTACTCGCGTTTCGAAAACCGCCTTTTTTTGGAGCGCGGCACCCTGCTCGGCCGGCTCGACGCGCGCTTTCGCGCTCAGGCTGTTGACCGCTTAGCCGATGCGCAGCCGTGGGATCCGGCTACTGCGGCAATTGCCGCGCCCTTCACCGCGGCCATCAACCAGTATCTCCGCGATAACCTGGCTTACCGGACGACGCTCTTGTATCGTCCCAACGCTTATGCGATTATCGGCGCCTCCCCAGACGGCTGGGACGTACGGCACAACGGCGTGCAGAATACCAACGTCGAGCCGGATCTTTCCGACGCCATGACGTTCAACCCGTACCTGCGGGTTTTTAACGCCGGCGGATACTACGATTTTGCGACGCCTTTCTACGAGACAGTCTACTCGCTCGACCATCTCACGATCGACCCGTCGCTCCGTGCCAATATCACCGAAGGGTTCTATCGCTCGGGTCACATGATCTACATCGAAGATGCGGCGCGCAAGCAGCTGCACGCCGACCTCGAGCGATGGTACGCCCAGACGCTGGGAGCTTAATAGCATGTGGCGCATTCTTGCGGCAGCCATCGTGGCGCTTACCGCAGCCGTTCTTCCGATATCCGCGCCGGCGGCAGCGGCGCCCAAGCCGTATGCGGACGCGATAACGCACCACGCGATGCTCTTGCACGGTAAAAGCCTGACATATACCGCACGCGCCGGGACGATCGGCATTCGGGACGACAAAGATAAAGTCGCCGCGACGATGTTCTACACGGCGTTTACCCTCGACGGAGCGTCGCCGGCAAAGCGCCCGATCACCTTCTTGTACAACGGCGGCCCGGGCAGCTCGACCATATGGTTGCGCATGGGCTCCTTCGGGCCCGTCCGGGTTGTCACCAGCGGGCCCCCGACCGGCGCCGCGCCGTTCCGGCTCGTCCCCAATCGGCAGACCCTGCTCGACGTGACCGATTTGGTTTTCGTGGATATTGCCGATAGCGGTTTCGGGCGCATCGCTCCGGGAGCCGACGTTAAAAAATATTTCAGCACCGACGGCGACACGGCGGCGTTCGGCCAGTTCATCGAGCGCTATCTCAACGCGTTCGGGCGTTGGAACTCTCCCAAGTTTCTCTTCGGCGAATCGTATGGCACCGCGCGCTCCGCGCTGCTTTCCAACTATCTACAGAACGCCAACGTCGGCATCAACGGGATCGTGCTTCAGTCTTCGTTGCTCGACGCATCGCTGGCAACGCCGTACGATGCCGGTGGCGCCGACACCGACGACTGGCAATACGCCTTTTGGCTCCCGACGCTGGCCGCGACGGCCTACCACTACCATATGGTGGCGCAGCCGCCGTCGACGCTGGCCGCGTTCGTGGGCGAGGCGTCGAGCTTTGCGATGGGCGAGTATCGCGAAGCGCTGGCCATGGGCTCGAAGCTTCCTGCCCAGCGGCGCGCCGAGATCGTGCGCAAGCTTGCGCGCTACACCGGACTTTCGGAGGCCTACATTTCCAATGCGGACCTGCGCATCTTGGGTTTCCGTTACGTCGCCGAGCTTCGGCGTAAAGTCGGGCGCGTCCAGGGTGTCTACGACGCCCAAGTTGAGTTATCGACGCTCGATCGCGCCCAAGAGTTTCCCGCCGTCGATCCGACCAATCAGCTGACCGGACCGCCGTATTTCGCGCTCCAAAACGTCTATCTGCGCACCACCCTTCACTACAATCCGTCGGTGCTCTACCGCGCCGGGGCGTACGCACAGATTCAGACGGCCGGCGGCTGGGACTTCCGCCACAATGGAGCACTGCCGATGGATACGGCCGGCGACCTGGCGCTGGCGATGGTCGCCAACCCCTCGCTGCGAGTCTTTTCGGCAAACGGGTACTTTGACATGGTGACGCCCTTCCAAGCCACGATCTATACGCTCGACCATCTCAACCTGGAACCGTCGTTGCGCCGTCACATCGCGTTCGGCTTCTACGAATCGGGTCACCTTATCTACGCCAACGAACGCGCGCTGCAGCGTTACCACGACGATCTCGAACGCTGGTATGCGGCAACGCTCGCCTCGACGCGTTAGAGCAGGTCGCGCAACGTTAGGTCGACGTCAAACGGCTTGCCTCCGCGGCTTACGGTGACGCGGAGGGTCGTTCCGGCCGGCATCGTCCAATAATCTTTGATCTGATCGGGACTCAGCGTCGCGGCGGACCGGCCGCCAATCGCGACGAGCGTATCGCCCCGCCGTATTCCCGCTTGCTGGGCAGGCGAATCGGGAATGACCGACGCTACGATCGTCGCGCCGGCGACGTGGTTGGTCGCGATGCCGGTCCGCGTGAACGTAAAGGGCGCGCCGAATTGATCGTTTTTTAGCAAAAAAAGCCTCTTATCGGGAACGTCGATCGTCACGGTAAACCGGCGCAGGATGTCGGCGCCAATATTACCGTCGAGATCCGGGGCGGAAAAGACGCCACCGGTAGCGTGAACGATGTAGGCGACGGGATCGGTAAGCACCGCGCCCCCGAGGCTTAGCGTATTGACGCGTCCGGCGACGCCGGTCATAAGGCCACCGACCCCACGGCCGGCCGTCGCCTCGACGGTGCGCGGCATCTTGGCCACGAGTCCGTTGGCGCTCGCGAAACGCTCGGAAAGCATCAGCGCCTGCGGCGACCCCGCATCGATGTCAAAGCTGCCCTCGATGCCGTCGACGGCTGCCCGCACGTTTGGAAAGACCCCGCTGCGCAGGGTCAAGGGCAGCGCCGTTGCGTTGGGGTCGATGCGAAACACTTGCGGATTGGCCAGCGTAAGCGTTTTGTGAGCGTAATCGATCGTGACGATCTGCCGCGCGAAAAACTCGCGTCCCAATATGCCGCCGAACGCCAGGCCTTCGTAAGGACTGCCGAGGTCGATGGCGGCTGGGAGCACGAGAAAATATCCCTTATCAAGCCTCGCGTCGCCGAGCGACGCAACCGTCGGAACGACGACCCCCATCGTCTCGGCCGAGTTTCCGGTACCCGAAATCTGGGCCGTAGCGACGATCGGCAAGTTCAGCTGCTTCTCGGCTATGCTCGAGAGCGAAGCCGCGCCGCCGGTGTCAAAGACGAATGCGTAAGCCTTTCCATCGACCGTCGCCTTGACGTAAATGTGATTGCCGTAAAGCCGGAACGGCACGGTCGTGGATCCGGCCACCGTGGCCGCCGCTTGGTGCGCATGGGCGTGATCCTGCGCGAGTGCCGGCGCCGATGCGAGCAACGCGGCAAAGAGCAATGCAATTATCCTCATATTAATCACTACTCTCGACCGGGTCGGGCGCATTCACTTCCGGGTGACGCGTTTATGACACATCGCGCCTCAATTTTGAGGGGCGCCTGAGGACGGGAGACGGCTCGAGGTGCTTTCATGAAAGAGATGGCTCCGGAGATCCAAACGGTAGGGCCCGTTACCGCGGCGACGCCGCGGCGGGAGTGGGGCGAACGCGAAGTGCGTCGCTTGCTCCGTGGCCTGCGGCGTCCGCACACGCTGGCGATGGAACCGTTGGCCCGATTTCTTTGCGACATCTACGCCATCGAGAATCCGTATGATTCGTCGCTGCGGTTTATCGCCGATACCTTCGTTAACGGCGGGTTGGTGGGCAAACGCCTTTTCGAGCTGATCCAAACCTGCGACGTCCAGGCCAACGAGACCCTCGTGGCGGCCGCCTCGGAGATGGGCGTTTCGCCGCGTCAGTTCTTCCGTTACCGCCGAGAGGCTATCGTAGCGCTCGCAGCACACGCCAATCGCCTGGGACGACCTCACGACGCAATCAAGAATCCCATGGAGGAGCTGGCGCGGCTTCTCGGCGAGACCGATCCCGCAGCAGCCAGCCAGGTCTACGCGATCGCCGCTCCTGCTGCCGGACACGTTACGATGGAACGCGTCGAGGTGCTGCTCAATGCCGGCGAGTTCTTCGGTAACGACGTGCTCGACCGGTTTTACGGCACCGAGCGGCTGCGCGTCCTCATTAAAATTGCGCGCGCCTGTTACATCTTCGGTAACCCGCGCGCCGGCGAAGCGCTCTTGGATGCGGTGCGCGACGGCATGTCCGACGCGATCGTCGAAAATCGCGAGGGCCTCGCCTTCGATCTCCTTTACACCCGGTATATACGCGCGCTGCATCGCGGCGACGCCTCGGAGTGTAGCGCGCTGGCCGGCGACGCGCGACGAGCCGCCAAAGGCGACGAGATGCGGACGATTGCGGCGATCCTCATCGAGGGCGAATCCGCGGTGCGCGCCGGAAATTTGCCGCTTGCCGAACAGACGCTGACAGCCGTCGAGGCCATGGTGCTGCGCCGCACCCAGTTGCGGCTGGTGACCGTCGCTATCTGTCTGCGCGCGGCGATCGCGTTCATGCGCGACGACTTGGCGCGAGCCTACGGCTACATTCATTCGGCGCAGCTGGCTCTGCACGAACGTCCCCTCGATGCGATGACGATCAACGCGCTGATCGGGCGCGTCTCGCTCGCGATGGGAACGCCGTGGCGCGCGCCGCGCAACCTGCTGGAGGTTGCCGAACCGCCCATCCGGACGCTGGTGCCGGCAAGCGGCGCCGGTTTCGTCGGACTCGACGGATCGACGCGACGCCTCTTCCCGCGCCTCTATCTCAAAATTGTCGATCTCCGCGCGGCACTGGCCGCCGGCGAGATCGGTGTCATCGACGAAATCGTCGAAGCGCTCGCGCTCGCGCGGCAAGCCGGGTATCGCTCTTTGGAGGCCTGCGCCCTCGGCGTGCTCGCGCGATGGCACGCTCGCGCCGGCGATTCCGGCGAAGCGCAGTCGAGCGCGATTAAGGCCTGGACGATCGTAACCGATCTCGGCGATTTTTATGCGGCGCACGATTTATTCACCGGTGCGGAAGGCACGGACCGCGAGTTCGGCGCCGTGGATCTCGATGACGAGTTTCTGGCGGCATTCTATCAATCGCTCGAGCAGCGATTCCCCGGTGCCGTGCTGGTCGGTGCGTCGAACGACGCATCGAAAAACCGGTTCTGGCGAAGCCTCCTGCTGGCTTCGCGCCGGAACGCGCGGGTACAAGCAGATGAGGACCAGGCCTTCTTGAACTCGATCGCGGCACAACGCGATGCGGCGGCGTGCCACAAGCAGCGTACGCCCTTCGTTCGTGCCGCGGCGCGCGACGCAGCCATCTTCCTCCCGCCGGCCGAGCGTCACGCCTTTATCGCACGTCTTACAAGGGCGCTGGAAATCAGTTACGAGCAACTTCCGGGCGGCGCGTCGAGGTTGAAGCGGCCCCAGTTTTGACCGAATTTCATAGCGGCAGGCCGACGCCGCGGCATTGCGGAAGCCGCCACCATGTTGACGCGCTGCATTGTAACGCTCTCACTTTTCGCGCTGACCGCTTGTGCCTCAGGGGGCACTTCGTCGCTCCCCGCCGCTAAGGGCTTCTCGGCGCTTCGCGCATTTAGCGGTACGGGATCCGGAAAGATCAAGCACGTCATTTACGTGATCCAAGAGAACCGCAGTTTCGACAACTTATTTCAGGGATATCCGGGAGCGGACACCGTCTCGAGCGGTTCCAACTCGCACGGTCAGCAGGTCACGCTGCAGCCCGAGTCGTTGAGCAAGGTTTACCTCATCGATCACTCCGTTTACGCCATGTTCGCCGCCTGCAACGGCACCGGCAGCGTACCGGGAACCAACTGCGCAATGAACGGCTTCAACAACGAAGAGTCGTACGGAGGGCCGAGTAACCCGCAGTACGTCTACGTACCGCATACCGAGTCGAAGCCGTACTTCGATATGGCGCACGAGTGGGTCGTCGGCGATCGCATGTTTCAGTCGCAGCTCGACGAAAGCTTTGTCGCGCATCAATATGCCATCGCCGCTCAAGCCCAGGCCAGCGTCGATCTTCCCTTCTATCTGCTGTGGGGATGTGCCGGCGGCAAAAACGATCAAGTGGGGACGTTAGAGCAGAATCGCAGCCCGTACGGCCCGTACCAGCAGGCCTGCTTCGATTACACCACCCTCGGCGACGAACTCGATGCCGCGAAGCTCTCATGGAAATTCTACGCCGTTCAATATAACGACGATAATGGTGGAAACGGCGGAACCTGGTCTGGCTATCAAGCCGTCCGGCACATCTTTTACGGAAATGACTGGAATAACGTCATCTCGCCAAACTGGCAGTTCATCAAAGACGTGCGGCACGGAAAACTCGCCAACTTTACTTGGATCACGCCGGAGTGCGCCGAGTCCGATCACCTTGAGTGCGGGGGTGGCTACGGACCCTCTTGGGTTTCGGCGATCGTTAATACGGTTGGCAAGAGCAAGTTTTGGGATTCCACGGCGATCTTCGTGCAATGGGACGATTGGGGCGGATTCTACGACCACGTTGCGCCGACGTACCAGGATTATGACGGCACGGGCTTCCGCGTTCCGCTGCTCGTGATCTCACCCTACGCCAAGAAGAACTATGTCTCGCACGTACCGTATGAAACGGCCAGCGTTTTACGCTTCGCCGAAGATCTCTACGGATTGCCGCAGATGGCAGCGGCCGATGCCCGCGCAAACTCGCCGGCGGCCGATTGCTTTGACTTCACGCAAAACCCACGGAAGTTCGTAAAGATCAAGGCGCCGTATCCGCCGAAGTTCTTCCTGGGCCACGATTTTGGAAAGACCGGCCACATGGCCCCGGACTACGAGTGAAGCGCCTTCTTGCTGCAATTCTTTTCCTCTCCCCCGCTCCGGCGATAGCGAACTGTACGGCCGGCGCAACGCCGTCGTACCACGATATCACCTACATTCGCGTTAGACAGTACTCGCTGGTGGGGATCTTGCACCCGAGGTACGAGTTTGAGGCGGTCAGCGCTCCACCGGCGGGTTCGCGACCGGCACGTGTGACCGCATCGTTAAGCGCCCGTCGCGCCGTACCATATTTCGGCAATTTTGTTGCGACGAATCCGAAGCAAGGCTTCGACGACGTCGCCGCGGTGCTGGAGCGGAGCCGCTTCTTCGACATGCGCATGACCGTTCCGAAGTGCTGCGTCATCGATGGGCCCGAAGATTCAATAACCGTTATCCGCTGTAACGTAACGACGACGCTGGCAACCGCTTCCGAGGGCGGATCGGCGAATCTCGACGACGCCCAAGGCAAGGCGTTTTTGCGGCTCGAGGATCAGCTGCGCCAGACGATCTTCGCCGAGAAATGGGTTATTTAACCGCGCTTATTCACGGTGGCGTAAGCGATTCGTTTTGCCTCGACTTCCGATTTGCCGCGCGCCTCTTCCGAGTCGATAATGTGCTCCGCTTGACGGCGCTCTTTTGCCGTATAACGATGTTTGTCGGGATTTTGCTTGTTAACGGTAGCGTATCCGATCGCCTCGGCTTCGTCGGATGAAAGCCCGCGCGCTTCCTCGCTGGCTTTAATGTGTTCGGCCTGCCGGTGCTCTTTTGGTGAGTAGCGATGCTTCTCTGGCATGCATTGAGGGTGCCCAGGCCCCGGCGCGACTAATCGCGACCAGCTTAGAGGGGCTCGCTTGGCGACGTGTAGTAATTCTGACGGTCGAAAAAGGAGTACCGCATGCCGATCAATCGGGCGAGTTTTCTGAGCGCTTCACTCGCGGCAATGGGCACCGCGGCTGCTGCAAACCCTGCGCTGGCCGCCGCCCCGTCCGGTTCGGCGCCGGGCGCCGGGCAAACCCCCCAGCAGCTGCTGGACCGGCTCATGGCCGGGAACAAGCGATTCGTTAATAGCGACTTTCCCACGCAAAACCACGTTGCAGAAAAACGGGAAATGCTCAGAGATACGCAAGCGCCCTTTGCCGCGATCCTGACGTGCGCCGATTCAAGGGTGATCCCGAACTTTATTTTCGTTCAAGGGCTCGGCGACCTATTTGTCACGAGAGTGGCCGGCAACTATCCCGACGATCTCGTGACCGGCTCGCTCGAGTATGCGATCGAACATTTAGGATCGCGAGTCGTCATGGTGTTGGGGCATCAAAACTGCGGGGCCATAAAAGCCGTCTACTCCGCATCGGACGAGCATCAGACGCTGCCCCCGCACCTCATCACCATCCAGCGGCTGATTGCTCCGGGAATCCAAGGCGTCGTGCAGAGCAAAGGCACGATCAGGGCGGCAATCGACGCGAACGTTCGTGCTGCCAAGGAAGTGCTGGCGACAACGTCGCCCATCATCGACAGCGCGGTAAAGAGCGGCAAAGTGCTGTTGGTCGGTGCCGTTTATAAGCTCGGGACAGGTGAAGTCGCGCTGTTATAATGTTGCTTGGAATTTTATATGCACTGCTTGAACAATTCAACGAAAGGCCGGCGCGGC
>Ga0265338_10000730_pt1 | contig 56079 bp, 47 predicted proteins | sample 42126metaG_FD_193579 | JGI IMG/M metagenome (GOLD analysis project Ga0265338, IMG submission 193579) | Rhizosphere microbial communities from Carex aquatilis grown in University of Washington, Seatle, WA, United States - 4-21-26 metaG | ecosystem: Host-associated > Plants > Roots > Rhizosphere... | reverse complement strand
CCGGACATCGGGGGGTCGAGTGCTCTAATTTTGCGCCTGCCGAGGAAGTTACTTTCCGGCCAAAGGCAAAATTAGAGTACTCGTCCGGGGGGTCGTCCCCCCGGGAGGTAACTGTGCTGCCTGACCTGGCCGGGAAGGTGGCCGTGGTGACCGGCGGCGCCTCCGGCATCGGCAAGGGGATCGCCACCGAGCTCGTCGCCGAGGGCGCGCAGGTGGTCATAGCGGACATCCAGCTGGACGCGATGGAAGCGACCGCGCAGGAGATCGGGGCGGCCGCCGTCCAGACCGACGTGAGCGACCCGGCCAGCGTTGACGCCCTGGCCCGTACCGTGCTGGCCCGGTACGGAGCCGTGCACGTGGTCTGCAATAACGCCGGCATCGGGCCGCTCGCGCCGGTCGCCGACCTGACCCTCGACGACTGGCGCTGGATGCTCGGCGTGAACCTGTGGGGCGTCATCCACGGCGTGCACACGTTCCTGCCCGTGCTCAAGCAGAACCGCGAGGGCGGGCACATCGTGAACACCGCCTCCATGGCCGGCCTGGTCGCCGGGCCCCGGCTCGGCGCCTACGCCGCCGCGAAGTTCGGCGTGGTGGGGCTGACCGAGGTACTGGCCGCCGAGCTGGCCGCGGACAACTCGCGGGTCGGCGTGTCGGTGCTCTGCCCGGGCACGGTGCACACCAACATCGGCACGTCATCGCGCAACCGCCCCGCCGACCTGCCGGACGCCGGCTTCAAGGACATCGACATCGAGCTCGAGGACAACCCCAGGTACCGGTGGATCTACCCGGAAGACGCCGGCGCGGTGGTGGTCCGCGCGATCAAGCGCGGCGACCTGTACGCCCTCACCCACCCCGACTGGTACCCGTTGGTCGCCGAGCGCCACGAGGCCATCGCCGAGGCATTCCGTGAGCAGGAGGCACTCCGCGAGGAGGCCCTGGGCCAGCAGGTTACCGAGGCGAGACCGCAGGGAGGCTAACCGCGATGCGCGCCCTGATCGCCTACTACGACCCGCCGCGGCGTCCCGCGGCGCAGGAGCGGCCAGACTTCACCGCGCTCCCGCTGACGGGCAAGCCGGTGACCGTCTCGAGCATGCGTGCGGCCGGCGGCGGGTTCTCCCTCGACCGCGAGGGATTCACGCTGGCCGACGCGCCCACCGCGGTCCGCGACTTCTACGACCGCGACGAGGTGGCCGCACGGTACATCGCCGAGGCACGCGAGCTCGTCCGCTCGCTCACCGGGTGCGCGGCGACCGCGCTGCTCAACACCCCCGTGGTGCGGGTCAGCGGCCGACTGGGCAGCCGGCCCGCCGGCACCACGTTCACGGGGGACTTCGCGCACGCGGACTTCAGCGCCCCGGCCGCCGAGTCGATGCTGCGCAGGAGCCTGCCCGCCGCCGAGGTCACGGAGCGGCTGCGTCACCGGTACTCGGTCTTCAACGTGTGGCGGGCCTTCTCCGGCCCCCCGCAGGACGTGCCGCTCGCGCTGTGCGACGTTCGCTCGGTCGCGCCGCAGGACAAGCAGTACTGCGAGATCACCATGAAATCAGCCGCCGACGAGCTGCTGACCTGGGAAAACATCACCTATTACCACAACCGGGGGCACCGCTGGTGGTACTGCCCGGACATGACGCGGGACGAGGCGTACGTCTTCAGGTCGTTCGACTCGGCGCCAGGCCACGCTGAGCAGGTGCCGCACAGCGCGTTCGTCAACGAGTCCTGCCCGACGTCCGCGCCGCCGCGCTCGTCCGTCGAGGTGCGCGTGTTCGCCTTCTACGAGTAGCAGGCGGCAGCCGGCTACGGCGCTCAGCGGCGGCCCGAAGGGCTGCGGGCAGTACATCGGGGCAGCCGGCTCGACGGCGGCCCGCGGCGTGGTCAGGGCCGGGGATCGTCCAGCAGGCCGGCCCGCTCGGCGACGGCGGCGGCCTGCGCCCGGCCGGAGACGCCGAGCTTGCGGAAGATGCTTGACACGTGCACGCTGGCGGTCTTGGGGCTCATGTAAAGCTCGGCGCCGATCTGCGCGTTGGTCCGGCCGCGGGCGAGCAGCCGCAGCACTGACAGCTCCCGGCCGGTCAGCCCGTGACGGTCCGGTTCCCTGGTCACGGCCGCCGCCGCGCCGCCGGCGGCGGGCCCGGTGAGGTCGATGCGCGCCCGCTCGGCGAGCGCGCGGACCTGGGCGAGCAGCGGCGTGTGGCCCGTGGCCTCCGTTGCGGCGGCGCGCAGCGCCGGGGCGGCCGCCGTGGCGGGGTGTCCCGCGCCGAGCAGCGCCTGCGCCTGCCGCCACCGCGCGTAGGCGGCGCGGTGCACGCGCCCCATATCGGCCCAGGTCTTCGCCGCGCCGGCCCAGGCGGCCTGGTCGCTGTCCCCGGTCAGCCTGGCGCGCTCGGCCTGCCAGGTGGCCCGCTCGGCGGGCGGGTACATGTCTGGGGGGTGATCGGTGAACGGCCGGACCTCCAGCCGGTCCACCCACGACTCCAGGTCCGCCGCGGCGGCCAGGGCATCGGCCTGCGCGGCGTCGTCCCGGCGAGCTCGCGCCGTCTCGGCCAGGTCGGCGCAGGCACGCATGCCGAGCATAAGGAGCCCGCCTGCCGTACTCATGATGGGGAGGGAGAGTGCGTGCAGTGCGCTGGTGATTTCCGCGAGCGCCTCGCCTGGTCGTCCGGTCCACAGGGCCAGCTCCGCGGCCAGAAACGGCGCGTAATCCTGCCCGCGGAACCCGCCTGCCAGGCCAGCGGTCATCGCCCGGACCTGCCCGAGCCGCCGCTGTGCCGCCTCCAGGTCACCGCGCAGCAGGTCGATCTCGACGCGGCACAGGTGGGTGTACACGCCATGGAGGTCAGGCGGGCCGCCGGTCAGGGGATCGACCAGCGCGCCCGCCGCCGCAGTCTGGCCGGTCTCGATGAACACGCCGCAGGCATTGGCGGTCAAGTTCACCGCTGACAGGCTGTCCTGCAGACCGAGCAGGCGTGCGGTTCGCAGCCCGGCTAGTGCCACACCGAGCGCGGTTTCCGTCTGGCCTGAGGAGGAGTGCCGGAAGCATTCCACAACGGCTGCCAGCAAAAGGGACTCACCGTCCCCGCACGCCTCGGCAAGCTCGCGCGCCCGGGCAAGCAGCGCGAACGTCTCCCCTGCACCGCCGCACATTTCCATTTGTATGACCAATGTGACGAGGCTGCGCGGGACAAGCGCCGCCGCGCCGGCTGCCGCGGCGATCTCAGCAGCCCGTTCGAGGGCCGCCCGACTGCTCTCCTGGTCGCCTGCACCGGTTTCCTGGAAGACGCGGCCGTACCCGTACCATGCCTCAGCCTGGACGGCGGACGGCGGGCCCTCGCTGACCAGCCTGATGCCTTCCTGAAACAGCTGAAGGGCGGCATGCGGCTGCGACCCCATCCGGGACTCCGCCGCGCGGATGATGACCGCCGCCGCGGTGTCCTGGTCCGGGTGGCCGGCGAACAGGGAATAGGCTTCCTCGGCCAGCGCTCCGGCGCGCTCGATATCGCCCGCGATCCGCAGCGCGTCGACCGCTCGCACGTAGAGCCCGGGCAGGCCGGGCATGCCTGTTTCCTGTGGGCCGGTCCCGCGCGGGCCTGTTACCGAGGGGACGCTCGCGGGCCGGTCGCCCAGTCCGGGCAGGTCGCGCCACAGTTCGATCGCCCGCTGGAAGTGCGCCGCCGCCTGCCCGTAGCCGAAGACCCGCTCGGCGGCCAGGCCCGCCGTCACCCGGGCGGGCAGTTCCCGGTCCGGCTGGCCCGCCGCGAGCCAGTGGCCGGCCGCCTCGGCGGCCAGCATGTCATCGCCCGCCGACTCAAGCATCGCCGCGGTCCGCTCGTGCAGCACCGCCCGCTCGCCGGGCAGCAGCGCGCCGGCCACCGCCTCAGCGAGCAGCGCGTGCCGTGGCCGATTCGCCCTGGTCGGCTGGCCGCTTCCCCGCACGTCGGTGGCCTGCCCTGCCCCGATGGCCACCGGGACGGCCGAATCGCCCACGGGGTCTGCGAGCAGCCGGGCGGCGGCCAGCTCGCGCAGCCCCCGGCGGACCGCCGCCGGGCCCTGCCCGGTGACCTCGCTCAGCGCCGCCTCATCCAGCGGCCGGCCCGCGACCGACAGCGCCTCAAGCACCGCCTGCCCGTCGAGGCCGCAGCGTCCCGCCCGCGTCAGCAGCAGCTCCGCCAGCCGGACCGGAAGCGCCGTCGGCACCTTTCGCGGGCCCGCTGCGCCACCGGGATCCCGATTCTCGCCCGCCGCGCCGCGAGCTGAACGGTCGGGGCTGCTGCCTGCACTGCCGGCGCTGCCGTCCGGCTCCTCTTCGGCCAGCGCCGCCGTGACGAGCTGCTCGGTGAAGAACGGGTTACCCTCCGCCCGGGCGAACACCTCATCGGTAAGCCTGTCCGGGACCGGGCCGCCCGCAAGCGCCACGATCTGGTCGCCGGTCTCTGCCCGGCTCAGCGGCCCCAGCCGGATCTCCTGCACCGGGCCGCTGCCGCGCACGTGAGCCAGCCAGGACACCACCAGCTCATGCAGCGGCGCCTCGTCGCCGCGGCAGGTGGCCACCACCGTCAGCCCGGCCTCGCCCCGCGCCCGCAGCAGGTAGATAAGGCAGTCAAGCGTCGCGGCATCCGCCCAGTGCACGTCCTCGATCACCACACTGACCGGCGACCGTTCGGCCATCGCGGCGAGGACGTCCGCCACCGCCGAGAACAGGCGGTCCCGCTGCCAGCTGCCTGCCTCTGCGGCGCTGCCTCCGTTGCCTGCGCCAGGCCCGTCCGGCTCGAATCCGGGGACCAGCCGCGCCATCTCGGCGCGCGCGTAGCCGGGCGCCGCGCTCAGCGCGGCGGCGAGCAGGCGACCGTCCGAGCGGCGGGAGATCTCGCCCAGTGCCTGCACCACCGGCAGCAGCGGAAGCTTCTCCGTAAGCGGCAGGCAGCCGCCCCAGGCCGCGATCACCCCGTCGACGGCGGCAGCGCGCAGCGCCTCCGTCACGAACCTGGTCTTGCCCACGCCAGCGTCCCCCACCACGAGCAGCAGGCGCGTCTCACCGGCCAGCGCGCGCGCGAAGCGGGCCAGCTCACCCCGCCGGCCAGCGAACCCAGTCCCGGCCCCCACCAGACAAGCCCACCAGCCGGCGACGCCCGGCGTCAATCCCCCGTTTACTGGACGGGGACGGCGATCTCGTCCTCGGGCAGCAGGCCGTGCTGCACGGCGAACATCGCTGCTGCCGCCCGGCTGGTCGCGCCGATCTTGGCGTAGATGTGCTCCACGTGATTCCCCGCCGTCTTGGGCGTGATCACCAGGTCCCCCGCGATCTGCTTGTTCGACGCGCCGCGGGCCAGCAGGATGAGCACCTCGACCTCGCGGGCGGTCAGGCCCGCCACCGCCGTCCTGCGCCGGGTCACCCGGTGGCCGGCCGCCTCGAGGACGGCGCCGACGGCGTCGGCGTCCAGGCGGCCCGCGCGGACGTCGGCCTGCAGCTCGGCCGCGGCGTCCGCGGCCGGCCGGGCGGCTCTGTACGGCCGCGGCTCGCGCATCGCCTGGTAGGCCTCGGCCGCGCCGAGGACCCGGGCCAGCCGGGAGATCGCGCCGCCGGAAAGCCCGCGCGGGTAGCCGCTGCCGTCTAGCCGCTCGCGGACCTGCACCGCGATCTCGCCGAGCGGCCCTAGCGCCGCCGACTGCCGCACCATCCGCTCGGTCAGGTAGGGAGACATGCGGACGCGCTCCCACTCGCCGGCGCTCAGCGGGCCCGGCCGGTCCAAGATCGAGTTCGACACGCCAAGGCGGCCGTAGCCGTGGACCAGGCCGGCCCGGCGCAGCAGGTCCGTCTTCCCGGCGGGCAGCCCGAGCCTGCGCCCGGCGTCCTCGGCCAGCTCCGCCACCGCGACCGAGTGACCGAGCGTGAAGGGCGACTTGAGGTCGACGAAGTTCGCGACCGCGGTCAGCGCGCCGTCCATCTCGGCCGGGGACAGCTCGACCGCGAGGGCCGGCTCGGCGGAGATCACCGCCTGCCAGGTGGGAATCGCGTCGAGGCCGGCGAAGATCTCGTCCGCGTCCGCGCACAGCAAGGCCGCCAGGTGCGGATCGAATTGCCCGCCCGACCGTGCGCGCGCCAGCGCCCGCGCCGCTTCGACGCCGCGTGTCCGGTGCGCGACCTCGGTGAATTCGGCGAGCTGGGCGATCCTGGCCGCGACCGGCACCGCCTCGGCTTTCAGCTCGCCCGGCCAGCCCCGTCCGTCCCAGTGCTCGTACGCGGCGCCGATCGCCTCGCGGATGCCGGCCGGCAGGCCGAGCTGCTCGGCCAGTGTCCCTGCCAGCCTCGAGTGCTGTGTGATCATCCCGTCGAGCTCCCGGTGCCCGGACATGGCGAACTCAAGTCCGACCCGGAAGCGGTGCAGCGGAGGATTGCCCGCCCCGATCAGCCGCAGCATCGCCAGCATCCCGCGCACACTGCCAAACTCGTGGTCGTACTTCCCGGATTTCAGCGTGATGTCGTCGCCGAACCACTTCGCCTGCTCATGCGCGTCTGAGTGACAGCCGACGTTGACGAGCAGGGCGGTGTAGTAGACCGCCGCGCGGTCCTGCTCGCTCAGCGTGCGACGCTCGGCGAGCCGCAGGGCGATCAGGCACTGGCGCAGCACGTGCTCCATCGGCTGGCCGAAGCCAAGGTCCACGCCGAGTGACAGCGACGCGACCAGCTCCGCCAGCCGGACCCGCGAATGCCCGGCACCCTCCATCGCATAAGCGTAACCCGCGGCCTCGGTTCGGCCGAGGTGACAACGATGAGGCAGCGAAACCGGCGCAGAAGATGAGGCATTGGCCCCATGCGGCCGGCGATGACGCGCTCGTACGGTCGGTAATCAAGAGGCTCTCCGCAGGGAGGGCACGGGAACGAAGCGAGGCAACCATGTCGCTGCGAGACAGCTTTTTCGCCATGACCTACGACCGGCAGATGGGCAAGACTGAGGAGGCAGGGCTACGCGACATGCGCAAGCGCCTGCTGGCCGGCGCCAAGGGGCGGATGCTCGAGATCGGCAGCGGCACCGGGGCGAACCTGCCCTGGTACGGTCCCGAGGTCGACTCGCTGACGATGACCGAGCCGGTCACGCCGATGGTGCGCCGGCTGGAACGCCGGCTCACCGAGCTCGGCTCTACCGCCACCGTGCTGCGCGCGCCTGCCGAGGACCTGCCGTTCGAGAACGCGACCTTCGACGTCGCGGTGTCGACCCTGGTCCTGTGCGGGGTTGATGACCAGCCGCGGGCGCTGCGCGAGCTCCGCCGGGTGCTGCGGCCAGGCGGCACGCTGCTGTTCCTCGAGCACGTGCGCGCCGAGGACGCCAAGCGGGCGCGGCAGCAGGACAAGATGAACTGGCTCAACCGGATCGTGGTCCGCTGCGACTGCAACCGGCCCACCCTGGACACCATCAGGCAGGCCGGCTTCACCGTCACCATGGTCGAGCACACCGCGCTGCCCAAGGTGCCGCCGTTCGTGAGCCCGGCCATCATCGGCGCTGCGACCACACCGGCCTGAGGTGCATTGGTCCTGTGGAACATCGGGCCAGAACGATACTGGCCCAGGGGAACCCTGGGCCAGATACCGGTACACGGGGGTAGGGATAGGCGGCGAGCCGTGCGCGGGCCGGGCGCCTTGGCGAGATCACTTGCCGGGCACTGCCTGGCGCTGTGGTGCGGCTGCCTGGCGGCGGTTGGCCCTGGCCAGGCGGACGATCGCGACCGCGGCGACGGCGGCCGCGAGCGCGGCTCCCACGACGATGAGGGCGATCTGCCAGCCGGGCGTGCCGCCGCCCGCCGGCGCGGAGCCGAACCCGGCGTTGAGCGGCGGGGTCCTGCTGGCGAACGCGGGAACGGCACCGACGGCTGCCAGCAGGACGGTGACAAGGCCGGTGAGCAGGGAAATGTGCCGGCCGATGGTACGGATGCGGTTCATGCTGGCCTCCGGGGAGTGATGGGGCTATTCCGTTACTCCCGAGAATGCGGATGAGGCCAGGCGGCGCGGATCGGGCGATCACGCCGGACCGCGGCCGGATTGTCCTTAGCTCCCAGGCTTAAGGTCCTTAGCCGCCCGGCTGGTCAGGCCTCGCGGACGGGGGCGGGGCCGGTCGAGCCCCGGACGACAAGCTCGGGCTCGAAAAGCAGCTCACCCGGGTGCGCGATGACCGTTTCCATCTGGTTAACGAGCAGCGCGACCGCGGACTTGCCCATCGACTCGATGGGCTGGCGGATCGTGGTTAGCGGCGGATCGGTGGAGTTCAGCCAGGCGGAGTCGTCGTAGCCCACCACGGACACGTCGCCGGGCACGGCCAGGCCGGCCCGGCGCGCCGCGCGGATCGCGCCGAGCGCGAGGACGTCGCTGGCGCAGATGATGCCGGTCACGCCCTGGCGCAGCATCCGGGTGGTGGCCGCCTGGCCCCCTTCGAGCGAGAACAGGGCGTGCTCGACTGGCGCGACGACGATGCCCGCGCGCTGCGCCGCCTCGGTGAAGCCGGCTAGCTTGCGGCGCGACGGCATATGGTCCTCGGGGCCGAGCAGCAGGCCGATGCGCTCATGCCCGAGCGCGGACAGGTGGGTGAACGCCTGGGTGGCGGCGGAGGCGTCGTCGGTTGCCACGCAGGGGAAGTCGAGGTTGTCGATCGCCGCGTTGATCAGCACGACAGGGACGCCCCGGGCGCGCAGCAGCCGGTAGTGGTCGTGCGGCGCGGCGAGCTCGGCGAAGTGGCCGCCGGCGAACACTACGCCGGACGCCTGCTGCTCGAGCAGCATGTCCACGTAGTCAGCCTCGGAGAGCCCGCCCGCGGTGCGGGTGCACAGCACCGGGGTGAACCCGCGCTGCGCGAGGGCGCCCCCGATGACCTCGGCGAGTGCCGGGAAGATGGGGTTCTGCAGCTCGGGCACGACCAGGCCGATCAGCCGGGCGCGCTGGCCGCGCAGCTTGCTCGGCCGCTCGTAGCCGAGCACGTCCAGGGCGGTGAGCACCGTCTCTCTCGTGCTATCGGACACGCCGGGCTTGCCGTTGAGCACCCGGCTCACGGTGGCCTCGCTGACCCCGACCTTCTTCGCCACCTCGGCGAGCCGTCGGGCTGGAGTACGCGTCATGCGCAAGAGTATGTCATATCAACGCAAGAAATTGCGTTATAAGAGAGATATTTTTATCTTCTACCGGCTGCCGGCGCTGCACCTTGCTGAACCGAAGCCGCAGGCAGGCTGGATCTGCGCCGCATGTGGGCGCTCACAAGCGCAGAGTCAGAGACCTGCGCATGAATGTTGTTTCTTTGCAACGGATAATCCGGATCTTGCCGGTAGATGTCCGGCTATGTATCTTCACCCTAACGGCGACGGCGCCCGACCGGATCGCAGCAGCGTAGCGGTACCGGACGCCCATCGCCCCCATCAGCCCATGGAAGGGATGGAGCGATGAGCAGCATGTACGACCGACTGCGTCACCGCCGGGTGGTCGCGGTCGCCGCAGTGGCGGGCACGGTCCTCGCCGCCGCGGCGTGCTCTAGCAACTCGGCCTCGAGCGGCGGCCCGGCCGGGTCAGGCGGCAAGGTCACGATCAGCATCAACTGCGCGCCGCCGGCGGCGCAGGCCCCGGTGCAGCACAAGGAGTGGCTGGCGGACGTGGCCACCTTCGAGAAGGCCAACCCCAGCATCACCATCGACAGCGTCTACAACTACCCGTGCGACGCGAACCAGGCGCAGTTCACCGCGACGCTGCGCGCGGGGACCGAGACGAACCTCTACTACACCTACTTCACTGACCTGCCGCAGGTGCTCCTCGCGGGCCAGGCCGCCGACATCACCAAGTACGTGAACTCCACGACCGTGCCGACGCTCAAGGACATCGAGCCGGGCTCGATGAAGGCGGTCACCGCGGGCTCAACCATTTACGGCCTGCCGACCTCCAACTACACCCAGGGTCTCATCTACAACAGGGCGCTCTTCCAGCAGGCGGGACTCAACCCCGATAACCCGCCGACCACCTGGGCCCAGGTCGAGGCCGACGCCACCGCGATCTCCAAGCTCGGCAACGGCATCGAGGGCTGGGGTGACTACAGCGCGGGCAACAACGGCGGCTGGCACTTCTCCTCCTACATCGACGCCGCGGGCGGCAGCATGGTCAACAACAGCGGCGCCAGCCCGACGGCGAACTTCGACAACGCCAACGGGATCGCGATCCTGCAGGCGCTGCACGACCTGCGGTTCACCGACAACGCGATGAGCAAGAGCCAGGGCCTGGCCTGGGGCACGCTGCAGCAGCAGTTCGCGGCGGGCAAGCTCGGCATGTACATCGGCGCGCCCGACGACGTCTACAACGTGATCGTGCCGACGGACAAGGGCAACCTCGCTGACATCGGGATGGGCCCGCTGCCCAGCCCGGCCGGCAGCCCGGCCGGCTCGCTGTCCGGCGGCAACGACTTCATGTTCGCCCCGCACGACACCCCGGCGCAGATCGAGGCCGGCATCAAGTGGCTCAACTTCGAGGACCTGACCCCCGGTACCGGGCAGTTCAACTTCGCCAGGCAGAAGACGGACGGGTTCCCCGTCGGCTTCCCCGAGCCCGAGCTGTTCAACGGCGCGACCGGCGACAAGATCAACCAGCTGAGGGCGGCGTCCGCCACCATCAACACGGCGTACTACGAGCCGTTCGTCAAGGCGCAGGAGGCGGGCGACGGCGAGCCGACCGACGCGCAGGCGGTCTACAAGACGCTTGACCCGGTGATGCTCGCGGTGCTTACCGAGCCGAACGCGGACATCCCGACGCTGCTCAAGACGGCGGCGGCCAACGTCAACGCGATCCTGGCGAACAGCGGCGCGTGACGGGGTAGCCCGCCCTCGTTCTGACTCGTCATGATCGATCACCGACCGGGACGCGGGGCGGGCGGCGACCTCAGCCGCCCGCCCCGGGCCCGGTCGGCCCGCTGGCGTCACTGACAGGAGGGAAGAATGGCCAACGTACTCACCGGGGTCGCGCGGCGCACTCTGTTCGAACGAGCAGGGGCCTCGCCGGCCACGGCCGGCCGGCGGCCGAGGGCGGTGCTGCCCAGAGCCCGGCGGAACGCCGGGGCCTGGGCGTTCCTCATTGGCGCGGTGCTGTGCTTCTCGTTCTTCTCCTGGTACCCGATCGTCCGCGAGATCATCATGAGCTTCCAGAAGCCGGTGTACGGCGGCGGGTACGCGTGGGCGGGCTGGGTGAACTACACCCGGATCTTCCGCGACCCCACGTTCTGGCAGGCGTGGCGGAACACGCTCGAATTCACCGTGCTCGCGCTGGTCATCGGGTACGCGGTGCCGTTCGTGGTGGCGATCGTGCTGAACGAGCTGCGGCACGCGCGCGGCTTCCTTCGTGTGCTCGTGTACCTGCCGGTGATGCTGCCGCCCGCCTCGGCGCTGCTGCTGTTCGCCTACTTCTACAACCCGCAGTACGGGCTGTTCAACGACATCCTGCACACCCTGCACCTGCCGACGTCGCAGTGGGTGTTCCAGCCGGGCACCGGCTTCATCAGCACCGCGATGGTGTCCGTGGTGATCGCGTCGACCTGGATGAACATGGGCAGCGCCACGCTGATCTACCTGGCGGCGCTGCAGAACATCCCCGGCGAGCTCTACGAGGCCGCCGAGCTCGAGGGGGCGGGCATCCTGCGCCGGATCAGGCACGTGACGATCCCGCAGACCAGGCTGATCCTCATGCTGCTGCTGATGCTGCAGGTCGTGGCGACTATGCAGATGTTCATCGAGTCGTTCGTGCTCACCAACGGCGGCGGCGGCGTGGGCGACAACACCCAGTCCGTGGTGATGCTCATCTACCAGTACGCGTTCGCGATGAGCGGCGCGAGCAACTACAACAGCGCGTCGGCCCTCGGCGTGGTCCTCATGCTGGTGCTCGCCGTTTTCTCCGGCGGGTTCCTGTGGGCCACCCGCGAGCGCGGCTAGGGGGTTTGCGCAGCTCATGGCCAGCGTCTTTACCGCTACCCGGTCCAACCGGGCGTCCAAGTCCGCTCGGGCGGCCCGCCGCCCGGCGAGCTCTACCAGAACGCTGATCTCCGACGTTTCGCTGAACCGCCGGAGCGGCAAGATCATCTACCGGACCGTGCTCACCCTGGTGATCGTCGTGTTCACGCTCGTGTTCCTCGGGCCGCTGTACTTCCTGTTCACCGACGGGCTCAAGTCAACGCAGGAAGTGATCGCGACACCGCCGACGCTCTACCCGCATCACGTCTACCCGAGCAGCTACGTGCAGTCGTGGAACCGGCTCGACGTCGGGCTCATGCTGTGGAACTCGGTCTACTACGCGTTCGGAGCGCTGGCGTTCCAGCTCGTCTTCGACGTGGCCGCCGCGTACTCGCTGTCCAAGCTGCGGCCCGCGCTCGGCAACGTGGTGCTGTTCCTCATGCTCGCCACGCTGATGATCCCCGCCACGGTGCTCGTGGTGCCGCAGTACGTGACGATCGCCAACCTGCCGCTGCTGCACTGGAACCTGATCGGCTCGCCCGAGGCGATCTGGCTGCCGTCGGTGGCCAACGCGTTCAACATCTTCCTGCTCAAGCGGTTCTTCGACTCGATACCGACGGACTACATCGACGCCGCGTCGGTGGACGGCGCGTCCCCGCTGATGATCCTGTGGAAGATCGTGCTGCCGATCTCCCGGCCGATCATCGGCGTGGTCTCGATCTTCTCGCTGGTCGCGGTCTGGAAGGACTTCCTGTGGCCGCTGCTCGTCGAGTACGGCTACACCCCGACGAGGGAGACGCTCAACGTCGGCATCTGGCAGGCGGCGATCGGCACGCCGCAGAACCTGCTTATCGCCGCGTCCGCCATGGCCGCGGTCCCGACGATCTTGTTCTTCCTCATCTTCCAGCGCAACATCATGGCCGGTCTCACCGCGGGCGGCATCAGAGGCTGACCTTCTTACCTCCCGCCCTTCCCGCCCCTTCCCGCCCTTCCCGCCCCTTCCCGCCCTTCCCGCCCCTTCCCGCCCTTCCCGTCGTAACCGGCCGGCGCCCCGGCCGTAGCTGCCGCGTGCCGTTTTTGGGTATCACGAGATCACGAGAAAGCAGGATCCCCGTGCAAATGCCGTCCGCCCCCGAGCCGTCCGGCCCGCGGCCCGATTCCCGCCGCCCCGACTCGTGGTGGCTCGACTCGTGGTGGCAGAGCGCCGCGATCTACCAGCTCTACGTGCGCAGCTTCGCCGACGGCGACGGCGACGGCATCGGTGACCTGGCCGGCGCGCGAGCGCGGCTGCCCCAGCTGGCGGAACTCGGCATCGACGCCATCTGGTTCAACCCGTGGTACCCGTCGCCGATGGCCGACGCCGGGTACGACATCTCCGACTACCGGTCCATCGACCCGGTCTTCGGCACGCTCGCCGACGCCGACGCGCTGATCGCCGAGGCGCACGCGCACGGGATCAGGATCATCATCGACGTGGTGCCCAACCACGGCTCCGACCGGCACCCGTGGTTCACCGAGGCCCTGGCGGCCGCGCCCGGCTCGGCGGCGCGCGCGCGGTTCTGGTTCCGGCCGGGGCGCGGCGCGGCCGGCGAGCGGCCACCGAACAACTGGCAGTCCATCTTCGGCGGGCCCGCCTGGACCCGGGTCACCGAGGCGGACGGGTCACCCGGCGAGTGGTACCTGCACCTGTTCGCGCCGGAGCAGCCGGACTTCAACTGGGACTCCGCGGACGTGCGGCGGGAATTCGAGGACGTCCTGCGCTTCTGGTTCGCGCGCGGCGTCGACGGCATCAGGATCGACTCGGCGGCGCTGCTGTGCAAGGACGCGGCCCTGCCGGACGTCACCGGCGAGCAGCCGCCCGGCCCGGCCCACCCGTACACCGACCGCGACGAGGTGCACGCTGTCTACCAGTCGTGGCGGGCCATCGCCGACGAGTTCGGCGACCGTGAGTCCGGCGACCGCGACCACCGGGAGCGGATGCTGATCGGCGAGGTGTGGCTGCCGGACGCCGCTAGGCTGGCGCGTTACGTGGGCCCCGGCGAGCTGCACACGGTGTTCAACTTCCCGTACCTCAACTGCCCGTGGGACGCCGCGGAGCTGCGCCGGGTGATCGACGAGACCCTCGCGCTCAACGCGCCGCTCGGCGTGCCCGCCACCTGGGTGCTGTCCAACCACGACGTGGACCGGGTGGTGTCCAGGTACGGGCGCCCCGACACGTCGTTCAACCTGGAACGCCGGCCGTACTTCCATGGCCTCCCCGTCGACGTGGCCCTTGGCACCCGCCGGGCCCGGGCGGCGGCGCTGCTTACCATGGCGCTGCCCGGCTCCGTCTACATCTACCAGGGCGAGGAAATCGGCCTGTGGGAGGTCCAGGACATCCCCGACGAGCTGCGCCAGGACCCGATCTGGCAGAGGACGGCCGGTGCCGACCCCGGCCGGGACGGCTGCCGGGTGCCGCTGCCCTGGTCCGGCACCGAGCCGCCGTTCGGCTTCTCCCCGCCCGGCGCGGCGGCCGAGCCGTGGCTGCCCCAGCCCAAGGAATGGCGCGAGCTGACCGTGGCGGCCGAGTCGGTGCACGGCGACTCGATGCTGTTGCTGTACCGGGAGGCGCTGCGCATCCGCCGGTCCGTCCCGGCGTTCGCGGCCGCGCCGCTGAGCTGGCGGCCGGCGCCGGACGGGGTGCTCGCCTTCGACCGGGGCGCAGGGGAAAGCGCCGCGGAGAGCACGACGGGCACGGTGCGCTGCGTCGCCAACCTGTCGGCCGCGCCGGTCGGGCTGCCCCCGCACACGTCGGTGCTGCTGGCAAGCGGCCCGCTTGACGGCGGGCGGCTGCCGCCGGACACCACCGCCTGGCTGCTCGCCGGCTAAACCGCGGGCACGGGCGCGGGCGCGCCGCGATTATCGTGTGCGTTTGATGTACGTTTTCCGCGATTAAGTGCACACGATATTCGGAGACAGGGCTCAGGAGGCCGAGACTGCACTGGCGGGCTGCCCGTCTCGCACGCGGGAGCGTAGTCTGCTGGTTCGCGGTGTCCATTTCGGGGGGAAGGTGCTTGGCCATGCGGCTGGTCCGCGACGGCGGTCCCCGCCCGCTCGCCGGGCCCGGGCGGCTGCCGCTGCCCGGCCGGCCCCGGCTCGGGCGTCCGTTCCGCGTGCTCGTACTCGGCGGCGCGCGGTCGGGCAAGTCGGTGGCCGCCGAGCGGATGCTCGGCCACCGGGACCAGGTCGACTACGTGGCCTGCGGCCCGCGGGAGGACGACAGCGACCCGTCCTGGGCCGAGCGGATCGAGCGGCACCGGGAACGCAGGCCGGCGAGCTGGACCACGCTCGAGACGCTGGACCTGGACGGCGTCCTCGCCAGCCCGGACCGGTCCCCCGCGCGGCAGGCCATCCCGGTCCTGGTGGACTGCCTGTCAACCTGGCTGGCCGGGGTCATGGACGAGTGCGGCCTGTGGACGGAGTGCCCGGGCGCGGACAAGGAGCTGGCCGCCCGCGTCGACGGGATGCTGCACGCCTGGCGCTCGACCCGGCGGGTCGTGGTGGGGGTGAGCAACGAGGTCGGCTCGGGCGTTGTGCCAGGCACCGCCTCGGGAATGCGCTTCCGTGACGAGCTCGGCCAGCTGAACGCCCTCGTCGCCGCCGAGTGCGAGCAGGTCTGGCTGTGCACCGCGGGCATCGCCCGCAGGCTGCGGTAGCGGGCGAACTCATGAGCGAGCGTCAGCCGCCCGCCTGGCGGGTCGCGGTCAGCCTCTTCACCACGATCCCCGCCGGGGTCGGCGGGGTCCTCGACGACGAGGTGGCGGCGCGCGCCGTGCTGTGGCTACCCGCCATCGGGCTGCTGGTGGGCGGCGCCGGGGCCGGCGTGCTGCTCGCGGCGGGCAGCCGCAACGCGACCGGGCCCGGGCGGCTGCTCGGCGCCGCGCTCGCGGTCGCGGTGATCGCCGTCCTCACCGGCGGCCTGCACCTCGACGGCCTCGCCGACACCGCCGACGGGCTCGGCAGCCGCCGCCCGGCGAGCGCCGCGCTCGACATCATGCGCCGCTCCGACATCGGCCCGATGGGCGTCGGCGCGCTCGTGCTCATGCTGCTCGTCCAGGTCGCGGCGCTCGCCGCGGTGCCGCGGCCCCCGCTGGCCGCCGCCGCGCTCGTGCTCGCCGAGGTCACCGGCCGGGTCGCGGTCGTCAGCGCGACCGGCGCGCCCGCCGCGCGGCCCGGCGGGTTCGGCGCCCTGGTGGCCGGCCGGACCACCGCCGCGGAGCGCGCGCTCACCGCCGCCGCGCTCGCCGTCGCCGTCGCCGCCGCCGGGGTGACCGCCGGAGAGCTGGCCGGCGGTGCGGCCGCTGGCCCGTCGCTCGCGGTGCGCGGCCTCGCCGCCGCGCTCGCCGGGCTGCTCGCCGGCTGGCTGCTGCGACGGACGGCGCACCGGCGGCTCGGCGGCCTGACCGGCGACGTCTTCGGGGCGATCCTCCAGGTCAGCGCCGCCGCTGTGCTGGTGACCGCGGCGCTCGCCGGCTAACGGCACCGACCAGGTGCCGGGCCGGCTCCGTACGGCGCGGCGCCGACCAGGGTGCGGAACGCCGCGGGCTCCGCTATCCGAGGCCGACCGCCGGCCAGGCGGCCGGGGGCGCGGACGGGGTGAAGACGAGGAGGACCCGGTCCTCGGCGATCAGGCCCGCGGCCAGCTCAGCGTCGCCCGGCATCGCGCGGCCGTGCTTCTGCCTGATCGCGCGGAACCGGGCGATGTTGGCGGTGACGTCCTCACGGATCTCGGCCGTGGCGGTGACCTGGACGTAGCGATAGCCCGTGGCGTCGTCCACGACAAGCTCGGCGCGCGGGTCACGGCGGAAGATGAGGTACTTGGCGCGCTTGCGGGTGGTGGAAACGTAGAACTTCTCGCCGTCCCAGTAGAACCAGTTCGGCGACAGGTGCGGGCGGCCGTCCTTGCGGATGCCGGCCACGATCACGTTGCGAGGCTCGGCCAGGAACGCTTCGAGCGCGGCGGGTGACGTCATGGTTAGCACTCTAGTTCCCGGCTTTGCCGCCTGGAATGATTGTTTTACGCGCGGACCGGGCGGAGCACGCCATCGTTCTGCGCGAAATAATGCGAGGATCCAGCGGACAGAACGAGGGCGTCACTCCCCGTACCGCGAACCCGGCACGGGGATGCGCTGGTGGGCCGCCCAGCAGGCGAGCTGGTCGGCGTAGTGCGGGCTCGCCGGGTCGCCCGACGCGCCGCCGGGGATGACAAAGCTGGCGGAACCGGGATCGCCGAGGTCTACCACCTGCCGGTACACCGACAGCGAGGTCACGGTGAACGGGCTGTCCTGGCGCCAGCGGTACCCGGCGGCCTGGATGGTGTCCGCGTCACCGCCCATCCGCACGCTGTGCGCCGAGGCGTCGGGCGACAGCTCGGTCGGCACGCCCGCCCCGGACAGCGGGTGCACCCGGACCGCCCGGTGCTGGTCGCCCCACCGCCACTGCGCGGGGTCGGGGCCCGCCTCCCGCACGGCCGCCGCCCAGGCGCCGGCCAGCGCGGCGGGCAGCACCGCGAGCACCCGCTCGCGCCGCTGCCTGGCGCCCGCGGCGTCGCCCGCCGCGGGCGGCACCGGGCCGCCGAGCAGCTCCCAGGTGTCGTTGCCGAGCCAGCGCCGCACCATGGAGATCATCGGGGCGAGCGTACCTGAAGCCACCCACGCCCACGTCTTCGCACCGAGCACCGGGCGGTACAGCGCCTCGGCGAGCGCCCGCTGGAAGCACGCGTAGAGCAGCGCCCAGGGCGCGTCCGCGGCCAGGTTCCCGTCGCCGCCCGCGAGCAGCCGCCGGGCCGCCTCGGCGTTCTCGTCCTCGAACGGGCCGAGCCCGGAGAGCAGCCGTCCCCAGCCCTCGGCCTGGACGGACACCGTATCCGCCTGCATCCCCGCCAGCTCGCCCGCGCTTCGCGGCCCGGGCCCGGCAAGCAGCGCGCGGAGCCGCTCGGCCCGCCAGGGCTGGGAGAACGTGTAGGAGATGTACGGCTGGCTGGCGTCGGTGAGCACGTTGTTGGCGGTCATCACGAAGCCGGCCGCGGGGTCGACCGTCCGCGGCAGCTCGGCGAACGGCACGGTCCCCGTCCACTCGCACCGGTCGTCCCAGCCGGGTACCGGTAGCCGGCGCGCACCGTCAGACGACCGCACCGGCAGCTCACCGCGGCACTGGTAGGCGATGTGCCCGCCGGTGTCCGCGCAGACCAGGTTGTTGACCGGGTCGACCCAGCCGTCCTGCGCGGCAGCGAGCCCGGCGGCGGTGCGCGCGGTGAGCATGGCGGGCATGACCTCGAAGCCACGGTTGGGCCGGTGCGTGCCCGTCCACTTGAGCACGAGCGCGTGGCCGTTCTCCGGGTTCCCGTGCACCACCGGCCCGTGGCGCGTCGCCCACACCGGCACGGTGACCGGGGAGCCGCCGCGCACCTCGATCCGCTCGTGCCTGACCTCCGCCTCCTGCCAGCCGTCTGCCGTCAGGTACCGGGTGCCGTTGAAACGCTCCAGGTAGAGGTCCTGCGTGTCGGCGTCCGCGTGCGTGATCGCCCAGGCGACCGACCCGTTGAAGCCGAAGTGCGGGAACCCGGGCAGCCCAGGGAAGGTGGCCCCGGTGACGTCGAAGTCCGGGCAGGTCACCCGGCACTGCCAGTACACGTTGGGCGTGTCTAGTGCCCGGTGCGAGTCGTTGCAGATCACCGCGGCTCCGTGTGCGGTCCGCCGCCCGCTGACGGCCCACGCGTTGGAGCCCGGCTCGATCTCCGCGAGGAAGCCGAGGTGCCCCTCGATGTCGCCGAGCGCCTCCTCGAGCAGCCCGGCGACCGGGCGGGTCAGCCTGCCGTCGGGCGGCACCGCGACCGGCGACCCGGGCACCGGCCGGGACTCGAGCCGTTCGAACGCGCCGGCGCCGGCCCGGGCGAGCAGCACCGCGTTCACCAGCTTGTGCTGCCACTGGCCCATCAGCACGTGCCGCACCAGGAACGCCGCGACGGAGTGCCACGCCCGCCAGGGCTCGACCGGGTACTGCCCGGGCAGCGGCTGCGCCCCGTCCGCGATGGCCCGGTTCACTCCGCTCGCATAGGCCTCGAAGGCCGACCGGACCGACGGCGACATCACTGCCACGTCGAGCTCGGCCGCGGTGGCCAGCCCGAGCCGCCGGGCGAGCACGTCGCCGCTCAGCGCGGCGAAGCCCGCGATCTCCGCCCAGCGCCCGCAGGCCCGGCGCCGGTCGTAGTCCAGCTGGAACAGCCGGTCCTGCGCGCAGGCGTAGCCCATCCCCGCCCACGCGCCCGCGGCCGACTCGGCCCGCACGTGCGGCACCCCGTACCCGTCACGACTGATCAGGAATTCCACCATTCAATTATCCCAAGACCAGGGCCGCCTGGGTCAGAAGACGAAGACCTCCGCGCCGACGGGAAGGTGAACGTTGTAGTAGCGGGCGCTGGCCGGGGTGAGGTGCACGCAGCCGTGCGACCACTGGGTGAGGCTGCCGCCGTGGAACGCGATGCCGCCGACCGCGAAGAACGTCGCCCACGGCATCGCGTCGCCGTAGATGTCGCTGACATAGGCCGGGCCCGCCTTCCACGCGACGTGGAACGTGCCGCGCGGGGTCTGGTGCGCGCTCCCCGGCTCGCCCGGTTCCATCTGGACCGGGCCGAAGGTGACCCGGCCGCCGGCCTGCAGCCAGGTGAGGTGCGCGGCCAGGTCAACGCACGCCATCGCCGCGGCGGGACAGTCGCGGCGGTCGGCGGCGGTCAGCGTCAGCGGGGCGGTCGCCCGGCCGCCGGGCGCGGCGGACGCGGCGAGCTCAGCGCGTGCTGCCGGGGCGGCGGAACTGGCGGCGTGGCGCACGGCGGAACTGGCGGCGTGGCGCACGGCGGAACTGGCGGCGTGGCGCGCGGCGGAAAGCAGCGCGGGCACCTGGGCGCCCGCCCCGGCGGTGCCGGGGCGGGCGGCCTGCGCAGGCGCCGGGCTCGCGGCGAGCCCGCCCGCGACCATCGTCGCCACCGCCACCAGGGCCGCGACCGCCGCCGTCACGCCGAGCCGGGTCAGCGACCGCAGGCGGCCGGGCAAGAGTTCCGTCACGTGGCGGCGCCGCGGCCGCGTGGCATGCCTGCCCGCACTACTCATGTCACCACATCCCCGGCCCGCTAGCGAACAGTGAGTGCGAATCCGACTACGGATGGTTAGATTATCGGAGCTGACGTGCGAGCGACGGGATGTCGGCGGGATGCCGCCAATCGGGGAACAGCATTCGCCGGAATGCGTACCCTTTGTCCGTGGCGGCGTTCTGGGATCGGCTCATCGGCGTGCAGGGCGCGCCGCCGGACTGGGCGATCGCCGCGAGCGCCGCGGTCGCCCTGCTGATCGTGACGAGCCCCCGGCTGTGGCGGCTGGCCCGGATCGTGATCACGATCGCGCACGAGGGCGGCCACGCGACCGCCTCGCTGTTGTCCGGCCGGCGGCTCGACGGAATCCGGCTGCACGCGGACACCTCGGGCGAGACGGTCTCCCGGGGCAGGCGCAGCGGTCCGGGCATCGTGATGACGGCATTCGCCGGGTACGTGACGCCGCCGGTGCTCGGGGCCGGGGCCGCCGCGCTGCTCGCGGCGCACCGGGTGACGCTGCTGCTGTCGCTGTTCCTGCTGCTGCTCGCCGGGACGCTGCTCATGGTGCGTAACTGGTACGGCATGCTCGCCGTGCTGCTGACCGGCGGCTCACTGTTCGCGGTCAGCTGGCTGGCCGGCCCCGCGCTGCGCGCCGGGTTCGCCTACGGCGTCGTCTGGTTCCTGTTGCTCGGCGGCCTGCGGCCGGTCGCGGAGCTGGCGCGGATGCCGGCCAGCGGCGCCCGGCGGCCGCCGGGGCGGCGGGCGGTGGCCGGGCGGGCGGGCACCGGGGTCTCCGACGCCGACCAGCTCGCCGCGCTGACCCGGATCCCCAGGGGGCTGTGGGTAGGACTGTTCGCCTTGGTCGCGGTGGGCGCGCTCGTCCTCGGCGCGCGGCTGCTCGTTCCCTGGCCCGTGCACCTGCCGGCCCTGAGCTCACTCAAGGGTAAATAGCGACCGGCGCGGCGTCACCCGAGCAGGTGTACCGGTGGTGGTACTACGTTCACCACCAGATCATCTTCCCCGGTGACACGGGCATGTCGCGGACGATGCCGATGTCACCGGCCGGGTGAACGTCAGGCTCCGGGCGACCGCGGCTCGGGCCACCAGTTCCGTGCCCGCAGGTCGGCGCGGGCTGGCGGGTCCGCGCCCGGACGGGCGCAGGTGAGGGCCGCGACCGCGGCGGCGGTGCGGAGCGCGCCGCGGGCCAGGTCCTCGTCGCGGAGGTCCTCCCGGCCGAGGCCGTGCGTCGTCCACCAGGCGAGGAATCCGCCGCCGAACGCGTCACCGGCGCCGATCGTGTCCGCGACGGTGACGACGGGGACCGGCTCGGCCAGGACGGCGCCGGGCAGGAACGCGCGGGCCGGGTGCGGGCCGTCGGTGACGAGGACGAGCGACGGGCCGCCCGCGAGCAGGATGGCGGCCGCCTCCGCGGGGGGCACGTCAGGGTACAGGTAGGCCAGGTCCTCCACGCTCGCCTTGACGATGTCGGCGCGACGGGTGAACACGCCGACGCGCTTGCGGAAGGCGTCGTGGTCGGTGACCGCGCCCGGACGGCAGTTGGGGTCGAGCAGCACGAGGGTGCCCGCGGGCACGTCGGCAAGCAGCCGCTCGGTGGACGTGCCGACCGGCTCCATCAGCAGGCCGAGGGAGCCGAGGTGCACCGCGGGCACGCCGGCCGGCAGCGCCCGCCGGGCCGCCGGGTAGTCCAGGTCGGCGACGGACGTCCCGTCCAGGTAGAAGCTGTAGGAGGCGACGCCCGCGTCGTCGAGGGAGACCACGGCCAGCGTGCTCGGGCAGCCGGACGGCTCGGGGACGGCGATCCCGACGCCCTCTTCGGCCAGCCGCTCGCGCAGCAGCCGGCCGAATCCGTCGCCCGCGAGACGGCCGAGAAAGGTCGTCGGCACGCCGAGCCTGGCCATGGTCCGCGCGGCGTTGAACGGGCCGCCGCCCGGGTGCGCGTCGACCCGCCCGTCGGTGCCGACGACGAGGTCGATGAGCGCCTCGCCGGCGACAACAATCTCAGCCACCACAGTCCCCGCCCTCCAGGCTCCGCCGCCAGCGCCACCCGGCCTGCAGTAGCCATGGTTGCGGCAGCCATACGCCTATGACCGTATCGTTGCCACAACCATCGGGCCTGCCTGCGTGACTGTCACGTTATTGAGTCACGAGGGGCTGATGTGCCATTTGATTCCCTGGCCCGCGCGTACCCGGCGCAGTGCCTCGCCGAACTCGTCGAGTGAGAGCGGCACGGACAGCAGCGGGCGCGGGTCGATCACCCCGGTGCCGACCAGCTCGACCGCGGGAGCGAAGCTGCGCAGGATCGCCATCGACCCGGTAACGGTGATCTCGTCGTTGTAGACGCGGAAGGGGGACAGCCTCATGGTCGCCTCGGCCGGGGCCACGCCGAACACCAGCAGCCGGCCGCCCCGGTCGAGCAGGCCGGCCACTCCGTCGATTACCGCGGGCACGCCGGTCGCGTCGACCGCGACCTCGAACCGCTCGTCCGTCAGGTCGTCGAGGCTGGTCGCGACCGAGGCGGCGCCGAGCTTGCGGGCGACCTCAAGCCGGTCGGGTACCCGGTCGACCACGGTTACCGGCCCCGCCCCCGCGTGCACGAGCAGCTGCAGGAGGAGCAGGCCCATCGTCCCCGCGCCGGTCAGCACCACCGTGTCGCCGAACACCCCGCCAAGCCGGCGCAGCCCGTGGACCGCGCAGGCAAGGGGCTCGATCATCGCGCCGAGCTGCCCGTCGATGCCGTCGGGCAGCAGGTGCGCGTTGGCGGCGGGGACGGCGACGTACTCGGCGAACGCGCCGTCCACCGTGTCGCCGATGGCCGCCCAGTTCTCGCACAGGTTGTCCCGGCCGGACCGGCAACGGCGGCAGTAGCCGCAGTACAGCGAGGGGTCGACCGCGACCTTCGCGCCGACCGGCAGGTCGGTCCTGACATCGCTCGCGACGGCCGCGATCGTGCCGGCGAACTCGTGGCCCGGCGTGATGGGGTACGGGGTCGGCGGGAACTCGCCGTCCATGATGTGGATGTCGGTGCCGCAGATCCCGCAGGCATCCACCTTGACCACTATCTGGCCTGCCCCCGGCGTGGGATCCGGCACCTCTGCCACCCGGAAGCTGCCGGGACGGTCGAGCACGATGGCCCGCATAAGACCTCCATAAAGTCTGATCGGTAAAACGGCGTCCGCACCGGTGGGTTCGGCGCGGCGTCCATCAGGAGATGGCTTCGTCCCTGCGCTGGGCGCCGGGCGCGATATCGTCCCTTTTCATCGCGCCCGGCGGCCAGCGCACCGGGGTCGTCCCCCCGGGGGATAACTGCTCCTATCCCGCGAGGCGGGCACCCGTTCCCGGGTGGAACGCGAAGACGTCGTCCGGCTGCACACGGAGGGCGACCCGCTGCCCCGGTGACGGGGACTTGCGGCCCTCGGTCCTGGCGACCACGGAGCCGCCGTCGTCCTCCAGCCGGACGTGCAGCAGCGCGTCGGCGCCGAGCTCCTCCACCAGCAGCACCTCGCCGCCGAGCACGGTGCCGGCCGGCCCAGAGGTGGCCAACACGGGGCTCGCTAGCGCGCCGGCGGCCGCCCCGCTGCCCGCGGCGTCGGCCAGGTGCAAGTGCTCGGGCCGCACCCCGATGACGAGCTCGGTGAGCTTGTCCCGCGCGGCCGCGGCCCTGACTCCCGCCGACAGGGGAATGACCGCCCCCGCCAGCCTCGCGCCGCCGTCGGTGAGCGGGGCGGCCTGCAGGTTCATCGCGGGTGAGCCGATGAAGCCGGCCACGAACTGGTTCACCGGGTTGTCGTAAAGCTCACGGGGCGAGGCGCACTGGAGCAGCTTCCCGCCGCTGAGCACGGCGACCCGGTGCCCCATGGTCATCGCCTCCACCTGGTCGTGCGTCACGTAGACCGTGGTGATGCCGAGCCGGCGCTGCAGCTCGGCGATCTGGCTACGGGTCTGCACGCGCAGCTTCGCGTCCAGGTTTGACAGCGGCTCGTCCATCAGGAAGACCTTCGGCTCGCGGACGATGGCCCGGCCCATGGCGACCCGCTGCCGCTGCCCGCCGGACAGCTGCTTGGGCTTGCGGTCGAGCATGGACTCATCCAGGTCGAGGATGCGGGCCGCTTCCCGCACCCGGCGGTCACGCTCGGGCTTGGGCACGTGCTGCATCTTGAGCGCGAACCCCATGTTCTCGGCGACGGTCTTGCTCGGGTAGAGAGCGTAGTTCTGGAACACCATGGCGATGTCCCTGTCCTTGGGCTGCACGTCGCTGATGTCGCGGCCGCCGATCTCGATCCGGCCGCCGTCGAGCGGCTCAAGGCCGGCCAGCATCCGCAGCGCGGTCGTCTTGCCTGAGCCCGACGGCCCGACCAGGACCATGAACTCGCCGTCCTTGATGTCCAGCTCAAGCGCGTCAACGGCGGGCGTCATGCCCTTCGCGTAGACGCGGCTCGCGCCCACGTACCTAACTCCGGCCATAACCACGACCTCCGTGAAACACGCACTCGTTCGGGACGAAACTCTCGACCTACCGCGCGCCCGATACGACGGCGGCCGCCATCGGGCGTGCATCGGGGCCTTGGGGGGGTTTGGGGGGGGCGTCCCCCCGGGCTAGCGGAGTGGGGGGTCGTCCCCCCGGGAGACAACTGACCGTTCACTTGATGGCTCCCATCGACAGGCCGCGGACCAGGGAACGCTGCGCGATCCAGCCCACGATGATCACCGGGACCGAGGCGACGGTCGCCGCCGCGGACAGGTGCGCGATGTAGAGGCCTTCCTGCGGGACGGAGCTGATGAGGAACATCGGCATCGTCGCGGCGTTCGTGACGGTGAGGTTGAGCGCCAGGAACAGCTCGTTCCACGCGAAGATCACGCAGATCAGCGCGGTGGAGACCAGGCCGGGGGACACGACGGGCATGATGACCTCGACGATCTCCCTGATCCGGCCTGCGCCGTCGAGCCGCGCCGCCTCGAGCATCTCGCCGGGCACCTCGAGCATGAACGAGCGGATCATCCAGATCGCGAGCGGCAGGTTCATCGCCGCGTAGAGGATGATCAGCAGCCAGATGTTGTCAAGCAGGTGCGCCTTGAGCGCGATCACGTACAGCGGGCCGATCGCCGCGACCACCGGCAGCATCTTGGTGGAGATGAAGAAGAACAGCGAGTCGCGCCACTTGCCAACCGGGTGGATGGACAGCGCGTACGCGGCGGGTAGCGCGAGCACGAGCACCACGATGGTCGAGCCGACCGTGGCGATCGCCGAGTGCTCGATAAACGGGCCCATCCCGCTGAATACCAGCCGGAACTCGCTGAGGGTGGGACTGAAGGTGAACTGCGGCGGCCAGGTCTCGGCGGCGGACTCCGGCTTGAACGCGGTGATCACCATCCACAGCACCGGGATGAAGAAGGCGATGCCGACCACCCAGCCGAGCACCGTCCAGCCCGCCTGCCCGGTCAGCTCGCGGGCCCGGCGCTTCGCGCGCCGGTCCGTGACCGGCGGCGGCGACGGCGCGCCGGCTGCCGTTATCGCGGTCATTTCGCCTCCTCGAACTGGAAGACCCGGGCAAACATGCGCAGCGCGAAGCTGGCGACGATGATCGTCAGCACCACGGTCACCACGCCCGCCGCGGCCGCGCCGCCGATGTCGAAGGCGTAGTTCACCTTCTGGTACAGGTAGAAGGGCAGCGTGGTGGTCGCGGTGCCCGGCCCCCCGTTGGTCATCAGCCGCACCTGGTCGAAGGCGGTCACCAGGTAAATCGAGCCGAGCAGTACGCCCAGCTCGATGTACGGGCGCAGGTGCGGCAGGGTCAGCTCGCGGAACGTCGCCCACGCGCTCGCCCCGTCGACCTTGGCGGCCTCGAGCACGTCGGCCGCCTGGCCCTGCAGGCCGGCGAGCACGATGAGGGTCATGAACGGCGTCCACTGCCAGACCATCACCACGATGACCGAGCCGTAGGCGTGCGTGGTCAGCCAGGCGACATGGTGCACGCCGAACGGCTCAAGCAGCCAGTTGAGCAGCCCGAAGCTCGGGTCGAGCATCGGCCCTGACCAGATGAGCGACGCGGCGGCCGGCATGATGAGGAACGGCGTGATGATGAGCGTCCTGACGATCCCGCGGCCAAGGAACTTCTTGTCGAGGAGCACCGCGAGCAGGACGCCGAGGATCATCGCGACGATGACCGCGATCGCGGTCATCGTGACCGATCGGACCAGGGCGCTGCGGAAGTTCGGGTCGGTGAAGACTTCCTTGTAGTTGGAGACCCCGGTCCAGTGCGCGCCGCCCGGCTCGTTCCAGAAGTAGCTCTGGAAGCTGTACCAGAGCGTGACGAGGAACGGGACCTGGGTGACGACGATGGTGTAGACCAGCGCGGGCAGCAGCGGGAGGCGCCGCTGCCATCGCTCGCGCCGGCTCACCCCCCGCGGCCGGATCCCGGTCGCGGGGGGCGAGGTGACGTCCTCAAGAACGGCCATGGTGAGGGCTGTCCCTGCGTCAGCCGTTGGTTCCGGACAGTTGTTGCGGTGTGTAGGCCGAGGCCGCGGACTGTGCCGCCTGCAGCGCCTGCGTCACCGACTCCGTGCCGGCGATCGCGCCGGCTATCTGCTGGCCGACCGTCAGGCCGAGGGTCTCGAACTGCGGGATGTCCACGAACTGGACGCCCACGTAGGGCACCGGGTTCACCGTGGGGTGCTGGGGATCGGTGCCGTCAATCGACTTCAGCGTGATGTCGGCGAACGCGCTGGCCGCCTTCTGGTAGCTCGGGTTGTTGTACAGCGAGGTCCGGGTGCCCGGCGGCACCGCCGACCAGCCGTACTTCTGCGCGACCAGCGTGTCGTACTGCTTCGAGGTGGCCCAGGAGATCCACTTCCACGCCGCGCCCTGGTCATTGACGCCCTGCGGGATGCCGAGCGCCCAGGACCACAGCCAGCCGGAGGAGGAGGTCTTCTCGACCGGCGCGAACGCGTAGCCGGTCTGGGCGAAGACCGACGGGAACTCCGACGAGATGGAGGTCGCCGCGACCGTGGCGTCGTACCACATCGCGCACTTGCCCTGGCCGTACAGTGTCAGCAGCTGGTTGAAGCTGTCGTTGGAGGCGCCGGGCTCACCGTACTGCTTGACCAGGTTCACGTAGAAGTTCACGGCCTGGGAGACGGCGGGCGAGTCGAGCTGCGCTTTCCAGTTCATGTCGTACCACTGGCCGCCGAACGTGTTGATCACCGTGTCGAGCGCCGCCATGTTGTCGCCCCACCCCGCCAGGCCGCGCAGGCAGATGCCCGCGACCTTGCCCGGCTGGTTCACCTTCGCCGCCGCGGCCTGGACCTGCGTCCACGTCGGGTGCAGCGGCATGGTGACGCCCGCCGCACTGAGCAGGGCCTTGTTGTAAAAGAGCATCGAGGACTCGCCGTAGAACGGCGAGGCGTACAGGTCGCCCTTGTAGGACAGCGACTTGGCGATCGGGGGCAGCAGGTCGGACACGTCGTACGACGTGTCGCTTGAGGCGTACTGCTTGGTCAGGTCGACCAGCCAGCCGTTCTTGGCGAACAGCGGCGCGTCGTACGGGCCGATCATGACGACGTTGAACGAGTTGCTGTGCGTGCTGACGTCCTTCTGGATCGCCGCGCGCAGGTCGCCTTCGGTGTAGGTGACGAACTTGACCGTGATCCCCGGGTTCTGCTTCTCGAACACCGACTGGGTGAGGGGGATCATCTGGCCGGTCATCAGCGGGTTAGACACCACCGCGACCGTCACCGTGCCGGTGGCCCCGTTGCTTCCGCTCGCGCTGCTGCCCGAGCCGCCGCCACTTGAGCACGCGGCAAGGGCGGTGACCGCCGTCGCCACGAACACGGCGGCGGCGAGCCTGCGCTTCTTGAACCGGGATCTGGACGAACTCATGAATTGAACCTCCATCGCGCGCAGGACGCTCTGGCCCGAACGCCGTCGATCGGTATACGCTCATTTGAGCGGATCACTGCTCAGATGTGCCTGACATCACAGTGAACTCGCCGCTAGGCAATGTCAAGAAAAGCTGCAAATATGAGATAAGTGCGCTCAAATGAGCACACGACGGAGGCGTTGAATGGCCAGCTTGTCGGCGGACCGGCCGTCCGAAGTCGTCCTCGCCGCGCGGGTGGCGCGGCAGTTCTACCTGGAGGGCATCTCCAAGGTCGACATCGCCGACCGGCTCGGCATCAGCCGGTTCCGTGTCGCCCGGCTGCTTGACTCCGCACGGGAAAGCGGGCTGGTCCGCATCGAGATCGGCCTGCCCGGCGGCGCGCTCGACGCCGGGCTGTCGGCGGAGCTTTGCTCGGTGTTCGGCCTGCGGCACGCGTTCGTCTTCAACTTCCCCGAGGACGGGTCATCGCTGCGCCAGCGCCTCGGCGAGGCCGCGGGCCAGGTCCTGATGGACCTGATCGCGCCGGGCGACGTGCTCGGCCTGACCTGGTCCCGCACGCTGAGCGGGCTCACCGCCGCGCTCACCCAGCTGCCACCCTGCCCGATCGTCCAGCTCACCGGGGCCGTACCGCCGCCGGACGGACGGGACCTGCTCGAGCTTGTGCGGGGCGTCGCCCGCGTCGGCGGCGGCACGGCCCACGTGTTCTACGCGCCGATGCTGGTGGATGACGCCGCCACCGCGACCGCCATTCGCCGGCAGAGTGACATCGCCGAGGCTTTCGCCCTCATCCCGAGCGTGACGATCGCGGTGGTCTCGATCGGCGCGTGGGAGCCGGGACTGTCGACGATCTACGACGCGATAACCCCCGCCGAGCGCGTGGAACTCGCCGCAGCCGGCGTGCGCGCCGAGCTCGCCGGGGTCTTCATCGGCGCCGACGGCCGCCCGCTCGCGACGCCGCTTGACGGGCGGATGATCGTGGCGCCCGTCCCGCTGTTCACACGGATCCCATTCGTCCTCGGCGTCGCCTATGACGCCGCCAAGTGCGCCGCGGTCCTGGCCGCGATCGGAGGAGGGCTTGTCCATGGCCTCGTCACGCACACCAGTCTCGCCCGGGGCCTGCTCGCCCTCGCGGCCGGCCGCGACGACCTCGGCGACCGCAGCGTCCTCGGCGACCTCGGCGATCTCGGCGATCTCGGCGTCCTCGGCGGGCGCGCGGCTCAGCCCGGCGGTGCCTAGAGCGCGTGACCGCGACGACCGCCCGCCGGCTGGCCTGCCGCTGTCCGGCGGCACCGCCAACCGCGGCCGGGTCGTCCGGGTCGGCGAGACGGTGGTGCGGCCGACCGCCCCCTGCTGGCCGGCCACGCACGCGCTGCTCCGTCACCTGGCCACGGCCGGCTTCAGCGGGGCACCCCGGGTGCTGACCGCCGGCCCGGAGACCGAGACCCTCACCTACATCGCGGGCCGGGCGGCCGTCCCGCCGCTCACCGAGGACGTGCTCACCGACGAGGCCCTGGTCAGCGTCGCCGACCTGCTGCGTCGCTACCACCGGGCGGCCGCCTCATTCGACCCGTCGGGCTACGCCTGGCCCCGGCCGGTCCCGGCCCGCTATCGCACCGGCCTGGTCAGCCACAACGACGTGTACCCGGCCAACGTGGTGTTCCGTGATGGCCTGGCGGTCGCGCTCATCGACTTCGACCTGGCCGGCCCGGGGAGTGCCGCCTGGGACTTCGCCGCCGCGGCGCGACTGTTCGTGCCGTTGCTTGATGAGGCCGACGTGACCGACAGCCGTCAGGGACGCGCGCTTGACCGGTTCCGTATCTTCCTCGCGGCGAGCGGCCTGCCCCGGGCCGAGCGCCTTCTGGTGGCCGAGGCGCTGGTCGCCAACCACGACTGGACCTACGCGATCGTCACCGATGCGGCCGCCGCCGGGCACGCCGGCTTCGCCGACCACTGGCGCGCCGTCGCGCCGGCGGCCGCGCGGGCCCGCCGCTGGTACAGGCGGAACCGGCGGGCGCTAGCCGCCGTCGCCGCCTAACGCCGGCTGGCGGGCCCGCCAGTTAGGTGACGCCGACGTCGGCGAATGCACGGAAAGTAATATTCACTTGCGCATCTGCTTACACTCTAGACACCGGTCGCATCAGTGGTTCACACAGTTCACTACGGTCCAGATTCAGTTCCATTGACCAGCCAGCATTCTGCGGGTTGACTTATTCAGGAATATTTCTAAGTCAAGTATGTTCACGCGGGCGAAAGCAGGTTTCGCCAGCTGCCCAGACCGAGGCCGGGGTGACGGGGTTCATCAGGCAGGGTGGCCGCTCGGGTCTGGCTAAGCATTTACCGCCAAGTCGGCGGCGAACCCGGACGGGGAGTAAGAGATGGCCGAGATTCCGCTGGTCGGCGAGGAGTTCGCCGGGTACCGCCTGTTGTCCGTTCTTGGCCGGGGCGGGATGAGCATCGTGTTCCGGGCCGAGAACCCGCGGCTCGGGAACGTGATCGCGCTCAAGGTGCTTGATCCTGAGCTGGCGAATAATGACGTGTTCAGGTCCCGGTTCCTTGAGGAATCCAGGATCGCCGCCTCGATGAACCACCCGAACGTGATCCCGATTCACGACACGGGGTCGAGTGACGGGCTGCTGTACATCGCGATGCGCTACGTGAGCGGGACCGATCTACGGCAGATGCTCAAGCAGCGCGGGGTGCTGCCGACCGATGAGACCGTGTTCCTGCTCAGCCAGGCGGCCCGGGCACTCGATGCCGCGCACCGGCGCGGCCTGGTGCACCGCGACGTCAAGCCGGCCAACCTGCTGATCGAGCGGGGAACCGACGAGGGCGACCCCGAGCATGTGTACCTCACCGACTTCGGCATCACGAAGCACATGGACGGGGTATCCGGGCTGACCTCCGCCGGGGCGCTGCTCGGCACCATCGACTACATCGCGCCGGAGCAGGTCCGCGGCATGTCGGTGCTCGGCATGGCGGACCAGTACTCGCTCGGCTGCGTGCTTTACGAGTGCCTGACCGGCCGCCTCCCGTACGAGAAGGACTTCGGCACCGCGATCATGTGGGCGCACGTGGAGGAGCCGCCGATCCCGGCGACCAGGGCCCGTCCCGGCCTGCCGCCGGGCATCGACGACGTATTCGCCAAGGTCCTCGCCAAGCTCCCCGGTGACCGGTATGACAGCTGCCGCTCGTTCATGAACGACGCGGGCCATGCGCTCGGGCTGTCCGAGCCGATGCCAGGCAGCGGATCGATCGGCATGATGCCCGGGTCGGGTGCGGTGCCCTACCCGACCGAACTGGCCGGCGGCTATTCCTCGTCCGAGCCGAGCCGCGACCGGTACGAGTCCAGGGGCGATCCGACCTCAAGCTGGCCCGTGTCACAGCCCCTTCCGCCGCCGCCGACGACGGCGGACCCGATCGTGGCGCCGCCGGGTCCCGGCCGGCCGGGCGGCCACCGCCGTCGCGGCCGCGGCGGCGCCTGGCTGGTGGCCGCCCTGGCGCTGCTGCTGGTGGCCGGGGCCGCAGCGGGAGTGACGCTCGTCTTGACCGGAGGGCACAAGAACTCGGGGGCCAGCGGCGGGTCGTCGGCGTCCCGCTCGGCGACCTCAGCTGGCTCGGCGACCGCGTCCGGGTCGGCGAGTTCGTCTGGCTCGGCGACGGGCAGTGCGGCCGGCGTCCCCCTTCCCACGGTCGCGGGGAAGGTAACGGTCGGGCAGAGCCCTAACTACATCGCGGTCGCGCCGAACGGCAAGTTCGCCTACATCACCAGCGCGGGTAGTGGCGTGATCACCGTGCTCGACACGGCCACTAACAAGGTGACCGGCACCATGAACTTCCACCTGGGGCCGACCCAGTCCGTCTCGATCTCGCCGGACAGCCGGACCGCCTACGTCAGCGTGTACGGTAACCACGCGACCCCGCTCGTCGCGTTCATCGACACCGCTACCCGCACCGTGACGGCCACCGTGCCGGTGGACAACTTCCAGCCGGGCCCGTCGGCGACGAGCCTGGACGGGCGGTTCCTGTACGTGCCGAACCACAACCTGTCGCCGACCGGCGCCCACGAGAACGTCGTTGACGTGATCGACTTGGCGAGCAAGACCGTGGTACAGAGCATCCCCACCGCGGCGAACCCGCACTGGGTCGTCTTCGACAAGGCAAACGGGCAGATTTACGTCTCGGACCACCTGTCTACCTTTGTCACGGTCCTCAACGCCAGCAACAACAGCTTCGTTCAGAACATCGAGGTCGGCGAGACCCCGCACGCCGAAGCCCTCTCGCCAGACGGCAGCCGGCTGGCGGTCACCAGCTTCGACGGTAACGAAGTCTTCGTGATCAACACCGCGACCAACAAGGAGATCAAGGTAGTCCCGATCGGACGGAATCCGCTGGACGTCGTGTACTCGCCGGACGGGCGCTACCTCTTCACGTCAGACAACGAGGACAACTCGGTCACGGTGATCGACACCAAGACGTACACCGTCGTCGGCCACGTCGCGACCGGAAAAGCGCCATCGAGCATCGCGGTGCTGCCCAACGGGCAGCAGGCGTACGTCACCGACGAGAACGACGGCACCATCGAGATACTCAACCTCCCGAAGTAGCCGGAGCGGCGATCAGGAAAGGCGGTAATGACTGAGCTCACCCTCGGGCGGGACCGGGTCCGGCGGTGGGTACGCGCCGGTGCCGCCGCCCCGCCCGGGACGGACGCCCGCCGGGTGCTGCAGCTGACCTTGGCGGGCGCCTGGCTGCTTGACGGCGTGCTGCAGTTCCAGTCGTCCTTGTACACCCAGGCGTTCGGGCAGATGATCGGCGGCACCGCGGCGGGGAACCCCGCGGTCATCGCCCGCCCGATCGGCTGGAACGCGGCTTTCGTCGAGCAGCATCTGGCGCTGCTCAACACGGTCTTCGCCGCCTTTCAGCTGCTGCTCGGGCTGGGCATCGCTTACCGTCCCACGGTCAGGGTGGCGCTGGCCGCCTCGGTCGCGTGGTCACTGGCCGTGTGGTGGCTTGGCGAGGGCCTCGGCGGCGTGCTGAGCGGTAACGCGAGCCCGGTGAACGGCGCCCCCGGCGCGGTGATCTTGTACGCGCTGCTCGCCGTGCTGCTGTGGCCGTCCGACCGGCCGGGCGTCACCGCCACGTGTGTGGCGGCCCGGGCGGTCGGGGCACCGGTGGCCCGGCTGCTGTGGGTGGTGCTGTGGGGCAGCCTGGCCTACTTCGCGCTGACCCCGGTGAACCGGGCGCCGCAGGCGCTGCAGAACATGACCGCGGGCATGGCCGGCGGGGAGCCCGGCTGGGTGTCCTGGCTGGAAGAGCAGGCCGCCGCGCTGCTCGGCGGTCACGGGCTGGCCGCCTCGGTCGGGCTGGCCGTGGCGCTGGTCGTCATCGCGGCCGGGGTGTTCCTGCCGCCGCCGCTGGCCCGGAGCGCGCTGGTCCTGGCCCTCGTGACGGCCGCGTTCATCTGGGCGTTCGGCGAGGCGTTCGGCCAGATCCTGGCCGGCGGCGCCACCGACCCGAACTCCGGCCCGCTGCTTGCCCTCCTGGCCCTGGCCTACTGGCCGCCCGCCCCGGCCGCGCCCCGGGCGTGTCGCCCGCAGGCCGACGGGCCTGCCACCATGGCCGCCGACCCCGCCGACCCCGCCGACCCCGCCGAAGGCGACGACGGCGACGACGGCGACGACGGCCGTCCCGAAGGGGAATCCGGATGAGCATCCCCACCTCGGTCCTGGCGATATTCGCCGCGGTCATGCTCCTCGTCGCCGAGGTGAGCGCCGGGCAGCTGGTGATAGGAAGCGCCGGGGCCAGGCTCGACATCGCCGATGTCGGCATCGCCGGCTCCAGGCTGCTGGGCGGGATCGCCCTGGCGGGCATTCTGGTGCCGGGCCTGAGCGTCCTCCCGCACGCCGCCTGGACGGCTGTCTTCGCCGTCATGACGGCCTGGTTCGCCTGGTGCCTCTGGCGCGAGAACCGGGGACACGCCGCCGCCGCCCTGGCCCGCGGTCAGTACGCGCCGCACCTGGTGCACAGCGCGGCGATGCTCTACCTGTTCGCCGCGCTGGCGGGCCCGTCCCTGGAGGGCTCAACGCCCATGCCGAGCATGCCCGGGATGCCCGGGATGGCGGGCGGGACGCCCGGCGGCACGCCGACCCTCCACGCGCCGACACTGGCGCTGATCCTCGCGCTGCTGCTCATCGCGTCCACGGTCTATGACATGGACCGCCGGGCCGGCGTGGACGGCAATTTCCGGGCGGCGGGCCGCCCGCCCCGGCCCGCAGGGTCCGCGCTGACTGCCGCCGCGGCGCGCCTGCTGCTCTCCCCCGCCGTGGTGAAGGGATGCCAGGTGACAACGGGTATCACTATGGCCTTCATCCTGATCATCATGATCTGAGGTGACCGTGAACGGTCACGAGGGAGAACTGGTCACCGAGACGCTCCGCTACGACGGCGGCCGGCCGGTCACGGTGTACCTCCCGCCGGCTCCGCCCGAGGCGGTCGTGTTCGCCGGCGACGGGCAGGGCGTCTCGCGCTGGGGCAGTTCCCTCGAAGCGTCCGGCGTGCTGCCCGCGATGATCGTCGGCGTGCACGGGCTGGCGGATGAGGCGCTGCGGCTCCGGGAGTACTCGCCGGTCTTCGACGCGGAGCGGTTCGCCGCCCATGAGCGGTTTTTCGTCGAGGACGTCGGCCGCTGGGCGCGGTCGCGGTTCGGGGTCGCGCTGCCCGCCGAGCGTACCGCGGTGTTTGGTGCCTCAGCGGGCGGAGAACTCGCGCTCGCCCTCGGGCTCCGGCATCCGGATGTCTACGGTACGGTTCTCTGCGGCTCGCCGGGCGGCGGATACAAGCCGGCCGCCGCGATGCCGGGCCGGGTGCCGCGCACGTACCTCGTCGCCGGCACGCTTGAGCCGTTCTTCCTCGCTAACGCGACCCGGTGGGCGGCCGCGCTGCGCGACGCGGGCGCGGATGTCGTGCTGAGCGAGCGGGTCGCCGCCCACGGGGACGCACTGTGGCGGGCAGAGTTCCCGCTCATGGTGGCGTGGGCGTTCGGTCCGCGTGACCGAAGCTGACCGGTCCCAGGGGTCACACCGGATACCGGTAGGGGCCCGGACCGCCGTCGTCCGACGGACGGTCGCCTACTATAACGAGATCGATGATCGTTAAAGCTTTCGACTTCCCTTTCTTGGACATATTTACCTCGGCAGACTGACCGGATAATTCGGATTTTCAGGTACCATTCCCCGTCTAACCCAAAAGGACTTGCGGTGCGAGGGCATAGTTAGACGAGTGAAGATCGTGATACCGGGCGGCGCCGGCCGTATCGGCGAGCTGCTGACCCGGTCGCTGGCCGGTGCCGGGCACGAGGTCGTGGTGCTGAGCAGGCAGCCGCGGCATAGCGGTGAGATCGCCTGGGACGGCCGGACGCTCGGGCCGTGGGCGGCGGCGGTCGATGGCAGCGACGTGGTCATCAACCTGGCCGGCCGCAGCGTCAACTGCCGGTACACCGATGCCAACCTCAGGCAGATGATGGATTCCCGGGTGGACTCGGCGCGGGTCATCGGCGCGGCGATCGCGGCGGCCCGCCGCCCGCCCGCGGCCTGGCTGCAGATGAGCACCGCCACCATCTACGCGCACAGCCTGGACCGGCCGAACGACGAGGCGTCCGGGGAGGTCGGCGGCACCGAGCCCGGGGTCCCCGCGTACTGGTCCTATAGCGTGTCGATCGCGATGAACTGGGAGCAGGCGCAGGCCAGCGCCGCGACGCCGGGGACACGCAAGGTCGCGCTGCGGACCGCCATCGTGATGAGCCCGGAACGGGGCGGGGCGTTCGCCACGCTGTCCCGGCTGGCCCGGGTCGGCCTCGGCGGCCCGGTCGGCGGCGGGCGGCAGTACATGTCCTGGATTCACGGCGCCGACCTGGCCCGGGCCGTGTCGTTCCTCATCGCGCGCGACGACATCGACGGCGTGGTGAACCTGGCCGCCCCGTCCCCGTTGCCGCAGCGGGAGTTCATGCGCGAGCTCCGGATGGCATGGGGTGTCCGCGTCGCGCTCCCGGCGACGCGCTGGATGGCCGAGATCGGCGCTTTCGCCTTGCGCTCGGACACCGAGCTGCTGCTTAAGAGCCGTTACGTGCTGCCCGGGCGGTTGACCGCGGCGGGCTTCGCCTTCGACTTCCCGGCCTGGCCAGCGGCCTCCGCCGCTCTGGTCGACGAGGTGAAGGCCCGGGCCAAGTAGGTTCTGCTTCCCGTCCCTGGGCTCCCAGGCAAGCTCGGCCAGCTCGCCCATGACGAGCTGCTCCCAGGCCGCCTCCGGCATCCCCGCCATCACGTCACATCCTCGACAACCTTCTCCGCTCAAATCCTCGCTTTAGTTGAACGACTTCCTCTAGCCTGCGACTCCTCCACTCAGACATCGAGACGCTCGAGTTGCTCGCGGACGATCCGCTCTAGACGCGCCGACTCATCGAAGTGAGCGAAGAGTTCCTTGGTCAGTCGGTCGATCTTTTCCGCGATTGGCTCGCCGTCGGTGTCGTCGGTTTCCGCAGCGCCGACGTAGCGGCCCGGAGTGAGGATGTGGTCCTGCCTGCGGACATCTTCGAGGGCCGCCGAGTAACAGAAGCCAGGGATGTCCTCGTACTTGAGGCCCGCCTGACGAGCTGACGCGGTGCCGCGCCAGGCGTGGTAGGTGCCCGCGATCTTGGTGATGTCGTCGTCGGCGAGGATGCGCTCGGTGCGGTCCACCATTGTCCCCATCGAGCGAGCGTCGATGAACAGGATGTCGCCACGGCGGTCGGCCAGGTGCTTCGCTGCCTGCGGGCCTTTGTTGCTGGAGAAGAACCACAGGCAGGCGGGGATCTGGGTGGTGCGGAAAAGCTGCGCCGGCAGCGCGATCATGCACGCGACCAGGTCGGTTTCGATGAGGGCCTTGCGGATCTCGCCTTCACCGGACTGCTTGGAGGACATCGAACCGTTCGCCAGGACCACGCCGGCCGAGCCGTTGGAGCTGAGCTTGTAGACGATGTGCTGCAGCCAGGCGAAGTTTGCGTTGCCCGCCGGGGGAACGCCGTAGCGCCACCGCGGGTCGTCGGTCTTGCGTGCCCAGTCGGACATGTTGAACGGAGGGTTGGCCAGGATGAAGTCGGCCTTCAAGTCCGGGTACTTGTCGGCATGGAAAGTGTCCTCCCAGCGGGACGACAGGTTGCCGTTGATGCCGTGGATCGCCAGGTTCATCTTTGCCAGGCGCCAGGTCCGCTCGTTGGATTCCTGGCCGTAGACGGCCAGGTCGTCGCGGCGGCCCTGATGGGCAAGGACGAACTTCTCCGCCTGGACGAACATGCCGCCCGATCCGCAGCACGGGTCGTACACCCGGCCCGAGTACGGCTCAAGCACCTCCACCAGGACCTTGACGACGCTGGCCGGGGTGTAGAACTCGCCGCCGCGCTTGCCCTCGGCACGGGCGAACATCTCAAGGAAGTACTCGTATACCTCACCGAGGACGTCACGAGCCTTCTTCTCGCCGTGGCCGGTGAAGCGGGCGTCGCTGATCAAGTCGACAAGCTCGCCGAGGCGGCGCTGGTCGACGTTGTCGCGGTTGAAGATCTTCGGCAGCACGCCGGTGAGGGACGCGTTGGTCTTCATGATCGCGTCCATCGCGTTGTCGATCAGCTCGCCGATGCCCGCGCTCTTGGCCTGGGCAGCGAGGTTGTCCCAGCGGGCACCCGCGGGCACCCAGAAGACGCCGTTGCGGGTGTACTCGTCCTTATCGTCGAGGAACTCCGCGAGCCTGGACTCGGGTACTCCGCCGGCCAGGAGTTCGGCACGAACCTGGTCGCGGCGCTCGGCGAACGCGTCAGACACGTACTTGAGGAAGACCAGGCCGAGCACGAAGTCCTTGTACCGGGCGGCGTCCATCGAGCCGCGGAGCTTGTCCGCCGCCCGCCACAGGACGGCGTGCAGCTCGGCCGTGCTCTGGGTGCCCGGCGGCGCCGGCTGGTCGTTCTTCTTCCTACCGGGCATTACTCTTCCCATCCGCTCAGTTCGACGCCAGTGAGAGCCATCAAGCCACTGCCTGGGCGGTCTTCGCGGCGTCCCGCACGGGAATCTCACCCGACATGAGCTTCGGCAACAGCGCGTCCCGTAGCCGCGCCAAGGCCGCCGACTCGGCAGAAAGGCTCTCGCGCAGCAGGAAGAGCTGCCGTACTTCCTCGTGAAAGAGACGGAGCTCCGGTTCGCCGGGCACCCTTACCTCGAGCGCCAGAACGTTCGGCCGGTTGAGGCCGGGGACAGCCGAGTCGGAATTCATGCGTTCAAGCCCGAGGTGCCTGAGCATGAAGAAGGCGAACTCCATCGGCACGTCTGTTCGCAGCAGCTCCACGTAGAAGGTCGTGTCGATCGGGAAGAAACCCTGCTCCGACCAGTAGACCGCGCCGACGGTCCCCTTACGCCCGACGACGATACCCGGCCCCTCGACCAGGCCGGCGTCATGGAAGCCGGTGATTCCGCCGCTCCCGTATACCGGGAACTTGCCCGTCACCCGCCCGGCGGCAGGCAGCGCCTTGCCGTACTTGAGCTCGATCAGATCGCCGACCGGCTCTTTGCCCGCGGCGCCCGCGACGAGCCGCGCGTACCTTGCCTCGGCAAGACTGGACGCGGCCTGCGCCATCTGTCCGTTGACGGCGATCTTGTCGTCGAGCGCACCGAGCAGTTCCCCGATGGCCCGCTGGTCCCGCAGCGGCGGCAGGACAAACTCGAAATCCAGAATCTGCCTGCCGCTGATGTGCGGCACCGCGGTGCCCGTCTGCACGCCGAAGACGTAGGCCGTGAACGCCGGGCTGCCGATGAGACAGGCAAGGAAGCGCTGGTCCAGGGCGGGGAACGCACGAAGACAGGCAACCCGCTGCACGAGCAGGCTCGGGACGTCTTCCGGGCGCAGCTGCGCGTACTTAAGTCCGGCTTCGATCCACGGACGGTCCATCGCGAGGATAACGTCGCCGGTCCGGAGCTGATATCTCTCATAGGCGGCATCGCCAGCCCGCCAGTACTTGGCGTTGTCCCAGCGGATTCGGCCCGGTGCGACGTTGTCGCCGCGCAGCAGCCGGATCCCGTCCTGGGAACCCGTGTACTGCGCGCTCTTGAATGGGTTCCCCGTTATCAGGTCCACATGATCGCCGAGCCGCACCAGGCCAGGCATGGAGACAGTGTTCCATGCCTGGCCCGGCGCTCGAGCCGGCCTGGTCAGCCCCACTGCCCGGTCAGCTGGCGGCGGCGTCGAGCAGGTGGTAGTTCCGCTTGCCCTTGCGCAGCACCAGCCAGCGGCCGTGCAGCAGGTCGGCCTCGGTGAGCGCGCGGTCCTCCGGCACCACCTCACCGTTGACGGACGCGGCGCGCTGGCCGATCGTGCGGCGGGCATCGGACAGCGACGAGGCGAGCGGCGTCGCGCCGAGTGCCGCGGCGAGGGTCGCGCCCGGCACGAACGGCGACGTCGGGACCTCGGTCGCGAGGAACGTGAGCGCACGCTCGGAGGCACCCGCCGGCGAGCCGCCGAACAAGATCGCGCTCGCCTCCTCAGCGGCCGCGGTCGCCTCGGCGCCGTGCACGAGCGTGGTGGTCTCCCTGGCCAGGCGGCGCTGGCCCTCGCGCCGGTGCGGCGCCTGGGCGTGGGCGGCCGCGATCGACTTGCACTCCTCCACGGGCAGCAGCGTGAGCTGGAGCAGGAAGCGCTCGATGTCGGCGTCCGCGACGTTCATCCAGTACTGGAAGAACTGGTACGGGGAGGTACGGTCGGCGGCCAGCCAGATCGCGCCATCCTCGGACTTGCCGAACTTCTTGCCGTCGGAGCGGAGCAGCAGCGGCCAGGTGAACGCGTGCACGTGCCTGCCGTCGGCCCGGCGGATCAGGTCCACGCCCGCCAGCAGGTTGCCCCACTGGTCGGAACCGCCGACCTGGATCTCGACGTCGTGCTTCCTGCTTAGGTGCAGGTAGTCATTGGCCTGCAGGAGCTGGTAGCTGAACTCGGTGAACGAGATGCCGTTGTCGCTCTCAAGACGGGCCTTGACCGACTCGCGGGCGACCATCTGGTTGACGCTCGCGTGCTTGCCGACGTCGCGCAGGAAGTCAAGCAGCGACAGCGACTCGGTCCAGTCCAGGTTGTTGACGAGGGAAACCCCGGAGATCCGCTCCAGCTGGTCCGCGATGCGCCTGGTGTTCCGCGTCAGCGTCGCGGTGTCCAGGAGGTTCCGCTCCCTGGACTTGCCGCCGGGGTCGCCGATCATCCCCGTCGCGCCGCCGGCCAGCGCGATCGCGTTGTGCCCGGCGTCGGCGAACTTGCGCAGCACGAGCAGGCCGATCAGGTTGCCGACCTGCAGCGAGTCGTTGCTCGGGTCGCAGCCGTAGTACACGCCGACCGGGCCAGCAAGGATCCGGGCGCGCAGCGCGTCGCGGTCGGTACTGTCCTGGACGAGGCCCCGGGCCTCAAGGTCGGCGAGAAGATCCATGCTGCCTATGATCCCATATCCCGGGTGCTGGCCCGGCTGCATTTAGGCTCGTGCGCGGGCGTCACCACAAGCCTGCCCGTGCTCCACAGCAGCCAATTAGCGATACTCCCCGAAAGCCAGCCGGTCGATATCTAACCATGATCATCAGGAATCCTGTACATCTTCGGCTGGGAGGTGTAGACATCCCATCAACGTGGCCCGTGCTCGGGCCATCGATGCGAGGAGGCATCTGATGCGGATGAGGTTCAAACTCCGCAGGACCGTAACCGCGACGGCCGCGATCGCCCTGGTCGCGGCGGGAGCGTCGCTTGCGGTGCCTGGCGCGGCCCGCGCCGCCGGCGCGGCGCCCGGGACCCAGGTCACCGGGACGCTGGCGAACGGCACCGTGTGGATCGCGGAATACCCCGCCAACTGGAACGGCACCCTGATCCTGTACAGCCACGGCTTCGGCCCGCTCACCGCGGCGGACGCGCCCGACCCGAACACGCAGGCCGCGCTGCTCGCCGACGGGTACGCGCTAGCTGGCTCCTCCTACGATCCGAACAACTCGGAATGGGCGCTCGACACGGCCGTCAGCGACCAGTTCGGCACCCTGTCCGTGGTCGAGTCCACCGTGCTGCCGTCGCGTCCCAGGCACGTGATCGCGATGGGCTCCTCGATGGGCGGGCTGGTCAGCGCGCTTGAGGCGCAGTCGGGCCGGGGCAAGATCGACGGCGCCCTGACCACCTGTGGCATCGTCGGCGGCGGCGTCAACCTGAACGAGTACCAGATCGACGGCGAGTACGCGATCGCCCAGCTGCTCGGCAACCCGGCCACCCAGCTCGTCGGGTTCGGCACTACCGCCAACGCGCTCGGCACGGCCGCCGCGCTCAGCGCGGACGCCAAGACGGCGCAGCAGACCGCGTCCGGCCAGGCCAGGCTGGCGCTCGCCATGGCGTTCCTCAACGTGACGCCGTGGGACCCGTCCTCGCCCGCCCCGGCGAGCGGCCCGGCCGCGCAGGAGTCCGCGCAGTACGACGTGATGTTCGGCGGCTCGTTCAGCATCATGGACTTCATCGAGCTCGGCCGGGTCTCGATCGACCAGGCCGACGGCGGCCAGGCGACCTGGGACATCGGCACGAACTTCGCCGCGGTGCTGCGCCAGTCGCCGTACCTGACCGAGGTCGAGGCGCTGTACCACGCGGCCGGCCTGAACCTGAACGCCGACCTCGCCAACCTCACGGCACACACCAACATCACGGCGAACCCGGCGGCGCTGTTCTCGCTCTACCGGACGTCCGTCCCGGACGGGCGGCTCGAGGTGCCGGAACTCGACCTGCACACGGTTGGCGACAACCTCGTCCCCGTGCAGAACGAGAACTACTACCGCCAGCTGGTCGACCAGGCCGGCCGCGGCGACCTGCTGCGCCAGGCGTACACGATGAGCTTCGGGCACTGCAACTTCAGCCCGTCCGAGCTGGTGGCCGGCGTCGAGGCGATCCTGCAGCGGGTCACCAGCGGGCGGTGGGGCGACGTGGCGACGGCAGCCGGCCTTGAGCAGGCGGCCGACGCCACCAACCTCGGCCCGGCCAACTTCACCAGCTACCACCCCGGCGCGCTGACCGGCGCGGTTCCGGCGTGGTAACCACGTGTTAACGGCGACTGGTTTACCCGCAACGAGCGGCGCGGGCTCGGATAACCTCGGCACATGCCTGGAACCGAACCCGCGCCGCTGCTGCTGTACCTGGTCAAGCGGGTGGAGCTCGCCATCCGCGCGCGGCTTGACGAGATCGTCCGGCCGACCGGGCTCACCGCCATCCAGTACACCGCGCTCACCGTGCTCGAACGGCACGACGACATGTCCTCGGCGCAGCTGGCCAGGCACTCGTTCGTCACCGCCCAGTCGATGGCCGACATGATCACCACGCTGCAGGGGCGCGGGCTGATCGAGCGGCACCGGGACCGCGCCGACCGGCGGCGGCTCGTGGTTTCGCTCACCGCCGCGGGACGCGTGGTGCTCGACCGCCACCGCGACGAGGTCGCCGCGCTCGAGGGTGACATGATCGCCGGGCTGTCCGGGCCGGAGACCGCCGGGCTGCGGGCCGCGCTGAACGCGTGCTACGACAACCTCTCGCTCACGGCCAGGTCCGCCGGACGGGAGCTGGCGGTCGGGGACGAGTAGGCCGCTTCCGTTCGGTATGACCGCATTGCGCCTCTGTTTAAGATCGCGGCAGGCTGGCAGGATGCGTTCCATGGAAACGCCGCTGTCTCCGCTTGAGTTCGCCCGCCGCACCCGCCGCCTGCACGGCACGCGCGAGGCCGTCGTCGATGGCGACCTCAGGCTCACCTACGAGCAGTTCTTCGACCGCTGCGACCGCTGGTCGGGCGCCCTGCAGGCGCTCGGCGTCGGCCAGGGGGACCGGGTCGCGACGATCGCGCCGAACACCCACGCGCAGCTCGAGGCGTTCTACGCGGTGCCGCAGCTCGGCGCCGTGCTCGTGCCGATGAACTACCGGCTCACCGCCGACGACTTCGTCTACATGGTCAACCACTCGGGTTCCACGGTGCTCTGCGTGCACAGCGACTACCTGGACGCGATCGACGCGGTCCGCGACCAGATGCCGGGCGTGCGGCACTTCGTCGCGTTGGAGGGCGCGCGCGACGGCTGGCTGGACTACGAGGCGCTGATCGCCGTCACCGGGCCGAACTTCGCCCGGCCGGAGATCGGCGAGCGTGACCTGCTGACGATCAACTACACGAGCGGCACCACGTCCCGGCCCAAGGGCGTGATGATCACGCACCGGAATGCCGCGATGAACACCGTCGGCACCCTGCTGCACCTGCGCCTCGGCGTCGGCGACCGCTACCTGTGGACGCTGCCGATGTTCCACGCCAACGGGTGGACATTCACCTGGACGGTGACCGCCGCCGGCGGCACGCACGTCTGCCTGCGCAAGGTCGAGCCGGCGCTGGTCTTCTCGCTGATCAGGGATGAGCGGGTGGGCTGGCTGTGCGCCGCGCCCACGGTGCTGATCTCGCTGGCCAACGCCCCGGCCACATCGCCGGCTGAGGGAGGGCGCGGTGAGGTGCCCGCCGGGGTGCGGGTGATCACCGCGGGCGCGCCGCCGGCCGCGGCCACCATCGAGCGGCTCGAGGGCGAGTTCGGCTGGGACATCACCCACGTGTACGGGCTCACCGAGACCGCGCCGTTCATCACCGTGTGCGACCCGCTGCCTGAGCACGCGGGCCTGTCCCCCGCCGACCGCGCGGTGCTCAAGGCCAGGCAGGGCGTTGAGCTGATCACCTCCGGTGAGCTGCGGGTTGCCGACGACGCGGGGGCTGAGGTGCCGTGGGATGGGGCGACGATCGGGGAAATCACCGTGCGCGGCAACGTCGTCATGGACGGCTACTACAACGACCCCGACGCGACCAAGAAGGCGATGGGCGACGGCTGGTTCCACAGCGGCGACGCGGCCGTCGTGCACCCGGACGGCTACGTGGAGATCAAGGACCGGATCAAGGACGTGATCATCAGCGGTGGTGAGAACATCTCCTCGGTCGAGGTGGAGGGCACGCTGCTGCGGCACCCGGCCGTGGGCGAGGCCGCGGTCGTCGGGCTGCCGAGCGAGCGGTGGGGCGAGACGCCGCACGCGTTCGTCGTGCTCCTCGCGGGCGAGACGACAACCGAGTTGGAGCTCATCGACTTCGTCAGGGACCGGCTGGCGCACTTCAAGGCACCGCGCGGCGTCACGTTCGTGGCCGAGCTGCCCAAGACGGCGACGGGCAAGATCCAGAAGTTCGTGCTGCGCGGCGGCGCCGCGGGCATCTCCCATCAGTAGCGCAACGGCTGGCCGCCGGCTGTCCGGCGGCCACGCGGTGTTCACTTCCGTTGCCTAGCGTCACGGCCATGACCGATTCCATCCAGGCCGAAACGCCCGGGAAGCCCGGGTTTACCCGGCGCAGGTTCATCATCGGAAGTGCCGGGGTCAGCGCTATCGCGGCGCTCGGCGGCACCACCGTGCGCGCGCCGCGCGCCTTCGCGAGCAACCCGCCGAGCGGTCCGCCCACCACGACGCTGCCGCTGCCGACCACGACCGCGCCTGAGCAACTGCTGCTCACCTGGGGCGGCGACCCGGCCACGCAGGTCACCGTGTCCTGGTCCGCGCCGGGCACGGTGGCCCAGCCGGCTCCGGTGCTTGCCTTCTCCACCCGCCCGATCTCGTCGGCCAACCCCGGCTGGACGATCAAGCTGCCTGACCCGCAGCCGCTTGACGTCACCCGGCGGTACGGCGAGGCCGTTGCCGTCAGCTTCACCGACGAGCTGGGCGGGCAGACCACGTACTTCTACCACGTCCAGCTCAAGGGCCTGAAGCCGGGAACGCGGTACTACTACGAGGTCAGCGACGGCGCCGCCACCCCGGCCACGGCGGGCGCGTCGTTCGAGACCGCGCCATTCGGCCGGGCGGCGTACCGCTTCTCCAGCTTCGGCGACCTGGCCACGCCCTCCTGGGACCTGAACGCGTCGGGCAACATCTGGCACGAGTCCTGCGACAACTCCTGGTACGCGGTCACCGCCATCGAGAGCCCCGGCGACGGTAAGGGCGCGCCGCTGTTCCACCTGCTCAACGGCGACCTGTGCTACGCGAACCTGGACGTCGACAACGCGCCGGGCGTGTGGCGCGACTTCGGCATCAACATCGGACGCAGCGCGGCGAACCGGCCGTGGATGCCCGCGCTCGGCAACCACGAGTGCGAGTTCGGCACCGACACCATGGCCGGCCGGGCGGGCCGGGCGCCCGGCGGGATCGGCGCGCAGGGCGCGGCGGGCAACCACTGGGGCGGCCCGTACGGCTTCGGCCACTACCTCAGCCGGTTCCTGCTGCCCGACAACGGCATCACCAACTGGGACGGCAACCGGCTGCGCGGCAACTTCTACGCCTTCCAGGTCGGCACGGTCAAGTTCATCTCGCTCGACGCGGACGACGTCATCTACCAGGACGGCGCCGCCAACTACGTCATCAACACGGCGAACACCGCGCCGGAGACGACCACCACCGGCGCCCAGATCCCGAACGGCACCACCAACTACACCCGCTTCTACACCGGCGGCCTGACGCTCGACGCGAAGGACAACTCGCTCGTCCCCGACTACAAGAGCGGCCAGCCCAACCTGCAGACCATCTGGCTGGAGAAGACCCTCGCCGAATCCCGCCACGACCCGTCGGTGGACATGATCGTGGTATTCATGCACCAGGTCCCGCTGTCAAGCTCCGCGACCGGCAACGGCTCCGACCTCGGCATCCGCCAGGCCTGGCTGCCGCTGTTCGACAAGTACGAGGTCGACCTGGTGCTGCACGGCCACGAGCACGACTACGAGCGGAGCTACCCGGTCCGCGGCTACGACGCCGGCGAGTTCGGCACCGTCGTCGCACCCAACCCGGGCCAGGTCACGGGCGCGGCGGTGGACACCAGGCGCCCGTCGGTGGTCACCACCGAGCCGTACGAGTTCAACGGCATCCCGGCGTGGGACACCCGCGAGGGCACCGTGTACCTGGTGCTCGGCGGCGGCGGCACCAACGGGCCGACGAACAAGTACGGCACCGACACCGCCGACGACAAGCCGCAGGCCAAGGTCATCACCACGCGGAACGCGGTGACCGGCAGCGAGGCGACCGGGTTCGTCAAGAACGGCGCCGACTCGGTCGAGGACGCGCCCTGGTCCGCGGCGATCAACCCGACCGACGCCTACGGGTACGCCATCTTCGACGTCGACCCCGGCAAGCGCCCCGGCGAGACGACCATCACCTTCCAGTACTTCGCCATCCCCGCCGTGACCAACCAGGCGGGCAGCGCGCACGACGGCACCACCACGCTGCCGTCCGTGCCGACGGAGAAGTTCGTCTTCGGCCGCGCGGTCGGCAAGAACCACTAAGCGCGACCAGTCCGGCTTCTTGGTGGATAGTTCTGCACACGCCGGTGTGCAGAACTATCCACCATCTTCGGCTCTTCTGGCGGAGGCTCCCCGTTACAGGCCGAGGCGCCGGGACAGGTCGGAGGCGAGAATGCCGTGCGGGTCGAGCTCGGCGCGCAGCTTGCGGAACTCCGGCAGCCTCGGGTACATCTGCTCCAGCGTCGCCGCGCTGACCCGGGAGTCCTTGGCCAGGTAGACCCGGCCGCCGTTGGCGACGACCAGCTTGTCGAGCTGGTCAAGGAGCGGGCCGAGGCCGGGGGTGCGGGCCGGGAAGTCGAGCGCCAGCGTCCAGCCTGGCGCGGGGAACGACAGCAGGCCGGGGTCGGCCTTGCCGAAGCGCTTGAGCACGGTGACGAAGCTCGGCGCGCGGTGCGCGCTGACCATCTCGAAGCTCTTCCTGACCGCCGCCTCCGCGCCGAACGGCATGACGTACTGGTACTGGCGGAAGCCGCCGGGCCCGTACACGCGGTTCCAGTTCCTGATCCCGTCGAGCGGGTGGAAGAACTGGCTGATCGTCTGCAGCTCGTGCTCGCGGTGCCGCGGGGCCTTGGCGTACCAGGCGGCGTTGGCCAGCCGGATCGAGTAGCGGTTCATCAGGCCGGGCGGGAAGGCGGGCGGCGCCGCCAGCCTAGCCCGCGGGTCGAACGCGAACGGGCTGGCCCGCTGGCCGTCATTCAGGTCATCAAGGGTCGCGAAGTCGCCGCTTGTGATGATCGAGCGGCCAAGGTTCCCGCCAGCCGCCAGGTCGTCCGACCAGGCGACGGTGTAGCCGTATTTCTTGTCGTGCTCGGCGAGCACGGCCATCGTCTCGTCGACGTCCCGCGTCTTGACGGTGTCGACCGCGACCAGGGACGTCGCGACCCGCTTGAGCTGAATGGTCGCCCGGGTGATGAACCCGGTCAGGCCCATGCCGCCGGCCGTCGCCCAGAACAGCTCCGGGTCAGCCTCAGGCGTCACGGTGTGCGGCCCGGCCTGCTCCGCGCCGGGAAAGAGGATGTCGAAGCTCGTGACGTGGCCGGCGAACGACCCGGCCACGTGATGGTTCTTGCCGTGCACGTCCGCCGCGATCGCGCCGCCGACCGTCACCTGGCGGGTCCCTGGCGATACCGGGACGAACCAGCCGTGTGGCAGCCCGGCGACCATGAGCTGCTCGAGGGAGACGCCGGCCTCGGCGACCACCACCCCGGCGGCGGGGTCGAGGCTGATGATCTTGTTCAGCCTGCCGCTGGAGATGACCAGGCCGCCCGCTGACTGCGCCGCGTTGTTGTAGCTGCGGCCGAGGCCGCGCGGTATCACGCCACCGTCAGGGCCGGCGAGCAGCGCGGCCGCCTCGGCCGCGGTGGCCGGCGCCGCCAGGTCGGCCGCGGTAGGCGCGATGCGGCCCCAGCCGGTCAGGATGACGCGCTGGGAGGGCACGGGGCGCGGTGCCGCCGGGCGCGGCGGTGCGGGAGTGCTCGGCATGGACGCATACTACTGACGGATTACCGGCTTACCCGCCTCAACCTCCGGGTGGAGGCGGTAAGTCAACCCGCTGGCTGATGGCAGGGCACGCCCCGTTGCGTACGGTTGGGAAGTGCCAGGGCATTGAACAGGGGCAGACCCAGGAACCAGGCAGTGCCAGCGAGGAGGCGTCAGCCATGGACAACCAGACCGGAAGCTACCCGCGCGCCGACATCCGGCTGTCGGATGCCGAGCGCGACCAGGCGGTCGCCGAACTGGGTGAGCACTTCCAGGCGGGGCGGCTGACGCAGGAGGAGTTCGACGAGCGCTCGGGGCGCGCGCTGCAGGCCCGCACCGGTCGTGACCTAACCGGGCTGTTCACCGACCTGCCGCGTCCGGTGGCGCCGGGCCAGTGGGCGGACCCCGGATACGGCTCGGTGGCCGGCCCGGTGCCGCCGCCCGGCGGACGCGGCGCGGGCCCGCTGCCGGCCGTGCGCTTCGTGCTTGGCGTGGTGATCGTGGCGATCATCGCGGGCAACGTGTTCGGCCACAGCCAGTCACTCGACTGGCTGGTGCCGGTGATCGTCCTCGGCTTCGTCCTGCTGCGGCTGAGCCGCATCCGCCGTTAGCCGGGGTGGAACCGGCGCAGCCGGAGGCTGTTGGTGACCACGAAGACCGAGCTGAACGCCATCGCCGCGGCCGCGATCATCGGGTTGAGCAGGCCGGACGCGGCTAGCGGCAGGGCCGCCACGTTGTAGCAGAACGCCCAGGCGAGATTGCCCTTGATCGTGAGATGCGTCTTCCTTGACAGCTCGATCGCCGCGGGGACCGTGCGCAGGTCGCCGCTGACCAGGGTGAGGTCGGCGGCCTCGATCGCCGCGTCGGTTCCGGTGCCCATCGCAAGGCCGAGGTCGGCCTGGGCGAGCGCGGCGGCGTCGTTGATGCCGTCGCCGGCCATCGCGACCGTCCGCCCTTGCGCCTGCAATTGCTTGATCACGTCGACCTTGCCGCTCGGCAGCACTCCGGCGATGACTTCGGCGATGCCCACGCTCCCCGCGACGGCGCGGGCGGCGCGCTCGTTGTCACCGGTGAGGAGCACCGGGTGCAGGCCCATGGCCCGCAGCCTGGCCACCGCCTCGGCCGAGGTGGGCTTGACGGCATCGGCGACGATCAGCAGGCCGCGGACCACACCGTCCCAGGCGACGAAGGTGACGGTCTGCCCGGTCCGCTCGGCCGCGTCGGCCCGCGCGACGAGCGGCGGCGGGATGACAAGCGACCACTGCCCGGTGAGCCAGCTGTCCCGGCCGACCAGTACCGCGCGACCGTCCGCGACGGCGGAGGCGCCTTGTCCCGCGTGGGCTTCGAAATCGGATATGCCGGTCATCGGCAGCGGCTCGCCGAGCCGCGCCCTGGCGCCCGCCACGATCGCGGCGGCGACCGGGTGCTCGGACGCAGACTCCACGGCGCCGGCGTAGCGGAGCAGCTCGTCCTCGGGCACGCCGGGCGCGACGGCCACGCCGGCCAGTGTCATCCGGCCGGTGGTGACCGTGCCCGTCTTGTCGAGCAGCACCGTGTCCACCCGGCGGGTGCTCTCAAGTGCCTCCGGTCCCTTGATCAGGATGCCGAGCTGCGCGCCCCGGCCGGTGCCGGCGAGCAGCGCGGTCGGCGTGGCCAGGCCCATCGCGCACGGGCAGGCGATGATCAGCACCGCTACCGCGGCGGTGAGCGCGCTCGCGGCGGGCTCGCCGGCCGCCAGCCAGCCGAGCAGCGTCGCGACCGCGAGCACGAGCACGACGGGCACGAACACGGCGGAGACGCGGTCCGCGAGCCGCTGTACCTGTGCCTTGCCCGCCTGAGCCTGGGTGACCAGCCGCGCCATCTGGGCGAGCTGGGTGTCAGCGCCGACCCGGGTGGCCCGGACGACGAGCCGGCCGCCCACGTTGACGCACCCGCCGGTCACGGCGTCGCCCGGGCCGGCCTCGGCCGGCCCGGGCTCGCCGGTCAGCATGGACGTGTCGACCGCGGAACGCCCGGCGATCACGATGCCGTCGGTGGCGACCTTCTCTCCCGGCCTGATCACGAACTCGTCGCCCGCGCGGAGCGTGCCGATGTCGACGGTGACCTCGCGGCCGGCGCGGAGCACGGTCGCCTGCCTGGCCCCGAGGTCGAGCAGCGCCCTGACCGCGGTGCCCGCCTGCCGCCTCGCCCGCGCCTCCAGGTACCGGCCGAGCAGGACGAGCGCGGTGACGGCGGTGGCGACCTCCAGGTAGGTGGCGTGCGCCCCGTCCCCGACGGCGAGCCAGGAGTAGGACATCCTTGTCCCGATGCGGCCGGCGCCGCCGAAGCACAGCGCGTAGAGCGACCAGAGGAAGGCGGCGGCCACCCCGACCGAGACCAGCGTGTCCATGGTCGCCGCGGCGTGCTGCGCGTTGACCGCCGCGGCGCGGTGGAATGGCCAGGCCCCCCAGGTCACCACCGGGACCGCGAGCGCGAGCGAGACCCACTGCCAGGACGGGAACTGGGCGGCGGGCACCATCGCGAGCACCACGACGGGGACCGCGAGCGCAAGCGACACAGCGAGCCGGCGCCGCGGTGCGCGTCCGCCGCCTTCGGTGTCCGCGACATTGCCCGGGGCGCCCGCGGCGGGAGGCGCGGGCAGTGCGGCGGTGTAGCCGGTGCGCTCGACCACCGCGATGAGGTCCGCCACTTGAAGCGACCCGGGGAACGACACGCGCGCCGTCTCGGTCGCCAGGTTCACCGTCGCCGTCACGCCGTCCAGCCGGTTCAGCTTCTTCTCCACCCGCGTCGCGCAGGACGCGCAGGTCATCCCGCCGATAACGAGGTCAGTGGTGCTCATGATCGTCCAGAACGAAGGCCGTTCAAACCGTCTCGTCCACGCGCCCGGCCAGCCGGTAGGCGCCGGCCTCGTCAATCGCGGCCGCGACCGCCGCGGCCGCGAGCGGCGCGTCGCTTGTCACGGTGACGGCGGACACGCCGCCGGGAACCAGCTCGACGGCCACGTCGCTCACGCCGTCGAGGGCCCGCAACTCGGCGCTGACCGCGCGGGCACAATGCTCGCAGGTCATGCCGGTCACCTGGTAAGTCGCGGCTGTCATGAATCGCTCCCGTCATCGTCATCGTCATCGTTGCTGTTGCCTGGCGCCGTCCGGGCAGCGGCCCCGGTACCGGCCGAGGCGGTCGCCGGCCGAGGCGGTCGCCGCGGCGCGCTATGACTTCACCAGGCGGGCGATCGCCTCGGACGCCTCGCGGACCTTCGCGGCGGCGACATCGCCGCCCTCGGCGGTCGCCTGCGCCACGCAGTGCCCGAGGTGGTCCTCAAGCAAGCCAAGCGCCACCGACTGCAGCGCGCTGGTGACCGCGGACACCTGAGTGAGTATGTCGATGCAGTACTTGTCGTCCTCGACCATCTTCTGCAGTCCGCGGACCTGGCCCTCGATCCGGCGCAGCCGCGTCAGGTACCGGTCCTTGTCTGGCGTGTAGCCGTGCATGCCTCACCTCTTGTTGCTCACCCCTACCATACCATACCCCCGAAGGGTATCGAGCAGTGAAGGGGGGGTGGGGATTCGTCGCCCGGGGACGGCCGCACCGGGTTCGCGGGCCGGACGCGGGTCGCGCCTGCGCGGGCTAGCGCTCCGCCGGCTCTCGGTCCACCGGGTCTTGGCCGACCGGGTCCCGCCGAGACGGCTGGCCCGGCGCGAACTTGCGGGCGAGGCGCCTGCGCATGGCGAGGAAGCCGAGTCCGGCCAGGACCGAGGCACCGCCGATGCCGAACAGCAGGCCGTCCTGCAGGCCCGCGGTGCCGCCACCGCCCGTCTCTGGCGCGGCCTGGGGGACGTCCGGTGGCGGGGCCACATGATGGGACGTGGACGTGGACGAGGCGCTGGCCGAGTGCGACCCGGACGCGGACGCCGACGCCGACGCCGACGCGGACCTAGAAGCTGACGCCGACCTAGAAGCTGACGCCGACCCGGAAGCGGGCGCCGACGTGTGGGTGTGCGGTGGGCTGGAAGCGGAGGCCCCGGCCGACGCCGACCTGCCCGTCGCCGGGGTGCTTGTGGCCGGGTGCGTCGTCGAGGAGCTGCCGCCGGCCGGTGACGGGGTATGGGTCGCCGATTGCGAGGCCGAGCCGGACGACGACGTCAGCGGTGTCGGGGTGAACGTAGACGGGACCGAGGAGCCGCCTGCCGTGCAGGCGGAGGCCGCCACCGTGAGCAGCACTGCCCCGGCGGCCAGGCGGCCGGCCATCAGCCATGCCTCCCGGGACGGGACGGCGGGCGTGCTCAGCCGCATGTTCATGGACCCTCCTCGTACGCGTCCGCTACACCCGCTGATCCGTCGGGCACGCCCGGGGGACGGAGAGCTGTCCTCCGGGGCTGGCTGCCCTCCGGATAAAGAATTACCCCGTAGCCGAGCGTCAATCACGGGCGAGGGCCGCGAAAGGGTAACGAGGCCCCGAGTTGAACGCCGGGCATGGTCCGGCCGGCAATTTCCGCGGCCGCCGCACGGCACTCGGGACAACCAGGAACGGCGGTGCCCGCCGACGGTCCGGCCGGGCAATGGCGCGTTTCCCACGGGGACATTACGCTACTTGAGTACCACGCCAACACGTAAGACGGATAAGCGCTGGTGCGAAGTCGCCCTCCCGGGAGGTAAAGGCTTTGGGACGCTGGCCGCGAATTGCCGGACTGCGCGTGGTCATGGCCTGGCCGGATGACAGCCACTTCGCTCCCGCGCCGCCGCCGCGAGGCCGCGCCCGGGTCAGGCTCTCGGGCATCGCCGGGGTCGTCCTCGTCGTCGTCGGCGCCGGCGCCATCGCCGTCGCCGTGCTCGCGCAGCAGCACGCGCCGTCCCCGGCATCCTCGGCCGGAGGCGCGGTCGGCGCGGCGGCCAAGGGGCCCTCGCTGGGTCGCTCGGTCCCGGTGTCCGTCTCCATCCCGCAGATCGGCGTGCGGTCCAAACTGCTCAGCCTGGGGCTCAACCCCGACGGCTCGATCGCGGTGCCGTCCCTGGCCACGAGCGCGGACGAGGCCGCCTGGTACAAGTACTCGGTGACGCCCGGCCAGGTCGGCGCGGCCGTTATCGAGGGCCACGTGGACAGTTACCAGGGCCCGGCGGTCTTTTTCCGCCTCGGCGCGCTCCGCCCGGGCAATCAGATCGACGTGACGCTCGCCGACGGAATCACGGCCGTCTTCCGGGTCACCGGCGTTCGTGAATACGCCAAGGACAAATTCCCGGCGGAAATGATCTACGGTCCGACTGATTACGCCGCGCTCAGGCTCATTACGTGCGGCGGGGACTTCGACTTCGCGAGCGGCCACTACCTCAGCTCGGTGGTGGTATTCGCCGTCCTGTCGTCCGCCACCCGGCCCGCCGCCGCGGTCGCCGCGGCTCCCGGCGCGCCCTAGCGACCGGGCCACCGCACCGTTCCTACCCTGACTGGCGCCACCGCCGCCCCTGCTCCACGGACGCCGGGCGGGATGCCCGGGTGACATATACATAAGCATTTGATATAAATATCTTATGGATCTGTCAGGAACGACGGCGCTCGACTCGATCGCCGTCGCGCTCGCGGCCGACTTCGAGCGGATCGTCGGGCTGTACCGCTCGCTGAGCCCGGCGAGCGGGCTGTCGATGACCGCCGCCGCGACGCTGGCGAGCATCGAGCGTCTTGGCCCGCAGCGGCTGACCCTGCTCGCCGCCCGCGAGGGCGTCACGCAGCCGGCCATGACCCAGCTGATCAGCAGGCTGGAGGAATCCGGGCTTGTCCGCCGGGAACCCAGCCCTGATGACGGACGGGTCGTCCTTGTCGCGATCACCGAGCAGGGCCAGGCGACGCTCGCGCACCGCCGGTCCGCTCGGGCCGAGCGGCTTGCCGGGATCATCGCGCAGCTCAGCCCCGATCACCGCGCCGCGCTTGCCGCCGCGCTGCCGGCGCTCGACGCGCTCGCCGGCGTGCCGCGCGAGGACGACCCGGCCAGGGCCACGGCACGCTAAATCTCCCCGTGCACTGGATCAGCGCGGCACGGAAACGCACTGTACTGAGGAGTACGACCCCCAATGAGTGGTGCCCATCACGGCTCGACAGTGAGCCCGTTCAAGCAGCCCAAAGCGGTATTCGCGGTAGCGTTCGCCTGCGTCGTGTCCTTCATGGGCATCGGCCTCGTCGACCCGATCCTGCCCGCCATCTCCAGCCAGCTGCATGCCTCGCCAAGCGAGGTCACCCTGCTGTTCACCTCCTACCTGGTCGTCACCGCGGTCGCGATGCTGATCACCAACTGGGTGTCAAGCAGAATCGGCGCGAAGTGGACGCTCATCTGCGGCCTTATCCTGATCGTGGCGTTCGCCGCGCTGGCCGGGTCGTCCGGCTCGATCAACGAGATCATCGGCTTCCGGGCCGGCTGGGGCGTTGGGAACGCGCTGTTCATCGCCACCTCGCTCGCGGTGATCGTCGCCTCGGCGAGCGGCGGGTTCGCCGGCGCGATCGTGCTGTACGAGACCGCGCTCGGCCTCGGCATCGCGGTCGGCCCGCTGGTCGGCGGCACCCTCGGCGAGATCTCCTGGCGCGGCCCGTTCTACGGCGTCTCGGTGCTGATGGCGATCGCGCTGATCGCGACCGTGGTGCTGGTGGAGGACATCCCCAAGCCCGCGCACACGACGAGCCTCACGGCGCCGTTCAAGGCGCTGCGGCACCGCGGCCTGCTCACCATGGCGCTCACCGCACTCTGCTACAACTGGGGCTTCTTCACCATCCTCGGTTACGCGCCGTTCCCGATGGAGCTGTCCCCGATCAAGCTGGGCCTTGTCTTCTGCGGCTGGGGCATCCTCGTCGCGATCTTCGCGGTATTCGGCGCGCCGTGGCTGCAGGCACGCCTTGGCATCGCCCGGACGATGTACGTGAACCTGTCCGTCTTCGCGCTGATGTCACTCGGCATCGCGATCTGGACGCTGAACAAGCCGGTCCTCATCGTCCTCGTCATCGCTAGCGGCATCGTCTGCGGCGTGAACAACACCGTCACCACCCAGGCGGTCATGACGGTCTCCCCAGTCGAGCGCCCGGTCGCGTCCGCCGCCTACAGCTTCGTCCGGTTCATCGGCGGCGGCCTCGCCCCCTACGTCGCCGGCCGGCTGGTCGTCGACATGAACATCCACGTCCCGTTCTACCTGGGCGCCGGCGTGATCGTCCTGGGCATCGTCATCCTGTCCACCGGCCACAAGCTGCTCGACCAGGCCGAGCGCGTCCAGGCCGCCGCGGCGTCCGCGGCACTCCACGGCAGCGCGGACGAGGTCGCCGCGGAGGGCGAGCTCGAGGCCGAGCTCAGGGCCGAGGCCCTCGCGGGCGACGCCGACTAGGCAAAAGATCATGACCGTTCGCCAACACGTGGGCGGCTGATACCGGCCCCTCAGGCGACATCCAGGCGGCCCGGGGAGCGCCAAAGGTGCGTCTCCGGGCCGCCGATATACATCCCGGGACAACTCCGTATCAGTTTCTGCGTCCTATAACGGACATAACGGGCGCGGAGATCACCAGAATCGATACGAAGACGGAAGGACTGGCAGGAACTGATACTAAGTGCGCGCGTCCGGCAGGAGTCGTCAGGTGGCGGGCGAGGAAGGCCAGCGAGCCTGGCGGCCACCGTGGCGAGGACCGGCAGGGCGGCGAGGACGGCGAGAGCCAGCAGCGCGAGGATGGCGGCCGAGGCGCCGAGGGTGGCGTTCCTGTCGGCGGCGAGCAACTGGGGTGCGCTGTCCGGCTGCTGCTGCCGCAGCCTGGCCGCCCATACCCAGCCGATCACCAGTTGGGACCACTGGGCGGCGCCGACGACGAGGAACACCGCAGTTGCCGCACCGAGGGTGCCGAGGCTGGCGGCGGCGTGCCGCGCCCTGGCCGCGGCCAGTTCCCCCGCACCGCCGGGCCCCCCGGCGGGCGCGCAGCCGGTCAGTCCGGCGCCGGCCAGCCGGGCGAGCAGGCCGGCCCGGGCGACGTCGAGGGTACGGGCCAGCGAGTCTGGCCGCTCGGCGATGTCACTGACGAGCAGTTCGGTGAACTCTTCCCCGTACCGGTCCCGCCACTGCCGGGGGTACCAGCGGACGAGGCGGGCGGCCCGCAGCCGGGCGGCCGCGTCGCCCCTCGGGCCCTCGCGTGCCGGACCGCCGTGCCCCGGGCCCTCGCGCCCCGGGGTCATGCGCTCCCCCAGTTGGCCGCCAGACGGCGCAG